>ENA-ORBV01013951-ORBV01013951.1-microbial-mat-metagenome-genome-assembly--contig:-NODE-13951-length-12113-cov-5.376039_pt1 | contig 12113 bp, 12 predicted proteins | sample MGYA00237777_ERZ505514 | MGnify/ENA primary metagenome ERZ505514 (study PRJEB26160, sample SAMN06269048) | microbial mat metagenome | isolation source: Oligotrophic lake microbial mat | place... | reverse complement strand
GAGCGCGCAGCTTCAGCGCCTCCCCACTTTGCCGAACGAGCAGCGCATACTGGGCCTGCATCTGTTGATTGGTTTCCGCCATCGAAGTCTGCATGGCTCGCAACTCCGTCGTGATCTGCTTTTGCGTGGCGAGTTCTGCGGTCAGTTCTTCGCTCGCGGGCAACGGTGCCACGCTCGCCGGTGGATACGATGCACGCGACACCGTTTCGAGTTCGTCGCTCGCCGTGACCGGCACGCGTGTGCGCCGATAGACAGCGTGCGCTTCGTGGCGAAGCGACGAATTCGCCGCCGCGCGATAGCCACGCACGTCGTAGCGGGTCTCGACCAGCTTCGTCGGCATGACGGCGGCAACCGTGACCGGCGGAGCGGGCGGCGGCGTGTTTTGCGCGACAGTAGGTTGCAGGGCGCAACCGGCGACGAGCAGAGGTGCGAACAAAATTATCATGGGGTGCATGTTCATCCTTTCGTTGAGGTGGAGGGCGGTGGTGCCTCAGCGCCCGAATCCGGCACGGCGGCGGTTGCCTTGAACTTCACGCCCGCGACGCTGGCCTTCTGCGGATCGACCGATCCAAGCACGTATACATAAAATTCCTTCCCAGCCGCCACGCGGACGAAGTAGCCGTTCTCCTCAATGTCCTTCAGCGTGCGTTTAGCGTAGAGATCAAAAACGTCGCCGACGCCCTCGCGCACGCCATTCGAGACTGAGCCGGTGATCGTAGTTCCGAGCGCGCTCTGCTGGCGGTCCTGCGTGCCGCGCGCAAAGCCGCTCAGTGCAGCCGAGGCGAGCATCTTGAGTTCCTGCAAATCATCGGTCGCCATGACGCGCCCCTTGATGCCGCCCGAGCCATCGGTGATTCCGTAGCCGTCAATGTCCTGCTCGTATTCACGATCCAATGCGACGCCGTTGAACACCAGCTCGCGACCATCCTGCCACACGAAGCGCCAGGCACCGGTCGCAGTCACGCGGTCGCGCATCCGCCCCGAGCGCGCCGTGCCATGCACGAGCGTATTGGCGGGAATGACTTTCTTTCCGTTCTGCCACACATCTTCAAGGAGCATGGCGATGACGGGTGTTTCGAGATTTGCGCTGTCGATCGTGTTCACGAGTTTGCACTTCAGCAGCGTGCCAAACGGCATGAAGCGCTCCGGCGCAGTCGGCTCCGCACGCTCCGTTCGCACCGGTGGCGGCTCGTAACTCGCGAGCAGCGACGCATAGCGGACCTTGCGCGGTTTCGGCTCCGCTTTCGGCGCAGAGCTCGTTCTCGCGTTTCCTGTCGCCGCGACCGCTACCGACGTGGCAGGCACGGGAGCCGCCGGACGAAATGGGACGATACCGCCTCCGGCTGTCTCTTTCTCTGAGGCCGTGCCGGCGTTTGGTTTCACATGCTGCGGCACGCCGCTTTCCAGTCCTTGGTTGAGCGGCAGCTTCACTTGTCCGAGTTCGATCTTCTTTCCTTTGTGCGCGGCAAGCTTCGCCGCCTCGCGCTCGCCCGCCTGATGGCGCCCATACATCCAAAGGCCGGAGAAGAGCACGACAACGAACACCACGAACAAGCCGAACTTACTCTTGAAGAAATTACCGAGGCTGCGCGGGTTCATGGTTGCGGGATCTCCGTTGAAGTTGCCGGAGTCGTGACGGCGGCGACCTTCGTCTCGCGCCGTGCACTGTTGATGAGAATGGTGAACGCGTTGTCGGCGCTCAGGTCGTTGCGCGTGCCGTCCTGCAAACCGACAATCGCGAATTCGGCCTCGGCGCTTTCGCCCGGTCCCAGCATTCGCGGACCATTGGCAATCGACTGCTCAAACCGTTCCTGCGCGACGCGTGCAGCAAAGGTGCTCGGCACCAGATCGACTACGCTGTCCGACGTGTTCTTGAGCCGGAGGAGGAAGACGACCGCGTCCTCTTTCGAGAACCGATAGACTTCCTGCACCGTGATTTCGAGGTCGGGCAATTCGACCTTCCGATTTTGCGCGCGGAGTGTGACGCCTTCGACGGCCTTTGGCAGCGACCTCACCAAAACCGGATACGCGCGCGCCCGATCCAGGAGACTCAGGCCGACGCGGGGCGAAAACCTCACCGGCTCAGGCGGTACATCTACGCGCACGGCGGTCTGCACCGTTGCGCGTTTGAAGATCACGCTCGCGACCGAATCGCTCTCCACGGAACGAAGCTGAATCACGTAGGCCGAGCCTTCATAGATCGCAGTCAGTCTTGCCGTCGCTTCGGGCTGCAGGCTCCGCACGAGGATGAAATTCGAGCCGGGCGCGTGCGTGACATGAAAGCGAATCGGCGTTCCCTCCTCGACCTCCACCGCCTGTTTCCCGCTATCGATCAGCATGTCCGCTCCCGCCACTGCGGTGATCGCTCCGGGGAACATCACGGTCGTGATTTCCCGTGAGACCGGAAGGTCAACCGCCTGCGCCGGATCGAGCGCAAGGTCGCGAATTGGCTGGGCCGCCAGGGCTGACGCCACGGCAAAAAAGAGTCCGATAATCTCTACATGCGGTTTCACGGTTTGAGGGGTTCGACTTGGAACGCCGCGACAGCAGTCGGAAAGCGTCCGTTGCGGGTCAGGTCAGGGTTGACCAGAAACTTGAATTTCACGCGGTAGCGCAGGACCTCCGTGATCGGCGCGCCTTGATACGCACCGACCCGGATCAACTGCACATCGGCGGAGGTGTAGAATGCGTTGTCACGCGTGCTCAGAATCTCCGGCGGGCCGACTTCGACTTTTTGATGCAGCGATTTCGCCTCAAATTCCGCCTTCGTCTTGTTGAGCGCGACCTGGGCGACTTGCGCCGCTTCGCGCAGGAAGAGTTGCTTGAACAACTCCGGGTTGTCCAAGCCCTCGGGGTTGCGTTCGAAGAGCGCCTTGCAGGCGAGTTTGGTCTGCATTGCGTGCAGGTCTTTCGCCTGCTGAATGTCTACGACCGGCGAGACGTAATACGTGCCGAGGCTGTCGATCATGATCACCTCGCGTTTGTGAGTCAGCTTCTCGACGCGCTGCTGCCGGTCCCACGCCGCCCATACCCACGCGGCGACCGCGATCAGAAACCAGATTAACGACTGACGCCGCTGACGCTCAAAGATCGCGAGGAGCGACGGTTTCGTTTTTCCAAAAGTTGGCGCGGCACGAGGCGCGACCGGAGCGACGGTTTCTGCGTTGGCGACCATGGGGTTTATTTCTTGGGTGACTGTTTTTGCGGAGGCGTCGGGGTTTTCGGAGGAAGCGGCGGGGGCGTTGCCTCCGAGGCGTCGTCGTCGCGTAAGAACGCGCCGAGGTTGCGAGCAATGCTTTCCTCAGCGTCCGCGATGCGTTTTTTCGCACGCGCAGATTTTTCCAGGGCTTCTGTGTGTCGCCGGTTAAGGTTGAACATGGGATTAAATATCGAGAGCGGCCTTGTTGGGGTCGTCCTCATGCGGCTGTTTATCGAACCCGCTCCGGCTTTTCCGCTTACTCCGGGCGTGTTTTGAAAATTCTGAGGCCATCGATTCAGCAGCCCCCGCTCGGCGCGTATCGGCCGATGCGCTTTGCTCCGACGCCTCGGCACTTCTTCGCACGAAGCCACCGGCATAAAAGCCCGCCATTCCAGAAATCGCGGTTCCGGTTGTTCGAGCTGAGCCGCCGCCTCGCGCCGCCGACTCACCACCTGCCGCCAGTGCTCCACCAGCCGCCGAGGCGATGACGGCCCCAGCACCAGCCCCGCCAGTCGCTACCGCGACTGCCGCACCTGTTCCGCCAGCAAATGCCGATTGCATGACTCCACCGACACCCTGCGCGAACGCTGTCGCCGGGTTCATTCCCATCAGGAAAACCTTCGTCGTGATCCACGGCGCGAGGAACGAACTGATGAGCATCCAGGAACCGATCAGCAGCACCGTCAGCGCAGGGGCAGCGAGAGGTGCCCCGGCCGCGATGATTGGAACAAGGTTTGCCGTGGCGGCCGCATCCAACATCGCGTTGGTGACGACCGCCGCCATCACCCAGCCAAAGGGCCAGAGCACGAGAGCCACCAACCCTATGATGTATTTTTGCCCAACACCAGCCATCGGGCGGAGCATGAAGAATGAGAGAAAAAGCGGACTTAAAGACCAGCCAGCCGTTAGGAGCACATCGCCAATCAGTTTGATGACATATTGAACGCCCCATGACAGCCAGCCGAAGAGCCAGAGAAACGCGTAGCAAATTGCGGTGCCGATGGATTTCGTTCCCCAGATGATATCCCAAACGCTTGATTTTGGGTCGGCGGCTGTTTTCCCGGCGATGAACTGAATGAACCGATCATCCACTAAAGTGGGTTTCACGCCCATCATGTCACCAAAAGCGATCACGATGTCGTTAAGGCGCATCAGCCATTCGCGCAGAAAGACCGTGCTGAGTCCGATCATGAAGACCTTCGCGAGAAGCCAGATGAAGGTGCCTGCATCCGGTCGGCTGCGCACGGTCTGAAAGACGAGCCCGATGGCGACGATGGCGCTGGCGAGGTAGGCGCAACCGCCCCACAACGTGGACAAGCCATCGAAGTAGGTACCGGGAAGAATACTGCCAACGAGCATGGCCATGCGATTGATTCAGTTCAGGGATTGGCTTTGGGCTTCTCGGGAACCTGATCGGGCTTCTTTTCTGGTTCGTTTTTCTTAAAAATATCCCGCGATTTGAACGCCTTAGGCAGCGCGTCCATTTCCTGGCGGGCAGCCTCGGCTCGCGCCTTGGCTTCCGCTTCCTCTTTTGCCCTTCGTGTCTCCGCTTCTCGGTCCGTGCAACCGGACGCGAGCAAGACGATGCACAACCCTCCTGCAAACAGCTTTGTTTTCATGTGCGTCCTTTGGACCTCCCAACGGGAAAAAAGCTTCCGATCACGGAGAGAGTCTCCGCTCGGTTACATACTGTAGAAGGCATTCGTAACGTGGTTTGAACGCCGTCGAGATTTTGGTGGCCTCTTGCTGCGATAGGCGTCGCCGAGCCTCAGCGTCGGCCTCGGCCTGCGCATTGTTCATGGCAGTCGCCTCCGCCGCTTTCACCTGCACCTCTGATGCGCTGAGGGTGACCTCGGCATCCACTGCCGCGAGTTGACCATATTGAGCGTCGATCACGCCTTGGAGCTTCTGTTGCTCCGCTTCTGTTGTCGCAGCCTGCATCGCTTCGCTGGTGCGAGCGATGGCACGCTTCAGATCTTCACGGCGGGTATAAACGTCTTCTTGAACCGTTTTGAATTCATCGACCGTGACGACGATGTCGTGAGATTGTTTGAAGACCTGCGGATCACGCGTAATTAGCGCACCGTCGAAGTCCGAAAATTGCGCCGTGATTTGCGGGAAAATTCCGCCACGCGTGTCACCAAAAATTCCGCGACCATCAACCCGCGCGAGGCTGTCCGCCCATCTTTTAATCTGTGTCGGCAAATTGAGATCCGCGCGGAATTCGGTGAAGCCCACCAGGCTGCGAAAACTCGACATGTCGCCCATGCGCTGGAGCTGCGTTTCAAATTGCCGAATCTGCTGCACCTGATTGCTGATCTGGGTCGCCTGCTTTGCAATCTGTTCGGTGAGGGCGGCGTAGTTTGCGATGCTCTGCGTTAGGTTGGGCACATCTAAGACGGCCCATTGCGCGGACGCAGGGAAGACACCGGCTCCAGCGATAAGGATGAGTGCGAGTAGCTTCTTCATGATCTGGCCTCCTCTTTGGGAACGACGACGCGGATGACCCGTTTGGTCGGCTCGCGCCGCACACCGTCACGGTCATTCTGCGGCACCGGGATTTCGTAGAAGGCTTCCTCGTAGCCGTCATCCAACGAGGGACGCTGGTTGTCGCGTGCGATCCAGTATTGCTGCTTCACCGCGTTGGACTGGCCCTTTTCGTAGCCAGCGAGAAAGGCCTCACTCTGCGCCTTGTTGTTGAAGTAGTTGATCGTCTCGCCCGCGATGAAGCCGACCGCCGCGCCGACCGCCGCGTTCTTGCCTTTGCCGTCGCCTTCCTTCGCGCCAATGTAGGCTCCGGCCGCAGTTGTCGCTGCCGTCGTCGTGAAATTACGCGTGCGGCCGGCGGAGTCCGCGCCCGCCGTCGCGCATCCCGACGTGAACAAGATCACCGGGAAAATGAAAAGCAGACCGAATAGATACGGCTGCGAAAATGTCAGACTATCCAGGAATCGTTGCATGGTGTGTCTCGGGTTAAGGTTAGGGTTCGCCAATCGTGAGTTTGAGTTCGTGCCGCTCCGTCAGACGCTCCCCGCAATCCTCGCGCGAACATTGACGCTCAATACTGCGCGCGATGAGCGCGCTCCGCTCCAAACGGCCTTCGAGAAATTCCGCGACCTCCGCCTTCGTGCGCAGCCGGTCGGCGTGCGGGAGAAGTTTCACTTCCAGAATCTCCTCCACCTCGGCAACCGTTTCGCCATCGGCCGGGTCGGCACGGTCTTCGCTGCGATCAGCGTAGCGTTCGAGCGCAGCCGACAGTCGCTCTTCCTCAGCCATTTCGTAACCGGCGCTCAATACGTCGTAGGCGAAAGGACTGGACGCGAGCAGCGTGCCTTCGGCATCACGCCCGTCACGGTCTGAGGCAGGAACATCAGTCTCGCGCTCCATGAGCCGGAACACCAGTGCGCCGCCGACAACCGCTGCCTCGACCTGGCGTTCGCGTCCCGGCGTTGCGGGATTCATGGGGAGATTCACCAGCTCGCGCGGCACCGCCACGGCGGATGCGCCCGCGCTGACGATCCGTTGTTCGTTCTGATACTGCCTGCCGACCACCATCAACTGCCGGGCTTCGGCTTGGATTTCTTGGTTTGTTTTCATGGTTTCAGGCGTTGGCGATGATGGCCTCCACGATGTTGGCGTGACCTCTCAGCGCCTTCTGGCGTTGATCGAAATGGGCACCGGAGCTCGACGCGCAGTAGAGCATTTCCCGTGAGGCGACGTTGCGCATCGTCACGATGAGCGGACGCCGTTCGTCCGTGTGGTAATAGGTGAACTGCGAAAACTTCTTCCCAATGATTTTCTCCGGTTCCGGGTGACTCAACACCGCGTCCTTCACCGCCTCGGGGATGGGAAAATCCCGACTGAGATCCTCGATGTCCGAGCGATCACTCTGGCGCATGAGAAAAAGCATCCGACTGTTGCCGAGCACCGCGCCGCGAATGTCCGAGGTTTTGAACTGCTCGTAATTCTGAACGGTCGCGACGTTCCAGACGTTGTATTTGCGGAGCTGCTGATAGGACTCGCGCAACACCTTCTTGCCAGAGGGCACGAGCGAGAAGCGCGCGACCTCTTCAAAGATGTTCCGCTTCCGCAGCGCACGTGGCAGCCGCATCATGTGCGAGCGCGTGTAGTTCGCGATGAGGAAGGCTGCAGCCGCTTTCAGCTCCTCCGCCGACTCCGGGATGTAGCCCAACTCGAAATGCGCAATTTTCCCGGTGAGGTTTACGTTGGATATGCCGTCGAAGAGTTCGCCGTAACTGCCACCCGCCGACCACGGTTCCAGGAGCGTGGCGAGATAGCGCATATCCTCCGCGTGCGGGCCGGAGGCCTCCGCCGAAAGGAGTTCCTGCAAATGCCCGTGCTGCGGTTGCTCCGCCGGGGTGAAACGGGAGAAGATCAAATCACGGACCTGCTGCGCACCGGCGCTGCCTTTCGCGAAGCGGATGACTTCGCCTTCGTCCGCGTGAGCAAGGAACGATGCGGCTTCATCGGCGCGTCTCTGCTCGAACTCCGCGAACTCGAGGAACGCGTCGAGTTCCGTCGCCTGTGGTCCCATGCGCTCGCGTCGATACGCATCGAGCGCGAACGCCCGCCGCGCGAGCGCGCCGCGTTCATCCGGGTGCTTGTTCAAATACCACCGCGAAAAATCGTCATAGAGTCGCCCAATCGCGTTCGAGAGCAGCGCCTGGCGCAACTTGGTGCGGTCTTCGTCCTTCGACTGACCTACCATGAGCATCGGCAACGCCGACGCCGCACTCAGGTGCAGACCGGACAGCGGTAGGCCGCGCGTGTCCAGGTAGTTCATCGTCAGCTTGCCGTTCGCCTGCACGATGATCGGCTCCGTTGTCGGATCGACCGTCTTGGCGTAGGTCGTGTAGGACTCACCTTCCTCCACGATCATCGTGTAGTGGTAGAACGGTTCGGTCTGCGTCAGGATGTCGATAACGTTGACGGATTTCCCCGAGCCGGTCGTGCCGATGACCACGGCGTTCTGTGGCGTTTGGCTGCTGCCTTCGCCCACAAACGTGCGACCACCGACGAGGTTACCGTTTGGTCCCTCGTAGATGAACGCTGCGTTTTCCAGATGCCCGACTGGCGTCGAGGAAAACGGCAGGATGTTCGCGACGAGCGCATCGTCGTAGTCGTGCCAGAGGGCGTTGTACTGGCTGAACGACCAACCCGGCCACGTGCAGTAAAAGAAATTTCGCGCCGACGGTTCGAGCGCCGGTTCGTAGGCTTGCGCGCGCTCCATGCTGCCGACTGCGGCTTTCAGCGCGGTCAGTTTGGCGCGCAAGTCCTCCCGGTTCCGGTCCCACGCGCGGATGATGTATTGGATACGGTAGGGTGAACTGTCGCCGTTCGAGTAGCGCGCGATCTTCGCCGCCTTCGTCCGCATGGCGGCGAGGAGCTTCACCTTCCTCAAACTCTCGTAGTCGCCCTCGACGCGGTTCAGCTCTTTTTGCTCCCTCTCAATTAGCTCGTCCACGTCCACCGCCTCGACGTTGACCGTGATCGCATACTCGCGGAAACCCAGCTTCGTCAGAATATACGCGATGCTCGGACGCGTACGTTTCGGCAGCGCTTTCAGTGCGAGCATCCCGTGATAGTAGCCGTCGAGGTAGAACCCCGCATCGGGCTTTTCGAGCGGACGGCCTTCGCCGTGCCAGCAGTTTTCCTGGATGGATTTCTCGGGATCGAAGAACTCCAATGGATCGGTGACCCGCTGTTCCGGCAGGGAAGGGTTCAGGAATTCGAGGTAGTGGAGAAAATGGTCCGCATCGGTCATCGGGCGGACCTGTCCGCCGCTGCCACCGAAGAGCGCCTGGAGAAATTGCCCGGTCTGCTTGAACTGTTCCGCGTAAGCACCGAGCAACGCCTCCTTCGTGAGACGGCCCGCTTTTTGTCCGACGGCATCGGCATCGACCGGCATCGTGAAATACAGCCGCAACCGCTCACGGCGCAGCGCGCCTTCGTCCATGAGGCGCGAGTAGCGCACGAAACGTTCGTTGCGCTGACGCGTGCTCCACTCGTTGGTCGAGTGCTTGATCGTGTCTTCCCGGTAGCGGTGAAGCGGCTTCCTGAAATCGGAATCGTTCGTCCACTGCACCTGCATCCGCCATTCCGGTTTCAGGACGGAGAGCAGTGCGACGAGATCGGATTCCAGCGTGTTGTGATGCACCGGATCGGCCTGCTCCAGGTCGGGCGCAGTGATTTCAAAGCCGCGCGACACGAACCCGCCGCGATGCAGGCCTTCGAAGACAATCATGTCCTCGCCGAAATAGCCGTCTGTTGGTTCGACACGCATGGTCAGTCCTCCGCCGCCTCCGCCAGTACGTCTTCCAGCATCTCTTCCGTCGTCGTTAGTTTTCTTTGCAGGTGGTCGTACTCGCTCCGGGTAACGACGGGCACTGGTTTCCCGCGAACAGCATTCGTCTTGTCGCCGTTTTCGACAGGCTCCGTCGCAGCCATCTTCGGTCGCGAAACTCCGTTACGGCTGCGATTGCCCACAGGGCCGCGCGCGCTGGATTTCGCTTTTTGCGAAACTGCCAGCGCGGGCTCCGCGCCATCGGTAAACGGATTCACCGGACGCCGGATTCGCGGCCCAAAGCTGAAGTGCACAACCCCCGCCTCCACGAGCGCAGACTCGAGAAAGTCTGTGTCGTAGTGCTCCGGTTTCCCGTTCTTTAACGTGAAGACATACGCGACCGAACCAAGACAGAGGATGAGTCCCACGAAGAGGCACAGCAGCAGTGACACTCCCATGACACCCCATAGGATAATCACCATCATGATGGTCACACCGCCGGATCCCAGCAGGTACCAGCCCGAGTTCCCCGTCATGCCGAGGAACTCGCCGGACGATTGTGCGCCCTGATTGGCGTCGTGCTCGTTGAGGTGTGGGCTGTTCATGGCGCGAGTGATCGCTTGCGAATCAGGGGGCGAAGGTGCTGACGCCAGCCGCTTCGAGACCCATGTTGCTCCACATCGTCCGCACGATCGCGAAGGCGAGACCGCTCACCATTGCTCCGGCGAAGGCCCATTTCGCGATTGATTGCCGGCCCATCATCATCGCGACGCCCGCGGCCACGATGCCGACTGCCGCGAACGTTCCGCTCAAGTACATGATGATCGCATTTCCCGCCTCAGTCGCGGTCCGAAGATCAACCGCCTGAGCCTGAGCCACGACCGGCCAGCCCAAGGCGAGCATCAGGACGAGGATGAAATTCTTTCTGACGCCCATGCGGGCGGGTCGGATTTTATCGGACGCGAGATGGAGCGCGTATATTACCATGGCAGCACCGAGCATCGCGCCCACGTGGATCAGGATTGGGATCAGGTTTGTCATCATTGTCGTTTCCTTCCTTAATTCCGGCGCTTGAGGGGGCCGTATCCCTGCATTCCGATCGTTAGGTTTCAGTCCGACGAACGAAGTGCATGGTTGAAGAATTGCCGGCGCCACTTCGGGACCGCCTCTCGAATCGATCGAAACTTCAATCGAACGAAATTGGTCCCTTGGTTTTGCCGTCGGCACCACGAATCGCTTCTCCTGGTTGGTTTCCAAAAACTCCGCCGTAATTTTTCCGTAATATTCAAAACGATGGTGTCGCACCTCCCGACTCCGCCTTTTTTTTGGAGAAGCAGATCATCGTTACAAAGGTGTCCATTTCGCGTTCTCGATCACCGTCGAGCGCGGGTTGCGCGCGGACCCGCGTGAGGGTGTGATCTTCCATGGCCAAAAATAGTGGGCCGAGATTGTGCCCTCGAATGACCACGACCCATCCGCCAATCTCGACTTTCACGAGGTCGGGTTCTCCATACTCCCAGCGCGCCTCCACGTAGTGCTGCCAAGGGAGATTCCGTCGCATCTCCTTACCGTCGTCGAAGGTGACGTGGCTGGAATGGGCTGCCGTGTCGAAGTGCAGCTTGGGCTTTCGGAGCGGAGTTGGCGGCGTCATATCGCGTTGCGCTCACCGCGGGTTTCCGTGCGCTGCTGATTTGTTTTGGCGTGGAGCCCGGCCGCATGAATTTGCGGCTTGAGGTCACTTGGCGGCGCCGGAACGAGCTGCTCGTTTTCAACAATGCGATGACGCGCCATGAACTCCGTCGCGAGTTCGCGGCCAGAGTCCGGCTGGGCGAGGCGGCGCAGAATCTCGTCCTTCCGGGAAACGTAGATGGCGTGCGCCCCACGAAAGCGGGTGTTGCCGACGTAGAACTGGCGGCGCGCGAGCGCCCGTGCCGCGACCTCGCCGAGTACAAGCAACGATTCTTCCGATGTGCTGCCCTGCGAGCGGTAGGACGTGAGTGCGTGGCCGTAAGTCCAGGCAGCAAAATCCGGCGGCAGTTCGCGGCCATCCGTGAATATGATCTTGTTCGCGATGGGATCGACGTGCGCCACCTCTTTAAAATCGCCGTTGGCGAAACCCGCAGCGTCGTTGCGGCCGCGAATCAAAAGTTTGTCGCCCACCGCCACGGGGAGCGTTTGCGCGCGGCCCACTTCGAAGGCGGCGCGTTGCTTGCGGGTGATTTTCGCCTTGCGGCCTTTCGGACCCCGCACCCACACGCCATCCGCCACAATCGCGATGACCTCAGCGGCCACGCCGCGTTTGAAGAAACGCGTGTCGCGGGCGAACAGCAGCCGGTCGCCGACCTGGTATTGGTCCCAATGCACCTTTTGCTCTGCGGTCCACGTGAGCGGCTTCACCGCCTCGCGCATGACTTCCATTTCGCCGAGCAGTCCGACGTGGCGAAGCGCCGGGCGGACGTGCGTGTTGAAGCGCTCGATTTCGTCCCAGAACGGAATCACGACCAGTGTCTCGACGCCCTTTTGCCGATTGCCGACGTAGTGTTCGGCGGCGCGCGCGAACATTGTTTCGTCATCGGCTGCGTCGCGAATGAGCCCGCGCCGGTCAGCAAA
>ENA-ORBV01013950-ORBV01013950.1-microbial-mat-metagenome-genome-assembly--contig:-NODE-13950-length-12113-cov-5.858425_pt1 | contig 12113 bp, 4 predicted proteins | sample MGYA00237777_ERZ505514 | MGnify/ENA primary metagenome ERZ505514 (study PRJEB26160, sample SAMN06269048) | microbial mat metagenome | isolation source: Oligotrophic lake microbial mat | place... | reverse complement strand
GGGGAGGGAGCCGGGGGCGACGTCGAGGACTCGGATGGTGCGGACGAAGATGACAAAGAGCGAGCCGCCGCGTTTTTTGGCGAGGTCGGCGGCGTATTCGGCTTGGTCTCTGCCGCGGGCGGCGAGCATGATGCGGGGGCCGGAGGCGGGCATGGTGGAGGGCCCGACGGTGAGGGCGGACATCCATCCGCCGGTGGGTTCTGGCAGGGGCTCGCTGGGGTGGATGGTGCGGGACTTGACGGCGAAGCGGGCGATGAGGACGGCCCCGATCATGCTGGCGGCGAAGACGGTGGCGTGGTGTTTGGCGATGATGATGGTGAGTTCGATGCAGGACATGAGGATGCCGAGGGCCCACATGCCGATGCGTTCGGGGCGGCTGAGGGCGAGGCGTTTGTTGGCGGCGCAGGAGACGACGTTGATGGCGATGGCGCCGACGACGCCGATGGCGTACAACTCGCCGAGGGCTTTGGGATCGGCTTCGTACAGGAGGACGCCGATGGGGAGAAGGACGGCGACGATGAGGCCGATCCAGGGGACGCCGGAATAGTTGAGGCGGGCGAGGGAGCGCGGCAGTTCGCGGTCCTGGGCGAGGGAGTACATGACCGAGACCATGGCCATGACGGCGGTGTTGACGGCGGAGAACAGCAGAAGGCCGAAGACGATGCCGGCGCCAACGCCGATGGCCTTGCCGGCCACTGCGCCGAACACCTGAGTGGCGGAATGAGTGGCGAGGACTTTGACGGCGGTGTCGCGGTAGGCCTTGACCGCGTCGGGGACGTTCTCGGGCTTGAGGCCGGCGATGCCTTCGTGGGTGACGAAGTCTGGCGTGGTGACGGCCTGGAGAGGCGGGAGAGCGTTGAGGGCGAGCGCGAAGATCATGTTGAGCACAATGACTTCGATGAGGACGGGCCAGATGGTTCGTTTGGCGGTGCGGGCGACGGGCTGCTTCATGAGGCCGGTCATGTTCGCGACGGCCTCGACGCCGGAAAGGGCGAGGACAATGCGGACGAGACTCGTCCAACGGTCGGCGGCGGAATCTACGCCGGGGACGGTGGTTTTGATGGTGCGGAAGCCGTCGTCGATCATCGGGAGGCAGAGAATGGCGATAAAGAGCGAAGCGGCGATGGCGACGATGGCGATGACAAGGGCGAAACGGCCTGCGGCCCTAGCCCCGAACCAATTGAGGAGGCCGATGACGAGGATCATCGCGATCGAGGCCATGACGACGAGGCTGCCGTGAAGCCCGATGTAGTGGAAGCCCTCGACGACGGAGAGGGCGGCGGTGACGATGTAATCACAGAGGAGGAGCGTGGCTCCGATGACGGAAAGAGTGGGTGAGAGTTGGCGGGCGGCGGAGTAGACGCCGCCACCTTCCGGGAAGCAACGGCAAACGACGGTGTAGGCCCAGGCCACGGCCGCCATGATGACGGACATCATGGTGAGGTAGAAGACCGAGGCGTGGCCGACGTAGTAGAAGGCGAGGCCCAGGACGTAGAGGCGGCTGGTGCCCCAATCGCCAAAGAGGAGGGGGCCCGCGTGCAGCCAACTGAGATTTCGGGGACGGCTTTCGGCGATGAGCATGGTGACGTTGGGAAGGAGGGTGCGAGGGCCGTGCGGGGTTCAGTATCGGTGGGAACGTGCCGCGAACGTCGCCGAAATGGGACCGGCAACGGTACGAGGAATCCTCGATGGGCGTCGATGGGGGGTTCTGCCCGTTTGGAGGGGGTGGGTAGCGATCATTTGTCGAGTTGCCCGAACTGTTCGCGGGCCAGGGCGTCGCCCACGATCACCATTTCGAATTCGGCGGTGAGGATGAGGTCTGCGGCGGGGGTGGTGATCATGGGTCCGCCGGCGACGGGCTTGAGGCCCACGATGGTGCACCCGGTCTTTTCGCGCACGCCGCATTTGGCGATGGACTTGCCGACGAGCGATGCGGGCACCGGCGTGCGGAAGACCTCCAGACCTTCGGTGACCGTGACGAGGCGGCTTTGGGTCAGGAGGTTGAGGATGGAGTTGGCGCCCATCGAGGCATAGGAGAGCACGAAATCGGCCCCGGCGCGGTGGAGGGTGGCGACGTTGCGGTCGGCGTTGACACGGGCGATGATCTGCATGTTTGGCCGGAGGCGGCGACAGAAGATGGTGAGGTAGAGGTTGATGCTGTCGTCGTGCGTGGTGACGAGGACTGCGGGGGCGTGACGAATTCCGGCGAGTTCCAAGACCTCGAGGCTGGCGGCGTTGCCGATGATCGTGCGCTCTGGATCGACGGCTCGGTCGGGTTGTTGCTCGACGATGCGGTACTCGAACCCCCGTTCTTTGAGCGCTCTGGCCGCTGCGCGGCCGATGCTGCCGCCGCCGAGAATGATGACCGGCTCGCCCGACACGTTGTAGATGGCGAACTGTTCGTCGTAGTGTTGGAGTTGATCGGCGGAGCCTGCGAGCACGAGGATGGTGGTGGAGCCGATGACGGCGTTGGGGGAGGCCGGGATGAACCCGCCCCGCTCCCAGAACCCAACGACGTTGACGCCGAGATCGCGGAGTTTGCTTTCGCGGAGGGTTTGGCCGACGAGGGGAGTCCGGTAGGCGCATGCTTCGGCGATCAGCAACTCGTCGACGTTGCCGACCACGTGTGTGATGGCGTCGCCGCCGACGGTGCAGCGGGCGAGTGCTTGGCCGAGAACTTCAGGGAGCTGGAGGACCGAGTTTGCGCCGGCGAGTTCGAGGATGGGGATAGACGTCGGATCGACCGCGGTCGCGATGATGGGGACCGAGGGTGCGACCTCGCGGACGGAGAACGCGACGTTTGAGTTGATGGCGTCAGACCGTGTGGCGACCACCATCGCCGCTTTCTCGGCCCGGGCGAGGCGGTAGGTCTCCGGATCGTCAAGCTCACCGATCATGACACTCACGCCGAGGTCGTGGAGTCGGTGGGCTTCGTCGACATCCGGGCAGAGCACGACATGGCGGTTTCCGAACTGCGTGAGCTTGCGAATGAGCGTCGCCGAGACCGGATCATGGGCGGTGAGGATGACGTGCCCTTCGGTGTCTTCGGGGAGCTCGCGGGGCGCGCGGGCGGCGGCTTGGGCCTCGATCCACGGGGCAAAGAAGAATTGGATGAAGGTGAAGGGGAGAAGGATGAGGAGAAAGACGATCCCCGACATCAGAACGATAATCGAGAAGAAGCGGCCCAGGTCGGTCTCGAAGGTGATATCGCCGAAGCCGAGGGTGGACATTACCGTGAGCGTCCAGTAGAGGCCGGTCAGCCACGAGTGTTTGTGCCCCTCGTACTCCATGATGAAGTGGAAGAGCACGCTGTACGTCACGATGAGGCCGCACAGCGCGGCGAGAAACCGCAGGAGCAAGACGATGTTGTGGCGCGACCGCTTCTTTTGCAACAGCACCATGAGTTGTGACGTGAGGAACTTCATCGGTGTGAAGAGAGAATACCCGCTGGGCCATTCGGCCGCACGGCGACAATTCTGTTCATCGCTCCAAGTTCCGCTGCAACTCGCGGAGGGCATCGAAGGCCTGCATGGGCGTCATGCCGTCGAGCTTGAGCTCGCGCAGCGCGTTGACGGCCGGGTGGGGCGTAAACTCGGTGAAGAGGGAGAGTTGTGCCGCGGCTTTGATGTTCTGGGTTTGGGGCTTGCGGACGGGGATGGTGTTGGCCGTGCCCTCTGCTGCGGACTCTCGCGTGTGGACTTGCAGCGTTGAGAGGACGTCGCGGCCTCGGGTGACGACGGATTGGGGAATGCCCGCGAGCCTTGCGACGTGCAACCCATAGGACTGATCGGAGCGGCCGGGGAGGATTCGGTGAAGGAAGACGATCTGCGCGTGGGCATCGCCCGGGGGCCACTCGCGGACGACCACGTGCAGGTTGCGGATGCGGTCGGGGAAGCGTTCTTCGAGCTCGGTGAGTTCGTGGTAGTGCGTGGCGAAGAGCGTTCGGGGTCCGAGGGGTTCCGGCGGCTTGGCCGCCAAGTGTTCGACGATGGCCCACGCGAGGGAGAGCCCGTCGAGGGTGCTGGTGCCCCGGCCGACTTCATCGAGCACAACCAAGCTGCGCGGCGAGAAATGGTTCAAGATGTTTGCGGTCTCGATCATCTCGACCATGAAGGTCGATTGGCCGGCGTGCAGGGCGTCGTCGGCGCCCAAGCGGGTAAAGATGCGGTCGATGACGCCGATGGTGGCCGAAGTTGCGGGAACGTAGCTGCCCGCATGGGCCAAAACCGCGATGAGCGCGGCTTGGCGGATAAAGGTGCTCTTGCCCGCCATGTTGGGGCCGGTGATGAGCGCGAAGGGCGGAGCGGCAACGTCGCCATCGGTGGTGGCCAGCACCAGGTCGTTGGGGACGAACGAATCGCCGAGCGATTCATCGAGCACGGGGTGCCGACCGGCGCGGATGTCGAGGACTGAGTTGGAGGTGATGGTCGGACGGATCCAGTTTCGGGTTACGGCGTTGTCGGCGAAAGTAAGCACGGCATCGAGGTTGGCGACCGCCTCGCCGTAGCGGTGAATCGCATCGATGATGGAGACCACTTTGCTGCAGAGCGCGGCAAAGAGCTGGCGTTCGCGCTCGACCGCGCGTGACTCGGCCGACATCACCTTGCGTTCTAACTCCGCGAGGTCGGGCGTGGTGAATCGCTCGGCGTTCTTCAGCGTCTGCCGCCGGACGAGTTCGGGCGGTGCGGTCTTGGCTTGCGCGGTCGGGAGTTCGATGAAGTAGCCGCTGACCCGATTGAAGCCGACCTTGAGGCCGGGGACGTGGTGCTTGTCCATCAACTCCTGCTGATAGCGGGCGATCCACTCACCACTGTCGCGCTGCAGCAACCGGCTTTCGTCGAGTTCGGCATCGAGCCCGTCGCGGAAGACGCCGCCATCGCGGGCGTGGGCGGGGGGCGAATCGATGATCGCCGCGGAAATCTCTGCCGCGATCGGTTCGACGGTGGACACCAGTTGTTCGATGGCCTCGCGTTCGACGCGGTGCGGCGAGGAAGGAGCGAGGAGGTTCGCGATTGCCGGAGCGCGTCCAAGCGAGTCGGCCAAGCCGAGCAAGTCTCGGGGCGTGGCGCGGTCGAGCGAGAGTCGACCCGCGATGCGGGAGACATCTTGCACACCGCCGAGTTGGTCACGGAGCGCACCGGCGAGGGAGCGGTCGTCCACGAGTGCGGCCACGGCGGCTTGGCGTTCGACGATTGCGGCTTCTTCACCGAGGGGGCGTAGCAACCAATCGCGGAGTAGCCGACGGCCCATCTGGGTGCGGCAAGCGGTTTTCCCTGCACGGAAGAGGCCCAAGAGCGATCCTTCTTCGCTGTTGCCCCGAATTGTGCGTTCGATCTCGAGTGAGCGAAGACTGACGGCATCGAGGACGCACGCGGCGGCGTCTCGCTCGCGGATGGGGGCCCGGAGATGGCCGAGCGAGGCGCGGAGGGCGAGGCCGCTGGCGGTGTTGCCGTCGGGTTGTGCGGCTGGCGCGGCGGTCTGGGTTTCGATGAGATATGCGAGGAGGGCACCGGCGGCGGGGAGGGCGGGGTCGGTCTCGGCGAGGCCGAAGCCGGCGAGCGTGGTGACCCCGAAGTGTTCGCGGAGGGTCTCGAGCGATTCGGCGGTGCGGAATTGCCAAGTGGGACGGGGGACTGTGGAGAGCGTGACGCCGGAAACGGTGGAGCGGACGCGGGGCGGCGCGTGGCCGTTCATGTGGTCGGCGTAGAGGAGTTCTTTGACGCCCCGGCGGATGAGTTCGTCGCGGAGGTGCGACTGGGAGCCGTCGGCGAGGAAGAAGCCTCCTGTGGAGAGGTCGATGACGGCGAGGCCGCCGGGGGAATCGTCGCCGGATTCGCTGAAGGCGACTGCGGCGATGGTGGCGAGGCCGTCGCGTTCCAAGAGGGTTTCGTCGACGAGGGTGCCGGGCGTGATGACGCGGGTGACGCCACGCTGGACGAGACCTTTGGCTTTGGAGGCGTCTTCGAGCTGTTCGCAGACGGCGACTCGGAAGCCCGCGGCGATGAGTTTGCGAAGATAGTTGTCGAGTTGGTGGTAGGGCATCCCGGCCATGGGGATGCCGGCGGTTCGCTGGGTGAGGGTGAGGCCGATGGCTTTGGAAACGTTGACGGCGTCGTCGTCGAACATCTCGTAGAAATCACCGATGCGAAAGAGCAGGACGCAATCCGGGTGCTGGCGCTTGAAGCGGGCGTGTTGCTGCATCGCGGGGGTGTCGCGGGGGTCGGGCATGAGCGGGAACCGTAGAGGGGGGGCGGAGATGCCGGGCCGTGGATACTCCTGACGGGTACCCCGATACGGCCTGATCGATCTCCTCCGCGATAGCGATCGTAGTGGAATCGCTGGACGGCGGGTTTCCCTTGCCGTCGCTCCTCGAGGCCGACGGGTTTCTACGATGGCGGCATCAGTGTGGCTTGGTGGTCCCGTGAGTTCCCCGGTTGCACATCCTTCAGGAGTGTTCCATGTATCGAGTTGCCGCGATGGTCGGATTGGCTGTGCCGGGATTGCTCGTTGGATTGGCGCGGGCCCAGACGGCCCCGGGTATGCCGGCGAGCCGGGTGGAGACGGTGACAGACACGGTGCATGGGGTTGCGATATCGGACGACTATCGGTGGTTGGAGGGCGACAACTCGGTGGCGGGGCAGTGGGGGAAGTCGACGGATGATGTGTCGGCATGGACGGACTACCAGAACGCCTACACGCGTTCGGTGCTGGACACCTTGCCGGGGCGGAAGGAACTGGAAGAGAAGTTGCGGCCGTTGATGGAAGTGGGGAGCATCTCGGCCCCGGGGATGCGGGGCGATCGATACTTTTACTCCAAGCGTGCGGGGAACGAGAATCAGCCCAGCATCTTCATGCGGAAGGGTTCGCGCGGGGAGCCGAAGCTGCTGCTGGACCCGGCGGCGATGGATGTGAGCGGGCTGGTGACGGTGTCGTGGACGGTGCCGAACCACGACGGGACGCAGTTGGCGTACGGAACCTATCGCGCGGGCGATGAGAACTCGACGCTGCACATCTTGAACACGGATACGGGCGAAAAAAGCGCGATCGAGATTTCGGGGAAGGTCAGCAGTTGCGACTGGCTGCCGGACTCGTCGGGCATCCTGTACCGGAGCCTGGCGGACATCGGGAACCCGTACAGCGGGCAGGTGAAGTTTCACCGTGTGGGCCACGGGAAGCCGGACGGGAGCGAGGATTCGGTGCTGTTCAAGCAGTACACGCCTGCGGAGAACGCGAAACTCGCCACGACCTACGGCCCGGGCGCGGGGCTGAGTGAAGACGGCAAGTGGGCGGTGCTGAGTTATTACACGGACACGCGGAACAACGATCTGTGGGTGGTGAACTTTGAAGAATACCTGCGGACGGGTGAATTCGCGAAGCGGGACGTGATCGTGGGCGAGGCGGCCCAGTCGGGCGGGCCGATCGTGGGCGACACAATGTACATGCTCACGACGCTGGGTGCGCCCAACGGCCGGGTGGTGAAGGTCAACCTCAATCATCCGGAGCGGGAGAACTGGAAGGACTTTGTCGCGGAGCGCAAGGACGCGGTCATCGAGGGGGTTTCGGCGGCCAAAGGCGTGATCGTGGTGGACTATCTGACGAAGGCCTCCACCCACATCGAGCTCGTGAACACCGAAACGGGCAAGGCGACCACTCTCAAACTGCCCGGCATCGGGTCGGCGGGTTTGTCGACCGATCAGGACCGGACCGAGGCGTACCTGTCGTTCACGAGTTTCAATTATCCACCGACGATTTTTGAGGTGGACCTGGCGAAGCCCGATGCGCAGCCTGTGCTATGGGAGAGCCCCAAGGTGCCGGTGGACCCAACGAGCGTCGAGGTGAAGCAGGAGTGGTTTGAGAGCAAAGACGGCACGAAAGTCAGCATGTTTATCGTGCACAAAAAGGGGCTGGAATTGAAGGGCGACTCCCCGACGATTCTGTACGGCTATGGCGGTTTCACGGTGAGCCTGACACCCACGTTCTCGGCCTCGCTGTTTCAGTGGTTCGATGCGGGCGGTGTGTACGCGGTGCCGAACCTCCGCGGCGGCGGTGAGTATGGGGATACGTGGCACACCGACGGGATGCGCGACAAGAAGCAGAACGTCTTTGATGACTTCATCGCGGCGGCGGAACACCTGATCGCGAAGAAGTACACAAACCCCGGGAAGTTGGCGGTGCGGGGCGGGAGCAACGGCGGGCTGTTGACTGGCGCCGTGCTGACCCAGCGTCCGGAGCTGTTCAAGGCGGTGCTGGTGCATGTGCCGCTGCTGGACATGGTGCGGTATCAGAACTTCCTGATGGCGAAGTACTGGGTGCCGGAGTACGGCTCGTCGGAAGAGGCCGATCAACTTAAGTACATCCTGAAGTACTCCCCGTATCAGAACATCAAGAAGGGCACGAGGTATCCCGCGACGCTGCTCACTGCGGGCGAGAATGACAGCCGCGTTCACCCGTTGCACGCCCGCAAGATGGCGGCGGCGTTGCAGGCGGCGACCGCGAGCGATCCGGCCGAGGCACCGATTCTGCTTTGGGTTGATCGTGACGCCGGGCACGGGCAGGGAAAGCCGTTGAACCTGCGGATCCGGGATGTGGCGGACGAGCGGATCTTTGTGATGTGGCAGTTGGGGATGCTTGGGGAATAAAGGACCCTGTCCGAGTTTCCGCCTGTCCTTACGAAGAATTTTTAGGTACGCGTGCGGACCACTCCAACGGTTTCCTTGGCCGATGCAGGATACCGCTGCGCCAGTTCCGCTAAGTTTTGCTTGGCTTTTTCGTTTTTCTTGTTACACTCGGTCAGTCCCCTGTTCAGGGGAACCTATGGCGGGCCGTTACGCCCGATTTCGGGCGTCGGGTCGCTCGGCCGATCGCCCGCTTCCACCTGGGGTCGGCCGCTGTTCCGGGAGTTCAAGCATGTCGATTTGTTATTCCTCGCGTCTCCGAATGGTTATCGCGTATGCCGGCATCGCGTCGTGTGCCGCGATGGCGCGCGGACAGTTCACCTATTCCGTCCGGCAGAGTGCCGCCTCGCTCGACCTCTCTGCAATGTCGGCGTCCCAGCCTGCGGGCTTATTTTTCGCAAACGCGGCTGAGTTTACATTCGCACCCTTCATCTTCAGCCGATCCTCGCAGGTCGCTTCGGGGACCGCATCCGCCTTTGGGGTGTGTTCCGCGTATTCGCTTGCTACCGCCGACCGCATCCGCATTGTGCAGGGCGTCCGCGGCCGCGTCGGCAGCGCAGCGCCGGGCGATCTGGCGGGCGCGACGAGCACCGGGTCCTACACCTTCGACTTCACCGTCAGCGGGTACAACACGCTCGTAGCGGGTCAGGGCTACGGCCCTCAGAGTTTCGCCAGCCTCGTTAATCTCGGCACCTCCGAAACGGTGTGGGCAATCTCGGGCAACGAGGGATTCAGTACGAGAGGTGTGCTGCCGGGGAACTACCGCTTGCAGGCCCAGGCCGGGCTCGACTTTGATGCCGCCGGCTGCTGTCAGGACGCGGGCGGCGTCGGCGGGATTAACGTCGACCTTCAGATTGAGCCGGGGCAGCCCTGTTCCATCGTTCAGGTGGCCATCACCGACTTTTCTAATGTTGTCGTGAACACTGTCGGCGATGCGACCAGCAGCGAGATGCTGAGACTCTCGCCGAACTTTTTGGGGTCGGTCGGGGCGGCGTGGCTCTTCGAGAATATCTCCGATCTGCGGTACGGGTTCAATGTGGAGTTCACGTTCCGGATTGTCGGCCAAGGCGACGGTTTCGCATTTGTCATCCAGGATGAATCTCCCGGTGCCATCGGCGGTTCCGGTGGCGGCCTCGGGTATATGAGCAATAACGCCGTCCCGGGTATCCGTACCGCCCTCGCGGTCGAGTTTGATACTCTCTCGCCGGGTCTTCCCGCCGAACCGCCCGCCGACCACGTCGCCGTGCGGTACTCGGGCTTTGGCCCCGCAGAGCGGGGTGAGCAGCACAACCTCGCTATCGCCCCGATCCCCGATATCAACGACGGCGCAGTTCATCTGGTGAACGTCGATTACTCTTTCAGGATGCTGCGCGTCTCCGTTGACGGCGTCCTCCTCATCACTCTCCCGCTTAATCTGGAGACCCTCCGCACCTTCCAAGTTCCCGTGGGCGATAGCGTGCTCTCGGCTCTGGGGTGCGCCTGGCTCGGGTTCACGGCGTCCAACCCCTCCAGCTCCTTCGCCGCAGAGCACGACATATTGTCGATGAACGTCGGGCCGGGCGTCGGCCCGTGCCCCGACGGACTCGTGATCAGCACTTTCGATCTGGAGCCGAACCCCGTCCGCGCGGGGCAGCCCCTCGAGTACCGCGTCACGTTCTCGGGCGGTGAGCCCATCACCTACCAATGGCGGCGCAACGGCGTGAACCTCGTTAACAGCAGCCGCATCCAAGGCGTCCACACCGACACCCTCACCATCAACCCGGTGTTGGAGGAGGACGAGGGCATCATCACCATCCGGGCCGACAACCTGTGCGGCGGGCTCATCGTCGGCCCCACACTTGTCGTGTTGTGCCCGAGTGACTGGGACGGCGACCAGGATTCCGACTCTGACGACATCATCGTTTTCTTTAGCCAATGGGAAAACGGCGAAGGCGATATCGACGGCGACGATGACTCTGACTCGGACGACGTCATCGGATTCTTCGCGTTCTGGGAAAACGGCTGTTAAAGCCTCGGAGCTTAGTTCCCTCCTTCGCAGCGGACGAGCGACCCCACCGGTGCGAGACGAAAAACCCCGGCCGAAGGCGGCCGGGGTTTGAGCGATTCAGGGATTCGGTCGCGGCTTACTTCTTGCCGGCCTTGCCGCCCGACTGGGCCTCGACGACCTGCTCCTGCAGGGCCTTGGGCATGGCGCGGTATTCGAGGAACTCCATGGTGCTGCTGGCGCGGCCCTGGGACATGCCGCGGAGGCTGGTGGTGTACCCGAACATTTCGGAGAGGGGGACTTCGCAGGTGACGAGTTTGACGGGGTCACGATCTTCGGTATCGATGATCATGCCGCGGCGGGAACTGATGTCGCCGGTGACGTTACCGAGGTAATCGTTGGGGACGGTGACCACGACCTTCATGATGGGTTCGAGGAGGACGGGGCCGGCCCGCTCGACGGCTTCCAGAAGCGCGAGGCGGCCGGCCTGCTCGAAGGCGATCTGCGAGGAGTCGACGTCGTGGTAGGAGCCGTAGGTGAGGGTGGCCTTGGCGTTGATGAGTTGGTAGCCGAACTTGACGCCGGTTTTGGCGGTGGTGCGGATGCCGTACTCGATGGAGGGGATGAACTCCTTGGGGATGACGCCGCCGACGACGTCGTTATCGAAGGCGAAGTTGTCCTTGAAATCGAGTTCGGCTTCCTTGGCCTGATCGGCGAGGAAGGGTTCGAGGGTGATCTGGCAATCGCCGAACTGGCCGCGGCCGCCGGACTGCTTGCGGAAGAGGCCGCGGACGTCGGTCACCTTGCGGGTGATGGCTTCGCGGTAGGAGACCTTGGGCTTGCCGACGGTGACGCCGATCTTCATGTCGCGTTTCAGTTTGTTGGCGATGATTTCGAGGTGGAGTTCGCCCATGCCGGAGATGATGGTGTCGCCGGTTTCCTCGTTGTAGGAGTAGCGGAAGGAGGGATCCTCGCGGCGGATGACGCCCAGGGCCTCGGAGAGGCGGCGCTTGTCGTCCTGCGAGTTGGGCTCGATGGACATGCTGATGACCGGCTCCGGGAAGAACATGCGTTCCAGGAGGATCTGATCTTCGGGGTCACAGAGCGTGTCACCGGTGATCGAGTCTTTGATGCCGACGACGGCGACGATATTGCCGGCGGTGACTTCCTCGAGGGGGATGCGGGTCTGGGCGTGCATCTCGTAGATGCGGGAGCAGTTTTCCTTCTTGCCGTTGCCCGGGTTCACGAGGCGGCTGCCCTTGCTGAGGGTGCCGGAATAGACGCGCATGTAGGTGAGGTCGCCGTTTTTGTCGGAGACGACCTTGAAGACGAGGGCCGAGAAGGGGGCCTTGGCGTCGTGCGGGCGGCTGATGGCGATCGTCTTGTCGCGCGGGTCGGTGCCGGTGACGTCGGGCTTCTCGCTCGGGCACGGGAGGTATTCGACGACGCAGTCG
>ENA-ORBV01013948-ORBV01013948.1-microbial-mat-metagenome-genome-assembly--contig:-NODE-13948-length-12114-cov-6.532359_pt1 | contig 12114 bp, 11 predicted proteins | sample MGYA00237777_ERZ505514 | MGnify/ENA primary metagenome ERZ505514 (study PRJEB26160, sample SAMN06269048) | microbial mat metagenome | isolation source: Oligotrophic lake microbial mat | place... | reverse complement strand
ACCCGCAGGAATTCGTAGCAGTTACCCCACGTGAGATACCATGCGCCCCGCTGCGTGCGCCATCGCTCGAGGAGTGCCCGGCATCGCGCGTGCTCCGGCGCGCGCACATCGGCCGCGTACACGAGCACGTTCGTGTCGACGACGAACATCTATCGCTCCTCCATGACCCGATAGAGCGCATCGCGGTCGGCCACGTCTACCAGCGCGCCGCCGGAATCGAAGCTCGGCAGGGGCGCCAGCTCGATCACACCAGATGGCCGCCGGAGGAGTTGCCGAAGCGCGGTCTCGACCAGCTCGGACATGGTGCGCCCCGTGCGGGCCGCCTCACGCCGAAGACTGGCCATGACGGTGTCATCGATGTTGAGGGTGGTCTTCATATGGTAAACCATACCGCTTGAATGGCTATGCGTCAACGTCACGGCGTGTCGAACCCTTCTCTCGACGCGGCGTCACGCAAACGTTCATCGTAGCTGACGAACGCGCCGCTGGCGCCGCCGCCCGACCATTCCAGTGCGGCGGCCAGTTGCAGGGCATCGGCCGCGCGCAGTAGATGGATGCGGAGCACGCGCATCGCCTGATTGCGCACCGCGGTACCCGGCTGGATCTCGTACCACGCCGTGCTCAACTCGGCGAGCATGGCGCGCGCGACCCGTTCATCGGGCGCCGACAACTGTCCGTCGCGATGCAGTCGTGCGATGGCTGAGGCACACTCGATCGCCGAACCCCACCACACCATCATCTCGCCATCCTCGGCCACCAAGGCCCGCGCATGCGCCGAGCGCGGCTGCTCCAGCAGGAGCGTCATCAGCGCCGACGAATCCCAAAATCTCATCGTCCGTCTGCGCGCTCATCGAGCAGCGCCGCCAGACTATCGCCACACGCATCAGTCGGCCGTGCGCGCGCAAAGAAGTCGTGGGCCAGCGTAGTGGTGGGGCCACGCAACCGACCGCTCCGGAGCAGCATCTCGCGGCGCCCCTCTTCCTGGTCGGCGGCGCGGATCGGCATCAGGCGCGCGATCGGCCGTCCGCGGTCGGTGACCAGCACCTCGTCGCCGTCACGCACGATGTCGATGTAGGCGCTCAGCCGCGCCTTGATTTCAGAATATGGATGCGGTCGTCCGGTGACTAGTATAGTCATAGCATAAATACCTAACAAGTCACATTGCCGAACTGCCGCGCTTACGGTCGCGCCGTCTTCGCCCACTCCGCGCGCAGTGCGCGCTGCAGCGCGCGTGCAATCGGTCGTGCGACGCCTTCGCGCAAGGCGCAGATGTCGGCGGGCACCTGCACGAATCGCTTGGCAATCACGGCCTGTACCGTAGGTCCCGTGAAGGGCGGTTCGCCGGCGAGCATCTCATACAGCACACAGCCGAGCGAATAGAGATCGCTGCGCCCGTCCACTTCCTCGCCGACCGCCTGCTCCGGACTCATGTAGGCCGGCGTAGCTACGCCCAAGGGCGGTACTCAGCCGATCGAAGGACATGGACGAATCAGGAGTCATTGCGTGGGCAGGTTTTTCATCACGACGTACTCACCATCCGATCACCCGCAGCCCCTGTTGCCAGGGCAAGATGTCCACGTCGCCAATGCGCTTGGGCTCTTTCCCAAGGTACCACACCATGCGACGATGCGACTTGCCGTAGTAGTCGGCGAACCGTTCCAAGCCCCGCAGATCCGACGCCGCCACGGTTCGCGAGGCTTTGACTTCGATCGCGAATACGTCAACCCCGCGCTCGACGATGAAGTCCACTTCGGCGCCATGCTCTGTGCGGAAGGTCGAGACACGCACGTCGTCATCGAACGCCGCGGCGCTGTGTACGAGCTGCGTGTACACCAGATGCTCGAACAGGCGACCGATGCGATCGGGCGACGCCACGAAGTTGCCCAGCAATCCGTTCAACACACCGACGTCGAAGAAGAAGACTTTGGGATGTTGCACCAGTCGACGAGTGGCACTTTTCGCAAACGCATCAACACGATGCACCAGCAGCGTGTCTTCCAGCACTTCGAGCCACCGACCGGCCGACATCCGACTCACCTGCGCCGCAGTCGCGATCTTGGCGAGATCGAGATGCGCGCCCGCCCACACGCCGATCACCGTGAGGAAGCGCGCGAACCCTTCGAGACTGCGCGTGAGGCTCTCGGCCTGCACCTCCTCGCGCAGATAGATTGCCGCGTAGCTGCGCAGCGTCTTTTCGCGATCACGCACCGACGATTCGCCAAGCACGCCCGGGAGTGTGCCGTGCATCAGGGCCGTACTGGTCGGGATGTCGTAGGCCATCTCGGCGCTGGTCAATGGTCCCATGCGATACGCATGAATGCGACCCGGCAGCAGGTTGGCCTCACCGCGGCGGAGTTTGCGCGCACTGGAACCGGTGAGGAGAAATCGCAGGCCATGCTTCGGCTGGTCGAGCAGCGCCTGAATGGTGTTGAGCAGGCTTGGTTGCCGTTGGATCTCATCGACGAAGATGGTGCGGAGCGCGCCTCGTTGTGCGGCGAGGGGAATCGCGTCGATGCGCGACTCGAGTTCGAGGGGATTGCGCGCGAACTCGAGATAGGTGGCCTCGTGCGCGAGGTTGATCTCCAGCGTGGGCTGCAGCGCGCGCATGAGCGTGGACTTGCCCACCTGCCGTGGTCCGAGCAGCAGCACGCTTTTGCGTGACGCGGCGAGGATGGATTCCAGACGGCGAGAATACATGTGGTAAAAATACGCGTTCTATTTACCGCATGCAAGATGGGCGGCGAGTGCGGCAAGGCGCTGCGGCTGCGCGTCGCGGACGCTCATCGCGGACGCCCGCCGTTCGGGGACGTGAAGAGCGCCTTATCGAGTCCGAGTTTGCGCACGATCGCCGCGAAGCGCGGGCTGCCTCGCAGCACGTCGTACCGTCGGTGCGCGAGCGGCATGTTCACCACGCCGATCTCGAAGCGGTCGGCGGCCCGCTCCATGGCGGTGAGCGCCTGGGCAGTATCTCCGGCGGCCAGCCAGCTTTGCGTCAGTGCTGAATTGATGCGTGGATGACCGGCGTGCTGCGCCAAGAACTGCCGCGACAGTCTTGCCGCTCGCCCCGTATCGCGGGCTGCACCAATGGGGTAGACCGCACCGGCGAGCTGTGTCAGCTCACGTGCGACGCGAATGAGCGATTCGGCTCGGCGAACAGCCTGCAGTACCTGCCCGCCGTCGGTGAGGGCCAGCAGGGCATAACTCGTCACGCCCGACACGGTAGAGTCGATCTCCCACGCCAGATTACCGACGGCCATCGCCTCGGCGTGCTGCCCTGCGATGGACAGGGTGAGCGCCAGGTAGCCAAGCGTCACGGCGTTCATCGGGTCGAGCTCGACAAGGCGCCGCGCGGAGGTGAGCGCCTCGTTGACTCGGCCCGTGACCAGCAGAAGCCGAGAGCGATACTGGTGCGCACTGGGGTTGGCTCCATCGACTCGTACGGCGCGCTGCGTCGCCTCGTCGGCCTCACGCCAGCGGTGCTGGTAGGTGCGCGCCAATCCGATCGCGGCCCACCCGTCCGCCGAGGAGGAGTCGAGCGCTACGGCGCGCTCACCGGCGGCGAGCGCCCTCGGGATCGCGTCGATCATGGCGACATCGGCGGTGTAGATGGCGAGAGCGATCCACGTGAGCCCAATCCCCGCATGAGCGCGCGTAAAGCGCGGATCCGTCGCGATGGCCTGCTCGAGGTACTCTCGTGCACGCACGAGCCCCGGTCCGCGGCGCTGATAGAAATACATGCCGCGCTGATACAGGTCGTAGGCCTCGAGATCGTCGGTGCCGCGGGACGCCGTCGCAGTGCCGCTCGCGCCCCCGGCCAGCGTGACGCGCAAGGCCCCGACGATCGCCCGCGCGATGTCATCCTGCACGGCGAACACATCCTTGGCCGCGCGCTCATACGTCTCGCTCCACAGCAACAGCCCTGTCGTGGCGTCGGTAAGCTGCGTACTCACCCGCAACCGGTCGCCGGCGCGACGCACGGTGCCTTCGAGCACCGCCCCCACCTTCAGGGCTTCGCCAATCGCCTGCGCGGACATTCCCTTGCCGGCGAACGCCGCCGCGGAACTGCGCCCGACCACCTGCAGCTCGCTCACCTTGCTGAGGGCACTCGAGAGTTCATCGGCCATGCCCTCGGCGAAGTACACGTTTGCCGTGTCGCCCCCCACACTCGCAAACGGGAGCACGACGAGTGCGCGCGGCGCGGTCGCACCGGCTGCACCGGCTGCCGTGACCGCCGCGGCCGGCGTGCCGGTCGCACCGGCGGGTCGTTGCGTGACGCGCCAGGCACCGACCGCCACGACAGCAATTACCGCCACGATGGCCGCCAGTCGTACGCGCGATGTGCTCGACGACGGAGCCGCGAGCCGCGCGGCAGGTGCTTCGCCCGCTCCCTCCACCGGCGTGACGATGCCGGCAAGTCGGCGGAGGAGATCGGCGGCGTTTTCAGGGCGTTGCGCCGGGCCTTTTTCGAGGCACTGCATCACCAACGCCGCGACATCCCGCGGGACATCCGGAGCGCGCACGGCCAGCGGCGTCGGCGTCTCGGCGAGGTGCGCGGCGATCAGTTGCGAGGTGCCGGTCTTACCTGCAAACGGATGCTGGCCAGCCAGCAGCTCATACGCCACGACGCCCCACGCATAGAGGTCGGCGCGATGATCGACGCTTTCGCCCACGGCCTGTTCCGGCGCCATGTAAGCGGGCGTGCCGATACTGCTGCCGACCTGGGTGAGGGTGCCGTTGTCATCCTGCGGCGCCGCGCTGTCCTGCGTGCGCGCGGCACTGATTGCTTTCGCAATCCCAAAGTCCGTCACCACCGCCGTCCCAGCCGACAACAAAATATTGTCCGGCTTGATGTCGCGATGGATCACGCCTTCGCCATGCGCGTACGCCAACGCGCGCGCCACATCGCGGAGCACATTGATTCGATCGTGCATCGATATATCGATACCACGTGTGAGCTGCGCGCGCAGCGACTCGCCCTTCACGAAGGGCATCGTGTAGTACGGCACGCCGCCCGACAGCCCGGCCGACAACACCGGCACAATGTTCGCCTGCTGCAAGCGTGCCGCCGTAGCGATCTCTCGCGTGAAGCGTTCGGCGCTCACACTTGCCGACAGCTCCGGCGCGAGGACTTTCACCACCACCTCGCGTCCAAGCGCGTTCTCGCGCGCCACGAACACGCGTGACATGCCACCGCCGCCGAGTTCGCGCTCGAGGGTGTAGCCGTCGCCGAGGGTGGCTTGGAGTTGGGTGCGGAGATCGGTCATCGCGGACGCCCGACAGTGGCTCGAGGTATGGCGGGCATCGGCTACGGCCGCGCGTGGGGGAATGGACCGACGACGGACTCCGCTCGCGTGGTGATGCGAGCAAGCTCCGTCAACAGTTCTGGTGCCTCCTTGAGCTCAGCAAGCTCGCCAAGATCGGACCAGATTTGTGGCCAGTGCAACCGTCCGCGCTGTTTGAGGATCACGCCCTCGATATCGACCCAGTCCTGCGGACGTGCCGCAAACGCCTTGTGCACGATGAGGTCTTCCGCAGAGCAGGTTCGCAGCGTCGCGCCCGGTACCAATTCCACGTTCGATGAGCGTTCGATGGCGCTCGATTCGAACGGCATCGCACCAAGCGCGACATCGATCCCGAAACCGTCCGGTGTCCGCAGCAACAGCACTCGATTTCGTACCGCGAACGCGGCGGCATCGCTGATGCGGCTGTCGAACTCGGCGAGCAGTGCCGCCGTGTACTCGGCCTCACCGCCAAACCCCGTGAGCAATGTCAGGTCGAGGTCGTTGGTGAGACGTGGCGTGCCCCAGCGAAAATTGGCGACCCCGCCGATGAAGCAAAACTTCCAGCCATGGCGTTCGAAACGCTGCTGGACGCGTGCTCCCGCTTGGAACAACGTATTCACGAGCGCTTCCGACGATGCAGCCAGCGCTGCTGATCGATCAAGCCCGACGTCTGCGGCAACAACCGGGCTGCAAGCGCTGACGCCACACATGCATCCTCGAGGTCGGCCGCGACCCGCCAGCGGTCCACGTGCTCCAGTTCCGCCTGCCCGACGCGCGCGAGTTCCGTAGCGGCGGAGCGCCACTGCGCCATCCACGCGCGCTGCTGGGCCGATGTCGGTGAGGTCATCGGCGAAAGATATGCGTACGCGACAGCGCCGTCGTGAGGCGTTCCTTGCTGACGCTCACGGTGGCGGCGCACCCACCGGCCACGGCGACGAATACGGACATTCGCGCAACCGATGCCGGGCGAGAAAGGCCTTCCACGCCGGCTCGGTGCGAATGGCGTCGTAGGGCGGGTAGCAGACGGAAAACACGAGGTTCGGGAGCCCGCCGCCGTGTTCGAGGTGATCGACGAACGCCGCCGCGGCGGCCGCGCGGTTGCCGAACACCAAGGCCGCCATGGCGCCGTCAAACGCTGTGATCCCGGGGCCGCCGGCGGTGATGCGGTCGCGGAGCGTGCGTGCCGCGTCCCAGTGCCGTGAGGCGGCCGCTGCCAGGACAGCGTGGCCGACGCGACCACGCTGCGCGGTGGCGAGACCGCGCTGGCTCACGGCATAGGCGCTGTCGGCGAGCCCTGACCAGATGAACGCCGCCGTGCTGTTGTCGGGAAACGCCGGATTGAGGGACGAGACGCGCGCGAAGTTCTCCAGAGCCCTGCCGAACTGCCGACGTTCCGAGCGGATGATCGCGCGCGAATTGAAGGTGGTTGGCGACAGCGGATCGAGCGTGAGCGCCACCTCCATCTGGCGATCAGACTGCGCGGTATCGCCCACGGCATGGAACTGAATGGCCGACCAGTGCGCGGTGATGGCGTTCTGCGGCTCCAGCCGCCGTGCCGTGGCGAGTGCTGCCGCCGCCTGCTCCAGCTTGAGACGCCGCATGAGCAGAAAGCCCCACGCGGCGTGCGCGTCGGCAAGCGTCGAGTCGAGACCCAGCGCACGGCGTATGGCGACCTCGGCGCGGGCATCGGACGCCTCGAAATCCACCGCCGTGTTGTAGTTGGGACGGATCACATGGGCGAGCGCGAGCCCCGCCCAGCCGCGCGCGAACGCGGAGTCACGCCGCACGGTCGCTTCCAAGTACTTGATCGCACTGTCGCCCGGTGCGGCCCCGCGCTGCGCCCAGTAGAAGCGCCCTTTGAGGTACAGGTCGTACGCCACGGCGTCGCTGGTGCCTCGCGCCGCCACGCCAACAGGAGTTGACGGTTCCATGCTGCCAGCGCTCGCCCCCGCCAACCGCGGCGTGAGAGCGCTCACGATGGCGGTCGTGAACGCATCCTGCACGGCGAACACGTCGGTCCCCGTGCGCTCGAAAGCGTCGCTCCAGAGCAGCTGGCCATCGCGCGTACTGGTGAGCTGCGCGGTCAGGCGTATGCGATTACCGGCGCGCCGCACGGTGCCTTCGATAATGGCCCCCACGTTCAGCGTGCGGCCGACCTCGGCGGCCTGAATGGTCTTGCCCTTGAAGGCGAAGCTCGACGTGCGCCCCGCCAACCGCAGACCGGGGAGCTTCGACAAGCCGTGCGCCAGCTCGTCAGTAAGGCCGTCGCTGAAGTACTCCTCGGCCGCATTACCGCTGGTGTTCACGAAGGGCAGCACGGCGAGTGCGGAGATTTCGCCGGCGGGCTCGGTAACACTGGACATCGCTGACACCGCGCCCGCGGCCGAGGCGTTCGTGTCAGCCGCGCCGCTGTGTGAGCGACCCCGCGAGATCCAGAGCGCACCGGCCGCCACCGCCAGCAGCGCGACGCCGACGACTACCAAAATGCGTTGCCGCGACGCATGCACGGATAGGGCGGTGCGTTCGACACTCGGCGTCGCCACCGCGTCGAGCGACTGCAGCACTTCCTCGGCGTTGGCCGGTCGATGCGCGGCATCCTTGGCCAGACAGCGCTGCACCAACTGATCGATCGACGCAGGCAGCGCGGCGTTGCGCTGCGTGAGCGAGACCGGTGTTTCCGAGAGATGCGCGGCGATCATCTGACCGGCGTTGGTCTTGCCCGCGAACGGATGCGCGCCGGTGAGCAGCTCGTAGGCCAGCACGCCCCACGCGTAGATATCCGCGCGCTGATCGACCTCGGCGCCGACCGCCTGCTCAGGCGCCATGTACGCCGGCGTACCGATGGATCCGCCGACCTGCGTGAGTGACGCACTGGTGCCTGCGCTGGCCTGGCCATCGTGCGTGCGCGAGGCGCTCAAGGCTTTCGCGATCCCGAAGTCGGTGACGACGGCCGTCCCGCCGGACAGTAGGATGTTCTCCGGCTTGATGTCGCGATGCACCACGCCTTGCGTATGCGCGTAGGCCAATGCGCGGGCGACGTCGCGCAGGATGCTGAGCGACTGCGACGTCGTGAGCGCGGGGCCGCTGGCCAATCGCGCGCGCAGCGATTCCCCGGTCACGAACGGCATCGTGTAGTACGGAAGCGTCCCCGAATTTCCGGTACTGCTTCCCGTACTGAGCACGGGCACGATGTTGGCCTGCTGCAGCCGCGCGGCCAGCTTCACTTCCCGCGCAAAGCGCTCGGCGCTCACGCCTTCGGCGAGTTCGGGCGCGATCACCTTCACCACCACCTCGCGTCCAAGCGCGTTCTCGCGCGCCACGAACACGCGCGACATGCCACCGCCGCCGAGTTCGCGCTCGAGGGTGTAGCCGTCGCCGAGGGTGGCTTGGAGTTGGGTGCGGAGTGCGTCGCTCACGCGGATGCGTCACGCCTCGGACGCTGCTCAGGCGCAACAACGGCGCGCCCGATCGCGCGATCGCGTTCACGCAATCGTTCGAGGATACGCAGTTTTTCGGCGATCGGTGTCGCCGCCATCACAACGCGCGACGCGCGTTTCACGCGGAGCGCCTCGTCCATAGAAAATCTCACGATTGATCCTCCATCAGCGCGACGAATCGAGCCCACTTCTCCGTCAATCCAAAGCGCTCGGTCAGGGCGTCGAAGCGCAATCGCTCGAATGTCCCGGACGCCAGAAACTGCGCCAAGCGGATCTTGTCCTTCATACGCCCAGTCTCCAGTGCGATCGCGGCCAGGTGTTCCTGCGACAGCACGGCGACCGCTTGCCCGTCAACGCTCATGTGGACCGCATGCACAAGCGCATCGTCGACGAGCGGTGTAGCGGCCGGAAGGAACTGTACGGGCCACTCCGCGATCACCAGATGCTCATTGTGTACGACCGCGCCACGCTTCGTGAAGTAGTCATGAATCGGGGCCAGTGATACCAAGAGCGACGCGGACGGATCGAAGACGACGAAGACGTCCACGTCCTGCGTCGCGGCTGGCTCGATGTAAAACGTTGCGCCGACCGCCCCGTCAACGGCATAGCGTTCGATAATGCCGTCAGCGACCGCCGCCTCCAACTCGGCGAAGATCTCAAGCAGTGCCAGCATCGACTCCGCGCAGGTGCGGGCGGACGATGCAGCCAGCGCTGCTGGGCCGGGGTCGGTGAGGTCATGTAAGAAAGGTAGCGCTCACGGCGGCGGCGCGACCACCGATCACGGCTCGATGCGCGTGATCGCGGTGATGAGCATCATACGCCCATCACTCGCCGATCATAGCGCGTCATCGCTTGGCACGCGATCGCGTGGGCGGCATGAGGGAGTGCGGGCTGGGCACCGATTGCAGCTTCATGTCGCGAGGCGACGAAACGGGCAATGACAGTGCCGACAGCGCGGCGACGGCGGCCACTCGCGTGTCGGTGTGCACCAGGCCGTATTGCGCCACACACGCTTCGCGCACGAGCTCGCCGAGGCTCTTGCCTTTGCGGGCCGCGAGATCGGTGAGGTACTGGTGGGTTTCGGGGGACAGCAGAATCGTGGTTTTCTTGGATAGCTCCATATGCACCTCCGTAGGTGGAGCTTACTGCCGGCAGACCGCGGGTGCACTCGGGGTGGCGACCGATACTCGTTCGCCGCTTCGGCGTCGAATTCAGCCGCGCTTCGCCTGCAGCCTCGCCATGCGTTCCTTGACCGCTTTCACCGCCGGCTGCAGCGAGGCATCGGCCTTCTTCCACAACCCGATAAAATCGCCGTAGCGCTGCAGCGCTTCCTTGCTGTGGCCGGCGTCTTCGTGCAACTCACCCAACCGGCGATAGGCCTGCGCCAGCAAGCGCGCGTGGGCGACGTTGGAGAGCAGCACGGAGCTCGACGACAGGTACTTCTCGTACCAGAAAATTGCCGAGTCGCGCTTGCCCATGGCGTCGTAGGCGCGGGCGTAGTTGGGCCAGGCGCAGGGCACGCAGCCGGTCGAGTCGCCGGCGCGAAACGCGGCCAGCGCGCCGGCGCCGTTCTTTTCCGCCAGCAGCACCTCACCGCGGGCGGTGGCGATACTCCACCCTTGCACGCGCGCAAGTTCGGGCGGCATGCTGGCCGCCCACTCAGTGATCACGCGCTTGGCCTCGGCCACTCGGCCGGTGGCCGCGAGCGTGGTAACGAGCGCACTGTACGGGCGATCGAGCGGCAGCAGCGCATTCAGGCGCGCGTCGCGCAACACGGGGTCGAGGCGCGCCGCGGCGTTGGCGTCGCCGCCGAACTCCGTGCGGATGAGCGCTTCGTTCACCTCGGAGAGCAACAGTGAGGCCGTGTCGGTATTCGTGCGAAGAATGCCGCGCCGCAATTCTTCGATGGCGCGCGCCGAGTCGAGCTGACCGGCGGCGACGAGCGCGTTGCGCAACGCGAGTGATGCCGCCAGCCGCCCAGCCGCCGATTGTGCCGCCGTCAGTCGCGACGTCGCGATGGCGCGCGTGCTGTCCACGTCGCGCAGCGCAAACGTGAACTCGTGCCGCATGAGCCGTACGATCGCGTTGCCGGTACCGGCCAACGAGTCGTAGCGTGCAAGCTCGCGCCGGGCGTCGTCGACCTTCCCCGTTTCCAGCAGCGAAAGCAGATAGTTGCGGTCTATGAAGCTCGGCGCGCGGTAGGTGGTATCTCGACCCGTGGCGTAGTACCTGACCGACAGGTCCGGCCTCCGCATACCGGAGTAGTTGATCGCGATCTCGTTTTCGGTCTGCCCGCGAAATTTACCGCGTGCCCCCTCCGGCAAGGCACCTGCTTCGAGCACACGCAGCGCGTCGCCGTAGGCGCCGATGGCCCGCAGGTAGGGCGAGGCAACCAGCGACTTCACCCATTTCGAGCGCAGACGATCGCGCAGCAGAAACGCCTGCCGGGAGGCCATGAACCGCTCATGCGGATGTACGCCCGCGTTGCTCAGCCAGAGCGCCAGGCTAGCCCATCCGGGCGCGAAGGTACTGTCCAGCGCCACACTCGCGCGGGCTTTCTCCGCGGCCGCGAGGTAGTCTCCGCGGTCCCGCAGTTCGAACCCTTCCGTCCAGATTCGCGCGGCTTCCGGCGTGGTGCCAATCAGCTTGCCCGAGGCTTTGGGTCGGCTCACGCGCGAAAACGCCGCCACCAGCCCCACTCGATTCTGCTCCGCCAGGCGCTTGATCGCCTCGGGGACCGCCGCCACATCGGCCGCGGTCACCTCAGCGCGAAAGAGCGCACTGTCGTTGACCGTGGCGCGCGCTTCACTGCTGAGCAGGAAGCCGCCGCCCACGCGCGCTACCGACGCACTCACCGTGGTATGCAGCCCGAGATCGCGCGCCATGGCGATGAGCGTATCGCGGCTGATCGTGCCCGGCTCCAGCCCCAGCTCGACGGCCATGGAACTGGCGCGTACTTCGCCGAGTGGCAGAATGCGCTTGTCGCTTTGCGCGGCGTTGAGTAACGCGCCGGCGAGATTGCGGGCGAGCACGCTGTCGGCGGGGTCGTGCACGGTGGGCATGAACAGCGCCGCGAGACGCGACGAATCAGCCAGGTTGAGCCCCAGGCGGGCGATGGCATCGTTGCGTTTCACGCGATACGTGTTGCCCCCAATCGCCGCAGCGCCCAGCACGAGCGCGGCACTCACCGCGATGACGACGCGGCGCGAGCGCGCGCTGCGGGTGGCGGCGGCACCAACGGCGGCACCAACGGCGGCACCAACGGCGGAGCCAACGGCGGAACCGGTGCCGCGCCCCGGACTCGTGGTCTCCGACGGTGTGCGGGCCCCCGACAGCTCGGCGCTCATGGCGTCGAGCGCCTGCAGCACATCGGCCGCCGTGCGTGGCCGCTCCGA
>ENA-ORBV01013945-ORBV01013945.1-microbial-mat-metagenome-genome-assembly--contig:-NODE-13945-length-12118-cov-5.751765_pt1 | contig 12118 bp, 13 predicted proteins | sample MGYA00237777_ERZ505514 | MGnify/ENA primary metagenome ERZ505514 (study PRJEB26160, sample SAMN06269048) | microbial mat metagenome | isolation source: Oligotrophic lake microbial mat | place... | reverse complement strand
CGGCCCGAGGTCTCGCTTCGCATCCCGGGCGCCCATCGAACCGTGCTGGCCGCGGCGCGGATTCAGGGCGGTTTGCTGGTCCCGGCGCAGCGTGCGGAGTTTGAAGCGCTGGGGGTCGGACTGGAGCAGTTCGCCGGCAAGGCCCGGGCGCAATCGAGCGGCCTGTTGGAGAAAATCACACCCGAGTTGCGGCGTGACCGGCGCAAGGTGGTGGAGGTGGCGATCCTTCGATCCAACGATCCCCGCCTGCCCGCCCTGGTGCTGGAAGCCGGATTTGCGGCGAGGTTCGAGGCGTGGTTCGGGGGCAAGATGCTGGTGGCCATCCCGAATGCGGGGGTGATCTACGTGTTTCCCTCACTCGCCGGTTCGCACTCGGCCTATGGCGGTGAAGTGCTCTCCGCCTACAAGAACGCGACGCATCCGGTCAGCCTCGAGGTCTTCGAGATCGGCAAAGGCGTTCCGCTGCGGGCGGTCGGGGCATTCGAGGAATAGGTGCCGCGGCTGACGGGTGGGTGGTGCCCGAGGCCGGGTGCTGGCCGGTAGTCCTATCGTGCCAGCGCGACGATGGCGTTGCGCCCGCCCATGCCGGAGCTGAGCTTGAGCACGATCTCCTCCCTGCCGATGGGTTCCGCCTCGTGCGGCAATCGGAAGCGCGGGTCGGGCGGGGTGAGGCCGGGAAGGTTGGGAGGGAGCTCGCCGTGCTGGAGATGGTCGGCCAGTATGGCGGCATCGAGGGCTCCGCTCGCCCCGAGCGCATGACCGGTAAACGGCTTGAGGAGATGAAGGCTGGGCGGGGTGCCGTCAAACACGGTCCGGAGGGCGGCGGTCTCGGCACGGGCGCTGGCGCGTGTGCCGGTGGCGTGAGGCGCGAGCGCACGGATCGGCCGCTTCAACTCCAAGCGCGCCGCTTCGAGCAGCTCCGCGATCATCGCCCCGTCGGCCGGTGCACCGACGGGTTCCTCCGCATCGGCGTTGGCCCAGTATCCCAGGATGCGCGCCCGCGAGCGAGCAGAGTCCGCCTCGCGCTCGACAATGAACGCGGCGCCACCCTCCCCCGGCAGAAACCCGGTCGAATCCGATGCGTAAGGATCGTTCCGATTATTGTGTGAGAGCGCCCCGGTGTTGCGAAACACCTCGAGCAGCGGGCGGGCCAGTGGAAGATCCACGGACACAACCAGCACGTACGGCGCCAGCCCGGCTCGCAGTAAATGGAACGCCCAGCCCAGGGCGTCCAGTCCCGCGGAGCATCCATTGGCAAGGACGTGGTAGGGTCCGCGGATTCCGAGATCGATGCTCACGGCTGCGGCGATCTCTCCGTGCATGGAGTTGCTCGCCGCCATCAGGCGGGAGGGTCGGCGTCCGGGCCACGGATCCAGCCAGCCGGCGGCATTGCCGCGACTGCTCGCGACCAGCACCCAGGCGTTGCGCAAGGTGCCGGGGGCGATCCCGGCGTCGGCCACCGCCGCCCTCGCCAGAAACATCGCCAACTGGCTGGCGGGAGCGTAGAGGCGCCGGGCCAGCAGCGATCGGGGCTCGATCCAGCCGGCTGAAAGATCGCACCACGGCGGCTCCAACCCGGCCTCGCTCAGCAGACGCAACCCGGTGCGGCCCTCCGCGAACGCAACCCGGTGCGCTTCGAGCGTCGTGCCCAGACAACTGGCGATCGCAATGCCTGAGATGGAAATCCCTGGCGTCACTGCGTCTCCACCGCCCCGAGCTCGGTCGTGACATTCCATCGGTCGGAGGTTTCCGCCTCCGGGATCTTGCTCCGCTCCTTGAACTCCCGTTGCTGCTGGCGGGTTAGTGCATGCCCCTGTTTCCGGAGATACTGGCGATAGGCGTAGCTGGATCCTTTGGACGCGCATCCGGCGGGCAGGAGCACGGCCACGATCAGCAACAGAACCCCGGGGAACGCGCAGCGCTTCATGCCGTTACGGTGCCTGCACGCGCCGTTGATTGCAATGACCCGCTTGTCCCCGGCGGGCACAACGCCGACACTGGCATTCATGCCGCCACCGGGATGGACTCGCGAAGACTGGATCTCCTCTTCGGGAGTGCGCATCCACCACGTCACGCGGGAAGCCCGGGGACTCGCGGTGGCCCGGTTGCTGATCGTCCACGGGATGGGGGATCACATCGGCCGCTACGGACATCTGGTGGAGCCCTTCGCGGATGCGGGAGTGGGGGTGAGCGGGTTGGATCTGCGCGGGAATGGCCGTTCGGGCGGGCGGCGGGGTGACTTTGCGGATTTCAACGCGGTCATGTCCGACTTTCTGGAAGGGTGCCGCAGGACCGCCGCGGCGCCGCTGCCGTGGTTCGTCTATGGTCACAGTTTCGGCGGGCTCCTCGCGATCCGTGCGGTGCAGCAGGGACGGATCGAACCGGCGGGCGTGGTGTTGACGGCGCCCTGGTTGCGGCTCGCACTGGATCCACCCCGATGGAAACGCGTCGCCGCGAACTGGCTGCGCCGGATGGCTCCCGCCTTCACGTTTGGCACCGGAATCACAAAGTCCATGCTCGGGGCGGACGGAGATTTCGTGCGGGACACCGATCTCGAACGGCTCGGTCACGCCAAAATCACGGTCCGGGCCTTTCTCGAGGCCGTGACGGAGGGAGAGCGGGCACTGGCGGCACCCGCCGATTTCCGGGCGCCGTTGCTGGTCTGGCAGGGCGACCGGGATTCGGTGATGGATTGGCGGGCGTGCGAGGCGTTCGTTGCCGGTTGCGGCGTGGCCGACCGAACCTTCCAATTGCAGGCCGGCATCCGGCACGAACCGCAGAACGATTCCGCGCGAGGGGCGATGATCGAAGGAACGCTGGCGTGGCTGTTGGAGCGTGCGGCGCGGTAGCCGACGTCCCGGCCGCCGGCGCTTGCACCGCACCGGGCCGGCGACGATGGTCCGCCTATGAGCGCATCAACCGACGCGGGGGGATACAGGAATCGGTTGGCAGATGAGATGTCGCCCTATCTCCTGCAGCATGCGGCCAACCCGGTGGATTGGTATCCCTGGGGGGAGGAGGCGTTCGCCGAGGCCCGTCGCAGCAATCGTCTGATCTTCCTCTCCGTGGGTTACTCCACCTGCCATTGGTGCCACGTGATGGAGCGCGAATCGTTCGAGAACGAGGAGACCGCGCGCCTGCTCAACCGGCATTTCGTGAACATCAAGGTCGACCGCGAGGAGCGGCCGGATGTGGACCGGATGTACATGCTGTTCGTGCAGGCGACCACGGGGGCGGGCGGATGGCCCATGAGCGTGTGGCTCACGCCGGAACTTGAGCCGGTGGTCGGCGGGACCTATTTCCCGCCGAGTGGAGCTTACGGGCGACCCGGGTTTCCGGAGGTCATCGATCGGATCGCCGGTGCGTGGGCAGAAGATCCGGAGGGGCTGCGGGCGCGGGCCCGCGAAATGCTCGAAGCGCTCGCCGCGCACGCCTCGCCGGAGCGCACGGAGGAGGGCTTCGCGCAGGTGGCCGCGTCCGATCTGGCCCGCCGCTGCTACCTGCAACTGCGCCGTTCCTTTGACGGCGAGTTCGGCGGGTTCGGCGATGCGCCGAAGTTCCCCCGGCCCGCGGCTGTGAGGTTCCTGCTTCGATACGCCGCGCTGCCCGGGGTGTCTCCGAGCGATGCGGCGGAGGCGGTGCGGCTGGCGGACATCACGCTGCGGCGCATGGCCCTGGGCGGCATGAACGACCAGCTCGGGGGCGGTTTTCACCGATACTCGGTCGACCGCTTCTGGCACGTGCCGCATTTTGAGAAGATGCTTTACGATCAGGCCCAGCTCGTTTCGGCCCATATCGAGGCGCTACAGGCCACGGGGGACCGGTTTCATGCACAGGCGGCGCGCGGAACGATCGAGTATGTGCTGGGCGAACTGCGCGATGCGGGGGGAGGGTTTCACGCGGCGGAAGATGCCGACAGCCTCGCGGAGGCGGGTGCCACGGAAAAGAGGGAGGGTGCGTTCTACGTTTGGACCCTGTCAGAATTGGAAGCGGTGCTGGGACCGGAGGATGCCGGATTCTTCGGCGCGATCTTCGGGTGTGAACCGAACGGAAATGCACATCCTGGCAGCGATCCGCACGGCGAGTTCGACGGGCGGAACATTCTGATCCGGCGCTTGGACGACGCGGAAATCATCCGGCGTTTCGGTGGGACCCCGGCCACGGCGACGGAGCGCCTGGGTCGGTGCCGCGCGCTGTTGATCGCGGAGCGCTCGAAGCGGCCCCGTCCGCATCGGGACGACAAGGTCTTGTCGGGTTGGAATGGCCTGATGGCTTCCGCGCTGGCGCAGGCGGGGATGGTGCTGGACGAACCGCGCTACACGGAGGCGGCGCTCGGGGTGCTGACGGTGTTGCGCGAGCGCTTCTGGGATGCGTCGCGCGGGGTGTTGTTGCGGAGCCGGCGCGCCGGGGTATCGGGGGGAGCCGGGTTTGCCGAGGATTACGCGTGTGTCGGCGCCGCGGCGCTTGATGCATACGAGGCGACCGGGGACGCGGCCTGGTTGTTTTGGGCGGAGGAACTCCAAACAGCGCTCGATGCCCGGTTTGTCGCCCCTGGCGGCGGTTATTTCGGTGCGCCCGGTGATGATCCCTCCATCAAGCTCCGGCTGATCGAGGACCACGACGGCGCAGAGCCGGCGGCGAGCTCCGTGGCGGCCGCAAACCTGCTCCGGCTCGGCCGGTTGCGGGAGGGTTTCCCGGGCGAGGCCCGGGCCGGGACCGTGATCGGTGCATTCGCGCCGGCGATGGAGCGCGTGCCCGTCGCGATGCCCGCAATGTTATCGGCCTGGTGCGAGTGGCAACGACCGGCGGTGCGGATCGTCCTGCGCGGGTCGGCGGTGGAACGGCGGGCGTTCGCCCGCCCGGTTCACGCACGCTGGATGCCGGGCCGGACGCTGCTGCATCTCTCCGGCCCGGCCGATCCGATCTGCTCGGGCTCGCCGTTTCTGGAGAGCCTCGCCAACGCGGCGGATACAGGCGCGTGCGCCTTCGTGTGCGAGGGCTTCACCTGCCGGCTGCCTGCGCGGACTCCGGAAACGCTGGCCGCGCAACTGGACGTCGCGAAGGACAGGTGAGAGGTCGGTGTGGGCGGTTGAGTGCGCACGACCGTTCCGGCACGGGTGCAACTCCCCCGCCGCTTTGGGCGTCGGGCGTCCCGTCGGCGATCATTGCTCCCGACAGCAGCCCCATTGATCGAGTTCGGTTTTCAACAAACCCGGCCGGGTCTTGGCCAGCGGCGCTTCCGCCCCGGGACCCCTTCAATTTACGGCCGGGCGAACCCGTCCGGTCACGATTTCTTGACCGGCTTGGCGCAGCAGGGCATGGGGCAGGCCATCTTGCTGGGCGAGGCCTTGGTGCAGGACGAGGCGCCGCAACTGGCGGCCTTGGGCCTGCCACAGTTGGTGTCGGTGGTGGTGCAGCCGGTCAGAAGGGAGCCGGCCACAAACGCGATCAGGGCGAGGGAGGAGATGGATTTCATGCGGGTTCCTTTACACTCAGACGGCCGGGTTTGCAACTACCGGGTGGGACGGATCGTGTGGTCCCCGACCCCGACCGCAACGGAAGCGAACCTTCACCCACCTCGAATCACTCCCGGTTGGCGGGGGGCAGGGCGAGCAGGTTGGCGATGAGAATGGCGCCGCCGCCCACGAGGAGGCCGAGCCCGGGGGATTCGTTGGGGTAAACGACTCCGAGCCATGGGGTGATCATGGCGGGGAGACAGAGGGCAAACAGGCTGCCGAACACCGGTTCCCCACAATAGATCAGGCCGGCTCGCGTGGCGTTGAGATGGGGCTGCCATCGGTTCATCAGGCTGAACGGGAGCCAGGTGCAGACCAGGGCCAGCACAAGGGTCGAACCCGCCAGCGCGGGCGTGGCAAACGGCGTGAGCAACGCCCGAAACTCACCCCTGGACCACGCCAGCGCGCACACGATTGAGAGAAGAGTCACCGTGGCGAACATCACCGTGCTGACTTGCCGGGTCCGGTTGCCGGCGTATTGCGGGCGGTCGAGCCAGAGAATCTGCCCGGCAAACAGGAACGACGAGATCAGCACTTCGAGTTCGCCCCGGCCGATGTGGAGATTCGTGAGACTGGCGCCACTGAGCAGGTAAACGCCCGCCATCACCAGAACCACCGCTGCGAGGACGCGGGCGCGGGGTAGACGCCGGTGCAGGAGGGCGAGGAAAAGCGGGATCCAGACGCAATAGCCTTGGGTGAGGAACGCGGCGGTGGAGGCCGCGGTGTGCGCGAGCCCGTCCGTTTGGATCAGGATGCCGAGCCCTCCGAACAGGCCAACCCCGAGTCCCTGCGCCAGCTCGGAGCGAGTGGGGCCGGGCTCGGCGGCGGTGCGGCCGATCCACTGGGGGAGCAACGAGAGCGCGAACCGCACCGCCAGAAGCGCCGCGGCTAGCGCCACCGTCCCGGCGGCGGGCAGTGCCGCCTGCTGGGCCATCATCGATGCTTTGCCCAACGGGAAGCTGATGCCCCAGGCGAACGTCGCGACCACCAGCATGAGGGCGGCCCGCGCGGGCTGGCCGGTGGGCGCGACGGGGATCATCCCGCGAGAGTCGGTCAGGGCCCGGGCTGCCGCAAGCCGCCGCTCCATCGCCCCCCTTGGAATCACGCCCTTCCCGCACGGGGCGGCAACCACCGCCTTGCACCAACCCCGCAGATGGGGTAGCGGTCTCCTCCCATGTCCGCCCTTCCCGCTCTCGACCCAATCCGGTTGCGCGCCGATTTCCCGGTGCTCGACCAGGAGGTCCATGGCATGCCGCTGATCTATTTGGACAACGCCGCGACGACCCAGAAGCCGCGGGCGGTGATCGATGCGCTCGCCCGGTATTACGAGCGGGACAACAGCAACGTCCATCGCGGCATCCACGCGTTGAGCAACCGGGCGACGGAAGGATTCGAGGGCGCCCGCAAGCGGGTGGCCGCGTATCTGAACGCCGCTGATCCCCACGAGATCGTGTTCACCCGCGGCACGACCGAGGCGATCAACCTGGTGGCCAACGCGTGGGGCGGTGCGAACCTGAAGCCCGGCGACCGGATCCTGCTCACGGAGATGGAGCACCACAGCAACATCGTGCCGTGGCAGATGCTGGCGGCCCGTACCGGCGCGGAGCTGCGGTATGTGCCGGTGACCGGACCCGAGGGGTTGCTGGATCTTTCGGGCCTGGACCGCTGGCTTGCCGATGGGGTGCGGATTTTCGCGTTCACGCACATCTCCAACACGCTTGGCACGGTGAACCCCGCCGCGGAGTTGTGTGCGGCGGCCCGGCGGCATGGGGTGGTTACGTTGGTCGATGCCGCACAGAGCGCGGGCCATCGCCCGGTCGATGTGCAGGCGATCGGGTGCGATTTTCTCGTGTTTTCCGGACACAAGGCGTGCGGCCCCACCGGGATCGGGGCGCTCTACGGGCGACGCGAACGGCTCGAGGCGATGCCTCCCTGGCAGGGCGGGGGCGAGATGATCTCGCGCGTCGAGTATCACTCCAGCCGCTGGAACACCGTGCCTCACAAGTTCGAGGCGGGCACACCGGATATCTCGGGCGCAATCGGGCTGGGGGCGGCGCTCGACTATATCGACGGCATCGGGCGTCCGGCCATCGCCGCGCACGACGCGGCCCTCGCCGCCCATGCGTATGCGCGGTTGAGCGCGGTGCCCGGGTGCCGGGTGCTCGGGCCCGATCCCGCGCGAGGCTTCGACCGGGCGGGCGTGGCGGCGTTTGTGATCGAAGGGATTCACGCGCACGATATCGTCACGATGTTCGACGAACACGGGTTCGCGTTGCGCGGCGGGCATCACTGCAATCAGCCGCTCATGGCAAAGCTCGGGCTCGCCGCGACCGCCCGGGCCAGCTTCTATTTCTACAACACCGCCGAAGAGATCGACCGCATGATCGACGCCCTCGGACGCATCCGGAAATTTTTCAGCCGTGAACTTTGAAGAACTCTATCAGGACATCGTCCTCGACCACAGCCGGCGCCCGCGCAACTTCGGCGAACTGCCCGATGCACAGGTCCACGTCCGCGGCGACAACCCGATGTGCGGGGATGAGGTCACCATCCATCTCCACGTGGGCGAGGGCGAGGTGATCGACGGCCTCAAATTCACCGGGAACGGCTGCTCGATCTGCATGGCCTCGGCCTCGATGATGACCCAGCGGCTGCGGAATCGGACCCGGGCGGAGGCGGTGGCGATGGCCGATTCCTTTCACGGGATGCTGACCGACGAGAAACCGGTTGAGCCGGACGAGCGGCTGGGGGATCTTCGCGTGCTGGGAACGGTCCGGAAATTCCCGCAACGGGTGAAGTGTGCGACGCTCCCCTGGCATGCGGTCAAGGAGGCGATTGCGGCTTCGGCTGCGGGCGAGAAGGACCGTCAGATTTCCATCGAATGAATGCCTCAACCCCACCGCCCGGTCCGGAAACCCCGATGGCCGAACTGCTCCGCCAGTATCCCGGCGCCCGGCGCACGCTCTTTCGCAACCATCACATCGGTGGATGTTCGAGCTGCGGGTTTCGCGACGAGGAAACCCTGGCCGAAGTCTGCGCGCGCAACGAGGGGCTCACGGTCGCGGCCGTGATCGAGGAACTGCGGCTCAGCCATGAGGAGGATCTGCGTCACCTCATCGAGCCGGCCGAGGTGAACCGGCTCATCGACGGCGGGACGCCTCCCCGGTTGCTCGATATTCGCACCCGCGAGGAGTTTGAAGCGGTCCGCATCCCCGGATCCCAGTTGTTCACTCAGGAAGGGATGCAGGAGGCCTTCGCCGAATGGCCGAAGCACGACCCCGTGGTCGTGTACGATCACACCGGCACCCGAGCCCTTGATGCGGCGGCGTTTTTTACGGGGCACGGCTTCACCGCCGTGCGCGCTCTCCGCGGCGGCATCGACGCCTACAGCGAGGAGGCTGATCCGGGACTCCCGCGCTACACCCTCGAACCCGCGGGGGCCGCGTCGTGAGCGATCCCGTCGACCCCGGCAACCTCGAGGACCGCATCCGCGACGCGGTGCGGAACCCACGGAATCTCGGCGAGATGCGGGATGCGGACGCCGTGGGAACGGTCGGCAGCCCCGATTGCGGCGACATGCTGCGGATGTGGGTCAAGTTCCGCGAGGAGAACGGTCGCAAGGTCATCGACCGCGCGAGTTTCCAGACGTTCGGGTGCGAGACCGCGATCGCGGTCGCCAGTCTCGCGACCGAACTCATCGCCGGTAAAACGCCCGAGGAAGCACTCGCAATGTCGGGCTCCGACCTCGCGGCACCGCTCGGGGCGCTGCCCCCGATGAAAATCCACTGCGCGCAGATGGTGGAGGGGGCACTCCGCTCCGCACTGGCCGGCGGATCCGCACCGGAGACTCCGGCGCCGTCGGCCGCCATCAGCGGCCCCGGGCTTTCCGCGCAACTCCAGTCGCCCGCCCCGCCGGGCGGGGTGCGGGTGGTTCTCCGATCGAACCCGGCTCCGTGAGTGCCCGGGTGGGGGTGAGGGGGTTCATTCCATCGAAGGTTTTCTGTGTCGAGGCCCCCTCCATTCGATCGGCATCGCTCCCTCAATGAGCGGAGTTTCCTCTGGGAGGTGCCTTGTTCCGCTTCTCCCTTTGCATTGAGCCCTCCCTCGCGCTTATTGTGCTGGTCCTGACCCGCGGATAACCTTGGCGAACCCCAACCCTTCCTCCGATGCCCGAACCCATCCTCCTCAAGCGCGACTGCGACGCCATTCAGATCCCCAGCGGTCAATCGATTCACCTGAATGCGGGCGACGAGGTGATGATCACCCAGTCGCTCGGCGGCAGCTACACCGTCGCGACCCGCGACGGCCTCGCGAAAATCGCCGGCAACGATGCCGATGCGCTCGGACTCGATCCAACGGCGGCACCTGCCGCGGCGGCCACCGACTCCGCGGAAGGCCCGGTCCAGGAGGCGCAGGTCTGGGAGGTCCTCAAGACCTGCTACGACCCCGAGATCCCGGTCAACATTGTCGATCTCGGCCTTGTCTACGACTGCGTCGTCGAACGCGCGGAGGGCGGTTCCACAAGCGTTCAGGTGAAGATGACCCTCACCGCCCCCGGTTGCGGCATGGGCCCGGCCATCGCCGCCGAGGCGAAGGGAAAGATTTTGGCACTCGGGGGCGTTGACTCCGCGGAAGTCGATCTCGTCTGGGATCCGGCGTGGAATCAGGGGATGATCAGCGAGAAGGGCCGGATGCAGCTCGGGATGGTCTGAGCGGAACCCGGCGTGGGGTTTGGATCTTCCCGGGCGTCACGCAATCGGATCGTGTGCGACGGGGCAGCGCCGTCGCTTCGACGAGCGATGTTTGGGCGGGCGGGGCGGTTTCGGTTTTGGCGCGGCCTGAGGCATCGACCACGCGATCCCCCTCCAGTAAGTGGAGCCCCGGTGTGGAGGGCACCGCTTTGTCGGTGCCCAAGGTTGCGCTTAAATTCCGCAGGCGGGCGGGGCGGGTGGTCCCGCCGTCGGGCGATTACTGCCCGGTCCGGCCTTCGATGTCGGTGTACGAGCGCTGGGTGCGGCCGGTGTAGATCTGGCGGGGGCGATAGATCCGGGTGCCCTGGCTCTCCATGATCTCCCGGTAATTCGCGATCCAGCCGGGCATGCGTCCGATGGCGAACATGACGGTGAACATATCGATGGGGATGCCGACCGCGCGCATGATGATACCGCTGTAAAAGTCGACATTCGGGTAGAGCTTCCGCTCGACGAAGTAGGAGTCGTGCATCGCGGCTTCCTCGAGCTTTTTTGCAATATCGAGCAGCGGGTCGCGCGCGTGCAGGGTGCCGAGGAGGTCGTCGCACGCCTTCTTGATGATCTTCGCTCGCGGATCGTAATTCTTGTAAACCCGATGGCCGAAGCCCATGAGGCGTTTCCCGCTGTCCTTGCGTTTGGCGTCCTCGATGAACTTGCTGCCGTCGTCGCCGTCGAGATGGATGCGGCCGAGCATTTCAATGACGGCCTGGTTGGCGCCGCCGTGCAGGGGGCCCCAGAGGGCGCAGACGCCGGCGGCGGCGCTGGCAAAAAGATTGGCGCGCGAGGAGGCCACCATGCGGACCGTGGCGGTCGAGCAGTTCTGTTCGTGGTCGGCGTGCAACAGGAGGACCAGGTCAAGGGCCCGGACCATGACCGGGTTGAGTTCGTAGTCCTCGTAGGGCTGCGAATACATCATGTGCAGGAAGTTCGCGACGAACTTGTAGTCGCGCTTCGGGTAGATCACCGGCTGGCCGTGGGCCTTGCGATAGGCGAACGCGGCGATGGTGCGCACCTGCGAGATGAGGCGGGCGGCCTGCACGTCGAACCGCGCGGGGTCGTAGCCCTTCATCAGGCGCGGGTAGAAGCAGCTCGATGCATTGATCATCGAGGAGAGGATCGCCATCGGGTGGGCCGTGGCGGGGAACGCCTCGAAGTGATGCTTCATGTCCTCGTGCAGATTCTGGTTCTCCGTGAGGAGTTCCGAGAATCGCCGAAGCTGGGCCCGCTCCGGAAGCTCGCCGTAGATGATCAGGTAGGCGGTCTCGATGAAGCTCGACCGCTCGGCGAGTTCCTCGATCGGGTAGCCGCGGTACCGCAGGATCCCCTCCTCGCCATCGATGAAGGTGATCGCGCTGGTGCAGGAACCGGTGTTTCCGTAACCGTCATCGAGGGTGATGTAGCCGCTCTGGCTGCGGAGCTCGGCAATGTCCACGCTCTGCTCCCCCTCCGTCCCGGTCACCACCGGGAGGGTGTAAGTTTTCCCATCCAATTCCAGCTTTGCGGTCTTGCTCATAGATTGATTCCCTCAAATCCGCCCACTATGGGGGGCCTCCCTGAGGGAATCAACCCCCGGGAATCGCGGGGCGTTACAGTTCACGCACGATTTTGGCGGGGTTGCCTGCCACCACGGAGTTGCGTGGGACGTCCCGGGTGACGATGGCTCCCGCCGCAACCACGGAATTCTCACCGATGGTGACCCCTTTGAGCACCACCGCGCCCATGCCGATCCAGACATTATCCGAAATCGTGACGGGAGCGGTGCCGATGGGGGGTCGGGGTGGGCGATTCGCGAAGAACGGGGCCAGCGCCTGGGCATCGATGCGTCGTTGGGCTGTCTCTTATACACATCTG
>ENA-ORBV01013944-ORBV01013944.1-microbial-mat-metagenome-genome-assembly--contig:-NODE-13944-length-12118-cov-33.702516_pt1 | contig 12118 bp, 7 predicted proteins | sample MGYA00237777_ERZ505514 | MGnify/ENA primary metagenome ERZ505514 (study PRJEB26160, sample SAMN06269048) | microbial mat metagenome | isolation source: Oligotrophic lake microbial mat | place... | reverse complement strand
GGCGACGCGAACACCAGGCCATCGCAAAGCGATGCCACTACGCGAGACGAAAATACGATGCGCTACTGTAGTACTAGGCAGCCGGCACGGCGCCCGTGGACACGTAAAGCGGCAAGAGCAGGGCAGCGATGAACGGGTTGCTGGAAGTGATGCAAACGCAGAATACATTTGCCCGCGCTTCAAGCTTGCCGGCCACGAAAAGGTGACGGAGATGCTGCCCAGGCGAACAAGCCATTTTCCGCGGAGTGTTCAAACAACCTTACTCAGTGATGGCTGACAGCCCTGCGTGTTGTGAAAAAAAGGCGCTATAGGGCTTCGCGCCGTCCCATCGACTCCCGCGATCGCCTTGCCATACCGCTCATGCCGCGCGCCGCCGTCGGCGGAGCATCGCGGCGGCCATCACCATCATGACCATGCCGGAGGCCGGTTCGGGCACGTAGGTGATGGTGATCGCCACGTCGTTCCCGTTGCCGCTCAATCCGCGCGCGTCAGTGCCCGCGTAGCTGTAATCGACCGCATACGAAAGAATCTGCGGAATGAAACCCGTCGCCGCCGCAAAGCTGTTGACGGTACTTGTCACCGCGTCACTGGAGTCGTTGCGAATGATGATGAAGGTTTTTGAGCCCGGGAGAGAGGTGATCCCGGACACGAACGTGAATGCCAGGTCAACCCGGTCCAGCGTGACCGTACCCGTCACGTCGGTGTAGTCGGCGGCGTTGCCGTCAATATCGACCTCCAGTGCGTACTGTGCGGATGGCGCGGTCGCGGTACCGAGCGTCAGAGAACCGGTGTTGATCACTCCAATGCTGCTGCCCGGGGAAATGGTGCCGCCGACGTTGATATTCACGGCCCCGCTGATCGTTCCGGTCCCGCCGAGCGTGCCCCCGGTATTTACGGTGTAGGCAGCACCGCCCGCGTGCGTTCCGTTCACCAGAAGCGCACCGGCGTTCACGGTTGTGGTCCCGACGTAGCTATTCGAACCGGTGAGCGTGAGTCGGCCGGCACCGGCCTTGGTGAGGCTGCCCGGGCCGGTGAGCGCGCCGGAGAAGGTGTTGTCGTTGCCATCGGTGTCGACCGTTCCGCCGACGCCCTTGAGGAAGACCGGACGGATGGTGCTGAAGCTCGCACCGGTTTGTAACGTGCCGCCGGAGAGCGTGATTAAGCCCTTAACGTATGCAGCTGCGGTAGCGGCAACCGGTCCGGTCCCGGTGGGCGCGCTCACGCTGACTGTCGGCGGGCTGACGTAACCGGTGCCGGTTGTCGTAAGCGGAAGGCTATTGATGCCCAGGAAAGGCGTTGCCGCGCCACCCGTGCCCGTAATAAAGCTGACCGTGGGTTGTGTCGTATATCCCGCGCCGCCGGTCGCGACATTGACTCCCGTGATGGTGGCGGTGCCGGTTGATGCTGATATCGTCCCGGTGGCCTGTGTCGCGCCGCCGCCTCCGGCAAAGGTAGCTGCGGTGTTGGTTACATAGCCCGTTCCCCCGGCCGTGACGACGACGTTGGCGACCCTCATGTTGACGACATCAGGCGTTGCGCCCGAGCCTCCCCCGCCGGCATTAATCGTCACCGTGGGTGGAGACGTGTACCCCGCGCCGACAGTTAGAGGCGCGAGCGAGATTTCTCCGGTATACGCGTCACCCAGCGCCGCATCCGAAGCGACGCGCAGCGTTCCCACCGCGACATCCGTGCCTCCTCTGTGCGTGTTGGTTCCGCCCAGCACCAGCATTCCGGCGCCGGACTTGGTCAGGGCGCCCGGGCCGTCGATGCCGCCGTTAAGTGTGAACGTATCAGCGCCGACGTTGACTGTGCTGGCGGCCGCCATGGTGATCGGCCCGGAAAAACTGTTGACGCCGTTCGCACTGTTGATCGCGCCGGTGCTGGCGCTGCTTCCGGGACCGGCGACGTTCACCGGCTCTAGCGCGGTGTAGTCAAAGCCGCCCCGCAACACGAGCGATGCGCCGGTGTTTATCGTCGTCCCGCCGGCGATGGCGCCCAAGGCGTTGTTGGCTGTGACGGCGACTTGGCCGACGAAGACCGTCAGCCCGCCGGCAAAATCATTAACGCTGCTGGACAAAACAAGAGTGCCCGTGCCCCCCGCGGAAGGGGAATTGTCCTTTTTCCAGTTGGAGGCACCCGTCACCTTGCCGGTGAACTCGAGTGACCTACCCGAATTGGCGGAAATATCGATGAGGAACGTGGAATTCAATTGAAGTTCATTGCTGAGCGTGACCGCGACCGCGGGAGAGGAGCTATTGACCAGCGTCCCGTTGGCTGTGGCCTCGACAGGGAAACTGACGATCCCCGAGCCGAGCGCTCCGGTTGCGTTGGGATTGATCCGGCCGGCAAGGATCTTCGTCGGGCCGTCGTAGGTGTTGGTTGCGGTCAGCGAGAATGCGTTGGCTCCTGTCTTGAAAAATCCGCCCCCGGCCGTGCCGGCGATTACACCGGAAATAGTGCTGCTCGAAGACGCGTTGAATGTCCCCCCGCTCGCACCGATAGTGACCCCGCGATTTGCGCTCGTAGTCACCCCGGCGTTGGTGCTGATCCCACCTCCGTTTAAGGTGATTGCGTCTGCGGTGAACGCCCCAGGCACCGCACCAAAGATGGCGTCGGTGCCGCCCTGCCAGAGCCCACCAGTCACAACCAGTTTTGAAAACGTGAACGAGGTTGGTGTTACGATCCGCAGAGTTCCCGGCCCGGCTTTAGTAAGGGTGTTGCCCGGGCCAGAAATGGTGCTGCTCGTAAGTGCCAGAATTGCGCCGGTAGAAGAAAGATCAAGAGTGCCGCCGTTGGAACCGATGACAATTGGGCGGTTCGCTGTGATGAAAGCCAGCGCGCTTGCACTGGGATCGGTGTTGCGGAACGTGCCACCATCGAGCGTGATGGTGCCAGCACCCGCTCCGGTTCCACCAATCATCCCAGAAGTCCCAATTTGCAGCACGCCGCCCGTGACAATGATTTGACCTGTCACGGTGCTAGCTCCGCTCGTAAGTACAAGCGTGCCCGGACCGGTTTTATTATACCCGCCGGTTCCCTTCTGAATTCCGGCTACGGTCAACGTCGCGCTTGAGGCAACATCATAGGTTCCACCTCCAGTATTGAACTGCGGATTCCGCGTCGACGCGAGCGTCATGGTGGAGGTAGCGCGCAGCGCGCCCCCCGCGAAGGTCACCGCACCGTCTGTCGCGGCCCCCGGCGCCGTGCCGAGGTTGTTATCCGCGGCAATGCTGACCGTGCCGCCGTTGATCGTCGTGCTTCCGGTGTAGCTGTTGGTCGCGCTGAGTGCGAGCAGGCCCGTCCCGCTCTTTACGAGCTTTCCGGAGCCGGTGCTTTGCTGCAACGTGCCGCTGATGTTGGTGTTGCCCGAGCCGGTGACGGTCATCGTCTGGTTTTTCAGATCGAGCGTGGTCCCGCTGAGCGTGAGCGTTCCGCCGGCGCTGTCGGCGCTGATGGTGACATCGGCGTCGAGGAAGAAGTTGCCGCTGTAGGTGTTCGTGCCGCTGGTGTTGGTTGCCTTGACCGTCTTGACGCCGGAGGAGCCGGCGCGGATGACGACCGTCGAGCCGATGGTTTGTCCGCCGGTGGGTTCGCTCAGGCTTAGCGTGGCGGTGTCAGTTCCGCTGATGTTGCCCACTCTGATGACGCTGCTCGCCGACGAGCCGACGGTCTGAAACTGAAGCGTGCCGGCGTTCACGAACGTGTCGCCCGTATACGTGTTGGCCGCCTTGAAGATCACGTTGCTCGCCTGGTTGATGGCGATGCTGTTGTCGCCGGAGATCACGCCGTTGAACGTCACGGTCTTGCCGTTGTTGCCGAAGATTCGCAACTGCGTGTTGCCGGGGTCGGCGAGCGTGACGGTGGAGCCGAATACTAAGTCGCCGTTGACGGGGTTGATCTCCGCCGACGAGCCTGCGACAGGATTGCCGTCGAGCGTGATGGCCATGTTGATCGTCTGCGTGCTGGTGGAGCTGTTCTCGATCTTGGGGTTGTTGGCTCCGGAATCGAACAGGGTGAGTGCGTTCCCGCCGAGCGTGAACGCGCCGGCGCCGGTGTCGAAGAAAATGCGGTAGCCGTTGTACGCGGTATCACGGGATGGCGTGAGGCGCGTGGTGCCGGCGAAATGAATTTCATCGTTGCCGTCGGGCTCTGCGGGGCCCGAGCCGGTCCAGTTTGCGGCGTTGCTCCAGAGATCGTCCAAACCGCCGCCGTTCCAGGTGTGGACGCTTTGGGCCGATGCGGAGTGCGAGAGCGCCAGAAGCGACACAGCAGCGGTCGCAGCCCAGACCGCACCGCGAGCCGACGAACGAATTCGGCTTTGGTTAATCTGACGATTCTTAGCGCGCACGAGACAACGAGTAGACATGGCAGTTCCTCCCGAAAACAAAAATAAACAACCACCGAGATGATTGAAGCAATCGGCCGCGTTCACTTTAGTTGCGCGGGTTCATTGCCCTTAGCGGCTCGACGGGCGAGGGATGCGTCAGGGCTTTGTCCTCGCATTTACAACAGATAGATAGTGTCCGAGATTTCCCGGTCGATGTCCATCGGGCGACCGTCCACGGCCCACGACTTACGGGTAGCTTACCGTGGGATGACCCTTAACAGAAGCAAAATCCCGGCCCAAGTGATGATCAACCTAGGCCATCGCACGGGCGGCGCACCTAATGATGGCGGACCTTAGTTTTGGATGTTTGATCGCCGCCGTCGTGGTAGTCATTGTCTGTACAATCGCGAAGCGATGACGAAGCGGCAGGGGAAAGTAGGTGCGTAGGCCCAACAAAAAACCGCAGAAACCTTAATGATTTCTGCGGTTTCCAGCTAAATGGGCAGAGCCGGGATCGAACCGGCGACACATGGATTTTCAGTCCATTGCTCTACCAGCTGAGCTATCTGCCCGGTAGGCAAACGAGCGAAAGAACATACGGCGTTTGCGCTGGATTGCAAGTGAAGGCATTGGATTCAGCCGTGAAAACGCGTTCTATGCCACGGTCGCGAGGTGGGGCGGGAGGTAGTCGGGGATGCACCGTTCCGGGAAATACTTACTATGCATGCCGCGCCGCCGGCTAAGGGTGTAAATCTCGAGCGCAGGTTCAAAAACCTTCGCCCAGGCGGAAAGAATCGACGCTGTTTTCAGCACCCGGCGGCAGCGCGAAAGCATCAGACAGTTGAACAGCGCATCGCGGCCGAGCGAGTATCCGTCGGCGGCGAGGTCTTTATGCACAGGGCGGTCGTCGGTCGACCGGCGGTGATCAGGGAGGGCCATAACCCGCCGGCCGAATCGCTGCAGGCACGCGTCGAGAAATGCCTGCTCATCGGTTGCCACGAACAACCGCGAGCCGGCAGGCATATGCGCAAGCTCGAGTTCGATTGCGCGGAGCATCCGAAGAGGCGAAACCCGATCGGCTTCGCCGGTTTTGTCGGTGCCGCGGAAATGTACGCCGAGGGCTGGCATCGTTCCGAGCAGATCGCGCGCGAATACATCAAACTCAGCCAGCACTTCGGCACGAAAGCGATAATGCCGAAACAACATATCCCGAGCGGTTTCGATTTGCAGGCTGCCGTCGTAGTGCCGCGGAAGCTTAAGGTCGTTGATATCGCCCACGCGATGCCAGAGGGCGGGTTTGAGTGGCACTTCCGGTTCGACAGGTTCAAAGAAATAGCCAAGGAAGTCCGGGCCGCGCGAAGGTGTGACATATTGCGGACTGGTCAGCCGAATCTGAACGCGCTTGTCCTGCTCTTCGGCGTATTGAAGAATCTCCAGGATCCATGCCATCTGCGCAAAGAAGCCCAGCCACCGCGCGTGGAGGTCAACAGCAAAGCATCGAGCTCGTGCCTGCGCGACCTCACGTCGGGCTTTTCGAAACGGCTCAAGATGGTGGTGCAAACGACGGCGCCACGACTTCGGCAAGACTCGCATATAAACAGCTCCTCGCAGCGCGGCGATCCATCCGTCACGGCATTCTTCAACACGACAAAGATTAATCGTGCGATTTCAATGCACCCTTTTGGAAGAGGCGTCGCGAAAATGATTATCAGTCGTTTCTGAAAGGGTGATGAGTATCGGCGCGCGACGATGTTATCTCTGATTGGCCTGGCGCGATGCGATTCGGGATGTCACTGAAGCAAGCTGGCTACTGCGGGGCTTCGATCTTGATGGTCTGCGTCGTGGCGTCGGGCTTGAGCACAACCAGCACAATCGGTTCTTTCGGCTTATCTTTCCGTAACGCTTTGTAAGCGGCTTCAAACTGGTCGAGGTTTTTCACCTCAGTTCCGTTAAGCGCCGTGATGATGTCGCCGATTTCCAGGCGAGCGGCTGCGGCGGCGCCTTCGCGCTTCAATATTGCGACGACCACTCCCTTGAAATCAGCCGCTTGCTTGCGGGCGTAGGTGTCTTCGAACGACACATCGCGCGCGCTGAAGCCCAGATCTTCCGCCCAAAAGCGGCGAAGCTCCCGTTGATTTTTCGGTCGTTCTTCCAGCTTGATTTTTACATCCTGAAGCGGCTTATCCTTCTCGGTGAAAATCGAGAGCGTGATCTCCGTGCCGATGGGCAGCTTGCGCAGGTTGCGACCGAGAATCACCGGCAGCTCTTCGGGATTATCACCCCGTTCGAGGGGTTGGCCGTTGAGCTTGACGATTTTCTGGCCCACTTTCAGGCCGGCCCGGTCGGCGGGGCTGTCTTTGATGACATCGCCAATTTCAATGGCCGGCTGGTTCTGCAGGCCAAAGGCTTCGGAAACGTCCTTCTCCAACCCGGTAAGCTGCGGCGTGCCGATCCACGGCAGCTTGATGGGCTGCTGCGGGGTCGGGGGAGTTTTCAAGCTCAGTTCGAAATCCTTCGTCGGAACGAACAGGCAAGGCGACACGTTGACTGCGGCCAACGTGTTGATGGCCTGATTACGTCGGTCGCTGGACGTGTGCAAAAACGGCTGTTGCGGCATTTGCCCCATCACCAGGCCGATGGCTTTTCCATCGGCGTTGAACACCGCCGCACCGATCGCTCCCACGCCGCCGTCGGTTACGAGCCACGCCGGCTGTTCGCCGCGCAGTTTTGCGCCGATGATGCCTTGCTGAAAGTACGTGCCGTAGCCGGCATCTTTGGGCAGCATGCCGATCGAAGCCACGCGGTCGCCCATGGCAATCGGCAGGTCTTCGAACGTGACGGCGGCCCAGGTTCGGCCGGTTTCCTTGGGCTTGACGAACGCAAGTTGCGTGCGTTCATCGCGACCCTGAAAGACCGCGTCCAGCTCGATTTCATCGCGGTCCTTGGCAGGCACAATGATCTTGAAATCGACCATCTGCATATCCGGAATGCCCGGGCCGACCGCGCTGAGCGGGACGGCGATCAGGCCGTCGTCGCGCACGACAATGCCGGTGGTGACGAACTCGATTCGCCCGAATTCATAAGCCCAGGTGTACTGCACCGCGTACATCGAAGGAGCAACTTTGTCGTGAAGACTCTTCGCATACGTTGAAGATGGCTCTTCGCCGTGAGCGACCGGCGAAATGGTGCCCAGCGCGGTGGCCAACGCGATAGCGGTGATAATGGTCTTGATCGATCGTGTCATTTGTTGTCGTCCGTTGTTGATTCGAAGGTTACTTTCAGCACCACGGTGCGCCGCGATCGGCCGCTTTGCACGCCCAACACGACGCGGCTTTCTTTTTTCTTGACCGATTCGTCGTAAAGCGAAGCGAACTTGTCGAGGTCGATCACGTCGGCGCCGTTCACGCTGCGAATGACATCGCCGCCGTTCAAATCGGCTTTTGCGGCGGGGAAGCCGGGGTTGAGAGTCGTGGCGACGACACCCTTGTCATCGTCCAGGTTTCCTTCACTGGCGTACTGCCGGGTGATATCGCGGACGCTCATGCCCCAGATCTTAAACTCGCGCTCCTCGCCGACCGCGCCTTCCAGCTTTTCCGTCACCGCCTTTACCTCGACAGTTTCTTTCCCGCGGCGGAGCGTGAGGGTGATGGTGTTGCCGATCGGCAGTTGGGCGATGCGCTTGCGCGACGGTGCCAGCTCTTCGGGAAAGCGGACATTGGTCGGTTGGCCATCGATCGCCAGCAGAATGTCCTGCGTCTTCACGCCCGCTTTGGCCGCTGGGGAACCTTTGGCGACCGAGTCGACCAGCACGCCCTGATTGATGTCGAGTGCATAAAAGCTTTCGAGGTCTTGCAGCGGCTTGAGTTCCAGACCCAGATCGCTGCGCGTGACGTGGCCTTTCTTGCCGTCTTTCGCCGAAGAAAGAATTTGCGCGATCACTTCTTTGGCGGTATCGATCGGAACTGCGAAGTTGAGATTCTGCGCCCCGCCGCGGGTGTTGATACCGACGACTTTGCCGTCAAGGTCCACCAGTGGCCCGCCGGAATTGCCGGGATTGATGGGGGTATCCATCTGAATCCAGTTATCGAAGTCGGCGGTCTCGTACTCATCAATACTGACGCGATCGGGGTACAACGTGCGTTCGTTATTGCTGACGATTCCCAGCGTCATCGTGCGGGCGAGGCCGAACGGCGTGCCGATGGCGATCACATCCTGGCCGGTCAACACGCCTTTGCTCGTGCCCAGTTGGGCGAAACTAAAGGTGATGTTGCGCCGTTTGACTTCGTTCATATCAAGCTGGACGACGGCCAGATCAGTCCAGTGGTCGTCGCCGACGAGTGCGGCGCGGACGCGCTCTTTGTTGTAAAGCGTGATGAAAATTTCCGCGGCCCGGCCGGCGACGTGGTAGTTGGTGAGAATGCGCCCTTCGGCGTCGATAATCACGCCGCTGCCGATGCCGCGCTGCAGGGTGCGTTTGCCGTCGCGATAAATTTCCTGCGCCACATCCAGCCGCACGACCGCGGGGAAAATCATTTGCGTGACATCGATCACTCGCTGCGGCGTTGCGGAGGGAAACGGTTCGGGCTTGGTGGGTGCGGCACAGCCCGCAGTCAAAATTGCTGCCGCGACGATCGAAGCCACGTATTTGAGCATGTTGCCGGAATCCTTCTGAATAACCACCCACCTTGTGGATGCTGAGGGGATAACATGCGCGATTCCTGTTGAAGTCGCAACGCCCGGTTTGTGCCAATCGCCGTCGCCCGATAGCTTCGCGGCGGGGAGTCATCCTTTTAATTGAGACATTTCATGGCGTTTGATTCTGGTGCTGTTTCGTTCCGCCGCTTTGTGGTCATTGGCAAGTCGCCTTCCATGATCGAACAGGCGCAGCTCGATGTGCTAAGCGAGAATGCCCTCCGCCCGACTGAAGCCGGCGTCCCGGAAGAAGTGGAATATGGCTGGAACGGCGGGCGGCATATTCTGGATCGCGAGTTTTCGTTCGACACCAACGTATACGCCGACGCTTTGCATATCGGCATGCGCATCGACACCAACCGCGTCCCGCCGGAGGTGAAGCAGGCTTACCTTGCGGTGGAAGAGCAAGCGGTGGCGGCGGGGAACCCTTCGGGTTTCATCAGCAAGGGTCAGAAGCGCGACGTGCGCGATGTGGTGCGTCGCAAGATGGATGACGACTTGCGATCGGGCCAGTACCGCCGGAGCAAGCTGTTTGCGGTGTTGTGGGATTTGCCGTCGGCCACGCTGTATGCCGCCGTTAATCCGGCAGCCGAAGAGAAATTGCGAGAGCTTTTCGAACGCACATTCGGCTTGGAATTAGCGCCGGTTTCCGCCGGCACGCTTGCGGCTCGCCTACTGGAACCGCGTGGTCGCCGCCGGGATATCGAAGACGCTCGGCCCACGCGCTTCGTATTCGGCCCCGAAGGCGAACAGCAATCGCCGGATTACCCCTGGACCAGCAAACTTGCCGAAACCAAAGATTACCTCGGCAACGAGTTTATGCTCTGGCTGTGGCACGAGGCCGACCGGCACGATGGCTATGTGAAGATCGGCGAGGATGAAATCGCCGTCATGTTCGATCGTTCGCTCGACCTCGATTGCGCGTACGGCGCGACGGGCAAGACAAGTTTGAAATCAACCGGCCCCACCAAAATGCCCGAGGCCGCCGAGGCGCTGCGAACCGGCAAGCTCCCGCGTAAATGCGGGCTGACGATCGAAAGCGGCGGAGCGCAATACACCTTCTCGCTCGCCGCCGAGAGCTTGGCGGTTTCGGGGTTGAAACTGCCCGACGTACCTGAAGCCGAAACACCGCGTGTGCTGTTTGAAGAGCGCATCGGTCAATTGCGAGAGTTCGGGCGGTTGCTCGATCGCATCTACGACCAATTTCTTCAACAACGCGCAGGCGCGGGCTGGGAAGGGGTAACCCTCGGAATACGCAAGTGGATCACGGGGTCACGCCGAGTGAATTCCCGCCCGCTCGAACTTGCGACGGCGGGGTAAGCACTTTTCCCTCTCCTGGTACTCCGGGAGGGGCCATGGGGAGGGCCGAAGCGCCGAAGGCGCACGTGTCGCCCGACCTTCCCTCCAACCCCCTCCCTGAGTACAGGGCGGGGGAGCTTAGCGCAATGGATTGATCGTCATTCCTGTCGCCAGTTTCGGCACAAAGAACGTGCTCTTTTGCGGCATTACCTCGCCGACTTTGCCCAGTTCTTCCAGCGCGTGCAGCGGCGTTGATTTGATGATGAGCGAGATATCGTACTTTTCGCCGTCGGTCATCGGCACGATGTCTTTGGCGAAGGCGCTGTATCCCTTTTTGGCTTCCTGGCCGTTGTTGAACTTCGGCTGGATGATTTCTTCAATCAGAAAGCGCTGCATGATCGCCACGTCCAGCTTCCGCCACGCGGGGGATTTTTCGGGTTCGAACCTCTTTAGCACGTCCACGTCGTGAAATTCAATTTTGCTGAGTTTTTTCGTCACAGCGTCATAGATTCCAAACGTATGCGGCGGCAGCTTAGGTAGCTGCTCGTCGGTCCACTTTTCTACTTCGGCGCAGGAAAGCGAAAGCTCGGTCACCGTGGCCACATCGGCAATTGCCTCGGAGAACGCCGCGATGTCGAACGGGGCTTCTAGCTGCAGCATGCGATGAGTGGGAAGGATGAGCAGGCCATCGTCCTGCATCGCCACCAGCACGAACATGCAGTAATTCGCAGCATCATTAGGAGGCAGCGGTTTGCCGCCGTTTCTTTCGATCATCTGTTTCTGGTAGTGCAACGCGGTGGTGTAGCGGTGGTGACCGTCGGCGATGTAGACTTTTTTGTCTTTCATCAGGTCAATCACCTGTCGCTCAATCTCGGCGTCGATCACGCTCCAGAGCTGGCTCGCCACCCCATCGAGCGTTGCCGACATCTGCGGCTTGCTGGCCTGGCTGTACAGCAGTTTAGTGACTTCATTTCTCGGATCATTGAACAGCCCGAACACCGGCGAAAGTTGAGCGCCCGTAGCATGCATCAGCTTCAGGCGATCTTCGATCGGGCCGGCGTACGTCTTTTCGTGCGGAATGACGTCCTCCCCGAACGGGGTGAGTTTCACCAGACAGATAAACCCGCGGCGATGAAACGCCTTGCCGTAGTGCTGATACGTCTGCGCATAAGGATACATCGCCGGCCGGCGGTCTTTTTGCAGGATGCCGGCACTAAGCCACGCCTGCAGGGTCATGTTTGCCTGCTCATAAACGCTATCCGGCCCCACGGTTTTCGGCGGGGTGTAGGGCAGATCGATCGTCACGATGTTGTTGGGGTGCTTGGCCTGCAGCGCCTTTTTCGGGCCGTCATCCAGCACGTCGTACGGGGGGCAGATGAGCTTGGAAAGCTCTAAATCGGGTCGATCCGCGTAACGAATGGCGTGAAACGGGCGTATGTCGGCCACAAAAAGACTCCTGTGATGCGCTGCAAAAATGCCCCAACCCAAAATACACGGCAATGCCGGCAGTTACGAAAGTCGCGGAGCAGGGCGTAACGCCGACCCATTGCGACCAGGCGGTGGACTTGAGCAATGCGTTTCCGGCCCCACGACGACCGCCCGCCAATCATATATCTCCGGTTGCTGAGATTCGGCTCGCTATTCGACGAAAACCGTCGATTGCACTGGCGGCCTACCTGCCCGATCGGAGCAACGCCGCGCGTACGCGACAAAAGACGCCAAATGTATTGAATTCGCCGCGCCAAGCCTGCCGATTCTGACGGAGCGTGCATCGCAAAAAAGATGTTAACGTAGTGCAAA
>ENA-ORBV01013940-ORBV01013940.1-microbial-mat-metagenome-genome-assembly--contig:-NODE-13940-length-12120-cov-9.338703_pt1 | contig 12120 bp, 12 predicted proteins | sample MGYA00237777_ERZ505514 | MGnify/ENA primary metagenome ERZ505514 (study PRJEB26160, sample SAMN06269048) | microbial mat metagenome | isolation source: Oligotrophic lake microbial mat | place... | reverse complement strand
TCGATGGCGCGGCAGGCGGCCATGCGATAGAGCCAGGAGCCGATGGGATTGCCCCGATCCTCGTAGTTCGGCAGCCCGGCAAGCATGCCGACAAAGACATCGTGGAGCAGATCCTCCGCGACAGCGGGGTCGCTCACCCGGCGCAGGATGAAGCGGGAGAGCGGGGTCGCGTAGCGCGCGTAGATCGCCGCGATCGCCGTGGCGTCGCCGGCCTGGGCGCGGCGTACGGTCGCAGGCGTGACCGCGTCCTCGGTGGTTGATTCCATGAGGTTCCTCATCGTTCAGTGTCGTCTGGTTGGCAGGTGCGTGGGTGCGCTACGCGCACGCACACCCAGCCCCTTGGCAGGACTGGGTGTTGCAGCTGGGGAACGGACGCATGGTGGAGTGGAGCTGCAGGACGTGCTGCCGCCGCGCAAAGGGCCGCATCGTCTGGGCCGGCACATGGCCCCTGCCGTGGCGTCCCTCGCGGGCGTGGTTGCTCAGACGGCGAACAGTGCGCCGTAGGCCTGGATGGCTGGGTCGGTGCGGAGCTTGGCGAGGGCGCTGGCGATCACCTGGCGTGCGCGCTCGCGGGTCAGCCCCTCAGCGGCGCCAACCTCCTCCAGCGTCGCCTTCTGACCTGTATCAAAGCCGACATAGGCGCGCAGGAAGCGCTGCTCCCGCTCGGTGAGCAGGCGCGCCATCGCCCCGGCGAGGTCGGCACGGAGCGTCTGGTCTAGCGTGGTCGCCTCGGGGTCGAAGCGCGTATCGGGGAGCGTATCGCCGAGCTCGGTGGGGTCGCTGGGATCGCGTAGCTTGGCGTTGAGCGACAGCGTCGCCTGGCTGACCGCATCGAGCTGGGTGACCTGCTGCGGGCGCCACCCCAGGTCGGCGGCGAGCTCTTGGGGTGACGGCGCGCGGCCGAGCTGCTGGCTCAAGCGGCTGCGTGCGCGCCACTGCTTGCCGAGGCGCTCGTGGATGTGGACGGGGAGCGCGATGACCCGGCCCTCCACGGCGATGCCGCGCCCGATGGCCTGGCGGATCCACCAGGTGGCGTACGTGGAGAGCTTGCCGCCCTTCTGCGGGTCGAAGCGATCAATGCCTTGAATCAGGCCGACACTCCCAAAGCTCACCAGGTCTTCCAGGGTGAGGTGTTGCCCAGCCACGCGCAGGTAGCGCTTGGCGATGCTGACGACCAGGCGCAGATTGTGGCGCACCAACGTGGCGCGGGCGGCCTCGCCCAAGGCCGCTTGCTGTTGGGTCGCGGCCACCGCTGAGGGCGGCGCCCAGGGCAGCGCAGCGCGTGCATGGGCTCCCGCGAGCAGCACCTCGATCAGCGCGGCTTCGCGCTCGGTAGATAGCACTGGGTGATCAGTGAGCGCGGCAATGGGGTGCTCCAGCGGGTCAGGCGGCATGGCGAACCTCCAGCAGCTGATCAAAAAGATCGTCGGCCTCCGCTTGGTAGAGCTGCTCGTTCGTAACGGTGACCACGGTTAACCCCTGGGCGTGCATCACGGCGAGGCGAGCGGCATCGCGCTCGGGCGTCAGCGTGTGGATGCCGCCGATCACCTCAATGGCCAGGGCACGGGCGGGCAGGAGCAGATCGCAGGCGTAGCCGAGCACGCGCCCCTCGATCAGCGCGTCGGCACGAGTAAACGGCCAGCGCGCCGGCTCGGCACGAAACGCGCTCCAGGTGAAGGTGCCGGACAGGTCGGCGTGCAGCGTGAACCCAGCGTCGAGCGCGAGCCAGTGGAGCAGCGCCTCGGCAGGCGTGGGGTTGGCGATGCGCCAGCAGCGACGTCGCTCGTGGGCCGCCGTGAGGATGGCGCGCAGCTTCACGGCCCCGTGCTTCGCCACGGCCCGCTGGTAGAGCGTGCGCTGGTGCGCGCAATAGTCCGTCTCGCCGAGCGCGGCACGCAGCTGCGCCTGGCGGGCGATGCCGCCGGCCCGCGCGAGGGCCTGCTGGTAGCGCCGGTAGCCAGTCTCGCCCAGGACGGTCCGAATCTGCGCCTGGCGGGCAACCCCCCCGGCGCGCTGCGGGGCGCTCACAGCGCCACCTCGTCAGTCAGGCGACCAACGGCGGCAAGGAAGCGCCGGATGTCATCGCGGTCGCGCAGGCGGACACGCTCGCCGTTGAGCGCCGTCACGCGGATGACGACTACGTGGTCCAGGTCAGCGGTGTCGTTGCTGTGCTCGTCGAGCAGGGCGTAGGTACAGAGGAAGAGGGGGAAGCCACCAGCGCGGCTGTGGAACAGGGCAGCGCCGATCAGCGGCGCGTCGAGCAGCGTGTCCATGCAGGTTCCCTTCGTGGAAGGCGAAAGCCTGCATACAAAAAACCACCGCGCTGCGGTGGTAGCATCCGCCACTGTCATCAATGCTGTACACACAACCAGGAGTGGATGCATCGCCGCATATGAGGAGATGTTTAGCTTCGCTGGTTCCCTGTGGGTGATGCCGCCTGCTATACTGTGCTATCGGTGCTGGCCAGTAGCGTGGCGCACCAACAACATCACCCATGGAACACCACGCACCGTCGCAACTACACCCCCCAGGCCCCGCTCATCTGAGCGGGGCCTTTGTTGTTCTTAGATAGAGAACTACTATGCCGCTCTCCGACCGCGAGCGCGATCTCCTGGCTAACGATCTGCTCACATGGATCGAGCAGCGCGAGGCCGAGCAGATCGCCTACGGCGTCTACGACGTCACGATGATCGGGGCCGAGGTGATTGTCGGCTTCCGCCCGCTGAGTGTGGTGCTAGGTGCCGACGATGACCGCGCGGTCCTGACAGTCGAGGCGCTCCTACGCCTCGGAGAGCGTCTCGATATCCTGCGCCTCGATGCCGACCCAGAAGCTCCGCCCGAGGCATGGGTGCTGCGCAGCCGTATCGCCGAGATGGTGCGCCTGATCGCCCTCGTCCGACAGCGGATCGTCTGGTATCCAGGCCAACAAGGAAGTCACCGCCTGAGCGGCAGCAAGCGCCTGGTGGCCGACGTCACCCTCACGGTGATGTCGCGCCTGGTTCCGCGCCGCGACCAGCCCGCGCGCACGTTTCTTGAGCGCGCCCTCGCATCAACCGATGAGCGTCGCCAGGTGGCGGCGCTGCTTGTGAAGGTGATTGAGCAGTCGCTGCGCAAGCTCCAGCACGTGAGCGGCTTTCAGTGCCGCGCCTTCGAGGCGATCCTGCGCGCCGTAGAGCCGGATGATCATAGCGGGGGCGCCCGGGGCGTGGTGGTGACCGCCGGAACGGGTGCGGGGAAGACCTACGCCTTCTTCCTTCCCGTGCTCGTGCGCGCCCTGCTGGAGCGATGCCTGCGCGGCAATGTCGGCGTCAAGGCGATCTGCATCTACCCGCGCGTCGCCCTCTCGGAAAACCAGCTGGGTGACTTTATCGAGATCCTGTTCTACCTCAACCGCGCCCTCGCCGTCGATGGTCTGCCGCAGCTCACCATCGGTATCGAGAGCGGGGCGGCGATGTACACGGTATCCGAGCTACATACCGCGCGGTCGAGCGAGGAAAAGCAAAAGAATCTCGCCCGTATGCGCGGCTGGGTCTACCACGCCGGTGCGGGCGGATTCCTCGCTCCTTTTGCCAGATGCGTCGGTGCAGACGGCTACGCCTGCGCTGAGGCTGAAGTACGCCTGGTGGCCCGCGCCGGAGACCTGCTCACGCTCGTCTGCCCGAGCTGCGGCGAGCGCTACCCTTTCATCAAGTATGTCCGCGAGGGAGTGATGGAGCACGAGCCGCCCGACATTCTGGTGGCCACAACTGAGTCGCTCAACAAGCGGCTGCTCTCGTCCAAGCACCAGTACCTCTTTGGCACGGATCGCTTCTGCGCGCCCTCGGTGGTCATGCTCGACGAAATCCACCTTCAGGCCTCCACTGCCGGCGTCCAGGTTGCCCTGCTGCTCCGCCGCCTGATGGCCCGTGTTCGCGCAAGCAGGGTGGCCCGCCGGGAGCGCGACCGCCTGGTCTTCGTGGGCCTGAGCGCCACGATTGCCCAGCCAGTGCAATTCCTGGCCGAGCTGACCGGCATCGGCCCCGAGCATATCGCCGAGGTGCGCCCGAACAACGAAGAGCTGGAGGTGATCGGCGCCGAGCGATTCATCTTCGTGCGCGCCACCGAGAGCGAGGACGTCGCCACGATCTCGACGCTTATCCAGACCACAATGGCGGCCCTGCACACGATGCCCCAGCCCGAGCCGGGCGGTGAGATCGAGCGCTATCGAGCCTTCGGCTTTGTTCAGTCGCTCGATGTGGTCGGCCGCTGGCTCTACCAGATCGAGGATGCCGAGCGCGCCCGAACCTGGCAGCGCGACAAGACGGCTGAGTACGAGCGGGTGGGCATCCCGATGCGCTCCCGCGATATCCGCCACGTCCCGCTCTACGCCTACCGCGAGCCACCCCACAACCGCACGCTCTTCCCCAAGCTGTTGGGGAGCCGAGCCATCCCCGACTGCGGCTGCGAGCACCGCCACGGCCCCGACCCCGACTGCCCGCTCTTCCAGGCGGGCGAGTGCTGGTGGGTGCTCAGCCGGGCCGGTCGGGCACGCCATGAGTCCCTGACCATCCGGCGCAAATCGGCCAGCGACCGCGACCAGCCGATCAGCCCCGGCGATGACCTGATCATCACCACGAGCGCCCTGGAGGTCGGCTACGACGACGATGCTTTGATGTGCGTGATTCAATATGGCGCGCCCGCCAACATTGCCAGCTTCGTGCAGCGTAAGGGGCGCGGCGGCCGTCAGGTGGGCACCCGACCGATTGTGATCACCGTGCTCAGCCCATACTCGTCAGCCGAAATCTTTCTCTACCGCAATCAGCACCTGCTCACTGACCCGACCTTCCACAAGCTGCCGCTGAACACGCAGAACCGCTTCCTACAGAAGATCCACGGCTTCTATGCCGTGATCGACTGGGTGGCCCGCGCTGCTGCGGCGGCCGGCGTCGGCTTCAGCTTTGAGCAACTGACAGCCCCGGCCCTCAACCTGCTCCGGGCGCAGGGCGCGGATCCCGCCGTGCTGCTCGCGCTAAAGGACTACATCAGCCGCGCCTTCTCGCTGGAGGGGCCAGCGGCGGCGGAGCTGCTTGCCGGGAGCGACGGCGTGATGCTGGGACACTATCTGACGCTGCTGCGCCGGGCCGACGCCGCCCTGAGCGGGCCGACGCCGCCGAAGTACGGGGTGAACGGAGGCGATGAGCTGCGCGATCGCCTGCCCGAGAACCTGTTCTCCGACATCAACCTACCCGAGGTACGGGTAAGCTACAGCACGCGCCCGACCACAGAGAGCATCGGTCTGGCCCTGGCCACGACCACGCCGGGGAATGTCTCCTTCCGCAGCAACTTCGGCTCCTCCTGGGTTCCTCCGATCATCAGCGACGTCGAGGTGCTGCGGCTCCAGGTGCGCGACTACTATACAGGCGATCTGTTGCGCGATGAGGCCAGCGTCACCGCGCTCCCCCGGCGTGCCCTGCGTATGGCAGGCATCGACCCCGATCTGGCCCAGTCGCTGCGGATCTTCCGCCCGGCCGAGATCCGGCCCGTACTCTTCAGTAAGGACCACACGTCCTCGCTTTGGTACTGCGATCCAGATAGCGGGGAGCTGCAGCAGCACGAGAGTTCGCGCGACGCGGGCCAGCACCAGATCCAGCTCGCCCACGCCACCTCCGGCTACCCGATCACCGCCGTCGAGATTCGGGCAGAGAGCGAGGATCTGCCCGCCGCCTTTCGTATGCTGCCCGACCACCCGGCGATCCGTGCCGACGCCCTGGGCATGCGGCTGGCGCGCCAGATGCTGCTCTATAGTGACGAGCCGGAGAACCGCCACCCAGTCGATGTGCGCCTGCTCATCCTGGGCAGCCAGTATATGGGGAAGCTACCATGATCGCGAACCTTGGCAAGAAAATCCGTTTGCTACGGGAAGAGGCGGTCATTTCACAGACTGAGCTTGCTCTTATCCTGGGCCTTAGTCCAACGTCCAAGGGGGTCATTAGCGAAGTTGAAAGCGGCAAGAAACTTCCAAGTGTTGAGTTCGTTCTACAAGTAGCTAAACGCTTTGGAGTATCGACTGACTATCTACTGCGCGATGATATTCCCATCCGAAAATAAGGATGACGCAGTAGATGACCAGTTGAACGTCATACAATAAGCTCCCACAGATCCTTCTCGGGCTTGTAGTGTTTTGATGACGTACCTGCAAGGCCATGATCTTTGATCAGGCCGGCGTGGGTGAGTATTCGCTTGTACTGCATGTAGATCGTCGTTCTGTAGTGATCCGCCTGCACGTTGTTCCAAACAATGAACCCCTGGTCATTTGTCAGCTTATTGATTGCTTTGGGGAAAAAGAAGACCACAGGCGTCAATGTTTTATCGAGTCTACTGGCATTTTCCACCAGTGCTGGCATGGCTATGGGCTGATGACGCCCCACTCTTGCAAGCACCTCTGTAATGAACTTGGCAATAGGTTCGCCTTCCAGCAGGATGCGTAACACCGCACCGGTTTTCGGGCAGAGCGTTGCGAGCGGCTGTCGCAGGGCCTCTTTATGCAACTCGGCAAGTTCACCAGGAAGCGGAAGTAATGCCGCACATGCTCGCCCAAGCTGCGTCAGCTCGGCAGTGTTACCCTTGATGTATACCAGCCCCAGCTTTGAAGCGCCACGCAGCGCCGGTCGGAAATCCCGAGGTATGGCCGGGTAGAGAATCTGAACAAATGGCTCAAACGCTTGGATCAACGCGGTTGATGTCCCAAAGCACTGCTCCCAAATCTTGAGGCACACCGCACAGCTAAGATAATGGGTGGGAAAATTGTAGTAAAATTGACTAAGAAGTGTATTGCTTGCGGAAAACTGCCTATGGATGCTCTCGGCGAGATCGAGCTGTGGCAGATGCAGTGGTGGTCGCTCAAGTACCTCGGTACTCTGCGAGTGAACCACAATTACCCCGATGCCACGTTGTCTGGCAAATGACACCATATCTCCTGACGGCGTTCCGGCCACGGCAATCATTGAGGCATGGAAGCCCTGCCGATAGCTGTCAGCTTGCGCGATCCCCTTAAGCCAGTCGCCTGTACCCTTCGCCTCAATCGCAAAAGTTATCCTTCCATCATCGAGGCGTCCTACTAGATCAGGATGTATGGCGAATGAGTCAAATTGCAGTGTAAAACGCTGGAATGGCTCCAGCTTGGCGTCGATCAACAGGCTTGGATGCGCGTCGGTATAGAGATCCGTGATCTGTTTACCAAGCAGCCCGTGGCGCAGTAAAAAGGTTCTAGTTTGGCGAACGACGTCGATCTCTTGCATGGTACAGAATAGTGATTGGCTTGAGGCTTTGTGAACCGGTTAGGATTATAGCACCCTGCGCCGGATCGACGCGGGGCTCTTCGCGTCCCTCACTGCGCGCGGGCGCGTCCACCGGGGCGTGGCCCAGACGCTGCTCGCCCTGGAGCGTCTGGGCCAGATCCGCCTGTCCCACAGCTCCGACGCTGCCCACTCGCTGCTGCTCGGCGAGCGCCGCGTGAGCGATCTGGCGCTGGTGGGGCGGACGCTACCCGTCACAACAGTCTATAATGGTGCGCATGCTCATCCCGAACGCTGACAGCGCTATCATCGAGGAGCAGAAGCTCGTCGACTACCTGCTGAACATCGATCACCGGCGCGGCGGCAGCAAGGCCGCGCTGCTGCGGCAGTTTGGCTACGACCCCGCCCGCTGGCAGCGGCTTGCCGATGACCTGCGCCGCTCCCATCTGACTGCGCAGGTTGAGCGGACCAGGCCGACGCCGTATGGCATGCGCTACGAGGTCCGCGCGGATCTCCAGACGCCCGCGGGCCGCCCGCTGACCGTGCGCAGTGTCTGGCAGCTCGACACGGGCTCGACGGCGCCGCGCCTGATCACGCGCTACCCGGACTGAGGAGGCGACATGGATCTACCGCTCTACGAAGATGCGATTCTGCTGATCGACCTGCCCGACGACAAGCTCTTCGCCGGGGACATCGGGACGGTTGTGGAGCGCCACGCAGTTCCGGGGCTCGAGGTCGGCTACAGCGTCGAGTTCTTTGACCTGCTCGGCAGCACGGTCGCGGTTGTGACCGTGCCGGCGAGCGCGCTGCGCCGCCCCGCGCCCGGCGATAGGCTCGTCGTCCGCGCCACCGAGTCGGCCGCAAGCAAAGCCTGATGCCACTGGGCGATCCGCCGACGGAGACTCGGATGCACTACCCTATCGCATGGGACGCTGGCGCGGTGCGCGCGGTCTTAACCACGGAGAGCCGCCAGAAGGCGCGCGCGCTGTTCCTCCACACGCACCAGCCTTTCCGCTCATCGCCTCCTTGATCGGCGCCCCCGAGTCGGCGGACTCGACGCCGAGGCGGGCCAGGGACGCGAGCACGGGCACCGAGCTGACGCCCAGGATGTGGAGCCGAGGGCCGACCGCCTCAAGGGCCGCCTCGACGCGGCGGAGCACCTCGCCGCGCGCGCCCGCCACCTTTGCGGCGAGGGAGCCGAGGGCGAAGCGCCGGTAGCCCATAGCGGCGAGGGCCTGGGCGACGTAGAAGACCTGCTCGACACTCTGGCCCTGGATCACTCCGATCGGCTCTAACTGCTGGTCAAGACGGTTGGACTCGGTGTAGCTGATAAGCCAGTGTGCCTGTGCCAGGCTCAGCGTCGCACGGCGCGTCGCCTCCTCAGGGCTGCGCGCCCCGATCATGAGGACGTCTAGATGACAGATCGCCGCTGGCGCGCCCAGACCCCGCGCGACGCGCAGTTGCCGCTGCAGCACCTCCTCCGGCGAGGGCGCCCGGCCCGCCCGGTGGTGCTGGAATGCGCCGCTGTCGATGATCAGCTCGGCGGGTGGGCACGGCCAGTCGCCGGCGCACCAGGTCTGGCTGACGTTCGGCGGGCTGACAAGCGCCCGGACATCTGGCAGGTAGCGCTGGTAGACCGGGTCGCTGTGCGTCCACGAGACAAAGTACTTCATAGGGGCGCGCCGACTGCATGAGAGGATTTCGCAGAGATAGCTGGGCAGCCGCCTCCCAGCCCCAGGCCGCTGAGCGCACGCTCGGCGGTCTCTTTTTTTGTTCTCATTTAAAGAACTTTATACCGCGTTGTCGCGCCGCTGGCAAGGGGGCAGCGTGATCAGCCGCCTCGGCAGGAAGGTGCGCTACCTGCGCGAGCGCGCGGGGCTGACCCAGGCCGAGCTCGCGCAGGCGATCGGCCTGCGCGAGAGCTCCAAGGGCTTCATCAGCGAGATCGAGAGCGGCAAGAAGACACCGAAGGCCGAGCTTGTGCTGCGGCTGGCCGACCACTTCGGCGTGACCACGGACTACCTCCTGCGCGACGATCAAGGCGCCGAGCTGGATAGGGCAGACTGAGCGATGAGCATCACCTACTACATCCCCGACTGGGACGACCGTGTAGACCCCGAGTACGACTTTACCAATGACCGCCACAAGCCAGGGCGCGATCCCTATAAAGATGACAGATACGCCCACGAGCTCTTTGCGCCAGAGCCGCCCTACGACGGCGTGCTGCTCTCGCGCGCCGTGATCGACGACAGCCCCGCCAAGCACCGGGCCATCATTGAGGCGCAGTCCGTACACGCATACCTGCGCCTCCCTGAGCATCACAAGGTGCTCGGGGACTGCGGCGCCTTCACCTACTGGCAGGCGGAGGAGCCGCCCTATAAGACTGATGAGATCCTCGACTACTACCAGCAGCTCGGGTTCGACATCGGGGTCTCCATCGACCACCTGATCTTTGCCGAGCTCGAGGACGAGAAGGAGCGGCGGTGGAACATCACCGTTGAGAACGCGCGCGAGTTCCTGCGGCTCTATCGGCTCAGGCGCCCAAGCTACAGATTCACCCCCGTGGGCGTCGCCCAGGGATGGAGCCCAGGCTCCTACGCCAAGGCGGCGCGCGAGCTGATCAAGATGGGCTACGATCATATCGCCGCAGGCGGGCTGGTGCGCAGCTCGACGCGAGACGTTATCGCGGTGCTCCGCGCGATCCAGGCGGTCCAGGAGGAGGAGCAGTCGAAGGTGCCGCTGCACCTGTTCGGGGTCAATCGCCCCGAGTTTATCGAGACCTTTGCGGCGCTCGGCGTGACGAGCTTCGATAGCGCCTCGCGCCTGCGGCGGGCCTGGATGGACGGTCGGCGCAACTACTTCTTTGGCGACGTGTCGTTCTCGGCCATCCGCATCCCCGAGGCGCGCACGCTGGCGAAGAAGCGCGATTTGGACGAGGCCGAGGTGCGCCCGCTCGAGCAGGCCGCGCTGTCGGCGCTACGCGCATACGCTGGCTATCAGTGTAGCCTTGAGGGGACACTTGCTGCGGTGCTCGCATACGCCAGCCTCGCGGGCGAGGTGCGCGAGCGAACGCGGCGCGACTACTGGGCGACGCTTGCGGCGCGCCCGTGGGAGCACTGCCCCTGCGCGATCTGCGGACAGATAGGGATCGACGTTATCATCTTTCGGGGGAACAACCGCAACCGGCGCCGTGGCTTCCACAACACCTGGCACCTGTACCAGCAACTCAAAGGCGTACGACACGAGCTGGCCGTGCCTCGCCAGGATGCGCCAGCGGGGGCGGCCCAGACCGCCCTCAGCCTCTGGCCGTGAGCCCGCTGGAGCGCGCCGCCGCGATCTGCCGCGCCCTCGACGCGGCCTACGCCCGGCCCGAGCTCGGCAACCACGCTGACCCGGTGGACGAGCTCGTCTACATTCTGCTCTCCACCATGACCACGGAGGCCAACTACCAGCGCAGCTACGCCGCGCTGCGCGCCGCGCTGCCCACGTGGGGCGAGGTGCTGGCGGCGCCGGCGGAGCAGGTCGAGGCCGCCATCGCCGGCGGCGGGCTGGCGCCGACGAAGGCGCGGCTGATCCAGGCGCTGCTCGGGCGGCTGCGGCGCGACTGGGGCGGCCTTGACCTCGGCTTCATGCGCGCGTGGGCGGTCGCAGACCTGCGGGGCTACCTGACGACCCTCCCCGGCATCGGCCACAAGGCCGCGACGTGTGTGGTCGCCTACAGCTTCGGGCGCGACGTCTGCCCGGTGGACACGCACACCTACCGGGCCGCCGTGCGGCTGGGCCTCGTCCCGCCTGGCACGCCGGAGCTCGGGCGCAGGACCCACCTCGCCGTGGAGCTCGCGCTGCCGCTCGGCGAGCGCCTGGGCTTCCACATCAACGCGATCGCCCACGGGCGCCAGCGCTGCCACCTGGAGCGCCCGGCGTGCGATGGCTGCCCCGTGGCCGAGCACTGCGTCGCGCCGGAGCGCGGGCGGTACAGCCGCAGAGAGCGGGCAGCCGAGCCAGATCGCTAGGTTAGGATGGTCTAATCAGCCATAAGCGCGTACAGCGATTATTATACAGCCCGCTCCACATCCACACCGAGCGCCAGCAGCGCGCGGCGGGCGTTTGCCGCGTCAAACCTCGCGGTCGGCAGGCCGCTGATGACGCCGGCCAGCCACTTGGCGGCGACCGGCTGGCCGTCGAGCAGCACATACCAGTCGCGGTAGCGGCCCGCGCCGGCGCCGTCGGAGCGCAGGGCGGCACGCCCCCGCGCAAGCACCTCCCCGCGCGAGAGCCGCAGGTGGACGCCCGCGAGCACGACCTCGCCGCGCGGCGCCTCGGGGGCGGCGATGCGCGCGGGGCGGGACGCGGATGGCGGGACCCATGCCCTGCCATCGAGCCACGCCCGGAGCTGGCCGAGCTTCGCGCCCATGGTGCCATCGGTGATCGTCACCGTCGTGCCCGGCGGCACGCGCGCCTCCCAGCCCGTCATCGCGCGCAGGTAGCGGTCGCTGACCCCAAGGCAGAGCTGGTCGTAGGCGCGGCGCATCAGACCCTGGAGCGTGTCGAGCACCTGGGGGCGCAGCGCGTCGGCGCGCTCGGGCGCCATGGTGCGCTCGTAGTCAAGGATTGGCGTGTCGCCCCGGATCAGGCCGTACTCGGCGGACAGGCCGTAGACGTCGAGGTCGGCGGCGACGATCGGCTGCGCGCGCTGGTAGCTCCGCAGGACGCGCCAGAGCGGGCCGTCGTAGCGCTCAGCGGCGGGGATGGGCTCTGGGTCGCCGCGCTTGGCCGCGGAGCACTTGAGGATCAGGAGGCGCATAGGGTGCCTGTGGTGCTGACTCTTTGACGGCCACTATAGCAT
>ENA-ORBV01013937-ORBV01013937.1-microbial-mat-metagenome-genome-assembly--contig:-NODE-13937-length-12122-cov-3.244500_pt1 | contig 12122 bp, 13 predicted proteins | sample MGYA00237777_ERZ505514 | MGnify/ENA primary metagenome ERZ505514 (study PRJEB26160, sample SAMN06269048) | microbial mat metagenome | isolation source: Oligotrophic lake microbial mat | place... | reverse complement strand
CACACACACACACACACACACACACACACATCACCAAGCGTGCAACAGCATACCATATCTGACGGCTTCTCTCAGCGCCGACCATCCACTCTGCAAACGAACACCGGTGCAACATTCGATTAAGGGCATGGCGTGACCACAGGCTGTGTCCCAATGCACAGCGTCACCTTGCGAGCGATGTTCACATCAGCCTTGCCCACGCCCACCAGACACTGCACAATGGGCAGGTGACCCCCTGCAGCGGCGATCATGAGGGCTGTCCAGCCTTGCTACTCGATGTGCACGCAGGGGTATCCGATGTAGCCATGTCCGATCATGCATACAGAGGTGACACAGAGAGTCAGAACAGGCGCTAGATGAAGACTAGAGGACGGGACGGTACCGCATTCTGCTGATTAACATCTAATCGGTCTGCCGCGTAGCGGACCAGGTACTGAATGACCGCAAAATGCCCCTTGAGAGCCGCCACCATCAGCGCGCTATCGCCAGACTGCAACACGAGCGTGTCGGATCGATGAGCACAGGCAGCTCACGCGAGAGTACCAACACAAAGGCATGCCTTGTTCAGCGCGTTCACATCGACACCTGCCGCGACTTGATCACCAAGCACCACAAGATCTTCCTTCTCCACGGCTTGCAAGAAGCTATCCACGTCAGATGGACCTACACGCAGTGCATCAGAATAAGCAACCACACGACAGCGCAAAACGAAGCCACAGCGGGGCTGCAACGCCTATCAGAGAGCGGATCGTCATGGCCATGCACAATGATGAGTGAAGTATTACGTTTGTCTTTGTGCAAGTGGTGCGAGATGTCGTGGAAGCAGGATGCGCATTTGGACGGTTTGAACAAGTTGGACACGAACTGGGAACAATGGAGTCAGACACAATGAATGCCGAGTTATGGCATACGAGCGATCGCAATGCGGCGCTACTCCTTAATGACACGACCTGCTAATTTATTGTACTACAATTGATTTCACTTACCATCTGACACTGGCAGTCTGCAGCCAGACAGGACGACATGCTCAAACTCTGGCTACTCTTCACTTCGGGGTGCTCGCGTGCCTGCGCCTCAATCTCAGCGAGCAAACGATCAGAGCCCAAGCGAGATCTCCCCGCAGCACCCGTGCCGGCTGCATTGCCGCTTAGTCGATGTCCAGTATGCATGCTGGCAACCACACAGTCCACTGTCGATGATTGACAAGGGGGCTAATAGGCGTGTACTGAACAAAGCTTTGCGTCACGCAGCTCCAGCTTTCTGATCTGGCTGTCAAGTCAGAGGACTCTGATGGTGCATACGTCAGCACTTATCAGCAGGCGGTTCGGATGCGATCAGATGGCGCAACGTGACAGCGCTGTAAGAGCAGACACACTGAGCAGCGCGTGTAGCTGGGAGAGGCGATCAGAACGCTCGTCTCCGTCGTGATGATCAACATGGGCTTCGGACCACTTGAAAAAGTTAACGAGCCTTTAGGCTTCGCCGAATCCCATTTGATTAGGGCATTAGACTAATTCGTGGCGAATTTCCTTTTTGCTTTCGTGTTCTCAAGACATCGTGTGGTGTGCCGCATATCTTCGCACATTGCGATTATGTGCATTGTCATATCGTGTTTATAGTAGTATCCTGAACGGTGTCGTCGATGGCCACAGGCAACACGTTCGCAGCTTTAGAATTAGGGCCGGATTCTATCGCGTCACCGCTGGGACCCAATGACGATCCCTCGTCCTCGCCTGGTACTGCACGGCTACCCGCTACTGCTGCAAGTGCCACGGCTGGTGATGATGCATCTCATGCTGCGCCGGCAGGTAGTGGGGCTGCTGTCAATGGTAGCGTAAGTCCCTCGTTGGGCACCGATGAGACAGATTCGCAGGTACACGTGCTGCTTTGGTCATGTGACATACTCATATTGAGACCCCCTCTGCTCGCATGCCCTCGCTCTCACCTTCAAATGCTTGCATCTTACATGTGGTCGACCTTGCTGCACGCTCAGTGGTCCAAACCGAAAGGCAAGTCGAATCGAGGCAAGAAATCGCGCAGTGACAGCCTGAATCCGCTCCAAGCCTTCCACCATTATGCCTCACATGGTCTACCGCCCGCTGAGACCGCGCAAGAGATCGTGGCGCGGCACAACTTCTACATGTTTTCGTTTCGCACAGAACTATGCCCGGATTTTCCAGCGTACAAGTGCGACAAGTCCAAACCTTACATATGCACTTTAGCCCATTATGATAATCATCTCCGCCGCAAGCCCGTGGTGGGTCACGTGCCGCCGGCAGATCCGCCTGCCGCATGTAAGCCAATGCATGGCATTGTATATTTATTGCATCGCTGAACGTGCACTGTTGATGTCCCGTCTCTTGCCTTCACCCGCCACACTGACTGATCTGCTCATCTGGTGTACAGGGGTCTTTGCGTACTCTGCATCGCTGTGCACGCACGGGTCAATACAAGATTGCCCACAAGGTAGCCTGCGAGCCATGTCGTGTGCTCCCCTTTGTGTCTTCCATTCCATCGCTCTCTGTGATGCGGTCCATCTTACACCTGGTGTTCCTCGTATGCAGGCAAGCATTGCGGCTTCTCTCACCGCATTCAGAAGGAGCATATCTACCACCCCTCCGTGTACAAGACCCAGTTCTGCGACAGCAAGCTCAGCGCCGTCGGAGACTGCATCGAGCACGGCCGCCACTGCTCTAAGGCGCACGGTGAGCACGACCTGCGCAAGCCTGTGTTTGCGGACCGCGCAGGTGGCGTTGCTGCAGGCGCTACTGGCAGTTCAGCGATGGTATCCCCTTCCTCCATGTCACTGCCCAGGTCTATATCCACGACATCATCGGTGTCGTCAGGTATGATGCTCTTGCATCTCAATCATCATTCTCATGCTTACACTCGTCCTCTCGTTGCTCTGGCGTCACCCTTCAGCAGCTACAGGTCTGCCTCCACTGGGCCCTCGAACCCCGCTGTCTGCGTCAGCAGGGGGCGGCAGTGGCCCGGGCAGTGCTACTGCACCAGCGTCATCCATAGCCCGTCGCTTGTCCGCCCCGTCACTGCCTCCCAACGCTGGCACTCTCGTGGCATCAACATCAGCTTCGTTGCTCTCTGCGGCCGCTGTTGTGGCTGGCTCATCCGCTCCGGCACAGCCTTCGAGGACTTCACCGGGCATGATCCCTGCAGTATCATCATCATCAGCAGCAGCATCATTGTCATCATCCACCATAGCAGGTGCAGGTGTACCCATGAAGCTGCGGTCTGTACCGCTGAACAGTAACTCCAGCGCTTGGCCTCCTGTCGATTCATCAGCCACAGTGCCGCATGGCATGGCGGGAGCAGATACCTCAGACATGGCAGCCGACGAGCAGGCTGATGCGGATGCGGATCTGATTGCAGCTGCAGTAGCCAATGCTGGTACTGATGATGGTGATCTCGATGACGGCGCCCGCACACAGGGCGTGTTGGCACAGCGACTCGTGCCTGGCGTAATCGCAGCCTCCACCGTGGGTATTGGACTGGTGAGTGGACGATCGAGTCGGGGTCCCACGCCGAGTCAGTTGCAGCAGTCACAGCAAGCTCCATCCGACATGGGGCCGGTACGCGAGGAGGAAACCTCGGATGACCAGGACGGTTCACACTCTCATGAGCTGACACACCAGCATACAGGCGGGCTTGATGGTGTCACAGGCAGCGCCTCCCGCAATGATCCGCGCAGATTGAGTTCAGGCAGTATTGGTGCAGTATCCAATACGTCGCTACCCTTCCTACCGGGCGCATCATCTACTGGACCCCTCTCCGCACGATCACAACAAGCGGCTGCTGGTGCAATGTCGCTGGGCAGCAAGTCTGTGTCCCCATTCGTGGGCTATGCGCCCGTGAGGCCTCGATCAAGGGCTCCGTCACCGCTAACTGGTAATAGCGTGCTGTCTAATTACCCCATGGCATCCCCCAACATGTACCATCAAGCGTATGCATCACCCGGAGCGGGTCCCCCGCCCATGCTAGGTCGACCGGGCAGCTTCCCTGTGTTCGGTGCCGATGCGATCAAGATGGGCGCATCACCTCACCATCACTCCCCGCACTCTCACGAAGCGGGCCCTCATCCTCAGCAGCAGCAGCAGCAGCCGCCCGGATGGGGACGCACACTGGTTCCAGCGTATCATCACAGCCGCAATGGCAGCTTCCAGCACGCGAACACTGGACGAGAACGCTTCGAAAATGGTGATCGCGATTTCATGTCTGCCGAACGCCCTGATCACCGTCGCTACATCGCCACGTTCCGCGTCAACAACTGCGCGGGTGCCCTGGACGGCTCTTGCCCTCTTGACAGCTATGCCTGCTTTGACGTGCATCCGCGCATACCCCGCCGCCGAGTGCCGATGCTGATCGGGGGTCGATTCAACTACATACCCACCCGCTGTCGCTACATCCAGGAGAACCAGGACTGTCCGCAGGGCGCCACGTGTCGATTTGCTCACTGTAAGTGCTCGAGTTGTGTTTTTGCTGTGCTACTCCACTGTGACCTTGCCTATGTCATATGCCTGGCGTCGTTCGTCTATTCATGTGTGCATGTTTCCCTGTCATCGATGGCTCAGGCACTGAAGAAGTGATCTACCACCCCTCCAAATACAAGACGCAGCTGTGTTCGCATGAGCTGGTACGGGACGGGTACAACAGACCGATATGCAGCGGCTACGGCTTGCACTGCGCTAAGGCCCACGGCCCGGATGACATCCGACGACCTGTGTTCGAGGATGCGGACGATAGCACCATGGTGTTGAAGCCGATCACCGCACTCGATCATCCACTGTTCGTGTGCCCCGAGGCAGAGCGTACGCTGGAGCGCAACTTCTACATGTATTACTACAAGACCCGGAAGTGCGAAGGGCATCCCGTTGCATGCGCGTGCAGCGGCTATGACTGGCATCGACCCGAAGAACGGCGGCGTGGTCCCGATATCCGATACCTGCCCATACCGTGCCCCAACGTCAAGCCCTCTCTGAGTTCAGAGTGGGGAGACCCCAGCCAGTGCAAGGCAGCTCCTCCTGTACCCCCTGGTGGAATCACCACTGCTGCTGGAGCGCTAGCTGCTGAGCGAGGAGCCGGTGGTGAACAGTGTGATTATGCCCACACGCTGCTGGAGCTGATGTATCATCCGCAGGTGTACAAGACAGGGCTCTGCGATCACTTCGATGAGCACGACCCCGCCAAATGGCGCTGTGTCTGGCGTCGCCGATGCGCGCACGCGCACGGTCGATCAGACGTGCGCAGTAAAGAGGAGGCTATGGACGAGTGGCGAATGCATCTGGAGGGCAAGAATACGCCTCACCCGTGCTCCCTGCCTGCTGATTACCCTAGCTCCAGTGGTGGAGCTCATCACCGGGACCGGGATCTGCCTGCCTTCGGTAGGCCTGTATCCGGCACCTCTGCTAACTCGCTAGAGTCTGGTCCCTCCAACGGCACCAGCACCAGTGCTTCTCATGCGGGCTCCTATCAACAGCATCAGCAGCAGCAACATCAACAGCAACACGCTCATATGTACGCACACGCTGCTCTACAAGCTGTGCAGCAAGGACCCGGCTCCCTGCCCTCCTTCTCTCGCCCTCGCAGCAGACAGGAGGCGATCTCACCCTTCGCCCCAACAGCGTCAGGCCTATCTCATTCATCACATCCATCATCCCCCGCGGTAATCGGCTATCAAGGGGCATATCATCGCGCACAAGCACCATCCCCCGTACAGCTCACATCAGCACTCGCCAATTACGGGGCCCCTGCCCTCCGCTTCACTAGTGCAGCCACTACGGGCACTGCCATCAGCGCTTCAGCCTATCGGACTGATAACCTCACTCCTCGTACCCCGAGCGGCAGCGGTGCTGCTGCTGCTACTGCCTCCAATGCTGCAGTGTTCAATCCAGCTCGATCGCTCAAGAACGAGTCCCCGCGTGTCGCAGCTGGTGGAGCACCCAGTGGATCACTGTCCGCGCGGGCCGTGGCAGCGGCTGCTGCCGGATCCGCAAATGGGTGGCCCGTCGTGCCCTCAAACGGTGCCGGTACCAGCTCGGTATACGCGCCATCGCCCCGCACGCACTCGCGCTTGTCCGGCATCGTGTCCGGTCTCGGCGCGGATGGTGACATAGATTCCGAGATCGAGCAGGCTTTCTCATCCTCCGCCTCTGCATTGGCATCCGGCTCCGCAGGCAGTAGCCTCCTCTCTAGCAATGCAGTGCTGCCCAGCAACAGATCCCCCGCCCCTGCATCTACTCTGATCGGCCCCGCTGCAGCCACCGCCAGCTCGCTCTCACTGTCACGTGCTCCTCCATCTCCGTTCGCTTCGATCTGGAGCCCTGCTGTGATGGGCTCTGGAACCAGCATGGCATCCGAGGTGCTCACCTTCGGAGCCACACGAGCGCAGACCCAGTCACCGTTCGATGCACCGTTGACTGGCTCAGGCTCCGCCAGTTTCCGCTCCCGGCCCGGCTCGCTCAGCGGCCCCGAGCTGACTCAACACCTGTCAACCTTCTCATCTGTTGCAGTGGGTGCAGCTAGTGACAGCACATCACCACTGCGAGCTGGCACTATCAATCAGCTCAGCAGTACCTCCCCGGGTGGAGCCACATCCACTGCTGGCAGTAAGGGCATGACGCCAGCCTCAGCACGTGCGCTGGTGGTGGGACCAGGCCTTCCTCTCACCAGACTACCCCTATCTGCCATCACCACCACAACAGCCTCTGCTACGCTAGGCTCCTCGACCACCGTATCACCCTTCCAGGGCCACCACATCCGAGGGGTCGGAGGCGTGAGCGGCTCGGTGGGCTCAATGAATTCGCTGGCCCCCGAGCTGCACGTCGACACGGACTCCGTCGGAGCCGATGATGGCAAGATGTTCATGAATGCGTTGGGTGTGGACGGTAGTAACAGCAGCAATGCACTGGCTGCAGCTGGTGCCGGTGAAGGTGGAGCCCTTTCTTCAGGCAGCTCGACCGCTGGGCCCACCTCGTTGCCGTGGTTCGTATCTGCTGCCAGTGTATCGCCTGTGATCCCTGCACCATCATCTCAAGGCGCCACGCCCTCAACAACCCCTCTCGCTGCAGTCACAGCTCCTCGCTTCTCCGCAGCTCCGGGGTCCGGCCGGTCTGGTGTTAGCCCCGCAGTGGCCGCAGCTCGCAAGACCCCCACCTTCGGAGCTATCGGTGGCCTCGCCAATCAATCATCCAGCAGCACGGGCTCCATGCATAACCCCCTCACTGACAGTGTGAGCGGTGTATCCCATACCTATGTCGATGGATTCGCTTCAGTGCTGTTGGCAGCAGCCTCTCAGCCCACACTGGGCGGGGTAGCACTGGTGCCTGTATCATCCATGTACCTGGTGCCCCTCTCCTCACACCATATCGGTGCAGCTCTGCGTGCACCCTCGCTCAATCGACCATCCAGCGATGCTGGTCCACCCATGCTTCTCAAGGCTGCATCTGCAGGTGCCGCGAGCAGTGGCAGCAGCAATGGCGGGGCCAACGGTGCTGGGGGTGCTACCAGTCCACCCACCAGTCCGGTGAGATCACCTGCTGATCTGGCTCGATCACCACTGTCCCCATCAGCCCCAGCTCCTGTAGGCAGTGCAGCAGCAGCAGCAGCAGCTGTGCCACCTCTGGGCCCAGCCGCGCTGCCTCGAGCAGGCTCCAGCACCTCCGCTGCTGCCAGACTGGAAGATGATGACTCTATTGTTACCGTGAGGCTATCCACCTTCGCCACTGCGCTGTTCAAGTCCAATCATCCGGTCACGGGCGTTGGATCAGCAGCCAGCTCTATTGCGTCTTCGGATGGTGTCGGAGCGAGCTCAATTATCGCTGAGAGTCGATTACGCCCCATATTGGCTCAGCTGGCGGGTCATAAGGATGCTCTGATGCGAACGCTGGTGCACCAGCTGCTGTGTGCCTCACTGCTGCTGCAGAAACAGGCTCAACGCAGCTCCATCAGTGCGGATAATGTGCACGTGCAGCTGTTTGTCGGTGCCGCTGTCCCTACCATACTGCAGGCATGCCGTGTAGTGCCTGCTGGCGGCATCTCGGCGTCCTCGTCAGGCTCATCACTGCACACCCCGCGCACAGACAGCAGTGTGAACCCGTCAGGCGTGATGAGTGTAGGCACGGGTATGGGTACCCACTGTGTGATCCGCCTGCTGGTGGAGCCTGTGTCCGAGTACCCCGTATCAGCGGCTACGCTACAGCGGGAGGTGGTATCGCTCATCTTCCTGTTGCTGACCGGAGGACAGTCCATGCCCGCTGCTCTGCAAGATCAAATCAACGCAGCCAAAGGGTTGTCTCCCACGCATTCAGATCTGCTGCACAGTCTGCTTCACGACTCCCCTGCGTACGAGGCTCTGGCACACCCCTTTTTCTGGTCCCGTGACCGCGTGTTGCACATGCTCGTACTGGTCGCAGAGCGGCTTCTGCTGCCCGGCGCTAGCACCAATGCGTTCACACAGGCGCTGTCCAATATCTACGCGAAGAACCCTCCCCAGCGGTCCCAGGTGGACGAGCGGGGCTGGCGCAGCGCTGTGAGCGATGCCTTGACTGAGCTTACCTTGTCACCTGCAGAGACAGTCCAGCTCAACAGCGTGTGCACAGCTCACGCCCAGTGCAAGCCTGTGCTCGAGCTGCTGTGTCAGCTGCGTCACTGGCTGCAGTATGTAGTCCGTAACGTGCTCGCGCCCAGTGCACGGTCGTCTCATCGCCTACCGCGCATATTCACCCTGCTGGGCCTGGCATGGCCTCTCCCTGCCGATCGCGAATTCAAGTTCGCCTTCGAACAGGATACGGCGCTGGTGCAGTCTCTGAGCACGGCTCTGGGCACCTTCATTACCTCGCTGTTCCCGCGGCTGGCGCTCAGCGTGTATCAAGCCCTCAAGGTGTCGTGGCGGGACTTGGACCCTCTCATCTTCATGCCCTTCTTTGTGCACGCTGGCGATGCTGCGGCAGCACCGGGCGCTGTGCTCTCTGGCGGTATAGGCACCCTCACATTCCCTTCCGTATCACTCACGGTGAACCCTGTGCCTGGGACCTCGGCCCGACAGCTCCAGCACATCCTCGCGGCTCCAGCGGCCGTGCCATCAGCCTACTCGCTGGCCTCCAGTCCCGCTGTATTCAGCTTGTTGCACCGTGCACCGCCTAGCGTGCCTGCTACCATCGGCAGCAACAGCATAATGGCAGGCTCGATTGGAGCGGTACCCCACGTGTCCTTCGCATATGATGCCTCCATGCCATCCAACAACAGCGCTCTTGAGGCAGGCGCCGCCACCAGCGGCGCTGTGCAGGACAGCGTGCCGTCATCTTCGTAACCATCACGCTATTGATATTCATATCTCTCGATTTTACGCTTGTTTGCGCTTACTCTATGCTGTGTGACCCATCTCAGCCTTCGTTTATGCCGCTTCGGCCTCTTTAGTTGCTTATCTAAACCTAACCTAAACACGTTTTCCGCTATCCATTTTTCTTCATCTTAGCTTGTCACCTGACCGTATCCGTTTCTTGTATGTTGCACCATTTCGTAACCAGCATTGGCAATAGTACTGCTTTAGATTACCGTGCTGTCTTGGCGTTGGCGAGCCGTTGTCCTTTGCGATAACATCAAATACACACAAAAAAAATACAATGAGCGCTGGTGATCAGAGTACCGTGAGTACGTTGCCAGTGTGTCAGAGGCGGGTTACTCAAAATCAGCATAAGCATAAGCTCGGTCTGCTGTACACAACGCTGCAACCATGGCTAAAAGTCTTAACCCGCCGAAAACGTTTTTCGATTTGGTCGGGTTCCTGGGGAACAAAGAGCCCGTCGAGTTCAAGCAGTACGCAGGAAAGGTGGGTCACGAATTGCAGCTGGGTTGTTCTCTGTTGTAATCGACACCTGCCTGTTCTCTGATCGTCATGACGATCGAATTGATGCATGTCTTGTCCATTTCCAACGAGCTGTTGGTTGATTGTCTGCCTCCGTTGTACCGCTCTAACTTGTGCCACTCTCGTGGTGTTGCCCCTGACTGCACCCTCGTTTGCGTGCACAGCCAACGTTGATCGTGAACGTGGCATCAGAATGTGGATACACCGACGATAACTACAAGGCCCTCGCTGATCTGCACGCGAAATACCGGGACCGCGTGCACGTGCTTGCCTTCCCTTGCAATGTAAGTGCGTGTGCGGTTCCCAAGTTGCTGTTGATGGATGAACATGACGATCATACCGGTCGTACTGCCACCCTGAGAGTTGACAAGCGAAATTTGCTGTTGTTGCATGTTTCACCAGCAATTTGGTCGGCAAGAGCCCGGCTCCTACGACCAGATCGAAGACTTCGTGTGCACCAAGTACAAAGCCACATTCCCGATATTCGACAAGGTTAGTATACCGTCTGCTCCGTTTGCGCAATTTCTGATGCAGTATGCTCTGCTGGATTCCAGCGATTCGGCATAACCGCAGCATATACTGATCATCCATGCTGTGTGGATTACCAACAGGGCGATGTAAACGGCGTGAACGCGCAGCCCGTGTTCAAGTTCTTGAAGAGTCAGAAAGGTGGCGACGTCAAGTGGAATTTTGAGAAGTTCCTGGTGGATGGTGGTGGTCGTGTGGTGAAGCGGTACGGCTCAGACTGGACGAGTGAAATCGAGCAAGATATCCAGGCTCTACTGGCGGCAGACAAGGCTTGAATGACCGCCATGATGGATGGTTAGCATCTACGAATGTGTCGATGTAACTGGAGCAGCTGTGAATCTTGTACTGGCAAACCATGTACGGTGTACCGCATGTGTGATGGACTAATTGAAGCCAGCTCTGTCAATGTATCCTGATGCACTGTCACAGTCGACAGTGATGTTGTGTAATTGCGGATAGTCAACCGGATACACCAGCTGGTAGATCACCAGATCATCACCTGGTCGGTGAATAACACCAGCGGCCAACCTAGTGCCGGGATGCGGATCAGCGGAGCGCTGATTGGACGATACAGAATCCGAAGGCGTGGTGCATCCGGTAATCAAACCGAATGACTGCCGCAGTCGCATGAATAGATTCGCAGCGCCGTAATATCACGAAGACGAACATGCATCCTAGTGGATTAGTCCACATGAAGTCGATAACAAGGAGGGAACCATAGCATCCGTTTCTCCTCTGGTCGCACAGAATATGCCGTCGGTTGTGTGAACGGATGATCTACACCATAGGTCCTGGACCCCCTCCCTGTGTGGCGGCAGCTGTGCCCTTGACATCAACCACGGTGAAGTGACAGGTGGGTATCGCCTGGATGTCAGCCTTCACGGTGGCTTTCATGCCAAGATTGAACAGAGCGCCTGTGTGTGGCGCCATCAACAGAGAGTTGATTATGCTGACCGAATATGGAACAAGAATATATCTGAATTCAACACCGAGTTTGACCACGCCAGTCAAAAGTGATTGGATAATGCACAAAGATCTACCTCGAATCACGCCGCACGTGAAGGCGGCTTGGAACGATGCCTGATGCTTCAATTCGGATTCGCTCACTTCACCCGATGACAGTCGTTGAAACCATCTGAACGACCTATCTTGCAAAACATAAGTGCCCTGAAAAAAAGCGGGATCGAGGCGTCAAAAGTCAGCGAGACAAGAAGTGCCACTGTCTGCATACCTTGAAGTTGGTCTGCAGCTTGTCCACCTGTTTTGCAAACAGGTCTGTCCACAGCTCTTTGCAGATGAACTTGACGATCTCCAGCGGTTCGGTTTCAACGAATCGAGGACGGTCAACCGTGTTGCTGAGCACGTGAAGCCGCGTGAGCAGTGGTCAACAGGTGCTGATGTTGGACAATACATACCGCTCAGCAAAACGCCACCCCACGGTATACCCCAGACTCTCCAGCTTGGCAAGTGCAGCGTCGCCATTCTGCACTCACGGAGAAGATTGAAGCGCCGCCCGCACGATCTCATGACAATGACAGACTATCTACCTGATCCTTGCCGCCCACTTGCGCAGCAAAATAATGGACTAATTCGGTATGGAGAAACTCGAACACCGACTCCGCTGCTTCAACACGCGTCCGCTTTCGCGGTAGTTGCGCTGCTGCCATCGCCGTCGTCCCCAAACATCAACAAGCGCTGTCAATGCCCTCAAATGGGT
>ENA-ORBV01013936-ORBV01013936.1-microbial-mat-metagenome-genome-assembly--contig:-NODE-13936-length-12122-cov-3.590369_pt1 | contig 12122 bp, 9 predicted proteins | sample MGYA00237777_ERZ505514 | MGnify/ENA primary metagenome ERZ505514 (study PRJEB26160, sample SAMN06269048) | microbial mat metagenome | isolation source: Oligotrophic lake microbial mat | place... | reverse complement strand
GCTTCGCGGAACACCAGCGACGCGGGGGCGCCGCACGAGACGCGGACATCACGCGCGCCGGCCGGCCCCGCAGGGATGATCAGCGTGGCCTCGGTCCCCGCCGGGTTGACCGCCACGAGCTGCGCCTCGTTGGCGCCGACACGGAACGTGCAGTCGTCCGAGAGGCCCGAGCCGGCGAGCGTGGCGGTCACCGAAGGGGTTCCGGTGGCGGCGCCCTTGCCGAGCGTGGCGCACAACCCGTCGAGGTTCGCGCCGAGCTTCGCCAAGGCGAACCCCGCCCAGTAGTCGGCGGCCAGTTCCTGGGTGTGGTTCTGCTCTGCCGTGCGCTGGTCGTAGGTTCCGGCCTTGCTCATCGTGTCGCCGTTCAAGTGGTGCGCGATCTCGTGCCACAGCGTCTCACGGACGACGTGCGGGATCTCTTCCTCCGTTTCCGCGACTTCTTCTATGGTGCGCGTGAACAACGTTATTTGATCCGGCAGCTCCGCGACGGCGCCGCCTTTTCCCCACTCGGTGAGCGGGATGCCTTCATACAGTCCGAGCAGCCTTCTGCGCCGACCGCGCTGGGCCTGATCCTCTATAACGATCACGACGTCTTTCATCTGTGCACGCAACGTCGGAGGAAGCGCGCGGATTGTGTCGCGGACGATGCGGCGATATGGCGAGATGGCGGACAATCTTACCGCCGGCGCCGGCGGTGAAGTGCTGGTGCCGGGCGAACCGGAACAGCGCATGCGGATCAAGCGGCTGGCCGAGGGCGTGCCGCTGCCCGACGACACCTGGGCCGCCATCGTCGACACGGCGCGCTCTGTCGGTCTCGACGAGCGCCGCATCCAGCAGGCGGTCGCGCCTTAGTTAACGACCTGATGCGCGCCGGAGCCGGTGGAACGGCCCGGCGACCGGGTCGTCGAAGGCGAGCGTGGCGGTGTAGTCGGTGCGCAGCATGCGGTGGAGCGCCGCCAACCGCGCGCTGTCGGCCACCATGCCGGTCTCCGTCTCGAGCTGCTTCTGCTCCATCGGCCACAGCCGCGCCAGCAGCACCTCGTAGCCGAGCTCCAGCGCGCGGTCGATCTGGCGCCGGAGATCGGCGACATGGGCCTCGGTGCTCCACTCCGGATGTCGCAGCACCTGGCCGGTGAAGCCGATCCACTTGAACTTCGGCACGGCCTGCGGTGCGGGGCCCAGCGTGTCGACCCCCGGTTCCGCCGTTCCCCAATGCAGTGAGGCGTAGATCATCGCCCAGTCGAAATCGTGCAGCACGAACACCGTGCGCGCCGGGTCGGCCTCCTTTTCGAGGCGTTCGATCGCCTGCTGCCATTTGCCGTCGAGGCCACGCAGCGGCGCCAAGCTCCAGACGTTGTAGGCGATCAGCGTCACCGTGAGGCCGGCGAGTGCGGCGAGGCCCTGGCGGCCCCAGCGCTTGTGCGCGGCGAGCAGGACCAGCATCCAGCCCGGCGTCAGCCAGGCCATGACGTTGATCTGCATCTGCGGATCCTGCGGCTGGGAATAGAGGTTGAACACCGAGCCCGCCGCGAAGGTGACGCCGAAGATCGCCGCCAGCGCCCGCGCGCGGGGGTCGTGGCGCTGATGCCAGAGCATCGGCACCGCGACGGCCGCGATGGCCAGCATCCAGACGGAGGCGGTGTAGCGCCAGATGTCCCAGCCCGGGATGCCGGGGATCGCCGCCACCCCGGCGCCCAGCAGATAGGCCACCATGCCGTCCCACAGGTAGCCGACCTTGGACCAGGTGAAGCCCGCCCACACCGAGTTGACGGCCTTGCCCGTCCACAGGAGATCGACCGGCCCGGCGGCGCCGTTGTGTCCCAGCGACACGAGCGCCGCCACGCCAGCCATCGCCAGCATGGTGGCGAGGAACAGCGCGATCCAGGCGAACCTTATGGCCGGCCGCCGCTCGCACAACCAGAGCGCCGCCAGCATCGCGGGCAGGGTGGGAAACATCAGCCGCCACTCGAACAGCCAGGCGAGGCTGAAGAGCGCCGCGACCGCCACCACCCGCGCCGCCGTCGGCCGGGCGAACCAGACGGCGCCCAGCGCCATCGACGCGAACAGCAGCGTGTAGCTCGGAAGAATGTCCTCGTTCACGATGGCGAGGAACATCACGAAGCTGGACGCGATGTGGAACAGGGCCGTGAGCAGCGCCACGAGGCGATCGCCGGTGAGGGCGCGCGCCATCAGGTAGACCGCGCAGAGGCAGAGGCTGGCGCTCACCGCGTTCAGGATTGTGATCTGCCGCCGCGGATCGCCCGCGAAGACGCCCAGCAGGTCGAGCACGCGGCAGAGGGCGCCGTAGACCGGATAGAAGAGATAGTTCGCGGGATAGAGCGGCGCCGAGGCGGGATCCGTGACCCAGGGTTTCAGTTCGAGGCTCTTGAACACGCCGTTGCCGGTGAGCCCGCCCTGGGCATTGTCGAACCACAGGATGAGGGCGATCAGCAGCGCGCTGCCGCCCACAGACAGCAGGGCGAGATCGACGCCATGGCCGTCCTTGGGCGAGGATCTGGTGGAGGTACCGGCGAAAACCACGAAATGATGCCCGCTTGCACCCCAGCGAGGCGCCATCGGTGGAAGGGTAGGCTTGGTGCTTTTGTTTACAAGCGGTTAGAGGGGCTGTCATGGGGCTTGTCCGATCGAGTGCTGCCGCGGGCCGGATCTTGCGGAGTCCGCGCGAACATCGATCGGCTTTCCGGAAGCTCGGGCCTTTGCTCGCCCGGCGACCTCGGTCGCGTGTCCGAGCGATAAAGGTAATAGGCGAAACCACCGACGGCAGCGAGGGTGGCAAGCGCCAAGGCTTCATAGAGGGACATGATCCAGCATGTACCTTGGGACAGGGCTGCTGGCGAATGGGGGATGATCGCCATCCGCCAGCGCTCAGATCGATGCTACTCGTTTCCGATGCCCCGCCCGGACGAATCCGGCCTAAGATAACGATGCGGTATACCGCATGGTTCCGTCCGAAGTCGGAGGGGTTGCATGGACCGGGCCATTCGACTATCTCTCGCCCTCGGCCCTAGCTCCCTTCGTCTAGAGGCCTAGGACGTGGCCCTCTCAAGGCTAAAACACGGGTTCGAATCCCGTAGGGAGCGCCAATCTTTTCAATGGCTTGGATCATCTCGCCCTTTGGGTCCCTCGCACGGGGACACACTGGGGACAAATCAGCGTGATTTTCGCCCCTCGCTGGCCTATCCCATGACTCCAACCTCTTCCGCCCTCGCGACTGCCGCCGCAACCTTGTCCAGCGGATCGACAGGATGCTGCGGCAAGCCCTGACAACAACCACTCTCAGTGGCTGACAGGCGGACCAAATCTTCGTGGCGATCGAGCTGCTGGACGAAGGGCATTTCGCCGACGGCGAGCACGCTATGATGAAGGCGGAGAAGCCCGCGATTTTCGAGCCGGCCGGGTATGTGCCCGCGAGAGTTCACGGGGCGCAGCAGCTACTCGAACGCCTAGAGCGCGTTTTGGCGGGGTAGGACGAGCGCCACTACCGCGGCCCGGGATATCTGCCGGGGGTGGCGGATATCCGGGCGCGCTGTCGACGACGTGATCCTTCCCTAGGAACCCGGGTCGGCGCAGGCATGCTCAGGCCTTTGCAGTGCCGCAAAGGGCACAGCTTGGTACGAATGGCCATTGGCGGGCTGGTTGCACAGATTGATCACGCTATCTGCGTTTTCCCCGATGTACACAGAACCACCCTCGGCGCGCGTTTCGCACGCAACCATTTGTTTGTTGCACCCCACTACGTTGCGGGTGCGCTAGGCCAATACATAAGACAGAGAGGTCGCCGCCGTGGCAGAAACAGGCAAGTCCGAAAAGCAGAAGGGAGCGGAAGCTAAGGTTGAAGCTTTCGCAAAAGACCTTGGGCCCTTTGTGGTTGCCTGTGAAACATCCCGAATGCCGATGGTGTTCACGGATGCGAAGGCGTCAGGCAATCCGATCATTTTCGTCAATGACGCTTTCCTTTCTCTGACCGGATGTGACCGCCCGGAAGCGCTGGGTCGGCCTTTCAATTTCCTGATGGAGGCTGGCACCGATCCCGAGGCGCTGGCCCAGATAAAGGCCGCGTTCAAGTTCCGCCCTCCCGTTGATCCAGAAATCCGCTATCGCCGCAAGGATGGCAGCGAGTTCTGGGCGTCCGTTTTGATCACTCCGGTTCGGAACGAGAGCGGCGATGTCGTCCAGCATTGTGCCTCCCTCTTGGACGTCACCAAGCACAAAGTGCGGCACGAACAGACCATGTTGCTAGTGAATGAGTTGAATCATCGGGTCAAAAATACCCTGTCCACGGTGCAATCTATTGTCCGGCAATCCTTGCGAGCTGGGTCCAATCCGGAGGCGATCAGAGAGTCTATCGACTCCCGGCTTTTCGCTCTGGCTCGATCGCACGATTTATTGAGCCAAGAGAAATGGGAAAGTGCTGGGATGCTCGATGTTGTCAACACGTCCGTGCAACCGTTCGTCGCCGGTGATCGGCCAGATCGCTTCGTCGTCACGGACCAGAATATCCGGGTTCCGCCCGATGCGGTCCTGGCCCTTGGCAATGCCTTGAACGAACTCGCGAGAAATGCCCTGAAATTCGGTGCGTTGTCCCACGAAGAGGGGCGCATCTTAGTGGATTGGAAGGTCATAACTACGCCGGACTGCGACCGCTTGAACCTGCGATGGAGGGAGGTAGGCGCGCCGCCTATCACACCACCAAGCCGGAAAGGGTTTGGCTCGAAGATGATCTTAGATGCTCTGCGTTTTCAACTTCAGGCCACGGTCACGCTCGACTATCCGCCGGAGGGCGCGGTCTGCAAGATAGACATTCCTCTAAGGGCATAAGACTTCATGGCAGGCGACTACTGACATCCCAGCTTCCCCGCTCAGCTGTCCGGCGAGAGGCCCGCCCCTCCTCTAAACGATCAGGGCGCGGGCTTCTTTTTATTTGTCAGTCTTCTCGTCGGCGCCGACCAGGCGTCGGAACTCGGCTTCGCGCTTAGCCAGCGCTGCAGCGCGCGCTGGCGGCCCTGATAGGGGTCGGCTCACTGCGCGTCGGCGAAGCACGGACCCACGATTTCCACAGAACCTAGGACGCGGCCCCGTCACAACACGATCACGCCGGAAACCGCGGAACACCCGCAACATCTCGCGCCCCATTGCGTAAACGACGGGACTTGGACGACGCGAGGGAGGTGACAATTTTCAGACACATCAGCGAACATGAAATCCGACTGCTCTGCGCCCTCAAGGAGTATGGCGATCAACCCAACCTTCCGTCGAACCAGCGAATTCGCCTCGAGATGCTGGGCCTTGTCATCGACGGGCCGTGCGGCATTCGCCTCACCGAGAAGGGCGAGAGTTTGGCGCGTCGTACCGTCTTGCCGTCCTGGGTCACCGTGACGAGCGCAATAAGCGACCTCGCCAAGTGGAACGACACCGAGGGGGCGGGCGACGTCGAGGAGGAGTTGAGCGACGCCTTGGAACTCATGCCGGCCGAAGACGACCTAGCGAACGATTTCCTCTCGCCCCCACCGCCGCCGCGCGGCCAGCCGATCGACCTGCAAGGATAAGCGGACCAAATCGCGCCCTTTCCCCTTGGTGGATCAAATTGGGGCAAGCAAAATCGGTCGGCGGGTTCACAGAGCGGGCGCGGCTTTTGCCGTGGATGGGGGCAGGCCGGAGAAGAGAGGGGAGTAATGGCAAAGATTTCCAATTCCGAAGTTCTGCCATCCACATGCTACCGAGTCTTGATAGTAGAAGACGATGTCCTGCAATGCATGGAACTACAGGCGATGCTCGATAGAGCGGGTTATGATTCGGTGGGGCCGTTCCGGACGAATGCTTCCGCTCTAGCCGCCATAAAGTCCGAGAAAATTGACGCCGTCTTGCTGGACGTAAAGCTTTCGGAGGAGAAGGCTTTTGCCATCGCCGACACGCTCGTGTCCGAAGCCATCCCATTCATCATCGTAACTGGATATCCTCAAGAGGTTCTGCCCGAAAAGTATCGGCAGCATCGCGTGCTTTACAAACCAGTTCCGCAGCAGAAATTAATGGAAGCTCTCCAACAGGTCTTTAACGCGGGACCGTGATCGGGCTTTCTCCGTGGCGGTGACCCGGACGGGAAACGATCAGGTGGAGCGGGGCTAATCCCTTCGCGCTCCCTTTTGGCGGGAGCGCCAGCCGGAAAACCCACAATATATGCGGTCAGGCGAGTTTGCGGCCTGCGATTCGCGACAGCACGCCCGGCACGAACGGGTGGACGGCGACATCGGCGAAGCCCGCGCCGGAGAGATAGCCCTTCACCTCGGATTCCGTGTGGGCGAGGCCGGTGCTGTGCTGGATCGCCTCGTTGAGACCCCAGAGGGCGGCGGAGAGTGGCCCGCGCCGGTCGTCGTGCAGCGTCTCGCCGATCAGGTGCATCTCGCCGCCGGGCACCAGCGCGGCGAAGGCCTTGCCGACGACGAGGCGGATCAGGTCGGGCTCGTATTGCGGCAGGTTGCTCGCCATCACCACGACGTCGACGTTCCTGGGAAACTCGGTGCGCGTGAAATCGCCTGCGAGGGTGGTGACGCGGTCGGCCGCGTTGTTGGCCGCGATGTATTCGTCGGCCACTATCGCGACCGGCGGCAGGTCGAGCACGATTGCTTTTAGGCCGGGGAAGGTTTGCGTCGCCACGATGCTGTAGGCGCCCGAGCCGCCGCCCAGATCGAGCAGCAACTTGCGGCCTTTCAGATCGACGCTGCGGCTGAACAGGCGGGCGGCGCCCATGCCGATCGAATAGGTGGCGGCGTGATAGCGCCGTGCATCCTCGACCGAGAAGTCGACATAGGCGCCCAGCCGGTTCTCCTCGGGATTGCGGAGCCGCCAGGAAAGCTCACCAAAGGCCGGCCAGCGCGGCTTGGTGAACAGGATCCACGGCCCGGCGTAGCGCTCGCCGTCTTTGACCAGGAAACGTTCCACGTCGGCGGCATTGGCGAAGCGGCCCCCACCCTTGTGGTCCTCGCGCGTGAGCAGAGTCATGGCGACCAGGACGGTCAGCAGGCGCTCGGCGTTGCGCTCGGAAATGCCCACCGTCCTGGCGACCGCCGGAACCGTATCCTGGCCATGGGCGATGGCGGTGAACACGTCCAGCTCGACGGCCGCCATCAGGGCCGCACTCTCCCAATAGGCCTGCGCCATCTTCTGCAGGCGTGTCGTATCGAGGCGCGGTTTTTCGGCCATTTGGCTTTCCTCTTTGTTGCCCGATCATAGCGTGTGGGCCTAAGCTTGCGCCTCGCCTGTTTCCGCCGGGAGGAACCGCCCATGGACATGCATGTCGCCCAGGATCTGCCGCTCACCGGGATCGACGTCAGCTCGCTGCCGCCCGCCGAAGGCGAGGCGGTGCTGCGCCGCCAATTGGCCGCGGCCTACCGGCTGGTCGATCATTTCGGCTGGACCGAGCTGATCTATGGCCATCTCACGGCGCGTGTGCCGGGCGAGCAGCCGCACTTCCTGATCAACCCGTTCGGTCTCAACTACGACGAGGTCACGGCCTCGAACCTGGTGAAGATCGACCTCGACGGCAACATCATCGGCAAGTCCGACTATCCCGTGAACTACGCGGGCTTCGTCATCCATTCGGCCGTCCACATGGCCCATGCCGCGCGCCACAAGGTGGTGATGCACACCCATACCCGGGCCGGCATGGCGGTATGCGCGCTGAAGGAAGGGCTGCTCCCGATCTCGATGGCCGCCACGACCTTCCACAACAAGCTGTCGTATCACGACTATGAAGGCCCCAGCCTCGATCTCGACGAGCGCGGCCGCCTGCTGGACAACCTGGGCGACAACCAGGCGATGATGCTGCGCAACCACGGCATCCTGACCACCGGCCGCACCGTGCCGGAGGCGTTCATCCGGCTCTATCGCCTGGAAAGGGCGTGCCAGATCCAGCTCGACGCCGGGGCGGCCGGCACGCTCAACATCCTGGGCGACAATCTCGCTGCCAAGTCGGGCGCCGATGTCGACGGCTTCTCCGAAAAGGGCGGCGGCGCCATCGGCGATCTCGAATTCGCCGCGCTCATCCGCAAGATCGACAAGACCGATACGAGCTGGCGTCACTAAGCGCGGAATCTAGCGCAGTTTGTAGAGCGCGCGCAGCGAGCCGCTGGGCGCCTTGATGTCTGCGATGCGCCAGCCGGCCGGCGTTTGCTCCAGCTCGATCAGCAGCCTGGTTGCCTTCCCGAGATTTGCGAAGGTGACGGTGGCGGTCGCCGCCGTCGTGCCCCTGGGGACGACGGCAATGGCGAGATTGGTGATCTCCCAATCCTGCGCATCGACGAACGGGTCGCCGTTGAGGGTCGGGACGTCGCCGCGCCGACGGGCGGCGGCGATGTCCGCCGTCATGGCGCGGACGAGTCCGGGCACGAAGAAGCGGCTCGCATCCTCGTCCGGCTGCCCCGAATAGTCCTTCACGAGATAGGGCTTATAGATCGCCTCGAGAAACGCCTGAGGCGAGGCCGGCTGTGCCAGCGCTGACTCGACGAGCGCGCCGAGGCACAGGGCGATGGTCGCTCTTCTGCGAAAAGCAGGGCCTGAAAAAGCCGTTCGAACGGTCACAATTCTGCCTTCTTGGCCGTCAGCCTGGCTGAGAGACTTTGCATAGCGCCTTGTTTTCATTGAAGAAATGAGGATCCCGTCACAAAGGCTTGATACATATCAATAATTCCGCAGTGGCTGTTCAATAACGCGCGATTCCTGTAGTGTGCAAATCTGCATCTCTCCGATGAAAAAAAGAACAAACAACAGGGCGTTCCGCGCGAGTCGGAGGCGTCGCGCAGCCGGTGTCTTTGCTGCGTTCAGCGTCTTTCCCGGGGACGTCGCGATCACACACGCCCAGACTTGGCAATACACCGGATCTGACTACGGGACGGCGGCAAATTGGAGCCCGGCTACCGTACCCGGTGCCGGTGATACGGCGACGTTCAATTCGGGTGCCGGCACCCAGCCGATTGTCGGCGGCAGTTTCACGATCGGCACGGTCGACCTGTCGGCTGGATCGCTGACCATCAATGCCGCCCAGACATACACGGTCCAGTCCGGGTTCAACCTCACCAATGCCTCCGTCCTGGGCAGCGGCATTCTGGAACTGGCCGGGTCGACGCTTACCGCCGCCGGGACGTCGTCTGTCGCCCCGGTGATTTCGGGGACCGGCACCCTGGTCGCCTCCGGAACCAGCCTCACGCTCACCGGCAACAACAGCTATTCGGGCACGACCACGATCTCGGCCGGAACGTTGAACATCGGCGCCGGCGGCACGGCGGGCACGCTGGGAACGGGCGCGGTGGTCAACAACGCCACACTCGCCTTCAACCGTTCCGACGCGGCGACGGTCGGCAACGTGATCTCCGGGACAGGCGTGGTGACCCAGATCGGCAGCGGCACGACGATCCTTACCGGGACCAACACATATTCCGGCGCGACCACGATCACGACGGGCGCGCTCAACATCCAGAACAATGCGGCGCTGGGCACGACCGCGGCCGGCACGACCGTCTCCAGCGGCGCCGCGCTGCAGATCCAGAACGGCATCGTGGTCGGCGCCGAGGCGCTGTCGCTGAACGGCAGCGGTGTTTCCGCCGACGGCGCCCTGCGCAACATTTCAGGAAACAACACCTACGGCGGCGCCATCACGCTGGCCGGCCCGACCCGCATCAACTCGGATCTCGATCTGCTCACCCTGAGCGGCACGGTCGGTGGGGCCGCCCAGAACCTGACGGTCGGTGGCGCCGGTAGCACCATGATCACCGGCGTTATCGGCACAACCTCGGGGACCTTCACCAAGGACGGTGCGGGCACGGTGACGCTGACGGCCGCCAATACCTACACCGGCGCCACGACGATCTCGGAAGGTGCCCTGAACATCCGCACCGCGACCGGGCTTGGCACCATCGCGGGTGGCGTGACGGTGGCCAGCGGCGCGGCCCTCGAGCTGCAAAACGGCATCGCGGTCGGCGCCGAGGCCCTGTCGTTGACCGGCACCGGTGTTTCGAGCGGCGGCGCTTTGCGCAACATTTCAGGAAACAACAGCTATGCCGGCGCCATCACCCTGGCCGGGGCGGCCCGCATCAATTCCGATGCGGGCACGCTGACCCTCAGTGGCGCAATCGGCGGAGCTGGCCAGAACCTGACGGTCGGAGGTGCCGGCAATGTCACGATCAGCAACGTCATCGGCACGACCACCGGCACGCTCACCAAGGATGGCGCCGGGACGGCCACTCTGACGGCGGGGAATACCTATTCGGGCACGACCACGATCTCGGCCGGGACCCTGAACATCGGCGGCGCCGGCGCGACCGGGACACTGGGCTCGGGTGCCGTGGTCAACAACGGCACGCTGCTCTTCGATCGCACGACCGCGTCGGTTACGGTTTCAAACAACATCTCGGGAACAGGGGCGCTGACCAAGAGCACGGCGGGCACGGCCACCACGCTGATCCTGACCGGCACGAACAGCTACTCGGGCACGACGACGATCAACGAGGGCACGCTGCAGATCGGCGTCGGCGGCACTGCCGGCACGCTGGGCACGGGCACGGTCGTCACCACCGGCGGCACGCTCCTGTTCAACCGCTCCGACGACATCGCGGTCGCCAACGTCCTCTCCGGCAGCGGCGCGGTGAGCAAGGCCGGCGCCAACATGATGACGCTGACGGGTGCCAACACCTACAGCGGCACCACGACGATCTCGGGCGGCACGCTGCAGATCGGCGATGGCGGCGCCACGGGCACGCTGGGAACGGGCGGCACGGCCAACAGCGGCAGCCTGCTGTTCAACCGCTCCAATGCGCTGACAGTCTCCAGCCTGATCTCGGGCACGGGCACGGTGAGCCAGATCGGCGCCGGCACGACGACGCTGACCGGCGCCAACACCTACTCCGGCGTGACGACCATCTCGGCCGGCACCCTGCAGGTCGGCGCCGGCGGCACTGCCGGCACGCTGGGGACCGCGGCAGTCACGAACAACGCCGGGATCGCCTTCAGCCGGTCGGACAACGTCAGCGTCGCCAACGTCATCTCAGGGACAGGAACGCTCACCAAGCTCGGGGCCGGGACGACCAGCCTGACCGGCGCCAACACCTATTCCGGCGTGACGACGATCTCGGCCGGCGTGCTGAGCGTCGGTGCGGGTGGCGCGGTGGGCGCGGTCGGTGCCGGCAACATCGTCGACAACGCCACGCTGCAGATCAACCGGTCCGATAACATCACCTTCGCCAACAACATCTCCGGCACCGGCGCGCTCACCAAGGCGGCGGCGGGCACGACCACGCTCACGGGCACCAACACCTACAGCGGCATCACGACGATCTCGGGCGGCATTCTCGAGGTGGGCTCCGGCGGCATCGCGGGCAACCTCGGCACCGGTGGTGTCACCAACAACGCGACGCTGAGATTCAATCGATCGGACGACATCACGGCTGCGAACCTGATCTCGGGCACCGGGGCGCTCAGCAAGGTGGGGACCAACGTGCTCACCCTGACCGGAGCGAACACCTACAGCGGTGCCACGACGATCACCGCCGGCACGCTGCAGATCGGCTCTGGCGGTGCGGCTGGCGCTCTCGGCACCGGCGCCACAGCGAACAGCGGCAGCCTGCTCTTCAACAGGTCGAATGCCCTCACGGTATCGAGCGCGATCTCGGGCACTGGCACCGTGAGCCAGATCGGCACCGGCACGACCAGCCTGACCGGCGCCAATACCTACAGCGGCACGACGACGATCTCCGCCGGCGTTCTGAGCGTCGGCGCCGGTGCCACGATCGGCACGCTGGGCACGGGCGATGTCACCAACGATGCCACGCTGCAGTTCAACCGGTCCGACAATATCACCGTGGCCAACAACATTTCTGGCACCGGCGCCGTGACCAAGCTCGCCGCGGGCATCACGACGCTGACCGGCACCAATACTTATGCGGGCACGACGACGATCTCGGTGGGGACGCTGAACATCGGTGGCGGCGGTGCAACAGGCACGCTGGGCACCGGCGCCGATCTGCAGCGTACCTTCGGTGATTGTCGTCGCGCCCGAAAAGGTGTTCGTCCCGGTCAGGGTCAGTGTGGATGCCGTTCCCGCCACGCTCTTGGTC
>ENA-ORBV01013935-ORBV01013935.1-microbial-mat-metagenome-genome-assembly--contig:-NODE-13935-length-12122-cov-3.900623_pt1 | contig 12122 bp, 10 predicted proteins | sample MGYA00237777_ERZ505514 | MGnify/ENA primary metagenome ERZ505514 (study PRJEB26160, sample SAMN06269048) | microbial mat metagenome | isolation source: Oligotrophic lake microbial mat | place... | reverse complement strand
GAATTCCCCGGCAACACGCCCGACCTGGTACGGGCGGACGAACACGGCACCTTCAAACTCACCGCGGTGCTGGCAGAAGTTTATGGCCCGACGTTAATCTTTGAACCAGGGCGCCAGAACCTCGGTTTCTGGGGCAGCGAAAGCGACCGCGCCGCGTGGAACCTAATGGTTGAACATCCCGGTCGCTATCGCGTTTGGCTCCACTACGCTTGCCACCGCGATACTGCCGGCAACCCGTTTCAAGTGCAATGCGGCGAACAGCGACTCAAGTCCGAGGTCCGGGGCACCGGCACTTGGGACTATTACCGCCGTGTGGAAATCGGCGAACTCCAACTGATCCCCGGCGACCACCGCCTCACCCTCCGCTCCGACGGTCCGATCGCCGGCCACTTGATGGACTTGTTCGAGTTGAGCCTAGAGCGCGATGAGTAGAGATGCGCTACGGAGGCAGGGCGGTGAATGTCGAATGGTTTGACTACTTATTCTTGAGCAGTCGATCCACCGCGGCGCCGATGTCAGGGTCGCGCATCAGCGACGTGCCGACCAACATGGCGTTGAATTCCGCGGCGGCGAGTTGATCGACGTCGGCGCGGGTGGCGATGGCGCTTTCGGCGACGGCCAGGCAGTCGCCGGGGATGCGCTTGCGTTCGCGCAACGCGTGCTGAAAATCGACTTCCAGGGTGTGCAGGTTGCGATTGTTGATGCCGATCAGCGTGGCGCCGGCTTCCAGGACGCGGTCGAGATTCTCCGGATCGAAGTATTCCACGAGGGGCGTGAGGCCCAACTCGATCGCCTCGTTGTGCAGCGCGCGAAGGTTGCAATCATCGAGGCATTCGGCGATCAACAGCACGGCGTCGGCGCCGGCGGCACGGGCTTCGACGAGCTGATAACTGTCGACAATAAAATCTTTGCGCAGGACCGGCAGCCGCACCTTGGCGCGAACCTCGCGGAGGTAATCGAGCTTGCCTTGGAAGTATTTCTCGTCGGTGAGGACGCTGATGCAGGTCGCGCCGTGGGCTTCGTAGATCGCGGCGACTTCGGCGGGCGTGCGATCGGCGCGAATCGAACCTTGCGAAGGACTGGCAAGCTTCACTTCGGCGATTAAGTGGACGCCGGGCACGCACAACGGCGTGAAAAAGTCGCGAACCTTGGGAGCGTCTTTCAAACTGGCGCGGAGTTCCTTGAGCGGCCGCGACGCCTTCGCGGCTTCGACTTCGGTGCGCTTGTGCTCGACGATCTCACGAAGTTTGCTCATGGCGGCGCGCGTCTCGACGATGGCTCAACAGCGTTTCAATCACAACCTGATTCGCTTCCGGAAATCTTAGCTGACTCAACTCGCTCGCATCCACCCATCGAAACGGGGGCTTCGGCGTGGCGTCTGTTTCGTTCGAAACCCGCGCACTAAAAAAATGCAATCGTAGCTGACCGTGGGCATAGGTGTGTTCGACGACCGGAACGATCAGATCCTCAACTTCAATCGAAAGTCCCGTCTCCTCCAGGCATTCGCGTCGTGCGGTTTCGGCGGGAGTCTCGCCCGTTTTCACTTTGCCGCCGGGGAATTCGTCGTGTCCGGCCAGCACGGCTCGTTCATCACGAATGCCGACAAGGTATCGATCGTTACATTCCACTACGGCGACGGCGATGTCGTGTCGGTCTGTCATTCGTTCGTCCAACCCGCAGTCCAAAAGGCCGATTCATCGTTCAGGTCCCAGACCTTTCCGTTGTCATCGAACGCGATTTCCACCCACCCGGGACTACCAAATCGCTTGTAAACCCAATCCGAATCGCCCGAATTAATTGGCGGCCCTAGGATCTGTCGGATTTCGACTTGCGTCATCCCAACTTTGACCTGATTCAATTGATAGCTGGGAATCGTCGGCCCGAACACGCGAATCAACGCAGCGAGGCAGAGCGCATTCAGGAGTATCAACAACAGCAGCGAACGGAGACGAAAGGTCGGCCACGCCATTTAAAGCTCTCCGCGACTCCGCGGTTCAACTCGGCTGCCCCTTGTAGGCATCCAACATCCGGCCCGGCGAGCCCATGATGTTGTAGCCGCAGTCGACGTGGAGGATTTCGCCCGTGATGCCGTCGGAGAGGTCCGAAAGCAGGAAGCCGCCGGAGCGGCCGACTTCTTCCGGCAGGACGTTGCGCCCCATCGGCGACATCTGTTCGTAGAGCGGCACCATGTCGTCGACGCCGGCGCCGCGGCCGGCCAAGGTGCGGACCGGGCCGGCGCTCACCGCGTTCACGCGCACGCCGCGCGGGCCGAGATCGTACGCGAGGTATTTGACGACGCTATCGAGCGCCGCCTTGCAGATGCCCATTACGTTATAACCGGGCACGCACTTTTCGCCGCCGAAGTAGGTCATCGTCAGGATGCTGGCCCGCGGGCTAAGGATGTCTTTCGCAGCGTTCGCGACGGCGAGTAGGCTGTAAGCGCTGATTTCCATAGCCATCAGAAAACCGGCGCGGCTGGTTTCGACGGTATCCCGTTTGAGATCCTCCAGCGACGCGTGGGCGATCGAATGGAGCAGGAAGTCGATCTGCCCGAACTCCTCCTTGGTCTTTTGCATCACGGCGCGGATGTCGTCGTCGTTTTGGACGTTCATCGGGACCAGGAACTTGGCCGACGGGTGCTTGTCGGTCAATTGGGCGACCCGATGGCGATTCCGCTGCCGGGCGTCGTCCGCCTTGTCCGGCAAATGGCTGAATCCACAGACGGCCCCTTCTTCCATGGCGAACTGGGCGATCGACCAGGCGATCGAATGGTCGTTCGCGACGCCGAGCACGAGTCCCTTTTTGCCTTCGAACAGCTTCATATCATGCACCTTGCCTGGCGCCCGACCACGGGCGGTGAAGTTAACCCTAACGCCGGAAGCAGTTTACCGGCGGCCCAGCCAACTTCCCAGGGGCGTGCCAGGACGGGTCATCTCCTATTGGCCGATAGGGTGTTTTCACGAATCCAAGTGATTCCACTGGACAGTCGATGTGTATTCCATATGATTCAATTGCTGGGCTTCGTACTCGATTAGACTTCACACGAATCAGTTCTGATTGCATGACTGCGACACAATTTGACTATCTGACGACACTTTCACGGCATCCGCAGCTGGCGAAAGCGGCTTTGGAGTGGCTGATCGATTTGGACTTACCGGGGACGGAGCAGGCCGCGCCGACGGCCGCGAAACTGCTGGGAGGCGACGCTGGCATGCTCGTCGAACGCCAGGCCGGCGGTTGGGCGGGGCTCTATTCCACAGGGCTGCCGGCGGGTTTTCCGAACGGCCTGGCGGATGAAGCTTTGGACCGGGAACGTTGTTGCCGCGAAGACAACTGGCTCGCGGCGCCTTTGCACGCCCGCGGAGCGCATGGCGAGCTATTTCTCGTGCGATGCGGGCGGCCGCCCGCCGGCGCGGAGATTCAGGAGCAAATGGCGGCGGTGGCGCGCTTGCTGGGCGAGATCGTTGGCCAGGCGCGACGCCGTTCCAGCGAACGGCAGCGGTTGGAACGGTTGCGGACCATTTTGGAGATCACGCACCAGTGGAACCAGACACAGGAGATGGAGCCGCTGCTGGTGCAGATGGCCGAGGCGGCGACGAAGCTGCTCCGCGCCGATCGCGCTAGCATTTTTCTATGGGACAAGCCGAATCGCAGCTTGGTCGGCCGGCCGGCCCTCGGCGTCGCGGGGGGCGAACTGCGGATTCCGGACGATAAAGGCATCGTCGGGCAGGTCGTGCAATCCGGGGAATCACGGCGCGTCGATCTGGCGGACAATCAGGCGCAGATTGATCGCCGGGTCGATCAAAAACTCGGCTATGAAACGCGCACACTGCTTTGCGTGCCGTTGCGCGGTCGGGCCGGCGAGTTATTCGGCGCGTTCGAAATGATCAACAAGCTGCAAGGCAATTTCACGGACGACGACGAAGAGGCGCTCATCGAACTCGCGGCCCACGCGGCCGTCGCGCTGGAAAACACCGACGAACGCCAGAAGCTGCTCACCGCCCGCAAGCAATTGGCGGACGAAACGGCGCAGGGCATTCGCTTGGTCGGCAACAGCCCGGCGATCGAGGCGCTCCGCTCGGCGATTCGCCGCGTGGCGATTACCGACCTGGCGATCATGGTCCTCGGCGAAAACGGTACCGGCAAAGAGGTCGTCAGCCAAGCCGTTCACTATCTGAGCAATCGGCGTTACCAGCCGTTCGTGGCGATCAACTGCGCGGCGATCACTGAAACGCTGCTGGAAAGCGAGCTATTCGGCCACGAAAAAGGCGCCTTCACCGACGCGCATCAGACCCGGGCAGGCAAGTTCGAGTTGGCCTCCGGTGGCACGATTTTTCTGGACGAGATCGGCGATTTGAGTCTGGCCGGCCAGGCGAAGCTACTACGCGTGTTGGAGGAAAAAATCGTCGTCCGTGTCGGCGGTTCGACGCCCATTCACACCGATGCTCGGGTGATCGCCGCGACAAATCAGAACCTCGCGGACATGGTACGCGCGAAGAAGTTTCGCCAGGATTTGTTCTTCCGATTGAACGTGGTGACGATTGAGCTACCGCCGCTGCGCAACCGTCCCGAGGACGTGCTGCTGCTGGCGGAGCACTTCTTGGAAGACTTTTGCCGGAAGGCGCGGCGCCGCGTGCCGAAGTTGTCCGCCGTGGCCAAGCGTCGCTTGGAGGCGCACACCTGGCCGGGCAATGTCCGCGAGTTGCGGAATCTGATGGAGCGGCTCGCCTATATGTCCGACGGGGACAAGATCGAAGCCGAAGACCTGGCGTTCATCATGTCGCCAGGGAGCCAATCGCGTGGGCTGCTGGAGTCCGACCAGCCGTTGGCCGAGGCGACCGAAAAATACCAGTCCGAATACATCCAGCAGGTGATCCACCGCAATCGCGGCAATATGAGCGAGGCGGCGCGGCAACTCGGCCTGCACCGCTCGAACCTGTATCGCAAAATGCGCCAACTCGGCATGCCGACGAACGACGGGTGACGCGCCGCGGTCGATATTTCTCGCGAGATCACGCTTCAGGCGGTTGCGAGCACCCGGCGCGGATGACACAATTCCGGTTCGCCGCCCTTCGCCCCGAGCTGGTGCTTCTCGACTGTGAGCAATCCCTACGTCAGTCCGTCGACCGCATCGCGAAATCCAAATGCCGGCGCAGTTGTCGGGCCCGGCTATAAGTGGTCGGTCGTCGCGATGCTCTGGTTCATCTGCTTCTTCAACTATGCGGATCGCACCGCGATTTCGGCGATCCTGCCGGTGCTCAAGAGCGAGTACAACCTGACCAATACGCAGCAAGGGCGCATCGTCTCCGCGTTCATGTGGGTCTATGCGTTGACCGCGCCGTTCGCCGGGCTGGTGGTCGATCGCTTCCCGCGGAAACGAATCATCCTCAGCGGCCTGTATGTCTGGAGCATCGTCACCGGCTTCACAGCACTTTGCTCCAAGGTCTGGCATTTCGTGCTGGTGCGCGGCGCGGAAGGATTGGGCGAGACGTTTTATTTCCCGGCGTCGATGTCGCTAGTCAGCGACTATCACGATCGGCGAACACGATCCCGAGCGATGGGATTGCATCAGACGAGTGTTTACGCCGGCACGATCGGCGGCGGCGCGCTCGCGGGCTGGATGGCCCAACATTTTGGCTGGCAGTTTCCGTTCGTCGTGTTTGGCGTGGCAGGCTGCGTGCTGGGCCTGGTGCTGGCGTGGTTCATTCGCGAGCCGGCGCGGGATGAGGCGGAGCGAAATCTCGCTATCGAGACGGGCGAAACGGTTCCGCCCCAGGCAGTGCGGCCGATTGTCCCTTGGAGCGAATTGCCGCGCGAGGTTTTGCTGACCACGGTCGATTTGGGGCGCGTGGCGGTCGAGTTGAGTAAGCGCCCCACGGCGCTTTGCCTGATGGCCGCGTTCATCGGCGCAAATTGCGTGGCGATGGTCTTTCTTGGTTGGATGCCGTCGTTTCTGAAAGAGCAGTACAAGATGGACCTGGCGCTCTCCGGGTTTAGCGCTACGTTCTATATTCAAGTCGCCAGCATGTTCGGCGCATTGGTCGGCGGCGCCAGCGCCGATGCGTTTCGCAAGCGTTCCGCGGGCGGACGCATCTTCGTGCAAGCGTTGGGCCTGCTCTGCGGCGCGCCGTTTATCTTTCTTTGCGGTTGGACACAGCAACTCGCCATTTTGATTCCGGCCATGGCCTGTTTCGGGTTCTTCAAAGGCATCTACGACGCCAACATCTGGGCCGGGCTGTACGATTTCGTGCCGGTCGAACGGCGCGGCAGCGCCGTCGGTCTGATGAATATGCTCGGTTGGGTCGGCGGCGCTTTGGGCGTGGAAATGATCGGCCGCGCGGCCGATCGCGGCGTCACACTCGGGAGCGCCATCGCTTCCACCGCGGGGATCTATCTGATCGTCGCGGTGTTACTTGCGATCACGGCCTGGCTATTCGCGCCGCGCGATGCGGTGACGGGCGATGTCGCATAGTTTGTTTTCAGCGCGGAGCGTTTGTTGATGGCGACAATTATTCCGCCTCGCTGGCGCTTCGGGTTGGTGTTCGGCGGCCGCAGGCTGGCCGATTTGGTTTTTCCGCCGGCGTGCGCGTTTTGTCAGGGCGAATTGCTGGCGGAAGACGGGGAGCTTCGGTTGTGCGGGCGCTGCGTTCATACGCTTGCACCGTTGGGCGTGGCACGATGTCCTCGCTGTGGCTTGCGAATACCTGGCGGGCTTACGCGAGGCGCGGACTGCGAGAGTTGCCGGGGGAACCGCCAGAGTTTCGAAGCGGTTTGGACGTTAGGCGAATATCACGACTTGCTGCGCGATGCCGCGCTACGCGGCAAACGCCCAGAAGGGCAGGAATTGGTGGCGGCGCTGGCGGGGTTGGCCATCGAACGGCACGGCAATGAAATTCGCGACTGGCGACCGGATTTAATTGTGCCCACGCCCATGCATTGGTTGCGGCGAGCCTGGCGCGGGGCGAACAGTCCGGAAATCGTGGCTGAGGCGGTCGGCGCGCCCCTCCAAGTGCCTTGCGCACGGTTTGGCCTGCGTCGGCAACGCTTTACCAAGCCGCAGGCGGGGTTGCCCCAACGGGAGCGGCGGTCGAATGTGCGGGGCGCATTCCGCGTCAATGCGGGCTACGATTTCCAGGACGCCCGGGTGTTGCTGGTCGATGACATCCTCACGACCGGGGCTACGCTAGGCGAAATGGGCCGCGTGGCTCGGGAGGCCGGGGCGACAGCGGTGGCTGCGGTCGTGTTGGCCCGGGCGTCGGGAGACTGGTAGCCACGTTCACGTCTGGGCGTCGGTGGTCCGCAAATACTAGAATCGACTTCGATGTCCACCGCCTTCCCCAAGCCCGAGCCACCATCCGCGAACAAACCGCGGCCGTTTCGCCGCGCCGTCATTCGCGGGCTGGGCGTCGTGCTGCCGCCGTTGTTGACGATTGTGATCCTGGTCTGGATCTACAACACGGTGAAGACGTACGTGCTGGAACCGGTGAAGGCGGGCACGCGTTACAGTGTCGCCTGGGCCGTCGAGGATGTGCGGACGGAATTGCCGAATCCGCGCGACACCGCGGAACCCAACGTGAAGGACTCGGACGACGGTCGCTATGCGCAGTTGCCGACGCGCGAGTACATCCCTGAGAAGGTTTACGACGTCGTCGTCGCCAGTGGGCGCCGTCTAGGGCTCGATCCGCCGCGTTCCGGCTTCGAGTTCTACCAGGTCTATGTCGAGGTAAAGCACCTGCCGAACTACGTCGTCGTGCCGGTGTTCCTGTGCGTGTTCGTGCTGGTGCTGTACTTCTTCGGCAAGTTCCTGGCCGCCGGCATCGGCCGCGTGTTCTGGAACTTGTTCGAGCGGTTGATTTTGCAATTGCCTTTGGTGAAGAACGTCTATTCCTCGGTGAAGCAAGTCACCGATTTGATGTTCAGCGACAACGACATTCAATTCAACCGTGTCGTGGCGATCGAGTATCCGCGCAAAGGCGCCTGGTCGCTGGGCTTCGTCACCGGCGAAGGCCTGATGGACATCCGCACCGCGGCCAATGAGCCCATGCTGAACATCATGGTTCCCAGTTCGCCGATGCCACTCACCGGCTGGACGCTGATCCTTCCACGCAGCGAAGTCATCGACCTCGACATGACGATCGATCAGGCCTGCCAATTCCTGATCAGTTGCGGCGTCGTCGTACCACAACAACAAATGGTCAACCTCTTCGAAAAGCAGCGGCCGTTCCCCGGCTTGGGTAACAACGGAGCAAACCAGGCAACCACGCCTCCCCGGGCGTTGGACGCACGCGAGCCCGACGCACCGCCGACGTGACAATGAACTGAAAACTGAAACCTGAAAACTATTCCCGCCTTCCCACCCCGAACTGGTCTCCATTCTGCACCGGCGCTCCGTCCGCCACGTCGATCTCCAGCATCTTCTCGCTCTGCACCGCGCGGCCTGCTTCGTCCGTTAATTGCGTGACAATTTGCTTCGACTTGACGTCGATCACCTGGCCCGTCGAGGGATAAGCGTAGTCTCCCTGGATCGTAAACGTCACCCAACCCGGCTCATCACGGAGCGTGATGCTCTCCTGCTGCTTTGGCGGCATCACCGTGTTGTCGAAGGTATGCAGCCGCTGATTGTGCGCGTCAGTGACCCATATCTCGGTTTCATCAGGCGTGAGGCCAATCCCGTGCGAAGGGCAACCATGCCGTTTGACGGCGCCTTTTTCGAAGCCCTGGACTTCAACGCGATGCAGCTTCTTGCCGGTCTTGAGATCGCCGATCTCGAAGCCAAGCAGCTCGTTCAGGTTCACGAAACAGAGCGTTTGCGCGCCATTCACCGTGAACGGGCGGATGCTGTGTGAAAACGGCCCAACGTCGCGCAACACCGCGTGATTCCGGGCGTCAACGACCTTCAAGTACGGCGAGCGCAAGGCGGCGAGATAGACTTCCGTGCCCGCCAGCCCGCAAACGGTATTGTGCGCCCCGGAATGCGGTTCGATCCGCTTCACGACTTCGCCGGTCGCGGCGTCGAGAAAGTTCCAGTGCTCTTTCTCGAGCGACGGCACATACAGGAACGCCCCATCCGGGCTGATCGCCAGGCGGTCGCAACCGCCGTCGTATTTACGCTCCCAGAGTACCTTTTCCGACTCCAAGTCCAAGCAAAGCACGTGTTGTAACGTGGTGATGTAGATGCGCTTCGTCTGGGCGCAGGCGCAAATGCCTTTCACGTTGAGCGGCTTGCCGTCGTCGCCGAGTCCGCCGGTCGGGATGCGTCGCAAGAAGCGATGCCCGTCGTCGATATCGAAAACCAGCAATCCATGACCGCCGAATTCGAGCAAATCGCGCACGCCCGGCGTGGCGACGTACAGCAAACGCTGAGTTTCCGCCGCACGAGCTGTGACGATCATCGTCACGAGGCACGCGACCATAGCAAATAGTCGAGCCGAGACGCACAGCGTTCGATGACCAAACGCTTGCTTAAGTGACCAGCGTGCGCCGGTGGCCGAGGCAACGCTCAGGCCGCCGCCACGATGCCCCGGCCAGTTCCACTTGTTGGCGTTCATGGTTCGCTCTTGCTCCAGATGGGGGCGAAAAGTCGTTGTGCGCGGGGCTGAGTGAGTCTAGGCGACGAGGCCAAGACTCGGACCGACCGATTTGAGCAACGATCTCTGTCCAGTCTAACAATATGCGCGGGGCCGGACTATCTCGACGACGACGTGGTGGCGCCTGCGATCTACGAACAGGTCGAGTTGAAACGGAACCCAGCCACGAGGCATCATGTCGAGTCCCGCTCCCCACTCCCCACGGCTAGCCAACGGAGCTAGTATTCCGACATGCACGCAGAAATTATCTCAATTGGCGACGAACTGACCAGCGGTCAGCGGCTCGATACGAATAGCCAGTGGCTCAGCCAACGACTGGGCGAGTTGGGCATCGCCACGCGGTTTCACACCACGGTGAGCGACGATCTCGCCAGCAACGTCGCGGTGTTCCGCGCCGCCGTCGAACGGGCCGATCTCGTGATCTCCACCGGCGGACTCGGACCAACGGCCGACGACCTCACACGCGAGGCGCTCGCGGAAATGCTGGGCCGCCAATTAGTCCAGGACGACGCGTCGCTGGAACACATCCGAGCGCTGTTTGCGCGCCGCCAACGGCCGATGCCGGAGCGAAATCTAGCCCAAGCCATGTTTCCCGCAGGCAGCCGCCCGATTCCCAACCCGCATGGCACGGCGCCGGGAATTGCTGTCGAAGCGCCGCGCGCCGACGGAAGCGTCTCGCGCGTCTTTTCCTTGCCGGGCGTGCCAGCCGAGTTGTTCGAAATGTGGGAACAAACCGTCGCGCCGGCCATCGTCACCCTGGCGGGTCGGCCGCAGGTGATCCGCCACCATTGTGTGCGCTGCTTTGGCGTCGGTGAGAGCGATCTGGAAGCCATGCTCCCAGATTTGATTCGCCGCGGCCGCGTACCGTCGGTCGGCATCACTGTCAGCGATGCGACCATTACGCTACGGATCACCTCCGTCGGCGATACATCCGAAGCGTGCGAAACCTCGATCGCGCCGACGCTGGCGACGATTCACGAATGCCTCGGCACGATTGTCTATGGTGCAGACGAGGACGAGCTCGCCGATGTCGTGCTGCGATTGCTAATCGAGCGCGGCGAATCACTCGTCACTCTGGAATGGGGACACGCGGGACTCGCCGCCGCAATGCATCAGGCGGTCGAGAAAGCGACAAACGGCAAGTCAGCCGATCGAGTCGAGCGAATCCGCGCCGCTTACCGAGGCGGATTGACGATCGCTGGCCCCGAAAGGGCAGGGTCGTTGCTGGAGTCCAATGTTGATTGGACTCAACTGACTCCCACGAGCGAAGGCATGGCGGTGGCGCTTGCAGAGGCGACTCCGCGCGGGTTGCCTTCCACCTGGCGGCTCGCCGCGGCGGCACTGCCGGAGTTTTTGCCAAGAGCGAACGAGCCAAATAGGTTTCATCTCGCGCTGAACGGCCCCATCGGCACACGGCACTTTTCCTTAGCGTATTCCGGACAACCGGCGCTGCTCAAACCGCGCGCGATGAAGCAAGCTATCAACGCGCTGCGGTTGGCGTTGCTTCAGTGATCGCAAGCTGCCTTTGCTGCGACGCCCACTCGACTTGCACGGCATCCGCCCCGATACTGAACCGCCTATGGAGCCAGGCGACTTGTTGCAGGATCGTTATCGGATTGAGCGCGAGATTGGGCGCGGGGAGTTCGGCGTCGTCTATTTGGCGCGCGACGAGCGGCAGTCCGTGCTGGTGGCGATCAAGGTCTTGCTCCCCTGGGCCAAGAAAAATGAGCAGTTCCGGCACCGCCTGAAGCGCGAGGCCAAGCTCGCCGGCATGCTTCATAGCCCGCACGCCGTCCGCATCTTCGAGCTGGTCGAGACCGCCGAGCAAGACTTGGCAATCGTAATGGAGTTTCTCGACGGAGAGAGTCTCCACGAATTGTTGGTCCGTGAGAGGCGGCTCGATCCGGCGCGCGTCTCGCGGCTCGCGACACAGATTCTCGAAGCGCTCGGCGAAGCCCATACCCTGGGCGTGATCCATCGCGACGTGAAGCCTGGCAACGTCGTCTTGCAGCGGACGGCCGATGGCGGCGAGCATGTGAAAGTGCTCGATTTCGGGATCGCGAAGATGGGGAGTGGCGCAAGTTCCTCGGACACCGCCAAACTTACGCAGCAAGGCGGCACCCTAGGCACGCCGGTCTACATGAGCCCCGAACAATGTCGCGGCGAGGAGCTCTCGCCTGCGAGCGATCTCTATTCGCTCGGCGTCGTGCTTTACGAGTTGCTCTCCGGTCGCGTCCCCTTCGACGATGAAAATCCGGTCCGCGTCCTGATGATGCACAACGACCAGCCACCTCCGCCGCTGGAGGCCAGCCTCGCCAACACCCAGATCGGGCAAGCGGTAATGCGGGCGCTCGAAAAAGAACCGACGAAGCGGTTCGCCAGCGCCCGCGATTTCGCGCTCGTCCTCGGCGCCGCGCCCAGCACGCCGCGGGTCAAACAGTGGACGGCCGAAGTCAAAGACCCTGGCCAAAAAAAACCGCCCAAAGCAAAGCAGCCAGCGAAGCCCGGCGGCGGCATCGTCGCAGCGCTCACACG
>ENA-ORBV01013934-ORBV01013934.1-microbial-mat-metagenome-genome-assembly--contig:-NODE-13934-length-12122-cov-4.077875_pt1 | contig 12122 bp, 9 predicted proteins | sample MGYA00237777_ERZ505514 | MGnify/ENA primary metagenome ERZ505514 (study PRJEB26160, sample SAMN06269048) | microbial mat metagenome | isolation source: Oligotrophic lake microbial mat | place... | reverse complement strand
TTTTCAAGCAGAAGACGGCATACGAGATTCGCCTTAGTCTCGTGGGCTCGGAGATGTGTATAAGAGACAGGGCATCTTCCGCCAGGACCGAGCAGTGGATCTTGACTGGGGGGAGGCTCAGTTCTTCGACGATCTGGGTGTTCTTGATTGCCAGCCCCTCGTCGAGCGAACGGCCCTTGAGCCACTCGGTGGCCAGGGAACTGCTGGCGATGGCCGAGCCGCAGCCGAAGCACTTGAACTTAGCGTCCTCGATGCGGCCGGTCGCTGGATCGACCTTGATCTGGAGCTGCATGACGTCGCCGCACTCGGGCGCGCCCACCAGGCCGACGCCGATGTCCTTGCGGGTCTTGACGTCGGACTGGGTGCCGAAGTTGCCGACGTTGCGGGGGTTCTCGTAGTGGTCGATGATTTTCGGTCCGTACGCCATATCAGGCTCCTGCTCAGCAATGTTTCAGGTCGTTTCGGTCATGTTCCCGCGCGGTCCTGTCCGGCGCGCCGTTCAGTGCACTCCCCACACCACCTTGCTCAGGTCGATCCCTTCCTTGTGCATGTCGTAGAGGGGGCTCAGGGTGCGGAGCTTCTGCACGCTCTGGACGATCTTGTCGATGGCGTAGTCCACCTGCTCGTCGGTGGTCCAACGGCCGAGGCTCAGCCGCAGCGAGGAGTGGGCGAGGTCGTCACCGATGCCGAGCCCCTTGAGCACGTAGCTGGGTTCGAGGCTGGCGGAGGTGCAAGCCGAGCCGGATGAACAGGCAATCTCCTTGATCGCCATCATCAGGCTCTCGCCCTCGACAAAGCCGAACGAGATGTTGGCGATGTGCGGGAGCCGCTTCTCGCGGTGGCCATTGACCTGGCATGTGTCCAGGCGACTGGTGATCGAATCTTCAAGCCGGCGGCGCATCGCGAGCAGCCGAAGGCCGTCGCGGTCCATTTCAGCCAATGCAATCTCACAGGCCTTGCCCAGCCCGACGATGCCGGGGACGTTGAGCGTACCGGGGCGGAAGCCGCGCTCCTGGCCGCCGCCATCGGCCAACGCCTGCAACCGCACCCGCGGCCGGCGCCGCCGGACGTACAGGGCGCCGACCCCCTTGGGCCCGTAGATCTTGTGCCCAGACATCGAGAGGAGATCGATGTTGTCCTTGTTGACATCCACCGGCATCTTGCCCGCCCACTGAGTCGCGTCGGTATGGAAGATGACTTCGCGCTCGTGGCACAGGGCGCCGATCTGCGGGACCTCATTGATTGTCCCGATCTCGTTGTTGGCCCACATGAGCGAAACCAAGATGGTGTCTTCGCGGAGTGCTCCCTTCACCATTTCGGCCGTGACGATTCCATCGCGCCCGGGCTCAAGGAAAGTGACTTCAAAGCCTTCTTTCTGGAGCCGCTTGCATGGGTCCAGGACCGCCTTGTGCTCGATGATGCACGAGATGATGTGCCCGCGAGGCTTCCCGGAGCCGGCGGGGTTTTTCTCGTACATGTAGGCCGCGCCCTTGATGGCGAGGTTGTTGGACTCGGTCGAGCCCGAGGTGAATACAACCTCTTTCTCATCGGCTCCGAGCAACGCGGCGACCTGTTCCCGAGCGTTGTCGGTGCCGGCTTCCGCCTCCCAGCCAAAGCGGTGATTGCGGCTGCCGGTGTTCCCATACACCTCGGTGAAGTATGGCAGCATCGCCTCAACCACGCGGGGGTCACAGGGTGTGGTCGCGGCATGGTCAAGGTAGATTGGGGTTTTGAAAGGCTTGGTAGCCATGATGGGTGCTCGCATGTCAACCCGGAAAACCCGGAGGCCCTCTATTTTAGAACAACTCTATTGTAGGCATAGATGAGTTCAAGTCGCAACTACGAGACTAGCGGGCCCTTGGGGGGCGGGCGTAGGTCATTCGCAGAGAGTTGCCCTTGCGGTTGTATTCAGCGCTGGTCATGTAGGCCCGGATGAGCAGCAGGCCCCGCCCACAGCCCCGTTCGATGTTTTCGTCGAGGGTGGGGTCTGGAACGGACGCGGGATCAAAGCCCTCTCCCTGATCCTGGACGGTAATGACAACGTGGTCCGGGTCGACTTCAAACTCGAGGGAGACCGGGACGCCCGGGAGGTTTCGGTGCCCGTGCAGGAATGCGTTGCTCATGGCCTCGTGGAGCGAGAGCCGGATGGCAAAGAGCGAGGCTTTGGGGTACTCAAATCGCTCCAGCGATGCGACCAGTCGCGCCTGGGCATCGTCTATTGCCTTTGGTTCGTTGGGGACCGCAAGGGTCGCCGTGTCGGCGGTGTCGGAGCGTTCAGAGGTCATCTTGAGAACGTGTCCGCTGCCCAGGGTCTGGGGGTAACTGCTCGGGTGGCAATCAGGAGAAGCTCTTGACCGCCTCATCCGTGGTCTCGTGAATCTGGAACAACTTGTTAAGGCGGGTAATCGCGAAGACTTCGTAAATCTGCGGGTCGATGTGCGAGAGGCGCAGTTGACCGGACCGGCCGCGGATCCGGTTGTTGATCGTGATGAGCGTGCCCAAGGCCGCCGAGGACAGGTGCTCGACGTTGGCGAAGCTGATCACCAACTTGGGGCTGGGGACGGCGTCCACCAGGGCGGCGATCTCATCGCCGATCATCTGGATGTTGGCCTCATCGAGGATATTGCGATCGACAAACTCGACCTGGGTCACGCTGTCGAGCCGCTTGACCCGTATCCGGGAGTCCGGGGAAGGCATGCTGCACGTCTCCTTCGGCCCCGCCCATGGTCGGCGCGGCCCAACTGCAAAGTCACGTAGGGGAGCGATGATAGCGGGGAGGGCCCGCAAGGTTAAGCCCCATGGGCCCCGGAGTTTCAATAAAACGGCCCGGGCGACGAGGGGTCGCCCGGGCCGGGAACGGTGGCGGGCCAAAGTCACCCTCCGAAGGGGTTGCGGGCGGAGTCGGAGAGGCCGGGGAAGTTGCGTTCCTCTTCTTCGTTCTGGATGAGGATGGTCGGCTTGATGAGGATGAGCAGCGTCTGCTCTTCCTTGGTGGTGATTCGGTTGCTGAAGAAGCGGTTGATGATCGGGATCTTGGAGAGCACCGGAACGCCAGACTCGACCTCTGACTCGATGACGAGTCGCTGGCCACCCAGCAGGATGGTCCCCTGGTCAGGGACGGTGACGGTGGTCTGCACGCGGGTGACCGTAACGGTCGGACGCTGGATGAAGGACTGTGTCGCCGCCGAGTTCACCAACTGGCCGCCGGCGATGGCGCTGACGGCGGTGTTCTCGAAGCCTTCGATCTTGGCAACGGAGGCGTCCACGTTCATCGTCACGTAGCGACGATCGGCCGAGATGGTTCCCTCGACAAGCAGACGCACGCCCTCGTTCACGGTCGCGAGCTGGGGGTCAAAGCCGACCGCGGACTCGCTGACAATCGGGGTGAGGTCCGACACAAAGGCGACCTGCGTGGCCACGTAGATGTTGGAGGTCTGCCCGTTTGTAAACGTCAGTCTCGGGGCCGTGAGCGCCACCGTTCTGCGGTCGGCCTGGGTGGCCTTGATGAGGAAGTCCACCTGGATGTCGTCCAGGAACTGTCCCGCGACGCCCAGGGCGGGGGCCCCGGCCAGCACATCCGCACCGAACGTGGTGCCCAGGAGGCTCTCGGCCAGACCCAGGCTGTTCTGGGAAGCGCCGATCACGGACGTTGGGTCGGGGTCGACAACGGGGATGCCGGGCTGAGGGTCGTTCGTACCATCCCCATCGGCGTCCACCGGGGCGCCAAAGACTCGGCGCTGCAGGCCGCCACGGGTGAAGTCGAAGAAGTCGCCCGCCCTCACGGCGTTTCCGGGGAGGGCGGCCCGCGCCGCGCGGACCTGGTTGTTCTGGGCGTTGAAGTACACATCCAGGTCGAAGCCGATCTGCTCGAAGAAGTCCTGGCTCACCAGAAGGAACCTGGTTTCGACGTTGATCTGCATGGCGCGAACTTCACGCAGCTTCGAGAGCAGGCCGTGGATTTCGCGGTGGTTGGCGGGGGTGTTGGTGATGATCAGGCTGCCGGCCAGCTGCTGGATAAACCCGACATCGCCGCCGTTTTCCTGCCAACCCTGCGAATCAACGTTGGTGGTGATGATGTCGATGATGTCGGTCGTGCGCTCTTCCAGGGTTCGACGGGGCGGCTCCTCTTCCTCGTTTTCCTGGAACGGGCTCTGCCCGCCGCCGCCGCCGCCCTGCCCCGCGCCCTGGAGCACGGTCTGGAGGTCAAAGTCGGGCGCGTTGGCGTAGTCGGGGACCTCAATCAGTAGGTCACGGATGTCGTAGATGTAGAGCGTGGTGTTCTTGTTGATCACCTCGCGCGATGCGATGGTGAGCACGCCGTCGTTGATCATGTACGCGGCGCCGTTCTGCGGGTCGGGGCTGACCTTTTCCAGCACGCGCTCAAGGACCGTTTTGACGGGTACGTTGGTGAGTTGCAGCGTCACGCCCGCCTCCGGGTCGATGCCCACCTGCTCCAGCGACTGCCAGTCAATGTCCATGTTGAGCTGCGTCACGGTCGCGAGGAAGCCCAGCACGCTCGAGAAGGGTGTGTCCTGGAACGTGGTCGGGATGCGCTTGGACTCGAGGGCCGCCAGGGTCCGCCGGTTCTCCTCGGCCTCGGCATACGCGATGGGTTCGCCACGCTGGTAGGTGATGCGGGGCCAGTCGGTGGGGTAGTCGAGGAGGTTGTCGGGCGCGATGGTCGCGTCCTGGTTTTCGAGTTCCTGGTTCGCGTGCGAAAGGTGCTTGGAGCGCTGAATCTGGCTGTACTTGCGGTAGATCATGACGTCGGTCAGGACGTCCTTGAGGACCAGCCCGGTGGGGTTCGTACGGTCGAGGAACAGGATCTGGTCCACGACCTGCAGGGCTTCCTCGTACTCCAGCGACTTCTGCAGGGCCCGGACGCGGTCGATGGCCTCGTCGATGCGCCGGGTGCGGTCGGTCGCCGTTTCGCGGGCCCGACGATCGGCGTCTTCTTTCAGGGTTCGCTCGCGCACTTCGATCGACTGAATCCGCTGCGACTCAGACGCGGCGTCAATCTCGGTCAGCAGCTCCCGGACCTGCCCGGCGTACTGCTCGAACTGGGCCTCGCTGAAGAGGTTGCGGTTAGTGTTGATCCGGAGGTTGGCGCTGGCGGCAAGGTCGCGCGCTTGGCCGGGATCGCCGGTCGTGAGGGCCCTGCGGGCCTGCTCAAGGTCATTGTTGAACTCCGCCAGGGTGTTCTGGCGGGCGCGGTTGCGGGCATCGATCTCACCCGCGAGGAGGTTCGCTTCCGGCCCTCCCAGTTGAACCTGCGCTTCGGCCCTGCGGTTCTGGGCCAAGGTCAGTTGCTCGGCGGTGAGGAGCGGGGCGTACTCGGTGATCAGGCGCTGGTACCTGGTAGACGCTTCTTTCATGCGCCCGTCCGCGTAGGCCTGGTCGGCCTCGGCCATGAGGCTCTGGGCCTCCCACCGGCGGGCCTGTTCGACCGGGTCTGAAGCCGGCTGGGTTGGCGCAGATTCGGCGGCCGGGGCGACGGCGGGCTGAGCCTGGGCTGGTTGTTCGTTTGATTCCGGAAGTGCCACGGGTTCGGAGGAAGGAGGCGCTGTCGGTTCAGCCGCGGGCGGCGCGGGTGGTGGTTCGGGTTGACGCTTCTTCACGACGCCGGGTTGGAACATGCCGGCGGCAGCATCGTCGGTGGCGAACAGGTGGCCCTGCTTGCTCTCGATCTCGACGATCGCCAACTGGTGGCGGAGCACAAGTTCTTCCTGTTCGGAGGTGAGCGGTGCCGCGGAGCGGTACACCGCGTCCAGCGAACCCTTGGCTTGTGGATAGCGCCCGGCCTCGAAGTCGGCCACGGCTTGAGTAATGGTGTCGGCGACGAGCGGGGCAAGTCCGGCGCGCTTCTGGGCAGACCGATCGAACAGCGTCTGCGCCAGCGCGACCTGCTGGTTGGTGGCTTTGGGTGATGCAATGACGGCCTGGGCGTGGCGATCGACGGTGCGCAGGTCGTTCCTGGTCAGGCCTTCCTCGGCGGTCTGGAGGCTGACCTCAAGGGCTGAGAGGCTCTTGAGACGCCGGTTGGCATTCCCCAACAACTGGAAGAGGCGCTCGCGCTCTCGATCAGAAAGGCTCGCGCCGCCATCGCGGGTACTCAGGCCGACGAGGATTGACCTTGCCTGAACGACCTTGGAGCCGGCCAGGAGGTCGGCCGCATGATCGAGCAAGGCGCTCCCGGACGGGGCGGACACGGGGGCGTCGGTGCCGACTGTGTTCGCCTCCTGCCCCAGGGCGGTTGGCGAGGCGGTGTGAACGACCGCGACAAGGCCGGCGGCGGCAAGGAGGGAACGAACCGATAAGTTGCGGCAAAGCATGAATCATCTCCAAAAGGCGAAGAAACCAGCCCCCATCCGTACCCGAGGCGGCATCCGAACAACGCACTCCGGCCAAGGAATCCAACCTTCGCCACACACTCTCTGCGGCAGTCGCGCCCGTGGGTTGTGCGAGCCCGCGAGCGGCCCAACACAGCCTTGAGCGGTCCAAGGTTGGCTGGAAGGCCCCGCCGTCCGCCGCACTCCTGCGGCTCACGCGGGACTCCTGTCCAAGTCGGTATGGCAACCGACCCGATCCGGTTCCGGCCGAGTGCTGAAGATAATCTGGATGTTCGCAGGATGCAAACCGGGTCCGGGCAAATCCGTTCGCGGCGGACTGTGTGGATCAATGCCAAGGGCCGAACACACACCGGGCTTTCATTGGAGCCAACGCGCCGAATGAACCACCCCGGGCGTGCCCCGATCAGGTGGAGGCACGGTCTTTCCGGCTGCTAAGACGAGTTCGTCCATCTGTTCTGGTTTTAGCCGGTCAATCGCCACAATGATGGCGTCGTCCCAGACTGGTTCGTTCGGCTCCGCCGTCGCATCTGATGCGTCGAACGCGACTTCCTCGGCCTGCCGCAGGCACTCGGCCTCGATCAGGATCTCGGCATACTTCGGGGCTTTGTCCTCATACTCGCAGCGGATAATGCACCGCCAGGGGACTGTGCCCAGTTCCTGGCCGTCATCGTCCAGGTTTGTATCTGGGTCGACGTTGAGCAGGAGTTGCCATTCGTCCTTCAGCCGTTCCACAATCTCCTCCGGGCTCAGAAGGTCGGGCTTATCGACGGGAACGGCCAGCACGCCCCGGTGCTCATGGGCCGCGGCATCGGCCCCTGCCGGCTCTTCAATCTGCTCCAGGTCAAAGGCGCCCAGGATTCTCTCGACCTTTTCCTTGAGGCTCGGCTCGGCGCGGAGGGTGACGATTTTGTGCTCATCGACAAACATGTAGAAGAACGGCTCTTCGCTCATCGCGCCGAAGCCGCACATCCCATCTTCGTAGAGGAAGTCGCGGAAGCGGCGCACGGCGTCCGTGAAACGATCCAGCCCTACCAGGTCGTACGCGATGTAGGGGTCGATCTCGCGGTAGGCATCATGGCCGAGCACATCGAGGATGGGGTAGACCCTCCCCTGGAGCAGCGAAAACAGCATCCGGCACAGCGGCTCAACGCGCTCCGCCGAAATCACGGCGTCGAAGACGTAGCGGTCGGGCCACTCCTCCCATTCACCCTGATCATCGTCCCCATCAGCGGGCTCAAAGTGCAGCGAATACCCCTGTTTGGGGGTGAGAGGCTCCACCGGGTATGCACCCAACGGGTACTTGAAGTTTCCATCCACGACCCGCTGAATCGAACTGTCCGCTTTGCAACCAATCATCGGTCGGGCACTGTAGCCGGGGCTGTCGCAGCGCTCTTGGGGAACATCGCATGGAGTAGCCGTGCGAGTGGGGCGTTCCAAGCCCTCGTCGCGAAGGTCGGGCGCGGAGCGGCTTTGGGAGGCGGTCGGGCGGCCGTATCCTTGCCCTGATGCCGATCCACGATGCAAAGCACGAGTTCCTCCCCGAGTTTCAGGGCCCCGAAGTCTCGCTCCTCGCCGTTGCCGTCGGTAACACCAGGACCCGCTTTGGCATGTTCAACGGGAAGGACCTGCAAGACCCCACCTCGTTGCCCAACTCGGATTCATCCGCGATTGTGGACGCCATCGTGAAGGCCAGCGAATCGACGCACGGCGCTCCGATTGTCATCGCCAGCGTGAATGCCGCGGTGGCCGACCAGTTGGAGCGGGCGCTGACCGACGCGCAGGGCGAGACGGTCTACCGCATCGGGCGGGATGTAGCGATTCCCATGAGCCACACCCTGAGTGATGCATCCACCCTTGGGCAGGATCGGCTGCTGTGCGCCTTTGGTGCGTACCAGCGTGCCGGCCAGGCGTGCGTAGTGGTCGACGCCGGGACCGCCATCACCGTGGACTTTGTCGATGGCGAGGGGGTGTACCACGGCGGGATCATCGCGCCCGGCCTGAACATGATGCTCGCCGCCCTGCATGAGCACACGGCCGCGCTCCCCAAGCTGGTCTACTCGCCCCCGGCCGAAGACCTTGGACCATTTGGAAAGGACACGCGGCACGCGATGCTCCTCGGTGTGCGCAGCGCCGCCCAGGGCCTGGTCCGCCTCACTGCCGAGCGGTACGCGGAGCACTACGAGGCCTACCCGCAGATCGTCGCGACGGGTGGGGATGCGCCCGCCTTGTTCCAGGATGACCCGGTGGTCGAGCACATTGTGCCCGACCTGCAGTTGATCGGAATCCGCGAGGCGTGCGTCGCGGCCCTCACCTCGAATGATGAGGACGACGACCCTGACGACCAGTGACGACCGTGCCGTGTGGACCCTGGCCACGCCCAACACCGGTGCCGGCGCGATCGCGCTGGTCCAACTCACCGGCGACATTGACCACGCCCTTGAGTTGTGCGGCATTCGACCCGTGGCGGTTGGCGCAGTGGTGGTGCGCGACCTGTTGGGGGTCGATACCGGCGTGGTGGCGCGATGGACCCCGAGGAGTTGCCAGTTAATGCCCCACGGCGGCATGGCTGTTGTGCGCCAACTTGCCGCGGCACTGGCGGCGTGTGGGTTGCACGAAGCCGCTCGCGCGAGCGCCGTAGACCTCTTTCCCGAGGCGCGGTCCCGGGTCGAGGCATTGGCCCTTGAAGCCGTGTCCCGTGCCGCCAGCCCGCTGGCCATTGACCTGCTGCTGGACCAGCACCGGCGATGGTTGCTCCCGGGGGCCGCATCCGACCCGGCCTTGGACAAGGTTCGCAATCGTCTCATCGATCCGCCGCTCGTGGTGGCGCTGGGTCCGCCGAACATCGGCAAGTCCACGCTGGTCAACGCCTTGGCGGGCCGGACCGTTTCCATTGTCGCGGATGTGCCCGGCACCACCCGGGACCATGTTGGTGTTGTGCTGGACCTCGGAGGGCTGGTGGTCCGGTACGTGGACACACCCGGAATCCGCCCTGAAGCCGGCCCCATGGAGGCTGAGGTCTTCAGCGCCGCTCTGCGGGTCGCCCGGTCGGCGGACCTGCTCCTGCTCTGCGGGGATGTGACCAGCCATCTCCCCGATACTCATGTCGTGTTTGGCGGCAACACCCCGGCCCCGATTCTTCGGCTCGCCCTGCGGACGGACCTCGGGACGCCCGCCTTTGAAGTCGATTGCCAGACCTCCGCTCTCCTGGGGGATGGCTTGCCGTCGCTTGTCGCCTTGCTCCGAGAGGCGCTCGTCCCTGCGGCGGCCCTGGCCAACCCCGCACCCTGGCGATTCTGGACAGGCCCATAGGCTTCCGCTGGTGTACACACGGCAAACCGCCGTCCGGCACCCTAGAGTTGACGCTTCCCCCGCACTTTGACCCCGCGCGCGGCAGTGTTTGTCCGAACGCGGCAGGTTTTTCGCAAGGCTGAACCGCTATGGACGAACGTCAGGCACAGATCCGCGAACGCGCGGGGCTCGAAGAGTCGCGGCTCAATCTCGAGTTCATCGACTGGCTCCGCAAGTGGGGGACGCCCATCCTGATTGCTGCCGCGCTGCTCGCCGGCGCGTTCACCGTCCGGGAGCGCTACCAGAAGAGCAAGTCCGCGGAAGTCGATAGCGCCTTTCAGGAACTCGAAGCCGCGCGGGCTGGTGGGAATGCCAGCCCGGATGCCCTGCTCGCGGTGGCGGATGATTTTGAGGGCGTTCGGGCCGTCAGCATCCTGGCCCGCCTGGAGGCTGCTGACGCCTATATGGACGCTGTGCGACGCGGCACCAAGCCCGGCGCCCCCGTTGATGCGCAGGGAGCGTTGACCAGCGCTGAAGATGTGCTCAATGACGCCGACCGTGACCAGTTCCTGACCAAGGCCGAAGCGTTGTACAAGCAGGTCGAGGGAGAGACATCCAGCAACCCCAGCCAGGTTCCCCTGACCCTGGGCACGTTGTATGGTCAGGCCGCGGTCGTGGAATCCCGTGGGGACTACGACGCTGCTCGGGGCTTCTACGAACGGGTGATCGCGCTGGCGGATGCGGCGGGCTATCCGGTCAACAGTCCGCGCGCGGCGGCGGAACGAGCGGGCACGGTGACGATCAACCCGCCCCATGCCTACGAAATTTCGCGGGCATTACTGGCACGGGACATCGTGATCGATTATCGTGAAGGGGCGGGGATACGCATCGCCCCCCATTTCTACAACACCGATGACGAGGTGCAGCAGGTCATGGATGCGACGGCGGCGATCATTGCGGATGGCAGTTGGCAGGAGTACGGGCAGGGGCGGTCGTTTGTGACGTGAAAAAGAGGGAGCTGAGCAGTGTTACGTTGTGATGTTTGGCAATATCCGCACCGAAAAAGGGCACGCTCATGAACTTTTTCTGTAGTTACATACCAAGAAAGTGTAACCATCAGCCGACGTCAAGTCGTGCGGAAGGACGGAATGCCCTCTTTTGGACAGGGTGCGCATTGCCTGTGATTTGCGCAACGTCAATTTGTCCCCGCGCTCGACTAAATTTTCCAACTCGGCACGCTCGACATTAGAAATCGTCCCACGCTGGTTTTTATGGAGGAGTTCTGCAATACGGTTTTCCAGTGAAGGACGCATGGTCTCCCGCGCAATTGTCCATAAGGCATCGTCTGATAAATAAGACAGCGCTTTAAGCTCTGATTGTTCATCGAGCGGTATACCGCCACGCGCATAGTGGAAGAAAAACACGGGGGCGGGTAGACTCTAATGGAAGGACGATCCTACAAGCTATCAAAATAGAGGACTATTGCCGTGAAAACCATTAAAATTGCCAACAGTGATCTTGAAGTTTCGGAAATTTCGCTCGGCTGTATGCGCATTGCCGATATGACCGATCCAGAGATATCGACCCTCATTCACACCGCTATGGACGAAGGCATCACCTTTTTTGACCATGCCGATATCTATGGCGGTGGGCGCGCCGAGTCCCGCTTTGCCGAAGCGCTAGGCATGAACGCCACCCTGCGCGAAAAAATGATGATCCAAACCAAATGCGGCATTCGTAAGGGCATGTTCGATTTTTCCAAAGAACACATCTTGAATTCGGTCGATGGCAGCTTGGGACGCCTCCAAACCGATTATCTTGATGTGCTGTTGCTGCACCGCCCCGATGCACTGGTGGAGCCGGAAGAGGTCGCCGAAGCCTTCACGATTTTGCAAACGAGCGGCAAAGTCCGGCATTTTGGCGTCAGTAACCAAAACCCCATGCAGATCGAGCTGCTGACCAAGTTTGTCAAGCAACCGATCCTCTTCAACCAACTGCAACTCAGCATCACCAACACGGGCATGATCGACGCGGGCATCAACGTCAATATGGAGATCGACCCCTCGATTGATCGCGACGGCAGTATTCTCGACTACTGCCGCCTCAAGGACATCACCATTCAGCCATGGTCGCCCTTCCAATATGGCTTCTTTGAAGGCGTGTTCCTCGACAATGCCAAATTCCCAGAGTTGAACGCGAAGATCGACGAACTGGCGGCGCAGTACAACGTCACCAATACCGCCATCGCCATCGCGTGGTTGTTGCGCCACCCGGCACGGATGCAACCTGTCCTTGGCACGACCAACGTGGGACGAGTGAAAGATATCTGCAAAGCCTCGAGTGTCACGCTTTCGCGCCAAGAATGGTATGCGATCTATTTGGCGGCGGGCAATATTCTGCCGTAAGCGGGGTGCATTTCACTTTAGTGCAAAATATGCTCGTCATGGTACCGGGGGAAATGTGGGGTTTCAAAGGGCGGATATT
>ENA-ORBV01013932-ORBV01013932.1-microbial-mat-metagenome-genome-assembly--contig:-NODE-13932-length-12122-cov-5.670320_pt1 | contig 12122 bp, 9 predicted proteins | sample MGYA00237777_ERZ505514 | MGnify/ENA primary metagenome ERZ505514 (study PRJEB26160, sample SAMN06269048) | microbial mat metagenome | isolation source: Oligotrophic lake microbial mat | place... | reverse complement strand
AGGTCATCGCGTTCCTCGCCCCGATCACGCCGCGCCCTCTCAGTGGTATCGTCGAGGCCGACGAGATGTACTTCCGGCGCAACTTCAAGGGATCCACGCCGGTTGGCCGCCGCGCGAGGAAGCGTGGCACCAAGAGCGGAAGTCGACGCGGGCTCGGCACCGACAAGGTGCCGGTGGTGGTCGCTCGCGCTCGCAGTGGCGACACGCGCACGGTCGTCCTCGCTGGCGCGTCGACGGCCGTTGCGTTGACGGCCGTGTTCCGGCCGATCCTGCGCCCTGACGTGACCCTGTGCACGGACGGCTCGTCCCCCATGCGCCTCGCCGCGCAGGCGCTCGGCGTGCAACATGTGGCCCTCGTGACGGCCAGAAACCAGCGCAAGCGCGGCATCTATCACGTGCAGACGGTGAATAGCTACCAGGGCCGCCTGAACGATTGGATTGGCCGGTTCCGTGGTGTGGCCACGAAATATCTCGGGCGGTACCTCACGTGGCACATCATCCATGAACAGGTTCGGCACCTCACGGCCACGAAGGCGCGAGCGGTCCTCGTCGGGAACGCGGCGGAGCTGAGCCCGCAGCGATGCTGTCCTAATTGCGGAGTCATGCTCACCGCAGCGTGATCCGCGACCCGCCGCCTGCAACGCGCGGTCGCCGTCTGCGGCCAGCTCCTCGCTCGCTCTCCGGTCAGCCCACTATCGGTTGCGTGCATTGGGACGGGTCAGAATGCCTGTCCGATCCCGATGAAGAGCAACCGGTCTTCAGATGACCGGCCGTAGTCGAAGGAGATGACGGTGCTCTGGTTCCACCCGACGCGGGCTCCGATGCCCTGTCCAGTGCGAACGCGGCCGAAGTTGAGTGTCTGCCACCGGTCACGAACCGTGCCGACGTCCACGAACGGCGCGACCGTGAGCGAGAACCGCTGCCTGCCGAGTACCGTTTCGCCGACGCGGGCGCGCAGTTCGATGTTGCTGAACCAGAGCGAACGGGCGAGGAACCGGTTGGCGCGGAATCCGCGCAACGACTTGGCACCGCCGAGCGAGTTCACGCTGCCATCAGGGCTCCACTGATCCTGAAACTCGAAGAACGGCGCGTTGGCGCCGAAGATGTTGCCCACGCCGAGTCGGCCGGCGAGTACCGTGCGTGGTCCGATGGGGAGACGATGGAAGGCCTTCACCTGCGTGAAGAGCTTGTTGAACGTGAACTGCGAGCCGATGGCCGGTGCGCTGTACTCGTTGCCCACCTCGAAGTAGAGCCCGCGCGATGGGTCAGGTTCAAAGTCACGCGTATCGTAGATCAACGCCTGCTGTAAGATGGAGACGCGACCGCCAGCAAGTCCTACGGCGATGCCGGCTGCGCCATCCCGCGCCAGCAGCGACGTCCCATTGGGCGCTTTGGTCTCGACGCCCGTCCCCGCCGCGATGGCATCGGCCTCGCGGCTGGCGAAGGTGCGATACTTGAGTCGTTGAATCTCATAGCCCAGCAGCACACGCCAGCGCCCCGCGCTTCCGAGCGCATAGTCAGCCTTCAAGTTGAGCATCAGCTCCTGCTCGCCGAACCGGTTCGAGAGGGCATCGGTGACCAGCGCGGCCTCCCCGGTGTCGCCCGGGCGCAGCGTCTTGCGCGCCGCGTCGAATGCGCTGTAGGTGGCGTAGGTGGCAGCGCCACTCGGGAGCGTCAGCGGTCCGAGTGTACTCTCGCGCAGCCCGAAATACAGATTGGCAGGATTGTCGGCGACCTTGCCGTCGATCTTCACACGCCAGCGCGTGCGGAAGACGTACGGCACGTCGAGCTGCACGGCCACTTCCTTCGCCGCTGACGTGGCGGCGAATGCGCCGATCTTGAGCTTCGCGCGGTACGGGGTGTACGCGAACAGCGGATCCGAGCGTTGTCCGTTGAAGTAGATCGCGCCGCGGACCCCGAAGCCCTGTCCCGCCACCGGGTCGGAGCTGATGTCCGGAATCCCGGTGAAGAATGCCCCTTCGCGCTTTTTGGCGAGATCCGAGTCGCTGAGCCGGCGGGCCTTCGCGAACGGCGGGGCGGAGTCGATGGGGGTACTGATCTGCGCTTCAGCACCCAACGGGAGCAGAACGAATGATACTGCAACGACGGTGATCACCGCTGAACGCATACGACCCTCGGCAAAAGCGAAATGACTTCACTTATTCAACTTTAAAGCCGCATACCCGCCGCGACCAACGGGGAGCCATGCCACCTCGAGAACGGTCTCACTTTGGTTGAGAATAGTGGAAACCAACGCAATTACGGAACAGAGCCAAAACTTTGGTATGCCACCGCTTGCGCCTGCACCAGCGCTGGCGACGACGTCACGGCCGTCTGCCGCTCGCTTGCGTGCACGCGCGACGCGTACTACAAACGCCGCGCCCGCCGCGGCCCCACGACCGGCGCGGCGACCCTAGCGCTGGAGGCGGTGGATGCCCTCCGGGTCGCGCAACCGCGGATGGGGACGCGGAAGCTGCACGCGCAGTTGACCGAGGCGGGGCGGCGCATCGGGCGCGATCGCCGCTTTGCCCTGCTGCGCACGACGGGACGCTTGGTCACACGGAAGCCGCGGTACACGCCTATGACGTATGCGCACCACGGGTATGCCGTGGCGCCGAACCGCCTGAAAACGACGATCGTGACCGCGCCCCGCCAGATCGTCGGCAGCGATATCACCTACCTCCGACTGACGCACCCGTTGGTGTATCTGTTCCTGGTGACGGATCTGTACTCGCGCAAGATCGTCGGCTGGCCCGTCATTCGCGATCTCTCGCACCACGCGGCCGTGCTCGCGCTCCAGCGGGCGATCGCCACGCTCGGGGACGTGCACGGCGTGCTGCATCATTCGGATCGCGGCAGGCAATACGGTTGCCATGACCACCGGCAGCCGCTCGCCGCCGTGCGCATGCTGCCGAGTATGACCGAGGAGAATCTCTGTTATCAGAACGCCATCGCCGAACGGGTCAACGGCATGCTCAACGACGCATTCGACCCGGACGCCGTGTTTCCCTGCGTGTCGGCCGTGGTCCACGCGGTCGACCAGGCGATCACGATCTACAACACCGTGCGCTCGCACCGGAGTCTCGACCTACAAACGCCGGACCGCGTGTTTTACCAAGCCGCATGCACATGCTCGCCACACCCTAGGTGTAGACCTTTTTTAGGACGGGACAAGATCCTCATCGCAGTGCTTTCGTCTTTCTCGCACTTTTCTCCTGCAGTTCTCCGTGCCCGCTGTTCCTCCTGCAGTTCTCCAGTCCGCTAGGCGTACGCCACTACTCCGGCACCTCGACCGCTACCAGTCGAAGCGCATCCCCACCTGACCCTGGCGCGCCGCAAACGCGGCCGTCGGCCTGCCAAACGATGCGATCGGTGCGCCGGCGGCCGTGAACTGCGTGCCGCCGAACGCCAGGTTGTTGTTGAAGTTGAAGACGTTGAACACTTCGGCCGAGAAGCCGACCTTCTTGCCTTCCCAGGTGAATATCGGGCGCGCGAGACGGATGTCCACCGTGCGGTAGTAGTTGTTCCACGTATTGGCTGGCATGATGGTGCGGATGCCGCTGGTCGTCGTACTGCCGCCGATGAAGTCGTTGCCGAGGATGTTGTCGAGATTGATGTCGCGCCCGTCGATGCTGCCGAACGGGCGTGGGCTGGCGATCGTCGAGATGGCCGAAAACATGAAGCCGAACGGCATCGGCGTCACGTTGGATACGACGAGGCGATGACGCTCATCGCCGGTCGTGCGCTGGCGATTGAAGAGGAAGTTGTACGTGAAGTTGGGCAGTCCGGACGTATCGAAGTCACCCTGATACCAGCCGAGCGTGTAGGCCACGTTCACACGTGACTTGCGACGCTGCCACGTGCCCTGCACGAGTACCGACGAGTAGTCCGACTGACCGATGTCATCCCACAGCAGGATATCGCCGTATGACGCGGTCAGTTTGCGACGCGCCGGCGTGACGGTGCGATCGAGATAGTTCGGGCTGCGTTGCACGTACAGGTTGTCCATGTGTTGACGGACGTAATCGAGGTTGAGGCCCAACTCGCTGGTGAGCTGGTGTCCGATACCGATCGACATCTGCTGGCTGTGCGGCGTCTTCATGTCGAGCTTCATGAGGATCGGCGCCGGCGAGCCGGAGACGCCCGAGATCACGCGCTGACGCAGCACGCTGGGATCCTTCGTGCCCGGGTTGACGAAGCTGTACGTGCGCCACGTGGAGTTGCGACGCTCCTGGAAGCCCATGAAGCTGGTCACGCGATCGTAGATGATGCCGAAACCGCCGCGTACGAACGTCTTGTTCTGCTTGGTAGGATCCCACGAGAACGAAACGCGCGGCGAGATGTTGCCAAGCTGATTCTTACGATTGCCGTTGTTCAGGAAGTTGGTCAGCGACGGAATGGCCTTGAGCACAGGATCGCTCGCCCACGGCGTCTTGTAGTTGTTGTTCATCGTGTTCAACTCGGCGTCATGACGCAGACCCAGTGACAGCGTGAAGTTGGGCTTGATGCGCCACTCGTCATTGATGTAGATGCCAGTGGTGTAGCCCGTGGCGCTCGCCACTGCGTCGCTGGTGCCGTTCGGATCGGTGAAGCCGACGGCGATCGACGCGATGTTGGGCAGCGATGACGTGTCGGAGAGGAAGCCGAACGTACCGTTGGTGTTGTTCGGCTGGTTCTGCGTGGCGGCAATGCTGCTCACTTCGACGCCGGCCTTGATGATGTGTGAACCGGTCGCGTTGTCCACGTTCCACGTCGCGCGATTGACAGCGCGCAAATGCGTTTCCTTGAGGATCAGCGGAAAGCCTGCGGTTCCGAAGATGGCCCCCGGATAGGTGAACTGCGGGCCGGGCTGGAGTGGTGCTTCATTGTGGTTCCAGCTCACCAGCTGCAGGCTCGCTTCGTTCACGAAGTTGCCCCCCTTCGAGAGGAAACGCTGACGAAGTTGTCCGGTGTAGATCTCGTATTTCTGTGAGATGCCGCCGTCCTGCGTCACGCGTGCACCGAAGTTGCCTTCGCCACGGAGGAAGCGTGCGGACACCATGGCGTCGTACGTCACTTGCGGATTCTGCACGTAGGTCAGGCGCGTGAAGAGCGTATGATTCTTGTTTGGCGCCTGAAAGGTGCCCTTGAACTGCTGCCATGGTCCGCTGATCGGGTTGACGTCGATGTAGACGTCGGTCGCCGTCAGTTCGTAGCTTGTCGCGATGAACAACTTGTCCTTCGCGAGCGGACCGCGGATGTTGAATCCGAGTTGCTGGCGACCGAAGTTGGGCTTCACCGGCAGCACCGCCTTGCTCTGGAACGCGTTGCGCGCGATCACGTCCCTGTTCTGATAAAATCCGAAGCCCGAACCCTGCCACGTATTCGTGCCGCGGCGGCTCTCGGCGCTGATGACATACGAGCCCGCGCGCGTGTACTCGGCGTCGTACGGATTGATGAATACGCGGAACTGCTCGAGCCCTTCCTGCGGCAGCGGCGAACCCGTCTGCCCAAGACCAACGATGTTGCCGTTGAAGAGACTCTTCATTTCGACACCGTCCATGTAGACGTTGAAGAAGCGAAGGTCTGGTGCGGCGCCGCCCGACGGTAGCGTGCGTCCCGACTGCGGCGCGTAGGTCTTGATGCCCGGCACGATGCCGGCGAGGTTCATCACGCCGCGCGAGTTCAGCGGCAGGTTCTCGATTTCTTCCGTCATGACCGCGGCCGACACGGACATGCGCTGGACCTCCACGCGCTTCACGCGGTCGGCCGTTACCGTCTGTGCATCGAGTTCCGCCATGCCCTTCTCGAGCAGGAACTCCAGTCGCGCGCGCTGACCGATGGCCAGTTCGACCGTGTCGGTGCGCTGCCGGAAACCGATCGCCTTGACGTTCACCGTATACTGGCCGGTGAACAGACCGAGGACGCGGAACTCACCGGAAGCGCGCGTCAGCGCACGCGCCGTTTCGCGCGTGGCCACATTCACCACGGTGATCTGTGCGCCGACCACCGGAATACCGTCGCCCTTGACGGAGCCTTCGAGCGTGATGGTATTCTGTGCAAGCGCTGGCGCGCCGAGCAGCGCCGCGAGCGATGTTGCGAGCGATGTTGCGACGAACAGCCGCTTCAGAAGGTGCTGCATGTCGACCGCCTCTCTGAGAGGGAGTGGTTGGGATGTGCGCGAGAGTATACGGTCCACCCGTTGATCAGGCCACCGGTTACGTTGACAAGCGCTTGCCCATTTCCGCGCATCACGGCGTCTCCACGACTCGCCATCGCCTGCGGCGCCCTCGGCGCGTCTGTCGCACTCTCGGTCCCGGCACGCGTCAACGCGCAGGTGGCCGCACCGCGTGCGCCAGCCGCAGCACCGCGCGTACAAACGGCCGGCGACGTGCGCCGCTTGGCGCGCGGCGTGACCTACCGCCAACAGCGGCTGGCGAAGGGGCCGTGGCGCCTGCATGTGGTGCGCGTGGAGCTGGCCATCGCTGCGGTGCAACTGCAGGCCGCGCGGGCGCGTGACTCGCTGCGGGGCCGCGAACGCACGACGGCGATGGTGCGCCGCGCGACGGACAAGGGTCAACAGGTGCTCGCCGCCGTGAACGCCGACTTTTTCGACCTGCGCACCGGTGAGAACGAGAACAACCAGGTCATCGATGGCGAATGGTGGAAAGGACTCAAGGTCACCGAGTCGCCGTATGACACCTACGACAACGTGCACGTGCAGTTCGCCACGGACGCCGCTGGCCGGCCGCTCATCGAGCGCTTCATTCTGGACGGCAAGGCGTGGTCGCGAGGTGTCGTGACACCGATCATCACCGTGAACGCCAACCCGTCGGGTACGCCAGAAGGCACAGCACTCTTCACGCCGCGCTTCGGGGAGACCACACCGCGCGATAGCACACGTCCAAGTGCGGAGGCGACACTGATCGGCGCCGGTCGACGTGGCGACACGCTGCTCTTTGTACGACGAGGGGTCGCCGTCGAGAGCTCAGGCTCCGTGATTCCTGCCGACGGTGCGGTCCTCGCCGCCTACGGAGCACGGACGAAGGAAGTGCTGGCCACGGCAGACGGCGACACCGTTCGCGTACTGCTGTCCACCGTACCCGCGATGGCGCGCGGCGGTGGGCCACGGATGATCATCGGCGGCTGGCCGCGTCTGCTGCAGCACGGAGTGAACGTGGCACGCGAGGCGGCCACGACCGAAGGCACGATCTCACGGAACGCCGAGGTCAGGCATCCGCGCACCGCCATCGGCATCTCACGCGACGGACGCACGCTCTGGATCATCGCGGTGGATGGTCGCTCGACATCGAGCGTTGGCATGACCCTCGTCGAACTCGCGGACCAACTGCGCACACTTGGCGCGTGGAACGCGATGAACTTCGATGGCGGTGGATCGACCACCATGGTCATCGATGGCAAGGTCGTCAATGCACCAACCGATCCGACCGGCGAACGGGAAGTAGGAAACGCGCTGCTGATCGTTCGGAAGTAGCTATGGTCGCCGACGTCCTGGAATGTTCTGTCCACCCTGATGCAGCACGATGCCGGTGACGGCGCCGCTGGCGTCTTTCGTGAAAGTGAGCTGCACGTCCGCCACTTTCGCAAAGAACTCGTCCTCCGCTTCCGCGAAGATCTCGAACATGCCCTGCGCGGTTGCCTGTGCGAAGAGTCGCGTGCCATCGCGCGTGACGGTCAGCGTGAACGTCGGCGCCAGTTCGAAGACACCCGGATAGCGCTCGAGTGTCGTTGCCGAAAGCACGATCTCCTTGCGCGCCTTGGGAATCGGCGGCATGGGAATGGACGCATCGAGGAGATGCAATCCGATCTCGTCCACACTGTTGGCCGTGTTGCTGAGCACCACGACACCCACGCCGGTGGCTGCATTGTAGCCGGTGAAGGTGCGGTAGCCACCGGTGCCACCGTTGTGCCAGACGATCGTCTGCCCCGAGGGTGATTTCACGCGATTCCATGCCAGCCCGATCGACGAGCGCGAGGACGCCGGTCGACGTTCGGCGGTCGCGAGAACCAGCGTTTGCCCAAGCGGCTTCGATGTGGAATCGACGGAGGCGTGGATGTACGTCAGCATGTCGTTAACCGTCGATCGCAATGCACCCGCGCCGGCGAGCGTCGGCAGATCCCAGTTCGCCGTGCGACGTCCGCCGTCGGTGTGTCCCGGCGCCAGCCGTTGTTGCATCGACGTCGTGAGCGCGATGCGCGTGTCCCGCATGCCCAGTGGAGAAAGGACTCGGCTCACCACTGCGTCGTCGAAGCTGGTGCCCGCACGCAAGGCGAGTGCGTGTCCGAGCAGACCGAATCCGAGATTGGAGTAGTCGTATTGCGCGCCCGGGTCGCGCGTGAGCTGATAGCTCGCGAGAAAGGCATACATGTCCGCCACGGTGTAGTCGGCGTACGGATTGTCATTGGCCTTCGGCTTGAGGTTGCCGGGGAGGCGCGGCAGACCGGAACTCTGCGTGGCGAGATCGAGGAGCGTGATCACCTTGCCGTTTCGTGTCGGCAACACGGTGCCCGACGGCAGGTACTTCGCCACCGGATCGTCGAGGGCCACCTCGCCTCGCTTGACCATCGCCGCCAGCAATGCGCCGGTGAATGTCTTGGTGATGGACCCGATCTCGAAGACCGTCTTGCCGTCGAGCGGCGTAACGCCAGCGTTAGGCCCGTAGGCAATCACCCGGCGCTGGCCGTCGCGCGTCACGATGCCGACGGCGATGCCGGCATGGCGACCCGCATCGACCCGGGGGGCGATGATCGCCTGCACGGCAGCGTCGGTGGGAACCGACGCTGCCTGCGCGGGCAGTGTGCGCGGGGCTCCCGAAACGATTGCGGCGCTCACGAGGGGCGCGCAGACAACGTAACCGCGGCCGAAGCGCCGGATGAACGGGCGAACGCGAGGACGAGAGAGGCGGCGGTGTTCATGGGTTGGCGTTGGCATACCAGACCTCACGCGCCGCACGCGGAATTTGTTTCTGCTGAGCCCTCGACGGTGGACCCATCGAGGGCGCGTCAATGGCGCACTGTCGAACGCCGCATTTGTGGCTGGCCGAGCTGCGATTGCCGCTGTCGCGGTTACGTGTGACCCACGAGTCTGACGTCCGGAACCCCTACTTGGCAATCATTCCGCGACGACGACGCACGACGAAACCGAGCGCCAGCAGACCGCTGCCCATCAGCAGGACGCTGCCCGGTTCCGGCACCACATTGTTGACCGTCGAGCGTCCAAGCACGCCATACGCGAAGTCCCGGTCCACATCGTTTGCCGTGCCACCGGCGTTCAAGGCGTCAGCGCCGACGAGCCAGATCGCTCGTCCATCCGAGAGCGCGTTGACCGCGTTGGCGCCGCTCGTCTGCTCCGCGCCGAAGAAGATGTCGGCGTTGTTCGGGTCGTCTGATGTCGTGCCGGAGAGGTCGGCCCAGATGCCCAGCCAGTAGGTGCCGGCGTTGAGCGTGAACGGATTAGCCGCAATCGTGTGGACGTTGCCGTTCTGCGCGAATGCGCCGGAGCCTGCGGCCACGACGGTGCCCGTGCTGCCGCTCACAACCATCCCCTGCCGGATCTCCCAGTTGAGCACACTGACGAGTGGCGAGTAACCGCCGTTGGCTAGTGAGCCGAACACGCCGGTGACGGTCCACTGAAGGCCCGAACCCACGGAGAAGTTGTCGAAGATGATCTGATTCAGGCTGTTCGTCGGGTTGTTCGTCCAAGTGGCGTTGCTGGAGAATAGGTCGGAATCCCCACCGTTGGTGAGGACCTGCGCGCCTCCGCGTGATGCGGCGCCAAACTGCGCAGCAAGGGCGAGGGCAAGCCCGGCGAGGGAACGTGTGGGGAGTCGGAACATGGGAATCTCGAGGCGTAGGTCAGGAGAACGCGTGATGGCGTGGGAGGAAAACGGGCGCGTACCTCCGCTCACATAAAGGCGCAGGAATCGAGCGGGAAGGCTCAAGACGCTCACACCTCGTGTCCTGCAGGGCCCGGAAACCGATCGCGAAACACTGCAGCGATGGCGCGCCAGTCTGATATCCGGCGAACCGTTTCAACGCTCCTCCGTGAACTATCGTCGCGATGGATCACCGTGCGTCATGGAGTGGAGCATCAGCGCCGTGAACGAGGAGCATGGCGCACCCAAGAACTTCGTTGCGGTTCAAGGCGACATCACCGCCTTTCGTCGTCGACTGGCCGAGGCGGAAGTGGGCGCGCGCACCGATGCGCTCACCGGACTCGCCAATCGTCGCGCCTACGATGCCCGGCTCGCCGCGGCGCTCGCGCAGCCCGATATCGTGCTTGGACTGCTGGCCATCGACATCGATCATTTCAAGAGTGTCAACGACACGCATGGTCACGGCGCCGGTGACGCGGTGCTGATGGAAGTCAGCCGCCGCATGGCATCGGTCGCGGCAACCACGCCTGGTTCATTTCTCGCGCGCACCGGTGGCGAAGAGTTCTCGCTGCTCGTGCCCCTGTCGCGCCAAGAACGCGGGGCGGAACCGGGTGGAACTGGCGCCGGCGCTCGGGGACTGACGTCAGGTCGCGAAGCCGAGCGTCTTGGCCACGGCGCCCTGGCGCTCATCGAGCGTCACGAAGGTCAGCTCATTCGGCTCCGGCGCGAGATACAGTGCGGCCGCCAGGTGCCAGCAGTCGGCGCCGCGCACGTAGCCTGCCTCGAGTACGCGTGAGATCTCTGGGCTGAGCGATCGTACGGGACGGACCCAGACGAGTTGATCGGTGAAGCGGGGGTTCACCGCCACATGCTCTCGTCGGCACGCACTCCGCAGCTCTGCTTCGAGCAGGTCCGTCGCGTAGACCTTGTCGAAGTTCGCGAGTCGACGAGCCATGGCCGCTGCCTTCAGTTTGTGGCAAACGCGGACGATGCTCTGGCAAGGCAGGGCGTAGTTCGCGCTCACGTCCCGACTTACGCTGACGAATTATGGCCTTCTTTTCATCGTTGTTTCGTTCTGCCCCGCCAGCGCCTCAGACCGCGAAAACCGCGAAGTCGCCGCGCGCCCCGGAGGCGATCCTCGCGGCGTACGAAACGGCGCTGCCTGAATCGCGTGTTTCGGAGCTGGTCTGGCTGGCCCGCGACGCCTCGTATTGGACAGATCGTTGCGCGCGTCTGCTGGCGCGCCTTCGCGACGAATGGGCCGGACAGCCCGCCGTGGCCAAGTGGCCCGACGTGACTAGTCTCCTTGCGCAGCTTTCGGCGCCCCCCGAAGAAGTCATTCGTCAGCTGCCGACGGCCGCGCGCGATGCGATGACGCTGTGCGAGCGGGAAGATCTTCCCCGCGCCAGGCTGGTCGATCGGCTCAGTCAGGATCCTTCACTGGTGCAGGGGCTGCTGCGCCAGGCAAACAGCGCCTCGTACGGCGCCGGTCTCGCGCCGATCCTGGGCGTGGGTGCGGCGATCGATCGCATCGGTCTGGCCGGAACGCGTGCGGTCGTCGTGGCCGCCTCGGTGGACGGTCTGCTCAGCAAGCCGGGCGGCAGCTATGACGAACTGCTCGCCAAGGCCTGGCAGCGCATGGTGAATACCGGCCCCATGGCCCGTTCAATCGCGCCCGCGTTCGGTGCCGATGGGGAAGAGGCATTCGCCATCGCGCTGCTGCATGACGTCGGCCTGCTCATCATCTTCGATCGCATCTCCGCCGTCCGTGCCGCGAACCGCCGCCCGGTCGCGCTCCCCGACGGATGGCTCGACGTCCTCATCGCCGAACTCCACGAGCCACTCGGTGCCGTCGCCGCACATCGCTGGGGCCTCGGCATCGATGCCGCCGATGCCATCGGCACGCACCATCGCCGCGACACACCAGCCGAGAAGCACCCGCTGGCCGAGGCGATGTTTCTGGCGGATCACCTGGTCCGTGCCGCGGCTCGCGGAGAGGCGCTCGATCTCTTCGGACTGTGGGATGAGGGCGAGCTGACCGGCGACCAAACGCATGTGCGCGGTATTCTTGATCGGATCCAGCGCGGCGGGTGAGCATGACCGTGAGCATGACAACTTGGTGCATGCGAACGACACTGACCATTGACGATGACATTCTCGATGGCGCGAGGCGTTTGGCCGCAGCGCGTGGCTCGACCATCGGTGAGGTCATCTCCGACCTGGCCCGACGGGCGCTGGCGGCACCTG
>ENA-ORBV01013929-ORBV01013929.1-microbial-mat-metagenome-genome-assembly--contig:-NODE-13929-length-12124-cov-3.529343_pt1 | contig 12124 bp, 14 predicted proteins | sample MGYA00237777_ERZ505514 | MGnify/ENA primary metagenome ERZ505514 (study PRJEB26160, sample SAMN06269048) | microbial mat metagenome | isolation source: Oligotrophic lake microbial mat | place... | reverse complement strand
GTGTACGTGTGCTCACAGGCTGGTGGCAAACTATACGGTCGAGCAGTACGCGGACGTGATCGTCGGTACGTACTAGATGCCGCATCTTGTGTGCAATGCGTTTTCTTCGCGCAACTGATCGTCTATCGCGGTCTGGATCTTGATGACAGAAAACCTCTAAACTTCGATCCGTCTCAGCAACTGTTTGAGCAATCGTGATGGCACCGCGTGTAGCGTGATGCGATGAACTTGATATCTTCGTTGCAGTTGCTAGCACTGACGATTCATGCGGGTCTCGACCAATAGCCATCTTTATGTACGTTACATGCATCGCATGGCTCTGATTACAATTCCTGTTGGCCCGGTCCAGCTGACGTCATACTTTCTACACTGGGCGGCCCATCGCAGTTGCAGCCACCTGGACGAAGCGCTTGGAGCTGAGCTGATGTTAGAGGTTGAGAGAAGTCCAACTCCATAGCATCAACCCAGGATTCGAATTCCGCAGCTTCGGCAAACTCCTTGATGGAATCGTCAAACCAAATGTTGCTCACTGCGCGCAAATGTGCCCTTGATTCTGTCTGGAAATCACCGCAGTTCACAAAACACACATCGATTAGAATGGCCATGCCATCACGTATTCAGCGACTGCTCCCATGCATACCGCAAAAAATGAAACCAAGGGAAATGGACCGTTTGAGCGCAATAGCTGATCGTCAGCCTCATCTAGATCCAGCTCCAAGAAAGGCTCCGTATCATCCGCATCCTTCAAAAGGTGCGCAAAACAAATAGGAAAATCAAGCCGAACTTGCGCTCCCGCCCTAGACAATAGAGGCAGCAAAGTCTCGACGTTGTCCATATTGACATCAGTAGCAGCCGATGGTACACCCGCTATATGACGCATCCTAAGTTTAGCTTCCAGTGGAAACATACAACAGACCAGAAAGCTGGTGTCAACAAACAAAAACCCGCGGTGCATTTGTGAGCAATCTGAGGGATGGCATTCTCACCTCGCATATCAGTGATCGCGTTCGTGGCTGCAAACTCGTCGAGTGAGAGCAGCACTCTTGACAATTGCACATCCTTCATTGAGTAGCAAGATCCGTGACGCAAAATGCGGGCGCATAACGATTGCAACGGCTCGAATCCAATGCTGATCGCACAAACCTGGGATGAATCACACACTGTTAGCAGCACACATGGAGATCATGTCTTCCACTTCACATAACCCAATACACACCTGCATCACACTCTTTGCAAGGTATGTCAAGACAGGCTCCACTGCATCGCAAGTCGCGGACTCGCATGAGTTGTGGTCATACGAGCTGCAAATCGCCAGCTGCGGTCCATAACACAAACAGATCAGGCCCAGCTGAGAACATCAACGTTGAAATCGGTCACTAATTAGCGAACAAACCTGATTGAGAGAAATCCAAGCCTTACGAACAATCGTTCGTTCGAATATGAGCACCCGTGTATCCTGAAGAGTACGAAGAATGGTGAACACCAACAATTGCAAGGACGCGAACAGGACGTAGCACAAACCGTTTCGAATACAAAAGGCATGTTCAGCAAACGGTGCACGGCCCGACCGAACATGTCCGCACTCAGCAGCATGCTGGCGCTCTGAAACATGCAAATCATCAGACCAACAACCACGATGACGTCTGCCACGGCAAACTCAGGGACAGACAATCCCAGAGAATGCGTACCTCCATCAAGGATAAAAACATGCCATCCTGAAGGGATGCATCGACGAACCGCAGACGATCGACCGCGTTCACTAACGACGATTCGAACTATCAATCAACACCCGAAACATGAGATCATCGTTCATTACAAACGGGCGTAGGCAACCAGAGCGTCGGCCAAAAAGCATCTGCGTGGTCACGTACCGGGAACTGCCACAACGCGACAGCTGCCATCTGCGCCGCATATTCATAACTTTGGTTGCAAGCAAACATTCTGCAGATACGAAAAGCAAGCGACAACGTCACAACCGCAAGTAGCAGAGGCATCGAGATCAAAGCGACAAATTCGGCAGGCAAGAGGGAGAGAGAGAGCGAGCGCGCAGCTTAGACAACAAACATCGTTTGTACCGAACAGCGGCCTTGGTGCACAACTTGGCGCCGTTGATGGTGCGAAATATCTGGTAGGGAGACAACTTGAACTCAAGTCTGTGATATGCACCAACAACCGCCGAGGAAAGATTCATTGAGTAACGACCAGATAGTCAAAAGCGTATGAAGAATAACGCACCCGGTTGCGTCTAGAATGTTTTGGAAGTGCAGGCAGCAATTCGCGATGATCGGGGATTCTAACGTATACATATGACCAAGACTGTATGCGCAGCAGCGCGCGCAATGGTGAATTGGCTGTTTCAAACGCTGTGGGAAGACTAGAAATACCGGAGGGAATCTCTTAGCCGCCCAGCCAGCTTCAACTGCAATTGAAAAGTCCATTTGGTTACTTTCTGGGCACACCACTCGATATCGTCGTCGCCACCGGCAGGTGGAAAGAGAATCAAGTTATCGCCATCATCAACCGCTGGTACGCACTGCAGACAGGGATTAATCTGAGCCCGTTGCCAAAGCGAGCTGACGGCGTCACACATTTGAGCGAAACACTTACGAGATCTAAGACCGCAGGCAAAGCAGCGTTCAGCAAACGCGAGGCAAATTCAGGCAGGCAACCAATTGTTGGAAGCATCTTGGCTGGAGGAACGCAAGCCGCATTTTGCCACAACAATCCACGCAGAGTCAGCACACAAACATGAGCGAGGTTCGGAAACAGGGAACACGTGCTGTTGGAGAGGTTTTTCATGTGTACGTCCGCGTACGTGTGTGAATATGGTATGCATGTCCGTATGCGTGCACGAGTGCTGATTGCAATGGCGCATGCGCAACGCATGTAAGAATGTACCGGCATCAATGGCCTGCTCGTAAAGGCCAACTTTAAAGAAGTGCTCGCACAGTAAATTCAGTAACGTGCTGATGGCGACCAACTCTCTACATAACGATCATCCATACGCAGAGTCCGAGGTCACCATTACCGTGCTGATCAGTGAAACCATGTGACAAAGAACGCACCCGTGTAACGCCGCGGCATCGCTTCGGAGATATAAATTCTTGGACAGATACCGGTGTAACGCCACATCGCGTTGGTAAAAAAACGTCGTGGAGCGGATGCTTCCCAGAATCAATTCATACAGCAGAAGCCACTTTGCGCTCTCTGGTAGCCCTTCAAGCACCTCGAGGATCACGCCAGGCGACTGCGTTGAAAGCTCACTATCATGCAACAGCAATGTCATCATAAAAAATGCTTCAGAAGTCAACCCGACAACCACCACAAGCAGCAAACTGCAGCGACGGGTGTCAGCAAAATACTTGCAGGTAAATGGCACAACGATCCAAGCGCTAAGACTCACTGAGATATCTCGGCCGCGGCGAGTTCTGTAAGTCGCGGGACCAGCTTCACGTTCTTCATCAGATCCGTGTAGGTCCACGGAACACGCAAATCAACTTTAGCCTGAAACAAACAGCCGTCGGTGTCAGAGAGTAGCCCATCAAGATTAGGGTCTGATTTGAATTGTAGACACAGCACGGAAACGATGCGCTGTCAGGATGCAAAATCAACCTCGTGGTTTGAATGCGTGGTCAGCAATGGATCGCCTGTTGCGACGACAGCAGATACAGCTGACGCGTCGGGAGGGATTAAGGAAATAAAGTTGCTACATGGGTCACAGTTCGTCAGCAGTGAGCACATGAGCAGAAAAATCTCCTGCAACAACCACATGCCTGGGTAGATTGGGAAATTCACTGGCCATCGTGCTGTCCACTGCGGAGCCATTTCGAGTGCGCTCCTCCCGCCACTGCATCAACGCTGCCTGAGGCAAAATAGCTGGTGCCATACGCCACTGATTGTAGATGAAATGTTGACCAATGAAAATCTGCCGAGACTCGACTGCCTCCTCCTCGATCACTTCAACATACGATATCAGCGCCTCACTGGTCACTTCTCCGTGAAATACAGCTCGTTGTAGCTCGTCTGCGTCACCGCTCAAGAAATCTGAAGAAAAAACACGGGAGGTGAGGAGGGCGCGGGAACAGGACGTTGCACGAGCACAGGCGCCTACATCGTCGTGCAGTCATGAATGTTTCCCGCGAATGGCACAGCTCGAACGACAAAGCCACTTCTTCCGGACGCGGTGGTTCAAGCAGGTCAGTATCTTCCTCATAACGCTGTCAGAAGACCCACCACCGCATGCATACACACACACACACACACACACACACACGCACGCACGCACGCACGGACAGACGGGCACACAGAGACAGGTGTAAGCACACAACGCTCGTCCAATCACAGCGACTAATTCTTAAACTAGAGCGCACTCTTCGCCATACGCAAGCGAGACCGACGTTCACAAACCTCGTAACACGAAAGCATTGATGAGTCAGATCTGAGCAGCGCAGCCAGCAGTTTGGCGTCTGCAATGGTCTCCACGTCGAGCGGGTCATGCGGGAAATGCAGAGAAATGCTCTAATGGCAGAAAAAAAATTCGGATACGACGGAGGCAGGCGGTCCATACCGAACACAAACAATCCACCGGAGAAGAGGAAGAAATAAGCAACGCTGCAGGTCTCGCCTAACATTTCAAACAAAATTAGATAGTACCTGCACGTATTGTTCGAATGTATGATTGCGCTGAGTATCAGCCATCTGCAGAGTCTCCACGGTAAGGTCGGGTATGAACAGGGTCGACATTTGAGGCATCATGTCCGGTACAGTATACTTGATCAATCTGGAACAAGCGCAACCGGTCAGAATGCTCATTTGGCGTGATTCCCCAGCACATGATGTCAACATGCAAGTCCAGCTGCGTAGTGACGAGCCCTTACTCTGTCAAATTCATCAGCAAGCTCTCACGGACCCAGGCTCGGGAGATATCACACTCAGGCAGCGACCTAAGTGCCTGTGTCATTCAGCAGGCAGCAAGCAAATCTGGATGTGAGCGCGACGAAGCGAAGACCAGACCAGTCAACACACTTGACCTGAGTGAGCAACACTATGGGGGCGACCGGTGATTGCCCAGACTGCATCAGATGGCGAGCAAGCTCCATCGCTTTGATCACATCATGAGTTTGCAAGGGGAAAGAGAACATGGAATGGACCCGAGATGATGACAAGACGCCTCCTTTCGTGGTGAGACGCTGGTACACAGCGCAAGCCGTTGGATTCACGATGTCAAAGAGCAGCTGTGAACGATACTGAAGAATGGAGCAAAAACGGCGTACCAATGCTGAATGACACACTCTGCGGTATGCAGAGTAGAGCGGAAACCTTGAATTGCAAGAAACCACAATCTGATCAAACCATTTGAACAGCGCCATCCGATCGCTGAGGGGAAACCACGTCTCATCCTGCCAGTAGCGCAGCAGTCGGTCCCTGAGGCGGAGAACGACAAAAGCAGGCAACTCCAACGTGAGAAATGAACTACGTCAGCCAGAGTGACGCCGAAACCAAACAGGAGGCGAGCGCAGAGACAGCACTGGGTGCATTCGGGGGTGGACATGCGGTGGATCACAAACTGACACGCACATCTTGCAATATGTCGCTTCCTCCACTGCGGCAGTTATTCACACCTGTATGGGTCCACTTACCACACGCACTCTAACCGCTCCAGCTCCCCTTTAACTGTCCAGCATTGCGTGATCACCGACAGCACGGTCGCATACCGCTTGAAAACGGTTCTGATTCGAAGCTTCCTCGTCTTGCGCGAAGACTCTGAAGTAGCGCGTTTGAGCCATTGGCCAAGCAAAGAAACGCCTTGAACAAACAACACCAGATCCTGTGCAGGCGAACACATTGCGCACCTGGTCTGGAAGCAATATTCGAATTCGCCCCTGAATCGGGGTTTTCTACCACGGCCTTCATTGGAACTAAAAAACTGTCGATCACGGAAGTTCGGTCGTCGTTGTCCAATTCTAGCAGCGCGGTGGCCGTCTTGGCCACTCTTTGTAAATTCAAGAACGGCACGTAGAATTGCTCACCATGACGGTGCAGCTGCTGAACAGCATTGCTGCGGTCAACCACGCTCCTGCAGTCAGGAGCATTGCCCACGGATACATCAGCGATTCACATCGATCCTACACGTCCAGAAGTTAAGGAAACGCACCCTTGCATGATCAAGCTAGTCAGCTGTGCAGACAACTCGCTTTTGATTTCCGGCAGGGCTGCTAACTGGAGGATATACTCTCGGAGGTCCTCGACGTCTGGGAATGCAGCATGAGTGGATGGCACATTCACGAATACACAACGAATCGGCATGATGCGTGCTGAGGCAAAATATTTGGTCCACGCACCCCAGCTGTTGAACAAATCTCTAGTGGCGTCGATGTCGGTCCACAATGCCCCCGATAAAGCATACCCGACATGCCGACACCAAAACGCCATCGGACCGTGCTGGTCGAAGCAGCAAACAGTACAATAGGCGTATGCCTACCAGACCACAGATCGCAGCCTCTTAGCGGCAATTACAAATTCGATTTAGACCATTGGACGTACAGCAGGTTCAGGAGGGACGGGGACAGGCAACTCAGGATAAGGGTAAGCAGAACTAGATGCCGGACTGCTTGATGGCAAGACACTGGATGGATCTTGGTCCACGTCCACGTCCATCTACCAGGTAAACCATCCAAGGCCATGGTGGAAATCAGAATTGCAAGTGCGTAAAAACAGATAATTGGATAATTGATCGGGCTCTACGCACCGGCGAAGATGCTGAAGTAGTTTTATGCTTGCTCTGCAGGTCTTCGTCGCCGGCGCCGGATTCGAGCTTTCGCTTTCTAGAAGACTGCCTCGTGCAGATCTTCGAATGCGCTCTAGCAGCAGTACCTGCACCATTCTGCTCTATTGCTGATGTGAATATTGCTGCCGGTATTGGTATTGTTACTGATGTTGCCGTCGCTGCCCGTGTTGCTGGTGCGAGTTGGGGATAGCCCAACTGAATCATTTCACGAAGGAAAGGTGGTACGGTGCAATCATCGCGAGGACGATGGGCTGCCATGGACACGCAGCGCAACCGTAAGCAGCCACACGTGCCACTGATTGCACAACGGAGGAAAAGTCCAGTCAAAATCAATTTGGCTCTTACCGCAAACGCTCTCCGGTAATTGACCGATGACTTGTCGCACAACCAAGAAAGTCACGCGTAAAACAAAAAGAAAAAAACAGATTCAAATGTGCGTAAAGCAACAAACGGAGGAGTGAGCAATCGCCAACCTTTCTTGTAGTAATCGTCGACCCAGCGCTTGTCTTTGAGAACGTCCTCCTGACTCAACGGGAACACGTGAAACCGGTGGTCTGCTTCTTGACCCGATCTGAGCTGCGTCCATTCAGGAGAGTCGTATTGCAGTCGTGGAGAAGCTGGGCATATCGGCGAATATCAAAAATTGATCGTGATTTCAATAAGACTGCAGCCTGAACGTACGGCTAGCGTCCGGTGGATGCAACGATATACAGGCCGCGCCCCCTGGAAAAGTGTTGAACAGGCAGTTCTCCGCGACGAAGCTGCGACCGTACTGTTTCGCCTGGACGCATGATTCACAAGGCGTCGACCATATATGCTGAAGACGTAATTCAGCATGCTGAGCGCGAATCCTGAGAACTTACACCTGAAATCTCTGAACTCAGGCAGTAGTCAGATGCCGCAGCTAGTTCAGGCACACTGAACAATTTGTGCAAGAACCCTGGAATTCTGTTGGGCATAAGAGCCACTTCATTATTGCTCTCTGCCATCTCGCTCCGCCTAAGAGTTGCGTCCTATCGAAGGTAAAGGGATGAAACAACCATAGCGCGAGCTCTTGCATATTATCATCAATTCATAACGCAACATCCAACAGACACGTACATAAAGTCGCTTGAAAACCGGAGTGAGAACGACAGGAAGACACTTGTCTTTAGTTGAGCGAAGCCGCCTGCCATGACGCCCACCTCTCTGCTCGTCGGATTTGGTTTCACCCGGAAACATAGAGCCCAGTACGGCTTGAAAAGGACGACATTTGTTCTGCACAACAGGCGGGTACGGGCATGCTGGTTTAGCTGTATGGATTTTGTGTCACGGAACAAGTGGCGCACCAGGATGGACAGCGCCGAGGAGAAAATAGCGTCATCTTGCATCGGCAGGATCACCAGGTTCATCAGAATCGTGACCAGCGTGCGGTGATCCACCCGCATGAGGGGGATTACCAAGTCGTCCAGAGAAACCAGACTCTGATCGCGGTTTGCAAACGATAGCAGCAGAACTCTGAGCAAGGACGCGATGACTCGAAGCCCAAAGAACATGAAAGAATACCTTGCTGGGTGCATTGCCAGACAAGCCCCGCAGCGTGCCGGCAGCAAAAGGACAGAACACGTCGTGACCCGTTGCAGAATGACAGCTGCATCTGACTTTGATGGCGGTAGCACCTCGATCAGCTGGAAGCATGCTACCACTTGAATTGCTGGTAGGATACGACGGAGATTCAGTCTGCTCAAAAGTGATGCAAGCCCAATTGCCCCTGGGATCGCTCGCACATATCGTATCGCCCAACTGAGCAGCAATAGGCGGGAACCTAACTTCTGTCCACATCGGCTGCAAAGAGCACTGCACTTGTCTAATGTCAGAGTGGGAGCCCGCAACAGCGTGCTCTCGTGTTCCAACCTTGAATGCGGCATCCATTTCGGTTGACCAATGATGAAACGTGTCGGATGCTGCCCGCGCTGCAACAGTTGAAACGGGTTGCGGCAGGAGCTCTGGTGACGGTACATCGGCGGCATCATAAGCGGCGACACGCGCAGAGGGATTGAACAGAGCGTGAAGCGCCATCAACTTGGCATGACACGGTAAGCGGCTTTGCACAGCGAGGCATTGCGCTTTTGCTTGTGCAATTACAGGGTTCAACGCTGGAAGCAACTTTGCTTCATCGCCATTTTCAAATCCCAGCAGCGCTTTCAACTGCTCCTTATGGTCTTCAACAGGCGCGTGGACACAATCACATTGCACACAATGGAGCCGCAGAATGAATGAACGTAGCGTTGGCCTTCTGCTGATGTCAGAGAGACTATCGTCCGACCTGAAGTTATCCGAGGAAGACTCACCCCGGTCGCGGTCATTCGTACCTTGAGCATCAGCGGCAGCACCCAACTTGCGCTTTCTCGAAGCAGGGGCATGGTGGCCTGTAGATGCAGCCAGTCCATCGCTGCTGCCTGACCGAGAAAGAACATCGGTCGGGAGTGCAGCTGTACTAGTTGGCAAGACCCCAGATGATGAGGTGGCTCCACTTGAGACATCGGGAGTGAAGGAAGACGGATGCATTGCTGCGGGTTGCGTGCTTGAACCAGGATCATTGGACACAGTCAACTGTTCGAACTGGCAGAGCACCTTGCCAGCGGAATGCCGGACACCACCCGGAAGAATGGACTGTGCTCGAATCCCCACAGGCTGATGAGCAAAGAACAATCAAGTCAGATGCAAGCACGCTAGACCCTACAGCACCGAAAGAGTAAAAGTGCTTACAACAAGGAATGCTGTGAAAAGGTTTGAAGAGAACGTCAGAAACGCCACATCCCGTTCCTGCATTGCACATGCCATCCACCGCACCGATGCATCACTCAAAGGCACGCTAGTATGGCAGTAGCGGACCGCTGAACAGCAAGAACAGGCATACGGAGCTCGCGCAGACTACGAACCAATGGGGGTCGGTTGCGCTTGAAGAGCTGGTAGTAGGACGACAAAAGAGCGATAAGTTCGTTTTGAGTGATGCGCCACTTAGCCAAGGATGGCGTCGATGTCACGGGTGGAAGATATGAGTTCGTGTGATTTGCATTGGCTGGTTCTCCAGAAGCATCTGATATTCCTTGCAACAAAGGCTGGGCTGCACTTGGTGCAAGCGCCCTCGCTCGCTTTTGACCCCTTGGGTTCTTCTGGGTGAAGAGGAACAAAAGTTGCACACAGCATGCGCAAAAGGACCGCGTGATGCTTATAAGCAGAATGAACAGGAATTCGTGTGGCCAGTAATCGGACGTTCACAACAGAGTTTACATCGCGTCATCACAGAGAACGAACCTGAATGGAACCTGTGTCCACGTTCCGATGATCTTCATGGCGCTCGTCGTTCATGTTGTCACTGTGAACGACTCAGAACGAGGCAGCGTCGAGGCTTATCCAGCCCCTAATTGATGCTAATGAACCGGTTGGCATTTCCATTGGGCGGCTCCGACTCGCGGCCGGGGCCTGCGGCAGACGTTGACTGATGTCCTCATACTCTCTAAGCTGAGTGTGCACCAAGCATTACTTCACCCATGTATCTGGCGTGTCACGTACTGTCTGCAATTCATACAATAATACCTAGTGGCCCAGCCGGCCAGCTAGCTGATCGCGAAGTCATTACATATGCATGCAGTCCTGTGCCGATATCCGAGCCTCCGCCGGTCATGTAGCAACCAGGCTAGAGGAATGGATGACAATGGAATTTCCTGCGTCCACGTTCAGATTGAGAATGGCTCCTGCGTATACAAGCTGACGGCATCTTATCATGGCTGCTCTTGTTTTGATTCGGATCGGCACAGGAGTCTGTCAAGGCCAGCATGCAGCTGGAGCGCTTGCTGCTGAGCTGCAGTTAAAGGCTGTGAGAAATCAGTTTGCAAAGCTGCAACCCAGTTTTCGAGGTCGTCATCGCAATTAGGGTTGTCCAGCCAAACGCCGCCAACCATTTGCAACATCTCGTCTGAATCCGTCTGCCAACAGTCGCGTTCATTCAAACAACCCAGATTTGTACAACGTCATTTGGGCAGCGATTTCTTACGTGACCATGCATACCTGCAAAATGGAAATGATGTCAAATGGGCCAACGGAGCGCAATTCAGCGTGGTCAACCTCCTCAAGATGCTCTGGCTCAAATATATGGTTGGCGTTGGTTTTCATGTAATGGGCGTACGTCACGGGAAAGTGGAGTGGAACGAGCGATCCGGCCGCCGACACTAACGGCAGCGAAGTGTCGACGATGTTCGAATTGACGTCGGAAAACGTCAGTGGCCCAGCACGACTCGTTCTCAAATTGGCTTCATTGTCATGCAAACGAGAAATGCAGTCGGTAAGACACGGAGCGACAAACTGAATGGCATCCAAGTGTAAAACAATGTCATCTATGCGTTGAACCTTACCACGAGCGCCATCCGAAAGAGAAAGACGCTCTCCATTTTCTTGCATGATGCCAGCTGGTGATTCGAACACATCGATCAAGCTCCAAATGCTTGCATCTCGAAGTTGGCTCGGAGACATCACGTTGCACGGATACTGACGAAGAATGTGTTGGCAAGCGACACGCACTGGATCCAAGCCGATGCTGGCAGCACAAAGCTGGAACCATTGCGCGCGCTTTCAGAAATGTGCATCAAACCTAGTCCATACACGCTACCTTTAACAAAGAACTCACCTGCAGCACGCCCTTCACAAGCTGCTTCAAAACAGGTTCGACGGCAGTGCAAGTAAGGTTCTTGCACGAGCTGTGGTTGTACGAGTTGTATCTTGACAGCTGCATCCGCAGAAAAGGCTGACAGTAAGCTTCACAAACCAGGCGACAGGAAGCGCTAGCGTTGCCCGAAAGTTACCTGTCGCACAGCCATCCACGCTCTTCGGACGACAGTTCGTTCAAATATCAGCATCCTTGCTTCCTGCATCCCACAAGATTGCAACATGCGTGAGAAAATGCTACCACCCACTCACCGAAACTGCAGCCGAAACAGGTCAATCGTCACAGCACCGATTGAACCACGAAGGGCATGTTGAGCAAACGGTCCACGGCCCGACCAAACATATCCGCACCCATCAGCATGCTGGCGCTCTGAAACATGCAAATCGATTAGAGCCAAAACGCATCCGATCTGATGGTGACTCACAACATCGCGGTGAGATTGGCAAGCAAGAGTAAACATAAAAGTACCTCCATCAACGACAAGAACATGGCGTCTTGAAACGATACATCCACGACCTGCAGGTAATCGACTGCATCCAGCAACGACTTTGCAAACTATACATGCACGGGAGTTCACAAAATGTACGTAACGCTGGATTAGATATGGGTCTGCAACCGCTCAGCGCTCCTAG
>ENA-ORBV01013928-ORBV01013928.1-microbial-mat-metagenome-genome-assembly--contig:-NODE-13928-length-12126-cov-6.129803_pt1 | contig 12126 bp, 8 predicted proteins | sample MGYA00237777_ERZ505514 | MGnify/ENA primary metagenome ERZ505514 (study PRJEB26160, sample SAMN06269048) | microbial mat metagenome | isolation source: Oligotrophic lake microbial mat | place... | reverse complement strand
TTTTCAAGCAGAAGACGGCATACGAGATTCGCCTTAGTCTCGTGGGCTCGGAGATGTGTATAAGAGACAGTCAGTGGACATACCATATTTGCCCTCCTGCAGCATTCACTTTACGGGAAAGTTCAAAGAAAGGTTCCGGCTTACCAAAAAAAACGTCTGTCTTTTTTAGATTTTCAGCTTTGACTTTCAAACGCAAGACACCCGACCCCTCGGATTTTCGTACACTGGCATATATGACTCCACGGTCCGCACCAGGTGCAAGTCGTTTGGCTTGAGTGTTTCCTCTGGATCCCAAAACTTGATCCACATCAAAAACGGCATGTCCCATGGGTATGTTTTCACCCTTTCTCACTTCATCAAATATATTGATAGCGACTTTCAGTGGCGTTCCTAGTTCATAGTCCAACTGATACAGAAAATTGACATTTATGGCGTTTTCTGTGAGCGACTTGTCTTCCAGAAAAAAACTTAGCAAGTCAAATCTGAACTTACAATGAACACCTTCACCCAGTCGGGACTTAGATCGTTCTTGATGCTGTGACAGGTAAGTAATTCAAGAGGCAATGCCACTGGTGAGAAATCCACACATACGGTGCATGCACTGACAACACCGACAAAAAAGGAGACAGGACCTACACTTCCGTCTTTCCCATTACAACTGCTTGTCCACGACCGACATCAGAAGTATTCAGTTGGGTAACGACTGCAAATGGATCCGATGTCCCTTTCATGAGCCCAGCCACGTTCTGATGCACACGAAGGGAGCAAGTGTAATTTGCGTAAGCAATGGAAAGCAAAAGCAAGGCAGTAACGACACGACGATTGATTCGAAGCATTTTTCTTTTCACACCTTGAGCCGACTGGCATGAATCGAAAGTTCTAATTTCATTTTGTTTCTATTTATTTATCTTTGTACTTGGCTTTGCTTCTAATGTTGTATGGTCTATTGCAGGATCTATGATGATGGCCGACATCCGCAAGTCATTTTCTGTTGTCGTTTTTCAAGTATAACGAGCTTGATTTTGTTGTTTACATCATCATCGGCATTGATTCATGGCCATTCCCGGTTCAGTCCGTTTTTTACTACTAGCCACGACTCCTTAAGTGGCACGCACAGCTTCTCGCTTTTTTTTTGCTTTCCAAGCAATGAATGGCAAGGACATTTTCCTCGTGTCAGAGAATCAAAGAAATTTAGAGGAATTTTATTATGTAGAAATTTCCTGGTTCTTTGTATTAATTCTCTATAGTATGGCTATTAGCACTGATTGATCAGATAATAAGGCTGACTGGCCTACCCATTCTATTTTCAAAAAGAGCCCCGTTCTACTTCGCGAGATGAGAACGGACGTCATCAAGCAGGACTGGTGGCGAGAGCTGGGTCGCAAATCTTTTTGTGCCCCAGCGACCAATCCCTACGCTGATGGTCTTTACAACAATATTTGACCTGTTTGCATCGAGAACACGCCTTCAAGGACAGCGTCCGTCCACAGAGATGGCACCCCATACTTTCCATGAGGCAGCGTGGAGCTTCCGGCAAAGGGCGACCCACAATTTGGTGACTGTCCAAGTCTTTTTTCATCGTAGAAAATTGTGAGGCACTAACAACATGTTCCGAAGGATATTGATATCGCTGACAAAAGGCATGCCTCCATTGCGCTAAACTGTCCCGTTGGCAAACCCGACTGCGATAGGCCACGGATAAATCGTTCTGGGCCGTACTACAAGCTGCATGGAGCATATCTTCACTATTGGTGCTGGTATCCAGAGATGTCGTTTCCCTGATGGTATGATCCAATACGAGAAGGTGAAGGACACCTTCCTTTTGAATGCTCCAAGACTTGTCGATCATTTGCGTGGCCATGTGGATTGGAATGTCATTCTCTTCTATCAATTGAGAAAGCGTCAAAAATTGTTGCATTTTCTCCAACATTGGAGGATCATTTTTGGCAGATTTCCGGTATGGCCCTAAAGCATCATAGTGCAGACCAACCCTCATCAACTTCTCAATTTGTTCGGGCGTACTGGGAAGCTGAGATCGGCGGCAAGCTTCGGCGCGCATATCGTCGGTAGGGGCCATGGATTTGGGGACGTGCAACGTCACAGCATCCAAGAAACCGTCCTGGATATGGATAATTTCGGGTGGAAAGCATCCGTAGCGGACTGCGAAATGAGATGGCGCAATATTACCATAGGAAAGCAGGAGTTCCGACCCAGCAGTAATGTCTGTTGTGGTGACGAGGCCTGTTGTTCCATGATTCGCTATAGATTCTTTTTTAATCTTGACATTCAAATGTGGGGAGCAGTATCCCGTCATGCCATTTGTCAAGTCTATAATTGGAATGATATTACATTCACCCGGCTTTTTGCCTTCGTGACTTCTCGATCGTACGAGACAGCTTGCGTACCGAAAGGCTCTCCAAATCTGTTCTTCTTGCGATTCCTCTTTGTTTTGTTGAAAAGTTGTTGGCAAGAATTCTGTCATGCCGTAGGTTGACAAGTTGGGATATACCACTTGATCAAAGGCATATCGAAGAGCTTTGGCCCATCGATCTAACATACCCAAAGTGCTTGTTCCCTTGAGCAACTGCCGAAATTCTTCGGACTGAAATTCTGGAAACCAAATGGGGTAACAGTAATTCGTAAACTCGTCGAGCGTGGGCCACGTTTTGGTAGGCCCATCCCCTCGGGTAATTATTTCCAAAATCACCACGGCCAGAACAATATCCCCGTGCACATAAATATCACTCATTCGACCCAGACCCGACACGAACTTGTCCTGCATGGCCACATAATCGGCTTGGATTTTGCGTATGATATCTTTGATTTCATTGGGTGCAATGTTGTCGATGGATACTCTCTCAGCGTCCGGTATTCTTAGTATGATGGTGCCTTTCGGAATGTCTTGATTGGCACGTACTCCAACACCACTAATCTCATCCGAATAATAAGTAACGGAAGAATGCAGAAAGAATGCATCCTTCTTATTTTGATATTTGGACTTGTACACTGCAACCAATTCCGCAATAGCAGCTTCACGTTCGTTGCTTGGCATTATTTGAATTCTGTACTGTGCTGTGCTGTGCAACACACTTCCCAAATTTCCAATTCAAGTTATCCAATAGCAGCAACCAGGAGCACATTAGGTCGAACTTCAAGTCGAGTCTGCCCACAGCATCACTGTCATCACTACAGTATTGATTGTCGTGTTATCTTTGAGCAAAATCTGTTGGCGAGATAGTACCTTTAATTATCGGTGCCGCGCTGTTAAGGGATCTTTGCAGTTCCAATAACGGTCCCCAACTGTAGTAGTGTACATGGAGACGCACACTACTTCAATCTCCGAAAAATGAAATCAGTCAAATCATTCTCTCATGACTGACTGACTGCATCGTTTCTGCTTCCTAGCTAGCTAGCTAGCTAGCTAGCTAGCTAGCCAGTACTGACCTAATTAATAGCAGTACTATCGAGCTCTAGTAGTAGTCTACAGTTAGCCCAGAGAAGCCACTGCAAAAGGAATCAAGAAGTAGACAACTAACATGTTACCAAACAACCTAGTTGCTATGTAACAGTATGATCGAGTTGGTCAGTCAGTCTTTGATGTAATTATGTCTTTGGCTATTTACTCAATAATCATTTTGGATTGAATATCAACGCCAAAAGCTCTACTAGCTAACGAGCAAGCCGTGTATCCAACCCTTTATCCGAGCATATATAAGGGCAATGAAACAAAATCTCCACCCAACAGTCCTCAAGTCAGAGTGAAATGTTGATCAACGTTATATTGGATTTGTTGTGTTGAGTGAAGCTCTCCATACTCGAGAGTAGGATACAAAACTAATGATGTACTGCCAGCTTTTCATGTATTTCTCTTTGTGTGGCATGCAGATTGGGTTTCTTCGGTAGTGGACGTGATTTATTTAGGAACTTTCGTGATTGCTTCCCACTTACTCGGAGAGCTGTGGTCCCCATCTTCGTCCTCGTTGTCCAACGATGAATGTGTTGAGAGTGTTCCAGTGTCTGCACATGTTGTTGGATCAGACTCTTGCCCGTCCTCTCCTTTCCGGTCAATGTTGATACGTAGGACGGGTCTATCCGGCATGGGGTTCCAACGTCCCGAGTGGAGGGCATCCAGACAGTGATCCAATGTATCCCCGATACGATAGTGCATCTTAATCATTGCAACATGTTCGTAGGCTGCCACCGACCCACCCTGAAAGTTACGGTACATATCATCAATATTCAAGTTGCTGAAGAGCTGGAATACGCAAACGAACCAAGTCAAATAAAAATGCGTCAGTGACATAATAGGTGGAAAAAGAGTTGTTGTCATCATTCTCAATGGCCAAAAACCGACGCGCTCTGGTTTGCTTTGCTTACCTTGGTGAAATCAATCAGCTTGACTTGCGGAACAAGCGTAGTCGAGCCGTGAAATTCTTGTGTAAAGAGAGACGTCGTGAAGCCAACGGCGGCCTCCATATCATTCAAGAAGCGGAACTTGGCTTTCATGTCGTTTTTGAGATACATCTCAAGTGTCGCCAAAAGGAAACCACCACGCCAACTGTGTTCGTGTCTGCCACTGGACCATCGGCTTGGTCGCCCAACACCACCCTTCGAGTTAAAGAAGAAGGGTACCACATGTGGATTGCATTGTGCCGCGACAAAGAATTGGCAATTTAACATTTCTGCCAATCCATTGACAGGGATATCGCTGTCGATCGATCCATCAAAGTAGGTCTGATCTCGCGAGCTCTCGCGAACACTACCATCTGCCATTTTGTACTGCAACTTCACAGGTGGGACGAATCCAGGCACAGCCGCACTGGCTACAATGGCAGACGCAAGGGTGACATTGGGTGCTGACAAGTGGTTCAGCAGAACGGGGGGTGCCTTCTTGGTTGTCGCGCTAACAGTGATACAGAATAGACGACCAGTCTTTCGATATGCCTCTTCAAATGTCATATCGCCCATGGTAAACCACTTGATCATTTCAAGCCATTCTTCAAAGGAAAACATGACGCCAGTCTTGAAAAGACTTTTGATCCGCTCACCCCATGGACGAGAGAAACAGACTAACTTTGTCGACAAAATTTCTGGGGTAAAGTCGCGAAGAATTTCTTCATCGGTACGAGTGCAAATCACTGGGATTGTGGAGGGGACAAGGAGGAGATAAAGAGATGTGAGAGAACTGCGCCCGCGGTAGTTACAAAGTTCAAAATGCAGTTATTGTATTGTAGTGTACGTACCAGCCCCAATGACCGATCCGGCACTGGTCCCACTAATAATATTGGGCAAAACTCCAGCTTCGAGCAAGCCACGAATGTGCCCAAAATGATAGGCTCCCATAGTCGACCCCCCACTCAAGCAAAGAGCAGTACGGCCGTAGGCATGTCTTGCTCGCTTGAAGAAATCAATGACTTGTCTTCGATGAATCGATGGGAATTGTTGTTGATCCATGACACCTGCTGCAGCCAGAGCAGCAGCCGCAACCTGTGGTGAGGATGAAGGAGTCGTCTTGAGCGTTGTTTGCTTTTGGGCGTCCGACATGGATTCCAGCGAGGAAACAGACAAGTCCGTCGTGATGGTACTTGGTCTCTTGGGTCGTTCATCAAAGGACAAGGTAGTGGCAAATCGAATCAAGGATTTCCAAATTTTGTCCTTTTCAATTCTGACTTTTTGGTCCAAGGACGCGGCATATTCTCGCTTGGCCTCACTCGAGTCATCCTCCAGACCATCGTGTTCCAGAGGAGCTGACGACGATTTGAGTGCTTCATCGGTCAACCATTCCATCGTTTTTGCCACTTCGTCAATAAAGTCTCGTACAATGTGCATGGGTTCGCCCGTGTTGGTATAAGAGAACAAATCTTCACTCATGACACCTCCTACGTTTTTCCTGGTACACTGCTGCAAGACGGCCAACGCCAACAAGGAATCATTGTTTCTTCTGGCAACCTTCATGTCCTTGATCAATTCCTGGATAAAAGACCAGTTGTAGCGTTTCGAAGTCAGATTGGAAGAACCCGCATCCGACTTTTGCCATTTATCTCGCTTTTGCGACTTGTCGAGTTGATAGGCCAAGGCATACCATTCCTCATAAGACTTTGCTTGTGCCATTTGACGGCGCAACTTGCGATGCTTGGGGTGTGCAAAAATGGTTTCGGCCAATCGAATGCCCAATCGAATCACGATATAGACACAGAGCTCGACACCAATTAGGAAATAAGTAACAGCCAATACAGGCCATCGCAACAATCGCGCACTAATCCCATGCAATCGACCAGGAATAATGCTGAGCACACACAAGGTCAAAATAAGGCCACCAAAGGTACGCCACAAAAAGACGCCCACTTTCCAATCCATCAAGGGCCATTCTCGGGAGACAAACTCGTACCACGAAGAAGGCGCAGTCACTTTGGCGTGCCACCGTTCCATAAATACCGTCATATTCATCAACTCGGCAGCACTAATGTGTCCATCTCCATTGGTATCAAAATGACGCAATAAAAAGTCTTGGACATTGGTATTGGAAAAGGCCGTCGCATTTGCGCCACTATTACTGACTTTGAGTTGTGCGTTGCGCATGGTTTGTTCCCACAATTGACTCAGGGCTTCACTGGAAGGCCACCTCGCCGACAAATCATCGAGACTCTCGTATTGTTCCGCCCAATGCTTGGGCAATAAAAAGTGAAAAAACTTGGATGCCCCCAATTGTATCATATTGGACGAGTCACGAGCGACGCGCGACAACAAAATGGGCAACGACGCCATTAAGGCAGGAATCACATTGTCTTGATAGAATTCATAGACCGTGTCGGCATCCACGTCATTGTAGTCTTTCTTGCTATTGGCGTTGTTGTGTTGTTGATCCATGGCACCGGTCATTGAGGCCGAAGCAATGGTGTTGGCCACCGATGGTTGTTGTCCTCCCATGCTGCTGCTGGTGGTGGTGGTTTCGATATTGTAAAAGAGTATTTTAATGGGCCAATTTATGGTGATTGTCTTGCAGACTACTGGTTGCTCTTGGTTGGCTTCTCTTTGTTCGGAAGTAGTTGGTAGGCTTGCAATAGTCATGCGGGTTGGGAAAATTAGTTCGGGTTGTTTTTTTTAGTTTTTCCAATCAATGGAATGGGATCGATCAGTCAGTGTCTTTGGCATTTACCCATCATCATGAATCAGTCCAAAAAGACATGAAGAAACGTTCCTCCGTCCCGCCTGTTTTGATTGCCTTGATCCGTGAAAAAGATCGAATGCTATTGATTGATCCAGGTGAGGATTCCAATCGTCAAGTAGTGTAGGGCCAAACGGTACTGAAGTGATGCCATTTTTCTTTCAAATTCTATCAATAAACGGTAAGATTCATTTTACTATTCGCATTTTAGTACGATTACGCTGACGATTCATCCGGAATCAAAACAATCACTATAGAAACGTGTACAGAAAACCATATCGTCATTACTTAGGTGGACCAATCATAATTGGTCCGTTGGAAGGAAGAACTTTATCGTCTGCCCATTGTACGTCAAAAATACTCCGTCTGTCAATTGCACGTAAGAGAGAGGACAGACAGTGGGACCGAAGATGAGACCAACCAATAAAATCGCCGACAAACAAGGAAGAACAAAAGGATAATGCAGTAGTTTTGCTATCTGCAGATTTGCAGGCAATACTCTACTACCAGTAAGTATCGGTACCTAACCTATCTTCTGTAACCAAGACGGATAGATAGTTTACAAGCAAGTAGAGTTTGTCTTCTAATTTGCTTTCAAAAATAAGAATGGTCGGAAAAGCGCTCATTTTCGAAGATGGAGCCGTCCAACTGCGATTGCGTTTGGCCGTCAGTTTGCTCTCCCATCGACCCGTTATGATCCGAAATATACGGGCCAATGATTTGGAAGCACCAGGATTGCGAGAGCACGAAGCCAGCTTTTTAAGGCTTCTCGATGCCATGACCAATGGAAGTGCCATTGAAATCAATGCCACTGGAACCCAGCTACGATTTAAGCCAGGAGTCTTATTGGGGGGACGCATCGAACATCATTGCCCAATGATTGACAAGAGCAGTCCAGACGAATCAGAAGATGACGGCAATAACCACAATATGAAATCCCGATCGATTGGCTGGTACTTGGAAGGAATTCTTCCTCTGGCAGCCTTTGGAAAGGAACCACTGTCAGTCCTACTGACAGGAATTACCGATGGATGTTCGGAGGTGGATCCTTCTCAAGATTACTTAAAAGCTACTGTCATTCCATTGCTAAGACAATTTGGATTGGGAGATGTGGCCGCTCACGATGATCCTATGTTAGCTCCCACAGCGCCCAGCATTCGTGTTGTCAAACGGGGTGCTGCTCCATTGGGAGGTGGTGTCGTGGAATTTTTCTGTCCCGTCGCACGTGAACTCAAACCCATTGACTTTAGGGATCCCGGCAAAATCAAACGCGTCCGAGGGAATTCCATTTCTTGTAAAATTGTGTCGTCGTCCATGGCTTCTCGTGCAGCATATGCTGCCAAAGGATTGTTGCAACGGCTGTTGCCAGATATATGGATTGTCACGGACGTTCATACCCCGAAAAAGAATCAATGCGGTCCGAGTCCCTGCCTGTCCATGATTTTAACCGCCGAATCGACAACAGGTGTTGCACTGAGTGCCGAAACATGCTTTCGCAAGAGTCAAGAATTGCCAGAGGACGCAGGACAACGAGCAGCTGCCATGTTGTTGGAGGAAGTACGACGAGGGGGTGTCATAGATTCCTCTTGTCAGACCTTGGCCTTGCTGCTCATGTGTCTGACACCGGAGGATGTGTCTCGGATACGAGTGGGAACCTTGACGCAATATACCATAGCATCTTTGCGCTTGTTCAAAGAAGCTTTTGATGTAGAATTTAAAGTCAAGGCCGATCACGAAACCAAGACAGTTCTGATGAGCTGCCTTGGGATTGGCTACCGAAATATGGCCCGAGCCAGCACATAAAAAAAGGAACTAATAATTATCATTCTGCTTATGGTTTACTCCATCCATCAGATTTGTTGTCTAGTTTGTTTTTCTTTGTAATGGGTGCATTGTAATTTTTGAAAAATGTGCAAACATAAATAAAGGAGCGAGGAAGTTTTCAAAACTGTCAGTGTTTTTTCTTCTAAAGTTTAATTCATACAGCCACCATCCAAAGACGGATGGTGGGTGTCACTATTTACATGGTATCTTGACGAACTCACTTGCCATTTCACATATGGACATTCATATACTATTGATGGATAGTATTTTCACAAACAGGAGGTATATTACAATGGCGTCTTTCCTTCCAAATTGGCAATGGATCGCTTCACTCCCCACTCCAGTATCATCAACTTGGACATGGCATTGGGGGCTTCTAATACACGTCCTCGAATTTCGGGAGAAATTCCCAGCGCTGGTAATGGATTGATGAGTGCGGCTCCCCACAAGGCAAAATTAGAAGGATCCTCAGTGGGCGATGGTTGTTCTCCCAAGTCCTTGTTCACTTTGCGCAACAATGCGGCAGGATCCACCCTTAATCCTGGTTGACCATGCATGACACGAGCGGCAGCTACTACATCAGTATTGTCGTAGGTTTTAATATCACTTGCGAGTTGTTGCCATTGTTCCAAGAGAGGTTGTAACGATTTGGCTTTCTCTGCCACTTTTGGGTCATTGGCATCGGAATCTTGAATCGCAATATCCACCGGAATACTGGACCATTTTCGAACCGGAAGTTTCTTATGCGTGTCTGCCATTTTTTGTTCCAAATCGTTGTCTAACAAGGGTGACGCAAGATTGTCGTCTTCCACATCCACAAAGCGCTCCATGCCAAATCCCAATTTCGATCCTTCTCCATCCGGATCATAGCCACGTCGCCACCGTCCAATCCGCCGCTCCATATTCGTGGAGGATCCCACCACGCGACAAGTTCGTAATCCCACGAGCTGAAAATCGACGGCCGTCATGCACCGTCCATTTTCGGCGAGACCCGTTCCGGGGGCATCGACGAGTTCAATCCGACAAATGACGCCGTTGCGTCGAATTTTACGCTTGGCATAATTCACGGAAACCATCACCACCAGTCCACCCAAACCCAAACTGGCCAAGAGACGACAAAAGGTGCGATCGGTCGTTCGTCCCGCCATGCGCTGATTGGGCAGCATGGCATCAAAGGCAATGACTGGTAAATGGACATAATTGTTGTTACTACTAGTACTACTACTACTACTACTGGAGTTGTCATTCTTATTCTTTTCTGAGCCGAGTAACCTCTCGGCTGTTTGAATGCCTTCGATTCGTCGCGAGAGCTCGGCCATGTCAAAATCTTTGGACGATAATCGAAGGTCTCTACCTCTACCAGTAATACTACCACTGTGATGATGATGTTGGAATGCCTTGAATGGAAGAATGGTAGGCGAAAAAGGCGGTGAACGTGTGGTGGAAAAAGCTCCTGCCGCGGCTGGCATACTACTGCATATAGTGATAGCCATACCAAGCGCGAGCGTGAGGTTTGGTGCAATCATGTTGAGAGTTTGATTTTAGCGTGCTATCTATTTATGCTGATGAAGCACAAAGGCAGATACTGTTAGGTCGACCAGCAGTTAGCTTGGCTCTCGACATGGTCCGCTGCCCTGGTCGGAATTATGGCAGTTTCGTCGTCGATAATTCTTGCGAAAGTCTAGCCTGGGGTGACGGGAAAGCGAAAGCCTTCGAACGCACGTTAGCTCGATCAAAGAGCAAGAGAGCGACTGTTTCTTCTTCTTGTTCTTAGTGTTCCCACTGTAGAGAGTGCACTGTGCCACTACTGTTGGTATTAGATGGGGATAGCTATCATAGCTATCATAGCTATGATCCAGAGTGCCAATTGCTGCTGATAACGGGAGCTCTCTGACACCTTTGCTGGCTAGCATGTGTGTGTGCAGCTTTGAGAGTTTTAGAAACGAAGAAGTGATCACATCAATGTGAAAGATTTTATGATTTTGATGATTTTCAATCATGAACTGATGTGTCTTTGAATCACTTCTTGTTGCTAACATTCTTGACTTGCTGGTGATGGCGAGCACTTTGTTTGTTTAACTCAATGGAGCTAGCAACAACAATCCTAACAACTCATGAGCATGACGAGCAACCCCCGTTTGTGTGGATGTTGGTGCACTGCCAATGATGATGTCAAATGTTCAAGTGCCAACAATTCAATGTGGTGCCCAACGCATGAGATGCACACAATGGTTAAAAAAGGAAACAGAGCCCTGGTGTTGTGACACCTCAATGTCACTGCACCAAGCAGGCTATGAAATGTGTTTTTTCCTCTTCTTGTTAGCCTGGAATTAGGGGGCTGTTGTGGTTTTAGGTAACCAATCGGCCTTGAAGAGTGCCCCATTGTTCAAATGGGGGAATTTTCAGCAGAGTTCAAAACTGTCCCCTACTAGATGAAAGATTCAAGCAGGCAATTCAAAATTATCTTCCAATTTGGAGCTTCAGGAGGAGTTCAAAAGACACAGAAGAACTGTGTCAATTTGTAGCTAATTTTTGAAGCACTGTCTGAGTTTTCGAGCAAAGTTTGAAACTCACCCCCAAACACACCTTTCCTGTGCTTAGGGGTGGCTTCAAACCTGTCACAAATTTGAGCTCCAGCATGTTATCACTGTTCTGGCATGCACCGCGCGCAGCAAATGCACCAGCACATCGGGTCATTTCGGACTACTAGACTTCTGCTGGTGTAGTATGACCGTAGTAGCTCATCGTTGCGAAAAAAATGGGAATTCGACGACCTTCGGTGACTTCTTCTTAGACATCTAACCACTACTATAGCTAGCTAGCTAGCTAGCTAGCTAGCTAGCTAGTACTCCTAGTAGCTACTAGCAGTACGCTACTCCAGTAGAAATGAGTCAGATCAACCCTTAATGACAGAAAGTACCAGCACAATCAGGTACTTCAATGTGATTCATAATAAAATCAGAATTATGAATATTTGCGGTTTGATGGGGCATGAAAAGATTGAAAACCTTAACCACTCGTTCTCTTACAACACAGTAAACACTAAACATCGCATGCATGACAGCTAGTGTTTGGTACCGCTAATGTCCCGCTAATGCATTACCAACTAATGCCAAGTGATGCTTGCAGCATTACCA
>ENA-ORBV01013926-ORBV01013926.1-microbial-mat-metagenome-genome-assembly--contig:-NODE-13926-length-12129-cov-5.655908_pt1 | contig 12129 bp, 13 predicted proteins | sample MGYA00237777_ERZ505514 | MGnify/ENA primary metagenome ERZ505514 (study PRJEB26160, sample SAMN06269048) | microbial mat metagenome | isolation source: Oligotrophic lake microbial mat | place... | reverse complement strand
ATTGAATAGAGTACTGTAAAACATTCACGCTGTCCTTATCGGCTGCATGTTTTGATGAGGAAAAAGCCTCCAATTTTTGAGCTGGCCCTGCGTTGTTGTGACCTAATTCTTTGCTTTTTCCCTCCAAAAACATTAAGTCTTTTTGTCCTCTCTTCCCTCGTCGCCTATGCTGCTCTGTACGTCGTCCGTGAATCATAACCTGTTGTTTCGAACGGGATCGATGCGGATCTTCTCGAGACAACAAGCAGCAATCGCACCGCCGTTCCTCACATGCACAACAACACAGCAACAACAACAAATAAGTATCCGCCCGTTCGCCTAATTCATATCTACCCGCACGTACAGTTCGACCATGACAGGAACAGCCCCTGCAGCTAAAAAAGATGCCTCGACGGAAGGAGGATCCAAGGCTGACGAAATGATGAAATCGCTCATGGAGGCCATTGAAGAAGATGATGAGTTTGAAGAGTTTGAGCCCGCTCACTGGAATGCGGATGATGAAAGGGCGGAGGATGTGCAGCAATGGCAAGATAATTGGGACGATGACATGGACGACGATTTTACTAAAAACTTGAGGGAGGAACTACAAAAGAATAGTGATGGTTCATAAAAAGAGAGAGGCTATCCGGTGGGCGAACGAACGAACGAAAGTTCTTCGGAATGCGAGCAGGACACGAGAATAATGATCATTGCTTCTGGCAAAACGATTTGACCAAGAATGGAGGATTTCCTTTTCAGTTTGAAATGCAAGGATTGGCGGAAGGTTTGATAGTAACAGTAAACAATAAGAAACTATTTTTCAGTGATGGAAGGTCGCCGACGGCAATCTTAGACACACACAGCATTGTTGCGATTATCATTACCGTAGGTCCGCGCCGAAATCAATAAACTTCTTGATGGAAGCACATATCACATAGCCAGCTCGACGTAAATTTTTTCTTTGGCTTGTAGAAGTTGTCAGCTGTATTGATGTCGGGCGATCGATCTAAGGCTACGATGTTGCTCTACAGTTTTAACCTTGGTAACCATTACACTTCAGTCGCCAATAAAGCAAAGGCTGACCAGTAGGGCGACATGCCGCGAAAGACCATTTACCCCACGCCATGAAATGCAGTGTCCCTGTACTTCCTTGTTAAGACAATTTGCTCAATAGATATTTTGTCAAATTCTGATCTAATACTAGTAGGGAAGGAAGCTGTAAAAGAAAATTTTCAAACATTGATGAATTGTGTGCTGATTCAGTTCTACTGTTAGAGTGACTGGTAGTGTTAAAAAATCCTGCATGGTTTCTTTGAAAGCAGTTGAATCGCTTGCAACAGGAGCATTGAAAGTCGAGGGTTATCCCATTAAGCCTTTACATTTTGACATTTTTTGCTCATTTCAATCCAAGGTCTCTGTGCCATTTAAAGCAGAGATCAATGCCAATGCCAATGCAGATGACCTTGGTGTCATGTTGCATCCAATTGGACAAAAATGTTAAAAGGTGATTAGCCTCAAGCAGTGGGGACATTTTGCAAGGAATGGTGACAAGCAGTTTACAAGAACCAAGTGAATTGAGCTGACAGGATGGAAGGGATGATCAATGCAAAGTCCAAATAAATCATTTAACATAGCTTCATTCCAGTTCAGCAAGGGGACAGTTGGTAGAAGATGGTGCAAATTATGTGTTCACAGCTTCTATCAAGAGAATTAGAATTTTTTGTTAAGCAGGCCAGACTTCAGCACAAGCTGAAGCTCATTGTTCCAGGGATCCACTTGAATGAAATTCAAAGAGCTGTTGAACCAAAACAAAATCGATTCTTGTGTCTGTTGACTACCTATGATTTGCTACAATAAATTATTTACTACAACAACTTTGATTCATGCTAAACAGCAAAGTGTAACAGATTTTTAGCATTGTGTCTGAGCCTAATGCTTTGGAAAAAATAGGAAATAATCTTCTTTTTGTTTGAAATTTGATCATGATGTCTTTCTGATGTGTCTCCACTCAACACAGAGAATGATGAGAGTGCAGCACTGACGGTGAGGTTCAACATGCATGTGTTGCCATTCTTTAGCGGGACAACTTGAAGCAATGTGTTTTTGATGTGAGGGTCAGGTGCTGAACTTTCCTTTCTTTGGCATAGTGCTGATTTGGACAGTCAGTGGTGAGTGAAGCAAGTGCTGTGATGCTTTCAGTTCAGCACCACCGCTTGAATTTTGTGTCAGCCCAAAAAGTAGCTGTTTTAAAAAATGTCATCCTCAGTTGAGAACACAGAATCCAATTGTCAAAAGGTTGTCAAAAAGTTGTCAAAAAGTAGGCACAAGCAGACAACAAGTCTTCCAACAAGAGTTTCAGGTTTCAAGTGTCAATGTTGTGACATGAAGTGCCCATGGCTATGGATGCATTCACCATCAAACTTGATTCAATTTAGATTAGCATTTTCAAGTGCTGCAAAGTGGCTGTAATTTCAAATGCTTCAGAGAACATGGCATGCAAAATGTGCATAACAAAACAATGTTGCAATTTCACATTTTGAAGCAAAGAGTTGAATCACATTTTGCATCATGAAGGTTCCAAGGATATCTATTCAGAACTATGTGCACCAAAATAGAATTGCATATTTTCTGCCTGGTGTTCAAAACAAACACAGCATTAGAGCCCAATTTTGAATTTTCTGAATGACTGGTACAGTAGTGCTGGTCTTGTGTGCAACCAAGAGTCGATATTATCCCTTAGGGTTAGGGAACAATAGATGGGCGTTGAAGGTAAACTTCGCGTCCTTTTGGACACAGTGCTACTCCGCGTACCTTGAGAACGCAGACATCAGAACCATTCAAATATCAATCGTGACGCCTGCCGTTGGAGAAGTGGCTCACGATGCCTCTTTTAAAATTGTATCCAAAAAGAATAAAAAAAGGTTGGGAACACACGATGACGCAGCGAAAGGACGTCAGTGTATCCCTTCCCGGGCTGGTTCAACGTTGAGCTCTCTTTCTTTGGCCAACCCGCTAATCATAGCCCTGCACAGCGCCAGGTGGCACGAAGGAAAAGCTCTGACCGGGTCGCCACTGTTGGTGCTACGTCGACCCAAGCTAGCAGTGGTGCTGGTGCTCTTACACGTGGGACAGTACTGTAGGTGTAGCTTGGTAGCGCCTCGTAGCCACTACCACATTCTATCAACAGTCTCGAGGGGCGACGGAGTTAGCCCACGGGTCATCAATAACAATTTCTCCGGTTCGTTGGGTATCTATCTGCTAGCTAACAGTGGATCCTGTTAGCTGCAGTATTATGATGTCGGGACAGGGGGGTGGATTTCCCTTCCTATGTGTTAGGCGGCCCTCCGTCTCATGATGGGGTGAAGGCAATTGCCGGGCCGCAATTTCTAGCTGCAGCTTTAATTCCAGTCCAACTCAATAACAAGTTGCAAATGCAACAGGTGTGGGGTCTCAAGATGAGGTAAGTATTAGTGAAGTAAGATGGATTTAAAAATTATTGGTAATGAAACTGTCAGTGGTAGTGCAATTGTAGCTTTTCATATGAAATTCTCATAGCAAAAACAGTCGTAGAAATACAAAGCAGAGCACGTAGCTGTGGCTGCTTTCTGGTAGTACTGTAGCAAAGGGGGTTGTGCAAAAATAGTAGAAAAATGGCCGGCACAAGCTTGGTAGAGCAGTAGTGTCATGCTTGTGTCGTCAAGATGGAGAGCGTCTTGGAGGAAGTGACCTTCTTCAAGCTAGCAGAGGTCGATGATGACTCCAAAGCCGTCACTTCTTGGGGGCAACTCTTGCGTGGGACAACGGGCGCCTTATCCCGGCTGGTCTTTTGAGTTTCCGAAGGCCAGATTTGTTCCCTCCAGGCGCGTTGCTCTTGTAGCAAAAGCTCTTGTTCCGAGAGGCCCGTCGCAAGCTCGAGCAAACGGCGTCGTTCCCAGTATGTCAAACGCAACTGATGAAGATGGCGGCGTTGGAACTTGCGGCTGCTCTCGTAGAGATCAAAGTCGACCAATTCGAGTTCTTGTGCTTCCCAGCCCAATTCCAAGGCAAGTCCCGAGGAACAAGGATGACTTCCCAGGACGACCGCGTGGGACCGGATTTCCAAAACGTCGGAGAACTTGACGGACTTTCTCGGACCATCATCGTTGTCTTTCTTGGGTTTTTCTTCAGAGGACGAGAAGGCACCGATGGTCTCTTCATCTGAGGAGATCGAGAAAGAGGTGGTGTCATCGTCGAAAGTATCGTCTTCATCCGAAACGGTTTCCCATTTGGAGCAACCAGTAGCATCAACTGCTGATGCTGGTGATACAGAAGAAACGTATTGGACTGGTGTAGATGATGGCGTAGGTGGTGCTGGCATGTCTTCATTGTATTGATGGACAACCGGAAAATCAGACCATGAGAACTCAACCTGCTGAGGTACTGACAGGATGGGAAACATAGCGTCGGTGCTGCTAGACACAGCTGAGAAGAGTGGTGAGGATTGCAGAGTAGCAGCAGTCATGGTGGTGGCCTTGTAGTTTAGTGTGGTAGCTATTAGCTATCTGTTTTGATTATTATGGTCACAGCGGCCAAAAACAATCCAGGCAAACAAGGCTGTCCTGCTGTTGTGTCTCCGTCAGTCCTCTCAGGTGCGGTTGGTTGCTGCGCAACTGCAGCAAACAACAACTTGTGAGATGCTGGTGGAGCTGCTTCAGAATGATGTTCCAGACGATGCGCTGGTGAGCCCACGGAGGTTTGGATAAACTTTTGGCCTCGAATGAAACTACATGGCACCACTGTGTAAAATGCGAAGAATGATTGAGCGATGAGCAGTCAAGGAACGCTGTGTTCAAACCAGGGGTGCAATTCTCAAAGTGAGAACAAAAAAGAAAACTTAAAGTGAAAATTAAGGCATAACAGTTGCACTGTCATATCCTGCGTTGCATCCGTTACTGGCTCCGTAACTGCCGCACTTGCAAGGTTGTCGTTACTGTTCTAAAGAACTCGAGGTTGTGTGCGTCTCCAACAAAAGAAAACGAGAGGTCCGGAAGTTGCCTGTTGATGGTTCTGGAGGCATCATGATTGGTGCGAAAGAACCACAAAATCTCATTTTCTATTTTTCTACTACTCCGTGTTCCGCACCCTTCATGCATAGTACTTAATTTTACTTTACGTACACTTATCCTACTGTACGGTACAAGGAAATTACGAAATTATCATTCGCTGCTGCCGGAACAACTACAACGTACCGGTATCCCAAATGCATTGTTCAAAAGAAAAGATCCAATTCCCCTGCAGGCTCCAATGCTGCTGGTACAATTGTGGTTGTACAATTGTAACATGATGCCACAGCCCAGAGCCCCCCCTTCAGGCACCAGTAGCATGTCCCCGTGGATTACTGCTGTACATCTACAGCTACGGCAACCTGCTTCTATTGGATCACTGAAAAAAGATTTCGCTGACGGCACTTGAGCCAGAGACTGAAAATAGTCGGTTGCTACTGGCCCTGATGAACAGACGGCAGCGATGGCGGATGGTCAGAGGCGTTTCCGGAAAACTAAAAACACTGCAGTAGCCAAGTCAAACCGTTGTTGCACCGTGCCGCGACAATGCTGTCGCCGTCCCAATGACGATGCACTATCCAAGTACACAAATGCTACACCTTGTTCCAACTTTGTGACCTTATGCTTTCCGCTTTGTGGCTTGCCGAGTGCGGTTTCATTGAGGCAACTGCTGGCGCACCGGTGCCAGATGTACAAAGTGAGCCATTGCAGTAGAGCCCTGATGCTGTTTGCCCTCGACCATCCGAAGATCCCTGGGCGAAGTCATACCGACAGAAGCCATACCGCAAAACATTGTTTTGCGGGAAATAATTAGCCACGCGCTGCTTTCGCTGTAAGGGAAACGAGGAAGAAATAAATTTATTTAGCAAAGGGTTGCATCACGTGTGAATGTATTTTGCCACGGTCATTTGTGATCATATCTTCCCGATCCTTACCCAACAGAACATTTGAGGGAACTCCACTCCCCTCGGGGCATCAGCGCAGCTTGCGATCCTCAGCGACTTCATGTTTTTTCCCTTTTTAGGATACCCCAAACCGCTTCACCGCATCAAGGTTTTCTTGATCAACCAAAACCGAACGTTGCAGCGGTCACCCTTCAGAGGATGTTAGAGCATGCACGTCAGAGCAGAACGAAAAGCTTGGATCTGAGTAGACTACGTCAAACCAAGCCCGAAACATTATAGATCGCCATTGGATTTAGATCTCATATTTTTATTCACTACAAATTAGATTTCGTCAAAAGCGCGGACGGTCATTAGATCTCAGCATTGATGCTACCGAAAGTCTAATTGAGCAAGGGCGTGGTGTACGAATAGCGAAAAGCTAGATTTCGGAGTTGCCTAAGGGGGAGTATCTATATGAAATTTATACGATACTTGTAAGGTTGGATTCTGTCACTCTTCATTCACGAATGAGGCTCTTCATACAGAATCAGAAAGCTGCATCTCTCGTAGTTGGCTATCAGCATAGGCTAGCATATCCACAGTCTGGATGGAATCCCTCCGCTTGTATGGTATAGATATTCGATCTTTCTGGCGACCACTCAGTCTCTGCGTGCTTGAATAAAGAATCTAATGTGCTCTTGATGCAGAAGCCAGCACACAGCAGATCGAGAGAGGAAAAGATAGGCTTCGACATCGTGCTTCGTTTGCAGAGAGCGCGCATTTTGGGACAAAGCGTGAAGACACAACAACAGGGTGAACAACGTCATTCTCTAATCCGAAGAAGATATCAAATTCGCCCCGGCAAGATTTTTCCCTTGTCCTAGCATAACTTAGATTATTTTGTATGCTTGTTCAAAAGAAACGTTCAATTCTCCTAAACGGCTAAACTTCAGCATTCTCTATGTTATGTTCATTTCTTCAACCAACGCGGGAACTTCATCAGCGTAGGGAGAGGACTTAGTTTCAGTGATTTCAAGCCCCGTATCAGAGACCTCTTGCGCTTCAGCGTCTTCATCGTAACTGTAAGCAGCGGCCACTATTGTTGGCAGCTGTTGTTGCTGCATTCTCCGCTGCTGTACATCCATGCTACCGGACATGAAGCGCTGCCGCCGACGCTCTCGCCTTCGGTTGTTCACGTTATAAACCGTAAAGGGGCCAAGGATCCGCAAAAGTAAAACGAACCCCAGGGCCCACCACAACCACTGAAAGAGCAGATACAAAGAACTGCCTGCAGATTTTTCGTAGTCAGTAAATTCAGCATTGCCATTGTACTCTGCTCCACTTTGGTTTTCGTTGCTACTGGCACCAGCACCAACTCGTCTTGCTTTGGCCCTACCCAGCATTAGTAACCCGAAAAACCACACACAAAATGAAATCGCAATAACCAAAAGACCAACATCAGTGACATCCCAGCAGTAGGTCATGAACCAAAATTGAGCACGTTGTGTCCACCGTTCCGAATGCATCGTCAACATTCGTTGTGCTCGTCTCTGACGAGCTTGGCGACGAACATCAAGTCATCGTCGTCTTCTCCGCTACTGCCAGCGCCCTCTCCTCTTTTCCCTCCTTCCTCTTCGCCCTCAGATGCGGAAGAATCAGCTTCGTCATTGGAATTTTTGCTTCGCTTGATTCTGGACGATGACCGCGGTATAGAGGAAAATGACCCATTTTTACTTGCTTTCCCATTTAAACGTTCCAAAGAAGAACCGATATCCCCTTCGAGAATTACAAGTTTCTCGGCACTACCTTCGCGTGAAAGTGGAGACATGGGAAGACTCCTCATGCTACCAGAGCGGCTTGAAGGTGGGCTCATATTGCTGTTAGAAATCCGCCTCAGTCGCAATTGCTTGCGGTGGGCATTGTCGTCATTTTTTGCGTTCTGTTGCTCTGGATTATGACTTTCGATTGCACTGCTGGTACTATCAGGAAGCCCTCGATTTTCCAAGCCATTTGCGCTGCCGGGAGAACTCAGAGGTCTCCGCAACGGAGTGGAAGATGACGGGCCATCTCCGTCTGTATTCCCCCCAGAGTCGCTAGGCTCGTCGCGGTACGGCTGGTTGTTGCTACGGGTTCCGTTAGTTTCGAGGTCTCCCTGACCAATCCGTTGGTATCGCTGGTCTTTCTTCTTCATTACAGGCCAAGTATTGGGAACTCGTCAGAAAAAGGGAAATTGATAAGACGGCGACTTTGGCCCTCGTCGTTGGCCGTTCAGCAATGCAAAAGAGGAGGCAAGTCCAACGTGCTTCCGATTGCTGAAAAATCGGCTAATACAGATCGAATTGAATCACTGCGATGTATTGCACATAAGAAAGGATCCTTGTTGCGCCCGTGCCTTCTCTGGTGCCAGTCACAATAAAAATGCTGTAACACTAGCTAGCTAAGCGATATAATTTTCAAGTGCTGGAGGCTATTCGGCTGCCAACGTTGGCAGCTGTTATTCAAATGTGGCAACGGGAAAGTCTACTATTAAAATCACTAGGTAGCTGGCTATGCTAGCTAGCTAGCTAGCTAGCTAGTACTGGTAGTTGCGTTAGTAGTACGTCGAAGCTAGCTAGCCAGCTAGACTAGCTAGAGATTCAGTCCAATGAATCGAGTGGTGATTACGTACTGAACCCAGTGAACCCACGCCACCGGTCGGAGTGCGCGATGAGTTTCACTTCACGACTGAATGTAGCAGGCGCTGAAGCCACCTGGGCAGAAATTAAATAACATTTTGTTTTCAACCTTCCTGTCTTCCTGAGTGAGTATCTATTCCTGATTGAGACACTGAATGTTGAAAGCACATTGACAACTACTGTTTGCAGAAAGGATTGTGAAGGTGAAAGCAAGATTGTGTTTGACAGTCTTCCTGTGTGAGTATCTATTCCTGAATGAGACACTGAATGTTGAAAGCACATTGACAACTGCTGTTTGCAGAAAGGATTGTGAAGGTGAAAGCAAGATTGTGTTTGACAATCTCAAAACGTTTGCATCAAGTGACATGAACGACTCTGAATGACAAGAATCCAAAGACTTGGGACATTGCAGTGAGCTCTGCAGATGGACTGTTGCTTCATTGTCAGCACACAATGATGGGTCACCCATGTTCTGTTATCATTTTGGTAGCACAAATCTTTTCCTAATTCTGTCTCCCTATGGAGATAGCTCAGTGACAAGAGCTTGAGAGTGGAATGAAATGGTGCTCACACTTTCGCGGTTACGTTTCAATTTGACACTAGTAAGACAAGTGTGTTGACTGGCTCTGTTTCTTGTGTCAATTAGGCATTCAACGGTCAATCCACATGCCAATGCGCATGCCAATCGATGGAACAATATAACCAAGAGAAGTCCAGAGCAGAGAGTTAGGGGATTGACAAAAAGAAAACAAAGGTGGCAACTTGCTCCTAAATCTGACTAAGACAACTAACTAACAAGATAACTAACAAGATAACTAGATGACTGGATGACTAAGTAGACGACCAGATGACTAGATGGTTATATGACTAGATATCTAGACAACCAACTAATTAGATAACCAACTAATTAGATTACTGATTAGATTCAGTTGCTGATTCCCATATTATTTTTATAGAGTTATGGTTGACTCAGTTTTCTGTTTGTTATCATTTTGGGTTTTTGTGCCTCTCACTTTGATTCACAATCTATGCGCACACCTGCCCCATTCATGAACAATTTCAAAACACACCATAAACAGCTCATGTCAGGGTACCAAACTGGGAAACATCTAGATATTTACGGTGTATATTCAAAATCTTTAATCACAATGGCATAAAGTAATCTGATTTCTTAGTGAAATTGCAAAGTGCTCAACAGTGCCTTAGAATGGGAATCAGATTCAATCCAATGTAAATTTTCTGTTGAAGCTAACAATAGGACTCACTCTTGATGAATCGATCCCAGATAAAAATGAAATATTACTAATATGGTTAGTTCATGGAGTGGTGCAGATACGGAGGCATCTAGCAAGCAGTACAATTAGATCCCAAAAAAAGTAACGGGTTGCTGAAGTCAGAACAATTCCACAGAGAAGGCCAGAATGTGCTCAAAGGAGCACGCACCCTTTGGACGATTCTGTTCCAAGTGGTGAGCAAGGCAAACTTTGTAATTGAAGTTGTGGTCGTTCGGCAAGAACAAAACGTACAGTACAAAGCATCTCTCAACGACTGGTTAGACCAGGACTATTTACTTCATCAAAACTGGGTATATCTATAATTATCACAGCCCTCACGAAACCCGGGCAGCGTTAACAAAATTGTTCCTAAGAAATGGATGCATCAAAACTTAAAGAGCTTCACATCGTCATGCATCGACAGTGCGTGGCTCTCTTTGAATGGGAGCATGTCGCACGTTCTTCCTATGCCCGTCGCTCTGTGGATTACTCATATCATCTATCGCATCATCGTCCGAATACTTTCCCCCGTGATGGCTGTCATTCACTTCTCTAGACACCACGTTATCGATGTCATCTAATTCAACATGAAGAACTGGCTTGGCAACTTCTCTGGGTTGAGATTTCGTGGTTTCCGGGGCAGCCGGATCCCCCATGTCGGAGTTGCTACCAGATTCGGAATGATTCAACATGCTAACTTCAGACGGCAGCTGTGATTCGCGTGAGCTGCTTGTTCCTGTTTGTCCTCCTTCTGCTATTGATGACGGTGGCGCCAATGGCGAGTGGTTCCGTCTTGCTAATGGCGATTTCCGGGAGACAGAGTTACCTTGTGTGCATTCTGTGACCGTAGCCGCGGTAACTTCACTTGTTGCTTTTTGCATTTTCTTTACGGTTGCAGCTCGATCGATGTCCTCTTGAAGCTGTCGGATTGCAATATTCGACGAGCTCTGGCAAATAACTCGCTTTGCACCCCTCATGACATTCTCGATCACCTCCTCGATACGGTCGTAACTTCCTAGGTTGTTTACAGTTTGACGGCGCTGATTCTTGACTCGAATAATCGTCCGAATCGACTCAATAACTTCTTGACCGGAAGCGCCCCATTCTACGAGCAACCTATGTCTTTCTCCTCTGGTCAGCACCAAATCAAGTTGATCTCGACGCGGCGGCCGAGCCCTTTCAAAATCTTCTAGGTTCATTGTGAACGTTTTTCCGTGGTTCCATCCAATACTACAGGTGCAAGCGTCAAACAGCGTTAGTGGAAACGGGCATGGGGGTTGAGGCGGCTATTGCTCTGACGACAACGCTCACGCGCTTCAGGACAAATGATTCGATTTACTTACGCTACAGGGACGCCTGGAAAACGAGAATTCAGCGCGGAAATCCACAAGCAAAAATGGGGGTAAAGGAGAAGACAAATTGGTTAGCTCATAGTATCTCGAATGGGGGGGGGGCTCACATCTGACAATGGGTAGAATAAACACAATCATATCTATTCAAAGAAAGGTTCTGGTGAAGGGCACCTCCTCCAGTGCATCAACCGTGAACAGTGTAGAAATACAATGCCGCGGTGAAAGCTTCCCCACCAACCCTGCTATGAGCTGTGCTAATCTTAATACAGTACATACCTGAACTGCAAGACGGGTTATCGCCCACTACTCGTTCAAATTCTCGTATTTCTACAACGGAAAATTTGACAGCCGCTGCTGCAAGACCTTCCGGAGCAGGTTCTAGCACGTTGCTGCCGGTTCCATTCCCTGCCCGCTTTCTCCCGCCGCGAGCCTTGGGAGGCGATGGGTCTTTTCTCATATTGGTGCTAACTCCTTAAGTTGCAAAACCTGCGGTGTTTGATCTCTATTAGTAGTGGTAATCTGCTAATTCCTGATAATAGCTAATGTAGATAGTTGTAGCAGAGTAATAGCAATCGTGTAGTCAAGTGGTACTAGACTAGTACTGTAGGACAAGGTACCGCAGAGTATTCGGGTTGTTGAGGTTATTGCGTGTATCTATCTACTAGCTAGCTAGCTAGTTGTGTACGTAGTTGCCTCTTTTTGGGTCGCTTGCTGTTGCTGCGCTGTTACGTACACCCAAGCCCGTGCCGCCGCATATGACTGATAAGCATGACTGTGGGATGTTCAGTACTTTCCCAGGGACATCGTAAATCGGGCAGGCGCAATTCCGCTATTATTAGGGAAAGCCATTCTACCTGTCTCTTATACACATCTCCGAGCCCACGAGACTAAGGCGAATCTCGTATGCCGTCTTCTGCTTGAAA
>ENA-ORBV01013925-ORBV01013925.1-microbial-mat-metagenome-genome-assembly--contig:-NODE-13925-length-12130-cov-3.979590_pt1 | contig 12130 bp, 8 predicted proteins | sample MGYA00237777_ERZ505514 | MGnify/ENA primary metagenome ERZ505514 (study PRJEB26160, sample SAMN06269048) | microbial mat metagenome | isolation source: Oligotrophic lake microbial mat | place... | reverse complement strand
ATCTACACCTCTCTATTCGTCGGCAGCGTCAGATGTGTATAAGAGACAGAAACCGCTGTATTCGGGATTCGTGAGGTCTGCCAGCGATTCGGGCAGCGCAATATCATTTTCTTCGACATAGGCAACATCGTAATTCAAACACACGTCCCCGTAATCGACAGGGGTTACAAAGTGATCGGGGTCAACGATGAACGCCTCGTCTACGGTTTCTAGCGCGGGCGACTCGTAAGCAACGAAAAGGTCTTCGTCTAATGCCCGCCCTAAGAAGGTGTTATCTACACCGAAAACCACATCACCGAGCGGATTTTCGCGGCTGAGGATCAGTTGATTGATCATCGCACCCGCATCACCCAAGCGTAATACTTCGATGGTGATGCCTGTTTCAGCCTCAAACTGATCCATCACTTCTTCGCTATAGGTGAAACTGTCGTGCGCCACGACGGTCAAGGTCAAGACATTTTCTTGCGCTGACACGGCAAAAACGCCGAGCAGCATCAGTAAACCCGTGAACCAAACAGCTTTGAACATCGTACCTCCTACAAGATGTACCCAACGTATAGCGCAAACATCAGCGGATAGCAACGTAAAACCCACGAAAACCCCTACGAATGTCACGATTGCTTAAGGGTTCATGGGTTGATTAGGATTGCAACGGGGATGTAAGATCAAAGCAGGAGGAACAACCTATGCAAATCATTCGTGGGACGACGAACGGTAAAGCAATCACAGAACATCACGTCATTGACCGCCTGATCAACTCGGTTTGCTCTGCCGTTGTAATCGACCCTGACAAGCTGCGGTTGATTGTCGCGGCACTGCTGGCACAGGGACACGTTTTACTGGAAGATGTGCCGGGCATTGGCAAGACGCTGGTGGCGAAGGCGCTGGCGAAATCGCTGCACGGTTCATTCAAGCGGATTCAGTGTGCGCCCGATTTACTGCCAAGCGACATCACAGGCGGCTCGATTTATAACCAGCGCGAACAAACCTTTGAGTTCGTGCCGGGTCCTATTTTTGCGAATATTGTGCTGGTTGACGAGATCAACCGCGCATCACCGCGCACACAGTCCAGTTTGCTGGAAGGCATGGGCGAAGGGCAGGTCACGAGCGACGGCGTGACGCGGGCGCTCGAACGCCCGTTTTTCATCATTGCCACGCAAAATCCAGTTGAAATGGCGGGGACATTCCCGCTTCCCGAAGCACAGTTAGACCGCTTTCTGGTGGCGATGTCGTTTGGCTACCCCTCGTTTGACGACGAAGTGAGCATTCTGGAACGGGAAGAACACAACGATCCGCTAGAGGCGATGCAACCCGTGATCACCATTGAGGAGATTATCGCCTTGCAGAAGGCGACAAAAGCGGTTGAAGTGTCGCGGGCGCTCAAAGAATACATGGTGAGTCTGGTCACGGCGACGCGCACCCATGCTGATGTGGTACTGGGCGTGAGTCCGCGTGGTGGAGCGGCGCTGCAACGCTGCGCCCAAGCCCTCGCCGTGATTCGTGAGCGTTCGTTCGTCACGCCGGATGACATCAAGACGGCGGCGGCGGGTGTGATGCCACATCGCATTATGGCGCGGGATCGTCGGGTGGATACGGCGCGGGCAGTCGTTGATCAAGTGTTGAAACAAGTTAAAGTCCCGGTGGATTAAAGACTCAACGCAAAGACGCAAAGAAGCCTCACCCCCAACCCCTCTCCCACAGGAGAGGGGCGCAACAGAAGCAGAGGGATAGATAGATATATGCCAACAGGGAGAGCGGGCGCGGTCCTGATCGGGGCGCTGGTGCTGTACTTTTTCGCTAATCAGACGCAAGTCGGCTGGTTGTATGTGATGGCGGCGTTGATGGCGAAGATGTCGATGCATTCTTTCAGGCGTGGTCGACCGCACAGCCCGAGGCTGACCTCAACGCGGACGGGGGGATCGACGGTGGGGATGTAAGTTCATTCTTTGGCTTCTGGACGGCCGGATGCTAGCGCTGAGACGGTGCATAGCATGGGATTGGCAAGTTCACGCAGCCTCGTGGGTGTATTGAGTCAAGTAACAGAAGCGGTAAAACCAGCTAGCCATGGGCCGCACTATATGTGGGAGTAGTTATGAAACGATTTGTTAAGGTCGCGGCTATCGCCGCAGTTTCCGCCGCGAGCGGAGCTTTCGCACAGGTTATCCCACTCGTGAACCCCGGCTTTGAGACCGACTTCGCCGCCGCGGGAACGCTCCGTATTCTGGTTCCTGCTGGCTGGCGCGTCTTCGATCCCTCGCGGATAGTCAACCAGAGCCAGAACTCTGTCGGCGTGCTGAATCCCACCGGTACTACTTTCTTCCCCGGCGTCCCCGAAGGCCGCAATGCTGCGCTGATTTTTCTCGCTCAAAGCATCGGCCGGGGCGAGGTCGGCTTGTTCCAAATGACCAACGTTACATTACAACCCAACACCCGCTACCGCTTGAGCGTTGATGTCGGTAATATCGCATCTGGATTCGGCGATCCTAATAACTTTTTCTACGATCTCGACGGGTTTCCCGGTTACGCAGTCCGAATCTTCGCGGCCAACACGATCCTGGCCGAGGATCGTAACGGGCTCTTCAACACGCTGAGCGAGGGTGAGTTTGCCCGCACTTTCGTTGAGTTTTCGACACAGGCAACCCACCCCCAGATGAATCAGGTGCTGGGCGTGGCACTTATTAATCTTAATACAGCTCAAACCCCCCAAAACCCCGGTATCGAAGTTAACTTTGACGACGTGCGCTTCGAGATTGTCCCTCCCTGCATCGCCGATTTTAACGCCGACGGCGGTGTCGATGGCGAAGACGTCGGAGCCTTCTTCACGGCATGGTCCGCGGCAGATCCCAGCAGCGATGCCAACCAAGACGGCGGGATCGACGGCACCGATGTAGCCGTCTTCTTCGAAGCCTGGAGTGCGGGCGGGTGCTGAGCTGCCCAGGGGTCTTGAGGTGATGAACTCGAAAACTGCGGCACGCGTCACTGTGTGCATACCCGGCCCCATAACTAAATCGTATTATCTTGGAAATTCTCCTCGTTCTGGTGCGTTAACCCTCGTATGAACCTCGCCCGCCATAGTCTCGTTCTAGCTTGCGTTTTATCTGTCGCGTCGTGCGCACATGCTCAAGTTCCATATAATTTTTCAGAGGTTACAGCCCACTGCCAAGATGCCGTGGCTGGCCTCAACGTTGAAGTACCTGTTCGCGGCTTTGAGCTGATCCTGCTCAAGAACGGCGAAGTCGTGTATCACCGCGCCTTCGGGCAGTGGACAATCGGGCGGGCAGCCAACGCCGACTCGGCGACGAAAACGCTCTCGGGGGCGTTGATTATGTCGCTCACCGAGCAGAGTTCGTTACCGTTCTCGCTCGATAGCCAGCTCTCCCAGTTCATCCCCGCGTTCAACGGATCAAAACAAAATATTACGATTCGTCAGTGCTTCTCTCATACGGCCGGATTCGCTGAATCTCAAGCAGTCGCCAGCCGAATGCTTACACTTCAACAGACGGCGGCCTGGATAGCTGCCTCAACGCTCGCCTTTGCTCCGGGAAGCACCTTCGCATATGGGGGCACTTCGATGCACGCGGCAGGAGCCGCGGCGGAGCTCGCGGCGGGGATTCCCTGGAACACCGCTTTCTCACAGCGGATCACCGGCCCCCTCGGATTAACAGTCACACGCTTCGTACTGACATCGCCAGCGAACCCGCGTATCGCGGGCGGGTGTGAAAGCGTCGGCACCGAGTTCGCCCGGTTTATGGAGATGCTGCGGCGCGGAGGAGAGATCGACGGTACCCGAGTGCTTACATCCGCCTCGGTACAGGCCATGTTTACCCGGCAATCACCCCTCGGCGTGCCGATCGCGAGCAGCCCGCTGGAAGGCAGCAGCGACTATGGCGTAGGTGTTTGGCTTGATCAGCGCGATGAGTCAGGGAACTTAACCGGCGCTATCGCCGCAGGCGCACGCGGCTTCGCATCCTGGATCGACTTTGACGATGAGATGGTCGGCTGCTTCGCGACCGATCTGGCCACGCCGGGCAACTGCTTGCCACTTTATTACCTGCTTCGTGACTCAGCGCAGGATGCCGTCCGTGCTGCTTGCATTGGTGACTTCAATAAAGATGGCGGCGTTGACGGAGAGGATGTCGGAGCATTCTTTGCAGGTTGGGAAAATGCAGTCCCCGCGGCGGATGTAAACCGCGACGGCGGCATTGATGGTGCGGATGTAAGTGCCTTTTTTGTCTTCTGGTCCGCGGGTGCGACCTGTTGATGAAAAGCTGAGGCTGGAAACGCCCCTAAAAGATGGGTCACCAGTTCAGCCTTCTGTGAAAAGCGCGCGAAGATCGCGCCGCAGCCAGCATCCGCGGTGCTAATACGCTGGAGATAAACTCGGGTGAAAGCTGGCGATCGGGCTCGTACTCATCGACTGTAAGTAATATATAAGTGTGATTCCGCGCGTGGCTCCCTCGCCGCTAGCCGCACTATGGCACAGCCGTTGCCCTCCCCACGCAGGGTGGATATAGTTACGTGTGCGAGTTGTTAAGTTAACTTATCTCTACTGCATCGCCGCGCCTTGGCAGCTCTTGCGCCTTGGGGTGATCTCACGGTTTCGGTTTCGGGGGCCCTACTGGAAGTGGCGGATGCACACCGCGTTCGGTGCAGGAGTCCCCAAAAGTCGATGGGAGCTGGTCAAATCAGTGATGGATTATGGCGCGTGGGTTCACCGGATGCGAAGCCGCTGACCCAGACGCGGGCTGTGAAGGCCACCCGCCGCGATTCTCCTACACGCCCAACGAAAAAAAACCCCCGCGTACGCGAGGGTGGTGGGAGAGGCAATTTGTATCGGGAAGGGTTCCAGCAGAACCGCCCGAAGGAGGCGGACCATAAAAGTGCCCGCAACCGCGGCACATAACCGCAGTCCTTGCTTAACGCTTGCTGAACTGGAAGCGGCGACGAGCACCGGCCTGGCCGTACTTCTTACGTTCGACCTTACGGCTGTCGCGTGTCAGGAAGCCCGCATCGCGCAAAGCGGTCTCAGTAGTAGGGTCGTAATCGCGAAGGGCGCGGGCGATAGCCAGACGCAGGGCCTGAGCCTGTCCCATGAATCCGCCGCCGCTCATCTTAGCGACCACGTGCATCTTATCGAACATGTTGCACAGCTTGAGGGGCGAGGTCGCATCAACTTGGTCGCGTTCTTCGCAGAAGTAGACTTCGACCGCTTTGACCTTACCGGCCTTGGTTTCGATCGTCAGCCCCGCGGCTTTGTCGCCCGATGCGGGCTTAAGGCGGATGCGGGCAACGGCGGCCTTGCGGCGGCCTGTTCCCCACCACCAGCCACGCTTATCAGCGGGCTTAGCGGCACGAAGAGGACGAGGTGCGGGGGCGGCCGGAGCCGAGGGGGCAGCAACGAAGCCGACATCGCTGAGACTTAAGTTGGTCAGATCTGCGGGGATGTTCATCTGAGACATTGTGATTCCTGGGTCTGTTATCTGCCGTCGCGGGGTGTGTTACACTCGCCAGCGATCGGATTATCTTGTTACGTTTACGGGGGGAGATTGATTGTGCGAGCGACTCGCGAGGTTTTCCTTTGGCCTTGTCATTGGCTCCGCATCCCACGCTTGCGAGCGGGTTGCGGTAAACCGCTGGTCAGGGGAGCGGAACTTCCAGCTTTTGAGGATTGTGAGCGGCGAAAGAGTGTTCGGCTCCTTCGACGATGTGAAGCTTCTTCAACATCACGCGGGCGATGCGGTTCTTGGGCATCATTCGACGCACCGCGTCTTCAATCAGCAGTTGGGGCTTATGTTCACGCACCTGGCCGTAGGTCTGGGTCTTTAAGCCACCGGGGTAGCTCGTGTACCGCATCTTCAGGCGCTGCTCAGCTTTACGACCGGTCATCCCAACCTGCGAGGCGTTGAGAATGATTACGTTCTCGCCGGTATCTACGTGCGGAGTGTACGTGGGACGGTGCTTACCCATCAGCACGTTAGCGACTTCAACGGCGAGGCGGCCCAGCGGGATACCCGCGGCGTCCACAATATACCACCCACGCTTAACCTCGCCTGCCTTCGCGAGATATGTACAACGACGAGGACTTACTATACCCATCTGGTGGAACTCCAATCGCGGCGTCTAACCTGTCCACTCCCCGCTGATCGAAACGATCAGCCGAGAAGGCAACAAGCGGGAAGTCCGCTTCGTACGCCGCCTACCGGGCGGGGCGGGCCAGAACTGCTTATCCAAGGCAGACCGGCAAGATTGTGGAAAGTGTGTCTGGCGATGCCAGTTGGACGCCCAATGATAGGCAATCGACCGCAACCGGGAGTCTTAAGAACAGTTCCTTTGAGAAAGGTGAGCGTCGGTAGGGTGGGCGTACTTCGGCCTGAATACCGTCCCCCCATATGCTCAAGCTCGATTATTCAAACTGCCTCGCGGAACGCATCGGACCCTCTCACGGGCTTGACGCGGCGTTTTTAGACAGCCGCGGGGAAGCCGCGAAGGCGATTTTGGCCCTCACGGGAAAGCTGCAGGCATCCCGCGGCAAGGGTTGGGAACGCTGGCGTGAACTGGCCTTTGAACCAATGCGATCCGCCCATCTCGGCGCGGTAAATGATGCAGTCGCGGCGTGTACTGGGAAGTTCGACACCATGGTGGTGCTCGGAATCGGCGGGTCAGCACTCGGCAACATCGCGCTGCACCATGCTTTAAACCATCCACTCCATAACTATCTTCCAGCCCGAGAGCGGCCCGGTCCGCGGGTCTTCATTGTGGACAACGTGGACCCGGTTCTGTTCGGGAGCGTTCTGGACATGTGCGAGCGGCAAGAGGGCGGGCTGGGCCGGACGCTATTTAATGTCGTCAGTAAAAGCGGTGAAACCGCGGAGACCGCAGCACAGTTCATGGTGATTCGCGATAAATTACGATCGCTCTTCGGCGATGCACATCGCGACCGCGTGGTTGCAGTGACGGACCCGGCACGCGGCACGATGCGCGAGATCTGTGAGAGAGAAGGTTATATTACGATGCCTGTCCCCGACGGCGTGGGCGGGCGGTTCTCGGTCCTGAGCCCGGTGGGGCTGTTCTCGGCGGCGATGACGGGGATCGATATCGACGGCTTGTTGCGTGGCGCAGCGGACATGGATGTCGTATGCACCGGTTCGGATTTATCTCAAAACCCCGCCGCGATGCTGGCCATCCTTTTGGTGGAGTTGGGGCAGTCCAAGGGAAAGACCAACCATGTGATAATGCCCTATTCCAACAGCTTATATTCGCTGGCCGATTGGTTCCGTCAACTGTGGGCGGAGAGTTTGGGCAAACAAAAGGATCTTCAAGGGAACACCGTGTTCGCGGGCTTTACGCCCATTAAAGCGCTGGGCACCACTGATCAGCATAGCCAGGTTCAGTTGTACCGCGAGGGACCCAATGACAAGGTTATCGGGATGCTTGAAGTTGAGACCTTTGATCGTGATGTGAAGATACCGGCCGGCCTGGGCGTTCCTGCGCTAAGTTACCTGGAAGGAAAATCGTTTGCTGGTCTGATAAACGCCGAAAAGCGCGCGACCGAATACGCCCTGGTGGAAAGCGAGCGACCCAACTTTACGTTACGCTTCCCGTCGATTGATGCGTATCATGTAGGGCAGTTTCTGAACTTGTGGCAGATAACAACCGCCTACGCGGGCTTGCTACTTAACATCGATGCGTACGACCAACCGGCGGTGGAGTTGGGAAAGCAGGCGACGTTCGGGCTGATGGGTCGAGAAGGCTACGGCGAGTTCCTGGCGAGCGTCTCTGCGGCGCTAGCACCCACCGACCGCCATATTCCATAATATAGAGTTTTCAGGGGAAACCCCTTGGCCGTGGCGAATCGAGCGAACTTGAAAAGGTTTTCACGTCGCGTAAGTCTCGCTCTACAAAGAGGTTGCGTTTGTAAGTCGGAGGAGTTGGCCGCACTTGTGGGTTCAATGATCGCCCTTTGATTAGGATTTTTAGTTGAAGTCCGTTGAAGAGGGGTGGCTATACTCGTAGTGCGCAGCGTTCGTAAGCGAGCGGCGTTGGGACTCAAAGGTATGGCAGCGTCCAACGAAACTTATGAATCTCCGCTGACTTGGGCGCGCCGGTGGAGGGAAGTAACTGATCGTGGCGACTGGCTGACCGCCGCGGTATGGGCGGCCGCATGCGGCCTGTTGATAGTTGCTTTTCACGCTGGCGTCAGGGCGCTGTCGGTTCCGCCGCTTTACCTCACACCGTTTTTTCTACCTGCGGGTGTCGCGTGCGCGTTTGCATGTGCGTGCCGAAATCGCGCGTGCGGTGTTGGAACTCTCGCGGGGATAATTATTGCCACAAGCGGTTATCTGCTGGTGCGACCGGCCGAGTGGGATCGATCCGCCGCGCACATCAGCAAAATGCTGCTGGAGGCAGGCATCGTTGCGGGGGTGTTCTCGTGGCTGTCGGGGCAGGATCGCTACATACGCACTGTCCGGGGAATGGTGATCTTCCTGACGTGTGCGGTGCCCGCGGCATGTATCGCGGGAGTGGCAATTACTTTCATCATCATTATGGCGATGCACGAACCTGCCGTCTCGCTGGGCGGGGCGATGCAGGCTTCGCTCGACATTGTCCGCGCCGACTTTGTGGGTATTCTCGTCGTAGTGCCCTGGCTGCTCTGGTTACTTGCGGGGGCACCTACGACGCCCAACCATGGGCGGCGTCGGGCGGAAGCGGCACTACTTCTGTTCCTGGTAGCAATTACCTCTATCTTCCTATTCAGCCGCCAGTGGAGCGGCACTGGTCTCGCCTTACTCGTGGCATTCTCACCCGTCCCAATCCTGCTGATCAGCGCCGGGCGCATCGGTCCGGCCAACGCCGCAGCCAACCTCACCATCATCAGCATTTGTTTAACTTTTGCTTCCTTGCGTAACCACGGGCCGTTGGTGACGTTATTGAACGACCGCACGCAACTGATGATCGGCCTCCAGGCTTATATCGCCATCCTTGCGATATCGAGCCTCTCTTTGGGCGCTGTATCGATCGCTAGTCGCCGGACTACTCAACTTCTCGTGAAGAGCGAGGTACGATACCGGGAGTACCTGCGGCTCGCCTCCGAGGGTGTGTGGCGGGCTGAGCTGCGCAAAGCTGTTCCGACAGGGCTCCCCCCAGATGTGCAAGTCGCGATGATTCTGGAGCACGGATATCTGGCTGAGTGTAACGACTCGATGGCGCAAATGTACGGCGCTCAGAAGGGCGCGGAGCTCGTCGGAATGCCAGTCCGCCAACTGCTCGTACCCTCGGACCCGCGAAATGTAGCTTATCTTCGTGCTCTCATTGAAAATAACTACACTTTGGTGGATGTTGAATCTTTCGAGAAGGACCTGAACGGGAACGATGTCTGCTTTTCCAACTCGTTGGTGGGGATCGTTGAGAACGGGTTTCTGATCCGCGCCTGGGGCACTCAGAGGGATATTAGTGCCAGGCGGGCTGCGCAGCGAAGCCTGGAAGTAAGCGAACAACGCCTCAGAACGCTGATCGAAAGTGCCCCTCATGTGGCGGTCGAGTGCTATGCCCGCGACGGCACGATCTTGTTTTGGAGCAAAGGCGCGGAGAAACTCTTCGAGCTCTCCGCAGCTCAGGCGCTGGGTAGCCCAATATCCATAATCGGAATGTCGGAGCAGAGCACCGCTTCGTTTTTTAACACGCTGCAACGAATCGACCAGTCCGGAGAGGTAGTCGGCCCCGTTGAATGGGAGTTCGTAACCGCCGCTGGCGAAGCAAAGACATGCTTGGGATCTTTGTTTGCAATGAGCGGACCCGACGGTTCCCGCCAGTATGTCTGCGTTGACTGCGATGTAACTTCACGAGTACGTGCCGAGCACCATCGACAACGGGCTGAAGAGCAGTTGTTTAACGCCCAGAAACTCGAAAGTTTGGGGGTGATGGCGGGCGGGGTCGCCCACGATTTCAATAACTTACTTGTGGGCATCCTCGGGAAAGCCGCGTTGGCCGCCTCCCAGCTCCCCGCCGATCACGCCGCGGCGATCCCACTTCGGCAAGTGCAGGCAACAGCTCAGCGCGCTGCGGAGCTCACGAAGCAACTGCTCGCTTACTCGGGCAAGTCGCGCGTAGAGATACAGCAGTTGGATATCCCTCTGCTCATCAGCGGAATCGCGGCCCTGCTTCCAACCATCGCTCGTGAGGCGGTTGTGCCCGCGCTCGAGTTTGAAGCCGGTTTGCCCCGTATCGAGGCAGATAAGATCCAAATTGAGCAGGTGCTGCTTAACCTTATGATCAACGCTGCGGAGGCGTGCGAGGGGTCCGGGAAGACCGCCGTTCACGTCGCCGCACGCTCGCTCAAGGTGCTGCCAGAAGCTCCTCCGAGCGGATTCATCCCCGGACCGCCGCCCCCCGGAGCCTACGTTGCCATTATCGTAAGTGATAGCGGCGGGGGTATCGACCCTGCAAGCATCGAGCGACTATTTGAGCCATTCTTCACCACCAAGTTTACCGGCCGAGGTTTAGGATTAGCCGTTGTTCTGGGCGTGGTACGTGCCCACAACGGGTTTATCCGGGTTCAGTCGACCGTGAATAGAGGAACAACTTTTACGGTTCTACTCCCTGCTTTAGCTGGAACAACTTCACGCAGCGGACTGGCTCCCGTAGGCACAGATTTGCTTGGAGCAGGAACAAAAGAAACCAGATTAGATACTGGTTTTGCCCACAGCGGCCTCATCGCGCCAACCGCCTCCGCGACCATCGAAGGGAAGAACGTAAACAACATGGCGTTGCAGAAGGGGCAGCAAGGCAAGGTCCTTGTCGTTGACGACGAGCCGCTCGTGCTCGATGTACTCCGCAGAACACTGGAGGCTCTGGGCTGGGAGACACTCGGTGCTCCAGGCGGCGAGGAGGCCTTGGAGGTTCTCAGGACTGACCCCGCCGTCTCGATGGTGGTGATAGATGTCACGATGCCCCGAATCCGTGGTTCAGATTTGGCCAAGCAGGTGCGTGGTCTCTGGCCCAGCATGACCATCCTTCTCAGCAGCGGTTACGCAAGCGAGTCGCTAGGAAACCTCGCGGCGATGGGGGTGGACGGCTTCGTGACCAAGCCGTTTACTCCTGAATCTCTTTTAGATTCGCTTTTGGCCGCGCTCTCAGGCCGCGAGGTTCAGAGTAAAACGCATTAAGTGTTGGCCATCGGCTGGGCGACGCGGAAGATTGCTGGCGTCACCTGCCTCAGGAGCGATTTCCGACTTGGCATGCGACTTTAAATGTACACGCCCCCAACCAGCGTCCTACCCTACAACTAGGTTCTTATCGGCCTGCAGCGGCTCACGCCAGCCGTTGAAGGCGTTCTCGTGTAAACACTGGGTCTTATTGTGGCCCATATCGTGGTGAGATTTTCTCTGGCAAGGAGTGCCTGACCCCGTGATCTTTGAGCGACTGGTCGGATTATTCAGCGTGGATATGGGTATTGACCTTGGAACGTGCAACACGCTGGTAGCGGTGCGCGGTCAAGGAATCGTTCTCAACGAGCCCAGTGTGGTTGCGGTTAAGAAGGGCACCAATCAAGTCTTAAATAATGGCGAGGCTGTCGGATGGGTCGCGAAAGAAATGCTCGGGCGCACCCCGGGGAACATCACGGCAATCAGGCCTCTTAAGAACGGCGTAATCTCCGACTTTGAGATTACCGAGGCGATGTTGTCCTACTTCATCCGCAAGGTCAACGGCCGCAACAAAATTATCGGCCCTCGGGTAGTTGTAAGCGTGCCCAGCGGCATCACCGCGGTCGAGAAACGGGCTGTCTTTGATTCGTGCGAGCGCGCGGGAGCCCGGCGCACTTATCTCATTGAGGAACCTGTCGCCGCGGCGATCGGGGCCGGATTGCCATTCTCAGAGGCCACGGCGAGCATGATCGTGGATATCGGCGGGGGCACCACCGAAGTTGCGATTATGTCCTTGGCCGGCATCGCCACGTGCGAGTCGGTGCGGATTGCGGGCGATGACATGGACGAGGCGATCATGAATCACATGAAGCGCACATACAACATGATGATCGGCGAACAGACCGCCGAGAATATTAAGATTGAGGTCGGCAGCGCAGCCGTCATGGTCGGCGATATTAAAATGATCGTCCGCGGTCGCGACATGATCT
>ENA-ORBV01013922-ORBV01013922.1-microbial-mat-metagenome-genome-assembly--contig:-NODE-13922-length-12132-cov-5.465201_pt1 | contig 12132 bp, 5 predicted proteins | sample MGYA00237777_ERZ505514 | MGnify/ENA primary metagenome ERZ505514 (study PRJEB26160, sample SAMN06269048) | microbial mat metagenome | isolation source: Oligotrophic lake microbial mat | place... | reverse complement strand
CAAGCAGAAGACGGCATACGAGATTCGCCTTAGTCTCGTGGGCTCGGAGATGTGTATAAGAGACAGGTCGTGGGGCTTGCAAAAGCTAATCGAACAAGCAAGCCATTTCTCAACCAGTCCCTGAATCCTACCCACCCTGCTAGTTTAAGATTATTGTATTCAAAAGAGTAGATCAGTATTACATCCTAAAACAAGATATAAATCGTGTGTGATACGACCACCTGTACAATTTATTGTGCTAGCTACTAGCTGCGATTGTGCTTGATTGCTTTTATCCAGACTACAAATAAACGTCGGTCCCTAACGGTCCCTAACGGTCCCTAATGTTCTCTAAAGAGAGAGAGAGACACGCCCCCACCTTCCTTAGTCTATCTGGTAATTGGAACAGAAGAAGACGATGAACTTTCACAAGAAATGGCTTTTTCGTTCGTCCAAAATAGTCAAGAAAATGGCTGCCTACCTAGAAAATTGGCTCCCGCCCGGCTCTGGTTCTGATTGTATGCATGTTCGGGTTTTTCAGAATTCCATCACTGACAAAACATGTATGTTGTTGACCGCAGATGCGAATCTTTTGACCTTCCTGGGTCATCCTACATGTACAGCACACAACTACTCAACTGTACTCCGAGCAGTCATCACCGTAGATCATTGATTCGCATCTGCGGTTTGATAGTCACTGGCTACTTCATTCAATTGTACTAATAGTAGTATTGTTTACACTCGAATAGCGGCCGACTCATTCATCAGCAAGGAGAATGTTTCGTTCAAGGGGCGTCAGTCAACCCACATGCAGCAGTACATGCAGTCACTGACTATTCGTCCACATCATGTTTTGGGTACTGTAGTACTGCACAAGGTACTGCACAAGGAAGACGTGTCGCTGTGTGATGGCATTCATTCATAAAGCACAAGTGGCTACCACACATCAAATTATATCATACAGCATCATGCATGCACTGTTGCCCCTGCCTTTCTTATTCCTTGAGTAGTATAGCGAGCAACCCATAAAGTCATACCCCGAGGACAAAACGAAAAGATGAGCACGTCCTCACAAACACAAACCGATACCTATGCACAAGGTCCACAGCAACCACAACAGGAACAACTGCCACAACAACAACACGCAAGTACTACTACTTCTACTCCTAATAGTCGACCCATCATTCGTCGTCGAGATGGATCCCGAGTGATCCGCATTACGGACGATCAAGGCACCTCCTCCCGGAGAGTCGCCAAATTGGTAGGACTTCAAGGCATTCGCAGCTCGGCCAAGCCACACATTGACTCCAACATGTTGTATCATGCCGTGGCATCCTTTTCGGCCAGCAAACACTTTAATGAACGACTTGGTTCCATATTGCCGCAATTGCCAAAGGCCCTGCAAGAATGCGACTTTTATTGGGATTACGAGTATCGAGATGGACGTGGTTCGGGCCTAGAGGCGACACGACAATTGTTGCAAAGCATCGACGAGGCATGGGAGGTCCAAGAACACTGGGACTCCAAATTACCAGAGTTGTACGCCGTAGCCAATACCACCACTCCCGGAAATACTGTGATTACCATTACGGGGTTTCAAGATGGCGACCCTGCGACAATGGAAGAAGATGCTGCCACCGTTGCTACAATTATGAAGACCGATACTCCCGGCAGTACGGTGATATCCATCACCTTTGACGATGCCACCAGTTCTTTGTCCCAGGATGAGAATAATGATATTGACGCGTCTGCTACTTTGACAAGAGAAACTGACAACAGTGCCACTCTGATCCACGAGGCTGCCAAATCGTTGGAACCCTTTGCTGTATACGGAGCTTATTGGTCTCGGGTGAGCCAAATTGTGGCCACCGTCACGGCCGGATTGGAGATACCGTACATTACCGGTGCCAGTACGTCCGCCGATTTGAATGGCATGCCCTTGTTGGCAAGAACCGTTGCCAGTGTGGATGGGGATGCTCGTGCCGCCATTATGTATTATGCGTCACTCGACGTCAAGTATGTGGCCGTAGTATACATTCAAGATTCGTGGGGGGTCAATTATCATGCGTCGCTTCGAAAATATGGAGAACAATTTGGTATCAAAGTCGCGTCCTTTGCTTATGATGTCGATACGCTGGACCGGACGATTGTTCGTTTGAAACAAAGCCAATACCGATATATCTTTGGTATCATGCATGATTGGAAGGTTGTTCTTCAAAGTGCTTACAACCATGATATTATAGCACGTGACGACTACTTTTGGATGGGAGCGGAAGAAAAGCAATGGACCGGCGATTCGTTTCAACTCGACCGCGAAAAAGAATCCGACCTAGCAAAAGCTTTGCATGGCATTGGAACCATCAATCTGTACTTGGAACCCAACAGCTCATTCGACCGGGCCATGAAAGAAATGGCATATGACAAACAACTCCAAAACGAATTTATAACCGCCCAAGCCCATCCCGAAATCTTTGACAACTTTACGTTTCCGCACTATGATCCATCTCCCCTGAGCAATACCATTTTTGATGCCGTCTTGGCGTTGGGACTTGCCGCTTGCAGTCCAAGTTCCACGTCCAACTACAACCACACCCACAAGCTACTCCTTCCCGACTTGTTTACCGGGACGGAATTCTTCGATGCACTTCTACAGACGGAATTTGATGGAGTATCGGGACATGTCGAATTTGATAGTGTGACGGGATCACGAAAAGCCGAATTGCTTCAATTCAGTGTTGACTACGTTGTCATGAGCGATAGTCGGTCGGATGATTCCGCCTATAGATTTGCATCCAACATGGTAGCTGTGATCCACCACGACAATATTACGCACAACACGGCGCATCCTTATGTGTATCACGACAATACCACGATTCCTCCAGCTACATTGCCGCCCATGGAACAAGACTTGAATCTGATACCACAGTGGGCACAAATCTTTGGTTGGGTCTTGGCAGGATTGGTCATGATTTGTTCCATGGGATGGTTTGTGTGGACCTTACGGAGACGAAAGGTCTTTGCCGTTCAAGTTTCGCAGCCATTCTTTCTCTGTCAGTTGTGTGTGGGAACCTTTGTCATGGCAGCGGCCATTCTTCCCGCCTCCCTACCGGGTGCCAGTTCCGTCTATGATGGCGACCACAATACTAACGACCACGACGACGGAGACGACTTCGACAGCAGCAGCGTAGGACTGGATGTAGCCTGCATGTCCATTATGTGGTTGGGGTTTATTGGATTTTCCATTTCCTTTTCCGCCTTGGCCAGTAAGATTTGGAGGCTGACCATTCTCATGAAGCTTGGGTTCCAACGAGCACAAGTGACCGTCTGGGAGGCCATGCGACCTCTCTACATGAGCTTGTCCGTCAATGTACTCATGCTGCTGTGTATCACCTTTGCGTCCCCACTTCAATACAAACGAATCATCAAGTTGGACAATGTCGATGAATTTGGTCGCCCCATTGACAGTTACGGTACATGTCGTCCCAGCGACAACAAATTCTACTATTTTGTCGGGGTCATGTTGACCGCCAACTTGATTGGCGTTTTCCTTGTGACGCGTCAATCCTACCTCATCCGAAATATTCCGGAAGCCTTTAATGACGCCCAAAGCTTGTCCTTGGCCATGATGACTTTGGTAGAAACGCTGATTTTGGGAGGTCCACTCCTGCTCGTGGTGTACAACGACTCTGCGACAACACTCTACCTGGTGGCATCCACACTGCTATGTGTTTGCTGCTTGACGATACTCTTTCTTCTCTTTATCCCAAAGTTTCAGAACCGTCGTCACAAGCATCGCATGCGTTCGGTCGTCATGGCCATTAGTAGAATATCGAAGGATTCTCACGAATCGGGTGGTGATGATCGGAACAAGTACCGGTATGAGAGACCGACGATGCAGCACTGCGGCGTTCACCGCGGCAGGTCCAAGGGCGGTGTTGGGAAAATGGCTATTACTCGGAACGATCCAACTTCGCTTGCAAACCATTAGCGAATGAATCCATGGGCTGGCTCCGGATGCTTGCCAGATTCGGCTGCGGTGCGGCGGGCCCCGAAAAGGAGTTTTTCACGGTCGCTTGTCAGTGTGGATGAGTCCAAACTTTCATCCAGACTATTTTCGTTGAACCTAGATTCTTCCCATTCTGAAGAGTGCTATATTGGATTGAATTCCGACTCCTTAATGATTGTGTCTTCCTGAGTGAGATGATGATCGTCGATGGACGATTTTACAATTGTACAAATGGTACTACGAAGGAGATTAAGGTAGATTAAAAGTCGAATTACTTTTTCGCCAGCAGCAATTTGCAGGGCCAAGCATATAAACCAGCAACAATCTTGTTTGTCATATTCTCCGTCTCCTTGTATTGATGGGGTTCGGCGTTCGTTACTTAGCCAATATTGAGAGCATTGCGCAATAGTTCTTCCATGTGGTTGTGTCCGTTTCGTATCGCGCGCTGCCGTGGTGTATTCCCATCTCCAGCGACGGCCCTCGGGTTTGCCCCATGGTCCAAAAGCAGCTGGCCTATGGCGACATGCCCCCCAAAAGCAGCAACGTGTAAGGCTGACTCATGTAAATCCCCTCTGGTGTACACACTCAGATTTGCATCCGCGCCATTCTCCAAGAGTAACTTTACGATGTCCTCCTCTCCCTTCTTTACAGCAAAGTATAAAGCTCGCACGGTGATGCCAGAAGTGGAATTCTCCTTTGCAGTGCCATTTACATCGGCTCCACGGTGCAACAAAATCTTCATAATTTCCAAACGGTTCCGTTGTGCAGCATACGTGGGCTTGCCTGAGCTGTGGGCTAACCTAGGCAAAACGGAACACCCCACTGTAACAGCAGAAAGTAAAGGTGTCAGTGCCATGCTCCGGAGTACGAAAACTCCCCCAAACGGGTCTAGAACATTGCGTAGAACACTGCGCTCCTCGTTTGCTATTGCATTGACATCTGCACCGTGTGCGAGTAAGATGCGTACGACTTCCATGTTGCCAGCTTGTGCCGCCACATGCAAGACGGTCACACCTTCTCTACCAGCCAATGTAATGGCAGCAGCGTTGACATTTGCGCCGTGTGCTAGTAAGGTGCGCACGGCTTCCGTGTTAAGGTTGCATACCGCCACATGCAAGGCGGTCCAGCCTCGTGGCGTAGTTGCGTGTACATCCACTGGTGGATCTTGACATTGAAACAGCAAAAATATGCTAGTACCGTCGCTCCTGCGTATAGCTTCCATCAATGGCGTGTATCCATCGACTGCCAATTCTGGTCCAGTGTAGGGATCATTGATACCCCTTCCAAATTGCTGAAAGGTGTACACACTAATGAAGGCGTCTAGTACTTTCTGTGGCAACGACGCGATTCCTTCTTCGCCTTTGTCCTCGTCATTGGCTTTTGTCTCCTTTCGTGGCACTGGGACTAACGCTTCATCCTTGTCGTTAGCTTTGACAACGCTAGGTGGCGTTGGCACGCATTTTTCTTCATCTTCACCTTCGTCTTTGTTGTTGTTGCCGTCGTCGCTGTTGGCTTTGGCCCTCTTTGGTGGCGGTGGTGCTGTCACGGATTCTTCGACAAATGGACGCGTAGCGGTGGACGAAGGATCGTTGCGGCTTTCGAGAGCGTCGCCGTGGTGGTTATCGTTGTTCTTGTTGGCTTCCATTATTGTCTTGTTGTGACTTTCTTCTTATTCGTCTGTATTGTTTGTTTTGGGATAGCTTTGTTGATTGCTGTTACGGTTTTGTGCGAACGATCGGTGTGGGGAAATTAGCTAGAAGGAGCGCGGGCTGGCTTGACCGTGTTCAAATGAGCCGCAACCGGTACTGGAGACTTAAGGTTCGGATAGATTTATCTTTTCTTAAAAAAACAGTCACGAGTGGCATGGGTCTCCACGACCTCGTCATGACCTGAGGTTTTGGTCGCAGCTACAATTGTAAGTACTGTCTAGCTAGCTAGCATAGATAGCAGTAGCGGACACACCCCATAGCTAGCTACTAGCTAATAGCTAGTAGAAGAGGACCGTCTGCCAGTTTGGTTTGTCTACATCTGCTTCGGTGGGTATTCGGCAAGAAAAAATACTGTCTGTATGGGTATGATTCATTTTTAAACTTTCTTCGCTGCGGTATGAATGAGGATGTATCAGGGCTGGAGAAGAGGCACTGGCTTACTTACTGCAAACGCTTTACTGGCTAGCTAGTACATGCTTCAAGATACGTGGATAGCAGCAGATATGATCAAGGAAAGATCATATCACGCTAAATCTGGAAAGGATCCAACTAGGAGTCATCAATGCCTCTGTTCTTCTGTTCGCCTGCCGATCTACCACAAGAAATTCACCCACCAAAACACTTTTCCAAGCACGGGAATACTGCCGACTACATTTTGTTGCTGTATCATATAACCTCATTTATCATCTATCTTTCTATTGGCTACAAGCAGCTAGCCTGATGCCATACATCCCTGCTTACCTACCTCTCAAGCACCGCCTACATAATTCCACCACAACTACTAGTAGAGTAGCAGCTGAAACGACCTTACTATAACCTGCAAAAACACCACCAGACTGGCTTTCATCACATATACAATTTCCTTCTTGACCTTCACCTTTACGATCACCACCATCTTCATCCATTATGTTACTCCTCCACCAAACCACCTACTACCGATCAGTACTAAGCTTAATTGAGTACCGTGGTATGAATGGAAGCACGAGGATGATGTTCAAAATATACCGTGGCCTCAACATATCGCTCCAAAATTTGTTCCTCCAAATGTGCCGCCGTCATGTCCATGTCGACATGATGAGAGACATGAGGTCCAAATCCTTGTGGCATTGGTTCGTGTGGTTGCTGTTGCGACGACGGATGGTGTTGCAACTGACGAACATGACGATGACGTAAATGATGATTGCCGCCATGGTGATAATGATATTCATCCAAGAGGACCATAGAATGCGCGTCGGTACCGGCCATCCATTTCATGGCCATTTGTGCTCCGTTGGACGTCAGATCAAATTCATGACCATGGCCGTGTTGAGGCAAAAGTCCAATTTCAATGACATGTTCCAAGACCAGAATACGACGCTTAATATCATTTGGGTCGGTCGAAGGACCAGTGGCAGCTCCTGAAGCCTTGGCATTATGATCTACCATGCCATTGCGACTGTTGGGTTCTGGTTCGGGGTGTCCTTCCTGCAACGTACTACCAGCCGCCACACTTTTGCTGCCATTCGAAGCACTCGCCACCAAGACGGGTCCCCAGACAATGGCACCAGCGACTACCACGGCCACAATCAACATGAAGACGGCCAATTGTTTGCGCCAACATTGAAAGACGCGTTGATCTCGATTGGCACGCATGCCTTGTTCAAATTCAAAGGCAGCACGATGGAATTCACCACTGTGGTCGAGAGGGTTGCCACTCGAGTTGGGACTACTGCTGTGGCCATAATGATTGTCGTCATATAAATACGACATGGAATGTCGATCCTTGCGGGAGTGATGATGATGATGACCTTCGTCTCCTTCTCCATGACCACTGCTGTCATGGCCGTGACTTGCATTGGGCAAGGAATGGGTGGAACTCACACGTGGCAAATACTCTTCGTTGCGCAACTTTTCCAATCTTGACTCGATCAATTCCATGGACAATCGTTTCTTTTGAGTGCACACGAGTATGGCATTGGCATCGTCAACGGCTGCGCCATTCCAACGATCGGCAATATCTTCTTCGTCGTGAAAACTTTGAGAGTAGTCACTGTTGGGCTCCTCTTCGTCGTCATCATCATCGTCAGAGACGTCGGACATCATCTTGGTTCTTCTTGGTGGTTGTTGTTGGTTGTGGTGGCGTCTTTTTTCAATAAATGAGCTAACTTTTCTCTACTTGCTTGCTTGGTTGCTATGGTAAAGTGGCAACCTTTTATTATAATCCCTTCCTGCCGCAAACGGTCACTGGAGTACATCCCTTACTTCCGATCACTACTGTTGACGCTTGGTTGTTTCTCGAAGATCTTTTCATCTACGGTCAGGCATTTCTTTTACCTCTCGTGTGAACCTGCGATTGGTTTTCTACGGTATCGTACCGGTACACTGGATTTGCGGCGTTTTGTTAGTAGTCCAGCAACAGATGGATTCGTAAAGCGACCACAAAAGGGGGTGGACAACCAAACGAAAGAATTAGTAGCAACATGTGGATTCAAAGAACCCCGTCCTAAACGAAGAAGGGAAGCACTACTCTTGAAGCGAACTTGTTCGATTCGTAATGACTTCGGATAAAACGTCACTAGTCTAGCTACTAGACAGAAGAAAAGAACTGATCATGGACCTGCGGCTCTGAAGGAACCTTAACACTAAAACATTCGGAACTCAAAACACTGAGAAGCAAGCTGATTGGAACCTTGGCTCTTGTGGCTATGGTAGGAAGACTGGTAGGACAGGCATGTAGGCATTCAAGGGGGATTGCTAGGCCCAACTCTAGTTGGCCCTTGTGTTGGGCTAAATGATGGCCGAACCTTGGGGCTGCAACAGAAAAAAAGAGGTCCAGTGTGGGTGGAAAACAAGAAAATTTTGGGGCCAGCTTTTGTCATCAATCATGACAATGCAATCCGGGCAATTGAAGACAGAATCACCCAGGTTGACAGGGGTGAAAGCTGAGAGAAGCTTGTGGGTTTAGTTTTGCTAGTCTGTTGCCAAAAAAATCAGGTGTTGTGATTGATCACTTGTTGCGAATGACATTTCAGTCACAATGAAGGTCCATGCACAAAGGCAAAAAACAAATGAATGAAAGGGCTCTCGGATGACAGCAGTTGGCCAAAACATCAAATGAATGAAACAATGCAAATGCAAGTGAGGCAAAATCCAGATGGATGGGATTTGCTTCTGAGATGGCCCTGACACTGCAATTGTTTTCATTTGACAATGTCCAGGACATGCAACAGAATGCATTGCAAACCCACAGAGCAAAAATTGCCAAAGACAGACACAACCATTGCACAGTCAACAGCCGTTTAGGGCCACTGTGGGGGAATCAAACAGAAATTCAAACAGCAATGGCACTGACTGAGAACCTTCAGGGGGCAACGTGCTCCTTCCTTGGCAAGGCTGGCTGCTGCTAATGACATCGACTCTGCCAATGACAACTTGAAAGGCTGACTGTCACAGCAATTTGAACCACTGAGGTGAGCCTGGATGAAACCAAATGCCTCCTTGGGAAATCTCATTCCAAACCCATGTGTCAGTGGATCCTTTGGGACCTTCATTTTCTCAGTTTGTGATCCAGGGTTGCTCTGAGAATCTTTTTTTTTGTCAGGAGTCCCTAACCAAAAAGCCTGTCATCTTCACCAACAAACATGCTGCTCACAAATGCAGACAATGAAGACATTGACAAAAAAACTGCAGTTTGGGAGCATGGCACATGTCCACTTGATTGGGAAACAACAATTGCGATCCTTCCAAACTCAAGGTTTCTTGATGCACAGACGGCAACAGCTGCCATCCGTTCACTCTTGACTTGACACTGCAGTTGCATGAATGTGAACAGAAAACAGCAAGGTCAGATTGGTTGTGGCAATGACATGTGAAATGCTTTGGAGGTGGTGAAGGCGTGGATGTTTATCAGATGCCCATTGTCACAGCTTTCTTTCAACATGTTGCGATGCATCAACACATCCAAACGGTCCTTCAACAATTTGTTTTGCTGTTTCCTGGCCCTTTTGGCAGTGGTTGTGACTTGAATGTCCAAAAATTGACCAACATTTGAGCGCCAAAAGCTGCAGAGGCGTTGAAAGACAGCTTTTGGTGCACGACATCAGATCATCACGAGGGTTTCATGTGAGTCAGTTTGGTTTTTTGAGCTGTTGAAAGCCTTCTGTTGGGAGGTTTTCACTTGTTTGCTGGGGTGTTGCTCATTTCCACAACGGAGCATTCAATGAGGGTCCCCCAAATTTGGGGAGAATTTGAATTGGGGGAGAGTGAGGAGAGTTTGAAACTCTCCCCCAAATGAGGGGAGAGTTGCAGGGGACATTTCGTTCAACAAGAAAGAACGATGACACATTTTTGCTCATGTTCAGGGGAGAGTTTTGAAACTCTCCCTCAGTCAGATTGTAGTTCAGAGTTCATTTTGACTTCTTTATGGGAGGTTTCAAATTCCCCTCTTTTGAAGTGCTCTCTTGGCATTGCAGGCAACTGCCCTCACTGTTTTGGAGGAGCTTTGCTGAAGGAGTCAAAGTCTAGCTAGTTTCCAGAAAGCTGCATGTGATCCCCATGAAAAGAACCAAACATGTAGAACATCAAGCAGCAATTGCTAATGCAATGACAGCTAAACTGTCATTCAAGATCCCAATTAAATTTGTTATGGCAATTGGATTGAAATTACAATTAATTGCAATGCAATGTGATTGTCCCTAGGTCTGAAGCTTTCTAACAGGTTTCTTGAACTGCTAATAGAAAGGGGCTCCTAAACTAAAAATAAACTTGTTGATTTTAGCATGTTTTAGGAATTGTGAGAAGAGAGAAATGTTCTCTCGAATGAATTGCTTTGCATTTTAGCAAACTTGTTGAGCGGTCAAAGGTTCCGCTCCAAATCGACTCATGGACCAACATCTTGCTTGGTCCATGCATTTAGGGATTTGCTCCCATGCGGCAGGGATTTGTTCCCACACTGCACTTGTTGTTCACACTTTGCTCGTGATTGACGCCTTTCCGTCACTTAAACATTTGTGTCCCGCATTGGGAACATGGCACGATCGCTTGCCTAGCAGAAGCTCCCGCTCGTTATCCAATGGGGAGATTCGTTCCCACTTTGGGGATTGCTGCGCATTCCTGCAGCTTTTGCATTTGGAATCAATAGCAATGACTACAATGGTAGGGATTTTGGCATGCGCAGAGCCAATGAACGGAGCCAATGGAGCCATTGAAGCAGAAAGGAATCACAATGGAGCTGAAGCTCACAGCAAAACAGTGTGAAATGGGAGCCAAAATCAAGTCAACCTGCATCTCTTTTGGCTCCATTGACTCCATTGGCTCCATTGGCCCCACAAATGGAGTCAAGGTGAGGTGGAGGTTTGAGTCTGACACCAAGGGCATGTGGAAACCCACTAGCTTCCTGTTGTGTCAAAGAACCTCTTCCGTCATTTGGTTGCAGTTTCAATTGTTTTTGAGTTTGTCTGCATGTTTCATTGACAACCTTTTTTCATTCAATTGTGAAACTGCCATTGCTGCATTGATTGTCATGTGTTTTTCTTTTTAATCACTTTTCCCCTCCACGGAAAAGTCTGGTTTTTAGAAAACTGCCTTCTCATCTGAAAAAACAGCAGTCACCTTTGAATGGCATGGCTCATGAGGATGTTAGGCCGGGTTGCTAGCTGATTTCTAGAAATTGTCATTCTTTGTTAACAAAAAGATCATCATGGCAAGGCATGAGCCCTTCTTCATGATCAACTGCATAGGCTGCACTGTGTTTTTCCTTGAGGAAACACAAGCTCAAACATTTTGTGTCAATTGCAGGACAGCCATTTGAGAAATTCTGAGAATCATGCAAATTGTCAATTGGACAAACACTTCATCAAAACCTTTTTTATCCAAAACACCGGATCTGGAACATTTTCCTTTCATGGCCAGCTCTGTTGAGAACAACTTCCTGCAACTTGTCATGTGTCTGCATGGTGGTCAACCCTTGACCTCACAAAGATCATCAATTTTTATGTCAACATTGTGTCCAGATTTGTTTGTTGAATGTCTGTCAATCTTGTGTGATTGTCACTTGAACATCTCACTTCTTAGCAGCTTTTCTTTATCAGTTAGGTAGCAACAGCAGGTGGGCATTAGATTCAAGGTGCTGCAAGCTAGCTAGCCCCACAATTTACCCCAGTGTCAACAGTCACTACTAGCAGCTAGCTAGCTAGCTACTACATTGTAGTAGGTTTAGCAGCAGAAGTGAAAACGGTGCTCTAGTAGTAGGGGTAGGGATGATAAGGAAATGGAGCTAGTGTGGTTCAGACGGAGGCCACGTCACAGGTTTGTCGCCTCTCATTCTTTTTGACTTCGCCGTATTGCCGCCGAAAACTCCTCGTGCAATTTGTTCCCAAATTGGGCCGACGAAAGCATCTGTTCTAAACAAGTTAGTTATTATAAACAAGTTAGTTATTGATCGTAAAAATAGGTCATGGC
>ENA-ORBV01013917-ORBV01013917.1-microbial-mat-metagenome-genome-assembly--contig:-NODE-13917-length-12137-cov-5.266833_pt1 | contig 12137 bp, 12 predicted proteins | sample MGYA00237777_ERZ505514 | MGnify/ENA primary metagenome ERZ505514 (study PRJEB26160, sample SAMN06269048) | microbial mat metagenome | isolation source: Oligotrophic lake microbial mat | place... | reverse complement strand
AATTATTGAGTATCGTCTTATTCAAGAACAAATACTTTATGATGTTAATTTAGATGGTATTTTGGAATAAAGTTTTGCCTCGTCCTATCTTCACTACAATAGACGAGATATGAGGCGAAGCAACAGGGAAAACTTTGTTGAATATGTATCGGCTTCGCCGACTCTTTTTGTATGTACGGATCGAACTCCGAAGCAGAGCTTCGGAGTATTCTCCCTAATCGCAATAAACTTAGAAGGACTTGTCTCTAAGTGATTTATTTACCGAGAGGTAAAGCCATAGAACGGAGATGATTCTTTACTTTTTCATAGGATGTTTCACACTATATTTATTCTCTTGAAAGTATAAAAAGAGGAGTATAATAGAGGAAGACAGTTCGTAGTTATTCCAAGTTAACCCATCATCAGGGAATTCAATATTGTTTGAGAGCCAAGGAGCATCGCAAGATATTCCAACGTTCTCTTACTGAGAATACCCACCTGGCATTATGCTAGGATAACTACAAAATTGTCTCAAACGCTTCGCTTCGGCGAAGCGTTTTGTTTTTTATGCCGAGAACGATATCATTAGGTCTAATGTTACGAAAACCATTATTTAAAGAAATGTTTGGAGTTCTTGTTCTGATTGCGTTTTTGCATATTACAGGGATGAATTATTTTTGGTACTGGAAGTTTTTTTGGTTTGATATTCTCACACATTTTTTAGGTGGTCTGTGGGTTGGTCTTGCTGTGTTATGGCTTGGAAATTATCTTTTAGAAGATTGGAAATTAAACAAAAGGCAGACAATGTTTTTTGTTTTGTGCGCAGTTGTGTTCATTGGAATTTCTTGGGAGGTTTTTGAATATGTAAATGGTATTACTGTTGCAAATAAGAAGGGGTATTGGTCAGACACATATTTGGACATAATTATGGATTTAATTGGAGGAGTGCTCGCGGGCTTGTATGGATGGAGGATGCTTAAAAAAACAGAGGTTGTATTGACAGATAACACTATAAAATATGAGTAATACATTAAAACTTTCATTTTGGAGCGGAGGAGGTACTGTTACAGGAGCAAATTTTGAACTCGCAACAGATACGTATCATGTGCTCGTGGACTGCGGTTTACTTCAGGGTGTTCCAGATTCAGGCACATTTAATACTGGAGCATTTCCATATGATCCAGCTTCAAAGCAGGTGCTTGTTATAACTCATGCTCACATGGATCATGTTGGTAGGATTGGAAAACTAGTCAAAGATGGTTTTACTGGAGTAATTTATTCAACAAAAACTACGCGAGACCTTGCAGAACTTATGCTCGCAGATGCTCTCAAGATTATGGGTTTTGATTCGAGAGATAATGGCACCGAACCAATGTATACAGGACAGGACGTTGAGAAAGCTTTTTCTTTATGGAAAACAATTCCATATCATACCCATAAAGACATCGGAGGAGGTTTTTCTGTGTACCTTAAGGATGCAGGACATATTTTAGGTTCTGCAATTGTTGAAATCTCTTATGGAGATTCAAAAATAGCTTTTACGGGAGACTTAGGAAATTCACCTTCACTTTTACTTCGAGATACAGAAGATGTGGCCGGGGTAGATTATCTTGTTATGGAAAGTGTTTATGGAGATCGTAATCATGAATCAAAAGAGGAGAGAAGAAGTAAGCTTAAACAAGCCTTTCTCGATATTGTTAAAAGTAATGGAACGCTTGTTATTCCAGCTTTTTCCCTTGAGAGAACTCAGGTGATTCTCTATGAATTAAATGAAATGATTGAGAATAAGGAAATTCCTTCAATTCCTGTTTTTCTTGATTCTCCTTTGGCAATACGAATAACTGAAATATATAAAGAAACTTCTGAGCATTATAATCAGGATGTAAAAGATGATATTAAGGGAGGAGATAAGATATTTAATTTTCCTAAATTAAAATTTACCCCTCAAGCGAGAGACTCAGGAATTATCCAAAAAGCACCAAACCCTAAAATAATTATTGCTGGCTCCGGCATGTCTGCAGGAGGTCGTGTGGTAAATCATGAGGCGCGTTACTTGCCTGATCCTAAAAACATTATTCTTCTTATTGGATATCAGGCTGTTGGTACTATGGGCAGGGAATTATCTGAAGGAACTAAGGAGGTTACTATTAATGGACAGCAGGTGAAGGTACAGGCAGAAATTCGTAAGATTGGTGGATATTCATCTCATAAAGACTCTGATCATTTAGTTGAATTTGTTGAAAATGCAACCCGCCTGCCATCGTCTGATGCGAAGCAAATGGCGGGCAGGAGTAATAAATTGAAGAAAGTTTTCCTCGTACTCGGCGAACCAAAATCAGCACTTTTTTTGTCGCAGCGACTCCGTGACTATGTTGGGGTGGAGACAGTGGTGCCGGAAAACAAAGACTCTTACGAATTAGAATTTTAAGATAAGAAGACGTGTCTACGCATAAAAAAATCCCCGAGAGGGGATTTTTTTATGCGTTTGCTTTCTCTACAATCTTCTTAAATGTTTCTGGTTTTTCTTGAGCAAGTGTTGAAAGTATTTTTCTGTCGATACCTATCTTACTTTTCTTTAAAGCGCCGATAAATTTTGAGTAAGGAATTTCTCCGAGTTCTGCATTGATTCGAACATTCCAAAGTTTTCGGAAGTCGTTCTTTTTGTCTCGGCGGTGTGCAAAAGCATAACTTCCTGCATGGAAGACTGCTTCTTGAGCAGCTTTCTCTTTCTTTGATCGAGCAAAACGATATCCTTTTACTAACTTTAGAATATTTCTTCGATACTTGAGGGCGTTAACGCCTTTCTTTACTCTTGTCATGGTTGTGTATTATGGAAAAAGCTTGTAACGGCTCTTGAGTTTATTACTAAATGTTGCAGGTAACATTTTCTTTTTTGTAGAAATTTGTGTTCGACGATCTTCTCGGGCATTAAAGTGGTTTTGGCCAGCCTTTCGTGAAAGGACCTTGCCATTTTTTGTTACTCTAAGTCGTTTTGTGTAAGATTTATTAGTTTTCATCTTTTTCTCGTGTAGGAAAGAATAATACTCTATTAAGTAAAATTTGTCCACTTATTTAGGCTAAAAGAGGCTATTTTGCCGGTTCAGGTTTCGGGTCTGGTTTTTGTGTGTTTACCTCTGCTTCTGCCTTTATTTGGGCCGTTTTATCCCTCTCAATAACACAGGTAAGACCTTTGGGACTCTTTTGAGGAGCCTCAGCTATTTTGTGAGATACTGATATGAGTTTAAATATTCTCTCAAGTCTTTCTCTGAGGAAGGTACTTTCAAGGTATTTTGATCTACCTGCTAAGAAGAGGTTAATTTTTACTCGGTGTCCTTCTTCAAGCCACTTACTTACATTTTTTGCCTTAAGAGCGAGATCATGTTCACTTGTTCCAACCTTTACTTGAATACTTTTAGTTTCAATTATATGAGCTTTTGCTTTAGCAGCCTTCTGTTTTTTACTTTCGAGGTATTGATACTTACCATAATCCATTATTTTTGCTACAGGAGGTTTGGCAGAAGGGGAGATTTCAATAAGATCGAGTTCGAGCTCTTTTGCTTTAGCAAGAGCATCGGCAAGTTTAAGTAAACCAAAATTTTCTCCGGCAGGTCCAATAACACGTAGTTCTGGAGATCTTATTTTTTCGTTAGTTCTTACGTAGGTACTCAAGATGAATTTCTTTAATTGCAAGATACTATAACACGCTTGGTCTTATAAAGTAAATGTTTTTTATGTTCAAATGATATTTAAATATAAAGTTTTGCCTCGTCCTATCCTTACTTTCAGTAGACGAGGTATTAGGCGAGGTAAAAAGGAAAAACCTGTTTAAGAGGTATCGGCTCCGCCGATACCTCTTACATGTGCGGATCGAGCCTTAAAGTAAAGCTTTGAGGTGTTCTCCGTAATCACTATAAAACGCCCCTTTAAGGGGCGTTTTATAGAGAGCGAAATTTATTTTTCGCAACTACATGCACATGATGCATTTTTACAACCATCACATGTTGCACAGTTATTACCACATTCACATTTTACTTCTTCTATCATAGTATTTGTAATTGCTGAGAATACCTTCTCAGGAAAATATATTATACTACTTTTATTAAAACAATACATGGTGGTATATTTATGACATGAAACGATTACTTCAAATTTTCTTTCCTCTCGCAGGTGTGGTTCTTTTAGGTTACATACTTTCTGTTTCCATAGGAAATAATGGTGGAATAGCGGAAACATTTAACTCAAGTGATAAGCAGGTTCTTTTTTATAACCTCTTCAAGCTTGCAGGCTTAACTGCTTTTACGCTCTTGTCGTATCAGATCATTACGGGTCCCTTTATGAGATTGTGGGAAAAAATTTACGGAGACAGGTTTTATCTTTTTCATGCATGGCAAGGGATATTTGTTCTCGTATTTGCTGTGACACATTGGATTCTTATTCATGTATACATGTCATTTTCAAATCTCTCTATTCCTGAGTTTGACGCTCTCTATGAAAAACCATTTATCTATTTTGGTCCTATTGCTCTTATTTTAATATTCGTAACGGTTGTCACTGCTGTGCTGACTGTTCTTTTGAAATGGACTAAACTTGAAAAAATATGGTGGGTACATTGGATAAACTACATAGTATTTTTTATGATATTTTCACACAGTCTAAAGATAGGTTCTGATATTGCGTATGCTGAAAGTCCACTGCGCCCAATCTGGTACGCCTTCTTTGTGGTAGCAGTAACAGGTCTTTTATATCGACGAGTGTATGTGGCTTTTTTAAAACAAACAGATGAAAAATCTTCTTTAGCAGGAGAAGGGGAATCCTACAATAAAATTGTCTAGGAAGGTTCGACCTTCCTTTGGTGAGTAAAAAAAATCCCCGACCGGTGTCGGGGACATTGTATGTCCGAGGTTTCGAATGTTATAATTTTTTTGTTGTGCCCTCCTCTTTGATTGCAGCGTAGACCTCCTTGCGGTGTACTGGTACATCGCAAGGAGCCTTGATGCCGATGCGAACCTTGTCGCCCTTGATGTCCACGATTGTGATCTCGATGTCATCTCCGATCATTATTATCTCCCCCAGATGTCTTGAAAGAACTAGCATAAATGACTCCTTTCGTTGTATATAATCCGTTACTTACATTTCACGGATAGTTGCATAATATATACAGTAAGAGTTGTTTTTTGTCAAAACGTGATACTATGTGGACATATAATAAAATTGTAAATTAAATTCACTCATTATTATGAACAAAAAATACATTTTACTCCTTATTATATTGGTCGTTACACTTTTTGGATTGTGGTACATAAATACTCGTGGAGATCTGGAAAAAACAGAAGTGACTGAGACTTCTCGAGTTCAAGTTGAGGAAAAAACCGAAACTACTCAAAAACCAGTTACTACTTCTCCTATAAAAACAATACAAACTTCATCATCTGCTACAACAAGTGTTCCTGAAAAAGGGGTTGTTGTGGTAACTTACACTTCAAAAGGTTTTAATCCTTTTATTGCTGAAGTTAAGCTTGGTGATTCAGTCCGTTTTGTAAATGAGAGGGGGGATAGGGCGCTCTGGGTTGCTTCAACTCACCCTGAAGGCACAGCAGAGTTTTTCGCTGGCTTTTCTGGTTCACGATCTCTTAAAAGAGGTGAGTCATTTATTATCCCCTTTACAAAGGTTGGTGCGTGGAGTTATAAAAATATAAATGACGCCGGTCATCAGGGTGTTGTTATCGTAACGGAATAAAGAAGGATAAAAAATAAAAGATAAAACCCCGAGGCATGAGTGCCTTGGGGTTTTGTTTTGTGCTTCACTTACATTTCAATTGTTTCTTACTCGGTACGTTTGTATAGCAGATGTTGCAAACTTATCAAGTAAGACGATCATTCGTCGCGGTTTCGGTGGCTTGAAATCCTCTGGTTTTCCAGGAGTGCCATGTTCGTAGGAAATATGGGCTTTCACATGAGTTCCAAAAACCCAATCAGCTACCGGCAAGGTAAAGAAGCCTGAAATTGCCTCATTACATTTCGTGTCGGCATGATGTCTCACATGAAAGAGGTATGCTTTTTTCCAAAACCAGCCCCATCGAGGATTCTTCATTCGTGGTTTCCACCAGCTTTCATATGGCCAGTGCTCGATCATGTGCCAGATTTCATAGAGGAACATTGACCATGCAATAGCTAGATATCCTCCCAGAAAAATGGGCACAGTTGGTATGAGCCATTGCGCAAGAGCAAAAAATGGCGTTGCGAAAGCTGCGAAACCCATAAATGAATACCACGGAAAGAACGAAGCCTCATGCTGATGTTCTTCAACGATAGGGTAGTGGTTTCGTACGGTTGGTGCCTGACGGTTTGTCATGTTGAGACCAATTTCAGTGATTCGATGATGAATTAGATCATGTTGTCGATAGAGTCTTGCCATTCCCGGCACGATCGGCGCATGGAGCATGTATCGATGAAAAAAGAACTCAGCGAAAGCATTCACAAGATGCACGATAAGAAAGGTTAGAGTGAGTGACCACCATGATGTGCTGACCTGGTTCTGCCAGACAGTTGGCGCTACGAGCGCCACAAGAAAGAGAAATCCTGCGAGCGTAAGTGTATTAACAATAACAAAGAGCGGGAGAGACAGTTTTCGAACTTTAGAGTGTGATGGTAACATTGCGACCCCTTTCAAAGTAAGGTGTGTAGGTTCAATCTCAATTCCTTTTTTAGTATATCAAGAATTTTTTATGAAGAAATGATGAATGAGTCAAAATGAAGAAACCCACGACGCATGTCGTGGGTTTTGAGTTTCTGTGCTTTGCTGGTTTTAGAAGCTTTCCACGAGTTTGGAAAGTTTCTCTGCCGCTTTGGCACAGGCTTGCTTTTGTTGCTATTCGCACAAAATACGTAAGTACTCTCGACCCCATCTCGCTTGTTTCATTTCACTCAACATAGCTCCGGTTTTCGATTCGCGCACGCAAGTCAAGCGGTTGACTTGCTCATCTCCACCCAAGCAAACCAAAACCCCGCATTAAAGCGGGGTTAGGTTGTGCTAAGGGGTGGAGATGGGCGGAATCGAACCGCCGTGCAGAATATGATTAATGTATGCATCTACAAAGTGTAGTTTACCTCGGTGTATTTAAGTTTTTATAGATTAGAGATAAACAAGACTCTATAAAAACCGAGCTCTTTGTTTTGAATATGTATCGAGCGGTACATATTCTATTCCGAAGGGGTTGCACTTAGATATTCGTTACGGACGTAGAATATCTAAACGTCGCTTAGGCTAAAGCGTAAGCGAAAGCAAAATCTTTCTCTCCAAAATATGGAGATACTACAGACTTAGCTTTTGTAATTAAGTTTTTTGCACTTAATGTTTTCCAAAAGTTTAAAGAGTTATTGGAGCTCTACTTTGCACATATATTGACCGTTATCCTGTCTAGGCCGATCATCCCCGAATTTTGCACTACAAAATTCGTGTCGAGATATTTTCTTTTCCGTAAGGAAAACAAAATATCTCGGCCAGTATTTTTGTACTTTTTCGTGCCAGAATGTTTTATTTCGCGTAAGCGGAATAAAAATCCTTGCCATAAAATTTTTGCATTACAAAATTCGAGGCATTATCTAATGCCCGAAGTTTAACCTTCTCTTTTCAAAGATCTATGAATATCTCTATCGGACTCACGTTTCTTTATTGTTTCGCGTTTATCAAATTTCTTTTTACCGCGAACAATTCCGATTTCAACCTTAATCTTCTTACCCTTATTATACACCGAAATAGGTACTATTGTCAAACCTTTCATATGTTCCGTATCTGTCAATTGAGACAATTCTTTTTTGGTAAGTAAAAGTCTTCGGTGTCTATGTGGGTCGTAGCCTTCTGGGGTGTTTGCTTGTTGGTAGGGAGGTATGTCTGCTCCAATAAGAAAGGCTTCATTTCCTCGAACTGTTACATGAGATCCTTCGAGTGATCCACGTTTGTTACGGAGCGACTTAACCTCAAAACCCAAAAGCTCGATTCCTGTTTCAAATCGCTCTAAAATTTCATAATTAAAATTGACTTTCTTGTTGCCCACAAGCATAACTGCATCATATCAGATTTTTATATATTGTCCGGGTTATACTAGATATAGAAAAACCTCTTCGAAAGGATGTGTATGATGCGACTATTTCATAACATATCGGCGTTAGTGCAACTTGTCGTTGCATTGGTTTGTCTGTTGACCCTTTCGTTTGTTGGATTTGTACTGTGTTGCAATACACGTTAGGAGAAATATGGAACATCAGGTGCTCCGTGCGTTTTTTGATTCTTTCTGCAACCTTATGCCGAAGTTCTATGTGGTGGCGGTTGCAATCCTTGGGTTAGCACTTCTCGCTGCTATTTTTGGCAACGAACGAGTGCTACGAAAAGAAAAGGGGAAATAGTAATATGAAGATGGAATGAAAAGTCGTCCCCGGGACGACTTTTTTTGTTTGAAGAATTCTGTATAATGCATGTACTATGGCACCACAAGAAAAAAAGAAAATAGTAGTTATTCGCAAATCGAATAAAAATAAGTCACCTCAACGTAATGCGGTGTCGCAGATTGTTACGACGTTTTTAATTTTTTTGGCACTTATAACTATCTATACTCTTATTACAGAAAGTAGTTCCAAGATAGAAAGCATACCCCTCTCTCAGGTTGCAGAAGATGTTTCATCTCAAAAAATAGAAAAAATTGTTGTCGATGGAGATTCTCTCGCAATTTCTTATATTGATGGAGAAGAAAAGAAGTCTATTAAAGAGGAGGGGGTTGGTCTTTCTCAAACACTTTCAAATTACGGCGTTTCAAATGAACAGCTTTTAAAGGTTTCTATAGAAGTGCTTGGTAAGGGAGGTTTCGGCTTCTGGTTTTTCAACTTAGCACCAATTCTCATACCTCTTATATTTATTATTTTCTTTTTGTGGTTTTTGAGTAGGCAAGTAAAAGGTGCTGGTATGCAAGCATTTACTTTCGGTCAATCAAAAGCACGTATCACATCTCCTGATGACAAAGCACAACGAGTTACTTTTAAAGATGTTGCTGGTGTGAAAGAGGCAAAAGAAGAGTTAAAGGAAATTGTTGATTTTCTTAAAAATCCAAAGAAGTTCTTGGACATTGGAGCACGTATTCCAAAAGGAATTTTACTTATGGGTGCACCGGGTACAGGTAAGACTCTTCTTGCTCGAGCTGTTGCAGGAGAGGCGGGAGTTTCATTTTTCTCAATATCAGGTTCTGAGTTTGTTGAAATGTTTGTGGGAGTGGGTGCTTCACGTGTTCGAGATTTATTTAAGGTGGCAAAGCTTTCAGCACCAGCAATTATTTTTGTTGATGAAATTGATGCAGTGGGACGTGTTCGTGGAACAGGAGTTGGTGGAGGAAATGATGAGCGTGAACAGACACTAAACCAAGTTCTTGTTGAGATGGATGGTTTTGAACCAAATGAAAAGGTGATCGTCATGGCTGCAACAAATAGACCCGATGTGCTCGACCCCGCACTTCTTCGACCAGGACGTTTTGATCGCAGAGTTACTCTTGATTTGCCAGACCGGCATGATAGAGAAGAGATTCTTGCAATTCATGCTCGTAAAAAACCTTTAGCTGAAGATGTGAATATGCCAGTAATTGCTGAGAGAACACCAGGATTTTCTGGTGCTGATCTCCATTCTCTGATGAATGAAGGAGCGATTCTTGCCGCGCGCGAAAATAGAACAAAAGTTTCTCAGTACGATTTGATTCGTTCGATTGAAAAGGTAATGCTTGGTCCAGAGCGAAAAAGCCATATACTTTCTAAAAAAGAAAAAGAAATTACTGCATATCACGAAGCAGGACATGCTCTTGTTGCTTCTGTGCTTCAATACGCTGATCCAGTTCATAAGATTTCAATTATCTCTCGAGGTAGAGCTGCGGGTTACACCTTAAAACTTCCACTGGAAGATAGAAAGCTTCAATCTAAAAAAGAGTTTCTCGATGATATTGCAGTTTCACTTGGTGGTTATGTTACGGAGAAAATGGTTTTTGATGATGTAACCACTGGTCCATCAAATGATTTGCAGGTTTCAACAGCACTTGCTCGAGACATGGTTACAAAATATGGTATGTCAGACAAAATTGGAACAGTTGCGCTTGAAGGTTCTGGTGGACGAGCTTTATTTGGACGCGGGGTAAATGATAGGGAATACTCAGAGGAAGTGTCTGCGAGTATAGATTCTGAAGTTTCTCTTATTATGAAAGAAGCTTATGTAAAAGCAGAACAAGTTATCACTACCCATCGTAAAACTCTAGACGCTATTTCTCGTGAACTTATAGAGGTTGAAACAATTGAAAGGGAAGCTTTTGAAAAGATTTTGATCACTCACGGCATTCAACCAAAAAAGAAATTAGATATTGAACATCAAGCTTAAGTTGATGTTCATACAGTAAATACAAAAAGTGTTAGACGCCCGGCGTCTAACACTTTTTGTATAGTTACTATGTAAAGCTATACACAGTTCTATTTGACCTTAAACTTTAAAGTTGTAGTATCTATATCTTGTCAGTTTCTGAAGTTTGTATGAATCGAAATTTCCTAAAAATATTATTCTTAATTGTTTGTATTGCACCCTTTGCACTTTTTGCGTCTGGAGCACCTACTCATTCAGAGATGGTTCCTGTAACCTTACTTTCTATTGCTCTTATTCTTTTAGTTGCACGATTTTCTAGTCTTATTGAAAAGATTGGTCAGCCAGCAGTACTAGGGGAGCTTATGATAGGTATTGTTCTGGGAAATCTTGCACTGTTTGGAATTACATTTTTAGAGTCTATAAAATCAAATGAGATTATTTTATTCCTCTCTGAGCTCGGCGTAATTGTACTTTTGTTTCAAATAGGACTTGAGTCAAATATAAGCAAGATGGCAAAGGTTGGCTTGCCAGCGATTCGGGTGGCGATTGTCGGCGTGGTTGTACCTTTTGTACTAGGAACATACGTTGTTGGTCCGTGGCTTTTACCAGGCCTTAGTTTCCACGCCTATTTATTTTTGGGTGCAGCACTAACAGCAACTTCTGTGGGAATCACCGCACGAGTATTTAAGGATTTGGGTGCTTTGCAATCAAGAGAGTCGCAGATCGTTCTTGGTGCCGCCGTTATTGATGACGTCTTGGGTCTTATTATTCTTGCGGTTATTTCAGCGCTTGTGACAGTGGGAGAGGTTACATTACTATCAGTTTCTCTCATTACGCTTAAGGCATTTCTTTTCTTGATACTCGCTGTTTTTCTCGGACAATTATTCGCTCCGAAAATTGGCTTTTTATTTTCAAAAATTCATACCGGTACAAGTATGAAATTTACAATCGCTTTCTCCTTTGCTCTTTTGTTTGCTTATATGGCAAGTCAGATTGGTTTAGCACCTATTGTGGGAGCATTTGCTGCAGGTCTTGTTCTTGATGCTGTGTGCTTTAGAAATTTTAGAGAACCTGAAGTGGTTCATGACATAGAGCAGGCTCTCGAGGAGGCAACTGATCGCGTAAAGGCTCGTGTGTCAGGGGTTTTACAAAGACATAACGCTCATCATGTTGAGTACTTGATCGAACCCGTAGCTCATTTTCTAGTACCTATATTTTTTGTGATGACAGGAATGTCTGTTCATCTTGAGTCACTTCTCGATACAAAAATTCTTCTTACTGCTGTTGCAGTTACCATTGTTGCAATCTTAGGAAAAATTGTCTCAGGTCTTGTTGCGGGAAAGGGAACAAGTAAAATGACTGTAGGATTAGGTATGGTGCCTCGCGGAGAAGTTGGTCTCATCTTTGCAACCATGGGGGTTTCTCTAGGTGTTGTTTCTCAAGGTCTCTTTTCTGTAATTGTTCTTATGGTTGTATTTACAACACTTCTCACTCCGCCATTTCTTGCGCTCGCAATTAAAAAACTTCAGAAGTAAAATTTTATAATCCAAAAACAAGCAGAGGAACCTGCTTGTTTTATGTAGCGATAAAAATAGTCCACCTGCTTGGACTCGAACCAAGGACCCCCGAGGTATAAGCTCGATGCTCTAACCAACTGAGCTACAGGTGGATATGACAATTTTGACATACTACTCCACAAAACCCAATTCTTCAATCTAAAATGCTTTTGTGTTTTCTTGTAATTGTTTACAGCTTACTTATGTTATTTGTTTAAGTG
>ENA-ORBV01013915-ORBV01013915.1-microbial-mat-metagenome-genome-assembly--contig:-NODE-13915-length-12138-cov-7.814195_pt1 | contig 12138 bp, 10 predicted proteins | sample MGYA00237777_ERZ505514 | MGnify/ENA primary metagenome ERZ505514 (study PRJEB26160, sample SAMN06269048) | microbial mat metagenome | isolation source: Oligotrophic lake microbial mat | place... | reverse complement strand
GGCCACCCGACGAACGTCCCGTCGGGCCGGAAGCCGCCGTCGGTGACGAGGAGATGGAGGTGCGGATGCCAGTTGGCCCGCGAGCCGTGCGTCTGCAGGCAGGCCACGATGCCGACGGTGAGCGCGCGCTCGCCCGTCAGGATCCGGATCGCCGCGGTGACGGTGCGGGCGGCGACGCGGGCGATCTCGCCGAGCAGGCGGCGCCGATAGAGGCAGTAGGCGCGCAGCCGCTTCGGGATGGTGAGCACCACCTGTCGGTGCGGCACGGGCGCGAGGAGCGTGGTGTCCAGCCACTGCGTCCAGATCGCGAGGCGCTTGGCGTGACAGCTCGGGCAGAAGTATCGGCACTTGCAGGAGAAGGCCAGCAGATACTCGTGCGTGCACGCATCGCAGCGGATGCGTGCGAACCCGTGCTCCAACACGCCGCACGCGAGGAACTTGTCAGCGACCTGCGCGACCACGGGCCGCCATGGGCCATAGTCCCGTGCGAACCGCTCGTCGTAGACCGTCTGCAGGCGGTGCAGATGATCCGACACCAACCGAAAGAGCGGCGACGCCTGGGGGCGTCGGGGTGTGTAGACGCCACGCACCGCCGGGGCCGCGTCGGACATGCGCGCTCCAGGACCGGGGAGCGCCGAGCATACGTCCGACTCGGGGGCGGACCGTCACCGTTCCGTTGCGCGACGGGCTGTTTCGACGCAACCTCCCTGTGGCGCGGGCCTAACGGTGCTTGCTGCAGACGGGCGTCTTCGGAAGCGCGCTCCGCGCGCATCGTGTTGGAGCGCTCGCAGCAGAAGCGGGCGTTCGCGTGTCCAACACTGGCCTCTTGCAGAGGGGTAGAATGTAGTTACATTGTGCCTACACCTCTTCCCGGGTTGTCCATGAAGACCAAACTCGTCCGGATCGGCAATTCCCGGGGCATCCGCCTCCCCAAGCTGCTCATCGAGCAGGCGGGACTCGAGGAGGACGTCCAACTGGAAGTCCACGGCAACACCGTCGTCATCCGCCCGCTCGCGTCGACGCGGGCCGGGTGGGCCGAGGCCGCCGCCGCGTTGGCCGCCACCGACGAGGGCCTCCTCGATCCCGTCGTCCTGACCGCATTCGAGCAGGATGAATGGACGTGGTGAGTTCGGAGCTGGTGACCCGGGGCGACGTGTTTCTCGTGGCACTCGATCCGACACTCGGTCGCGAGATCCGCAAGACGCGTCCGTGTGTGATTGTCTCACCGGACGAGTTGAATGGGGCGCTCAGTACCTTCATCGTCGCACCCCTGACGACAGGCTCGCACCCGTACCCATTTCGGCTTCCGTGTCGTTTCGCTGGAAAGTCAGGCCATGTCGTCCTGGACCAGTTGCGCACCGTGGATCGCGCCCGGTTGACGAAGAAGGTGGGGCGGATCGGTCCGGCGACCCTTGAGCGGATCTTGGGAGTGCTGCAGGACATGTTCGCTGCGTAGTCGGCACGCTAATCTGCCTCGGCCGCAGAAGCGCATCACGCTGTACCGCATCCACAGTGTGCACGCATCCTCTGCCCAGCAGGACGACGTTGATGGGATGGTGGCAACCCAGCACGAGGATGTCGATGAGCGCCTTGACGATGGACGCCACCTGGTCGGAAGGGCAGAAGTCGCGACGTTCTTTTCAAGTGTCGTCTCCGGCGGCCCTCGTAAGCTGGCACATGTTCATCCCCCTGAATCCGTCAAGATTCGCTTCCTCACTCCTGAGGTGGCGTTCGTCGACGTTGAGTCCACGTCGATGTCAGGAGCTGGCCCGCGTACGCCATATTTTCTCATCGTCACCACAGTCAGTGGAAAGTGGGGCGTAGCTGTGGTCCGGGATGGTGTTCCTGTTGAGTGAGGTCGCTGGGAGGCAAACAGTGCGTTCGTGCCCAGTCCCCTTTCCGGCCAGCGTGCGATCGGTACCTTCTGCGCACATCAGGTGGAGGGGAGCGGGACGCGCCTCCCGCGCTTGCTGCCGACGAAGCCAAAGAGTTCGGCCACCATGATGTCTGCTGTATCCAAGGACGGCGGCGGCTCCGCCGTCAGATCGGGTATGTCTTTGTGGCGCTGATGGTCCTCGCCATTCGCCCCATGCTCCAGCAGCCGCGTCCCCATCAGTGGCGCCGGATTTACGACATCTGGGTGGCCTGGTCGTACACCGGCGGCGGTGCGGTGCGCGCGGCGGCATCTTTTCCGGCAGCCTTTTGTTTGGAGGAGCGACCACCCATTCTCGCGGTCCCGACTCCGATCACCTGCGAAGGAGAACCGCGTGCGATGCGCCTGAGTTCAGTGGTCCGCTCACCGGCCCGGCCGGTCCTCGCCTATGACTGTTCGCGTCCGTTTTGCCCCCTCCCCGACCGGCTACCTGCACGTCGGCGGTGCCCGCACCGCCCTGTTCAACTGGCTCTACGCCCGGAACACCGGCGGCACCTTCGTCCTGCGGATCGAGGATACCGACAAGGAGCGGAGCACCGACGCCCACACCCAGGTCATTCTCGACGGGATGCGCTGGCTCGGCATCACCTGGGATGAAGGGCCGGTGTTCCAGGGCGCGCTGGGCGACCGGCACCGGGCCGACGCGGAGACTTTGCTGGCCGCGGGCAAAGCGTATCGCTGCTTCTGCACCCGCGAGGAGCTGGACGCGGCCCGCGCCCGGATGGAAAAGACCAGCAGCGGGTTCCGCTATGACGGCCGCTGCGGCCGGCTGTCCGACGCGGAGATCGCTCAGCGTCTGAAGGCCGGAACCGCGTTCAGTATCCGCCTCCGCATGCCGGACGAGGAGATCGCCTGGGACGACGCCGTCCACGAGCGGATCAGCTTCCAGGGCCGGGACCTCGACGATTTCATCATCCTCCGCAGCGACGGCAGCCCGATCTACAACCTGGCGGCGGTCTCCGACGACATCGCGATGGGCATCACCCACGTGATCCGCGGTGATGATCACATCTCCAACACCCCGAAGCAGATCGCGCTCTACCGGGCCCTGGGACAGCCGGCGCCGGTCTTTGCCCACGTTCCCATGATCCTCGGCGCCGACGGGAAGAAGCTCTCCAAGCGGCACGGCGCCACCGCCGTGGGGGACTACCAGGACCAGGGGATTCTTCCGCTGGCGATGCGCAACTTCCTGGCCCTGATGGGCTGGTCGCCGGGCGGCGACCGGGAGATCATGCCCGAGCCGGAGATGATCCGGCTCTTCTCCCTCGCGGGCATCCAGCGCAAGCCCGCGGTCTTCGACGTCACCAAGCTGGAGTGGATGAACGGACAGTACCTCTCCGCCGTGCCGACCGAGGACCTGGTGGCGCCGGTGGGGCGGCACCTGGCGGAGATGCAGGTGGCGGCCGGGACGCGGGACATCCGGCCGGTCATTGATGCGGTCAAGGCGCGCAGCCGGACCCTGCTCGACGTGGCCACCCAGGTGGCGGTGCGGCTGGATCGCTCCCGCGTGGTGCGTGACGCCAAGGGCGTCGCGCTGGCGGCCAAGCAGGGCGAACAGTTCCAGCGAAACCTCACAGCCGCCGGCACGGCGCTGGCCGCCCTGCCCGCCGCCGACTGGACCGCCCCCGATCTCGAGGCCGCCATCAAGGCCCTCGCCGAGCGGGAGGGCAAGAAGCTCGGCGACCTCATGCAGCCGGTCCGGGTGGCACTCACCGGAGGCACGGTGTCGGAGCCGGTCAACGAGCTGCTCGCCGTGGTGGGCCGGGAGGAGAGCCTGGCCCGCATCGCGGCGGCGGCGACGTGATCCGGAGAGGCGGTTGGACGGTTGGGCGGTGGGGCTGGATCGGCACCCTGATGGCGCTGACCGTCGGTCCGTCCGGGCCTCTCGCCGCCCAGGGCATCGCCCACGCCCCCGCTCCGGTCCGCCTGATTTTCACGGGCGACATCAACCTCGGCACGCGCACCCTCGAAGAGGGATTGCCCCCCGACAGCGGCCGGACGCTGTTTGCCGGGGTGGATTCCCTGTTTCGGGGAGACCTGCTGATCGGCAACTTCGAAGGGGTCCTCTCGGACTCCGGCGAGTCCGACAAGTGCGCCCCCAAGTCCACTCGGTGTTATGCCTTTGCCACGCCGACCTGGCTGGCGCAGCGGCTGAAGGAGGCGGGGTTCACCCACCTCAATCTGGCCAACAACCACGCCAACGATTACGGCCCGGCCGCTCGCCAGCACACCGAAGCCGCGCTTCGGGAGCTCGGCCTCACTGCTTACGGGCCGCTCGGTCAGGTGGCGATCACGCCGCTGATCCGCGACGGAGAGATGACCCTGGTGGGCATCGTGGGGTTTGCCACCTATCCCCACTCCTACAATCTCCTGGATATCCCCGGAAGCGCCGAGCTGGTGCGGCAGGTGCGGCCGCTGGTGGACGTGCTCGTGGTCACCTTTCACGGCGGCACGGAAGGCGCGGCGGCGACCCGGGTGCCGAAGGGACCGGAGTATCTGGCCGGAGAGCCGCGCGGCAATCTCCGCCGCTGGGCCCGCACGGTCATTGACGCTGGCGCGGATGCCGTCGTGGGCCATGGCCCGCACGTCCTGCGCGGCGTGGAGTTCTACCTGGGCCGGCCGATCGCCTACTCGCTGGGCAACTTCCTGACCTACCGAGGGTTCAGCCTGGAGGGACCGCTGGGACTCACCTCCATCCTGGAATTGGATCTCAATGCCGACGGCAGCTTCCACGGCGGCCGGCTGCCGCCGCTGATCCAGCTCCCCGGCGCCGGTCCGGTGTCCGATCCCTCCGGCGCGGCCGTGTCACTACTCCGCCGCGTGACTCGGCTCGACTTCCCCAAGACCGGTGCCCGCTTCGGGGACGACGGGACGATCCTGCCGCCGTAGCGGTGCTCTCTCGCCGCCGAGCCGCAGGATGCGAGGACCCGAACCGGTCACCGGTGCGGCAAAGCGAAAGCGGCCCCGATTCCCGGGGCCGCTTTCCAGTATCCATCCTGCAAATTGACTCCACCCGCGTCAGGGACGGCTGCCCGTCGCCGTGCTCCGGATGGCCGGTGGTCGCGTCGTCGCCCGCACCGCCGCGGGCGGCACCGGCAACGGGATGGTGCTGATCTTGGCCACGCCGGCCACCGCCAGGCCGGTGGACTCGAAGAATAGTGGAAAATCGTTCGGGCCCGGCAACGCCTGTGAGGCGCAGGCGATGGTGATCGAGGTCAATCCCGCCGTTGTCTGATGCTGTGCGATCTGGGCCGGCGGAATGGTCTCGATGCAGGAGATGACCGCTCCCACGTTTGTAAACTGAGAGCCCATGTCCGCCAGGAACTGATTCTCGGTGTCGATTCCGGCCTGGAAGTAGAACCCGACGTGCTCACCTAGGAACACGATCCGCCCTCCCTGCGAAGCAAAGGCCTTGAACCCGTTGATATCGTTCCGGGTGTAGGGAATGGTGGGGTTCCAGAGGAAGATGACCTTCACGTTGGCCGGAATACTGCTCCAGTCGGCCACCGAATCTACCTTCACGATGCTGAAGCCATTGGCCGTCAGTACAGAGTCAATAGTAAAGTTCGCAGCGTCGGCGCACTCGAGATCGAGGAAGCAGGAAGAGCTACGGCCCCGATCATACATCACCACCGTTCCATTGGAGCGAGAACCGGTGGCAGTGTAGTTCACCAGATTGGCCGCGAACAGCCGGTTATTGGGGTCCTGACCCATGAACGCGTTGTCAAACAGATTCATGTCATTGATCACGATCACGTCCGTTCCCGCACTCGGGATCGGGCTGATCACGATCTTGGCACACCCCGACGTGGCCGGCGTCGCCGTCACCCGGGCGCAGATCTGGAACAGGGCCGGCGTCGGGACCGCCACCGGCGCCTGGTAGAAGCCGGTCCCATCCACGGTTCCGAAGGTAGTATTTCCACCATCGGTCCCGTTGACGGACCAGGTAAACGGACCCGTAGGACCGGTCACGCTGAACTGCTGCGTGCCTCCCGGCAGCTTCTCCACCGAGTCCGGCGTGATGATCAGCGCCTGTGGCCCGAGGATGGTGACGGTCGTGGACGCGCTGACCCCGCTGGTGTCCTGAAGAGTGGGGGGCGTGCGGGCGGTCACGGTGATCACCCGGGAGGTGCCCGCGGTGGTCCGCAGCACGCCCGCGGCGTTGACCGGGATCTGCTGATCGCTGCTCGACCAGGAGATGTAGACACTGGTCACCGGCTGCTGCTGGCCATCCAGCGCCGAGACCGTGAAGGCCATCGTGTCGCCGGCGGTCAGGGTGGTGTCCAGCGGCGAGAGGCCGATAAACGCGACGTTGCTGCCCGGACCGATGTACGATGGAACCATCAGCTGCGGCGCGGTGGGCACACCCGCGCGTACCTCCACCGATTGCACCGAGCTGAACAGCACCAGGCTGGTCAGCGTCTCATAATCGAGCTGTACCGACAGGGTCTCGGCCGCGACGCTGGTGACAAAGCTCAGCGACACATTGAGTGTCTGGGTGTTGACGTTGAAGGGGAGCACCCGCTGGACGATATCGCGGGAGATGTCACCCACCGTGCGATACAGCCGGACTCGCACCTGTTCCACCGCCAGATTGGGTGCAAACCGCGCCATAGACGGTGGCGCGACCGCCTGCAGGGTCACTGTGGCGAACCCCGCCCCGCCGGGTCCCGAGGTCGTGTCCTCGCAGGCCAGCAGCAGCGCCGGCACCGCGGCCAGGACCAGTCGTCGCATGAATGTCATACATACACCTCCGTCCGGAAACGCCAGATTCGTCGCAGGAGATCATCCAGGAAACCCTGGCTGACAAACGCCTGGACCGCGTTCATCGTGGCCTCGGCATCCACTCCCCACAGGGCCGAGCGCTTGATCTCCGACTCGAAATCGGCATGGATGTAGACTCGCTGGTCCTGGCTCCAGGACACCGGGAGCACCTGACTCAGTTCGGCCGACAGGCCGTTGACGCCGGGACCGCCCACCGCAATCGTCGGATTGAGATGGAAGATCCGGTTCTGCAGGAACCAGGCGTCTCCCACCACCACCGCGCGGCGAAACGCCTGCCCATCACTGCGCTGGTCGTCAGGATAGGAATTTCAATCGGGCTCGGTCGAGTATCCGGCAAACATACGGCGCGATCGCCGACCACGCTAGGGCCGGCCGGCGCGTCGCGGCCTGCCCGCCGCCCGCCGCCGCGCCTCGGTGGCCGTCCGGACGGTGTGGCCCGTGGGCATCCGGTCGCCGCGGGGACCGATCGCCGACCACGCGTGGGACGGGCGCGCACGCCGAACGTCCCCGCACGTGGGCGGGGCGTCGGGGTGAGGCTCAGCGGGCCTGGTGGGCCGCGGCGGGTCGTCGCGTGAGGCCCGGTCCAGACGGTCCTCGGGTCGAGGGCGGACTCCGCGCGGCGGCGTGGGTCGCCGTCGCGGCGCGGGGGCGGAGGGGCGCGAGGATCTGGTCGATCACCGAGGCCTGGGTGATGCACGCGATGATCCGCGTGGGCCCGCGACATGTCGGGCAGGCCAGCGGGTCGACCCCGAAGATCTGCTGCAGGAGCGCCGCCCATCGGCGGCTGGCCTCGGGTCCCCGCGCTCGCGAGTCCCCCGTAGTGCGCGCCCGCTCGTCGCCCCGCCCAGCACGCATGACCGCCCGTCCGGCGCGCCCCTCCGCACGCGCCGTCGCCGCGTCGTGCGCGCGCGCCGCACACCGCCTCGAACGCCTTGGAAAAGAGGCCGAGCCAGGCTACCCCCGGTCCCGTCACGCCGCACGCCCCGCGCAGACCGTCGCGGTGGCCCCCCGCTCGTCCGGATAGCGCGGGCGGTGCGACGGGTGCAAACTCCATAGGGCAGTGCCGGCGGTTCAGTTCAACGGAGGTTTGGCGTCGGCTTCGCGACGCAAAACCTCTAACGTGTTAGGCGGGTGCCGGGCTTTCGCTGTACATTTTAGGCATGGGATTGTCATTCGAGTGGGATCCGCGCAAAGCGGCTGCCAACGAGAAGAAACATGGGGTCGAGTTCAAGGAAGCGTCGACCGTGTTTGGCGACCCATTGGCGTGGTTCCAACCGGACGCCGAGCACTCGCTGGGCGAGGACTAGGTTGTTGCTTTTGGGGCGATCGTCCGAAAATCGATTGCTCGCAGTGCTCTTCACCGATCGCAGCGACGGGCTGGTTCGCATCATCAGCGCCCGCTGCGCCACCTCGCGCGAGCGACGGAAATATGAAGAAGACTTCCGCTAAGCCGCCCCGCCGCGCCGCCGCCTCCGCCGACATCGAGCCGGAGTACGACTGGAGCAAGGCCGTGCGCAATCCCTATGCCGCCCGCTACGCGGCGGGATCAAACATTGTCGTGCTGGAGCCTGACGTCGCAGCGGTCTTTCCGAATGCGGCATCCGTCAACGAGGCCCTACGATCGTTGGCGAACGTGATGGCTGGGCGCACTCCCAAGCCGCCGACTCGGCGACGCTCCGCCTAACGGTGCTTGCTGCAGACGGGCGAAGCGGTAGCTCGCTGCGCTCGCATTTTATGTGACCGCCCGCTGCAGAAGCGAGCGTTGAGGCTGTAGAAAAAGCCTCAACGCGCGGTGCGTGAAGGCTCCGCGTCGCGCAGAATTCACGCGTAGACAAATGCCGCGCCGTGTTGGACGGTTTTTCCTCGGCCATATGGTCGTGATCGCGTCGTGCGCGACGCCGCGCAGCGCTCCCAGCTCCGGTTTGACGCGGCATATCCCGCATGCGTCAGCTTTTCGATGTGGTGCCCCAAGCAAAAGCGCAGCCATTGGCCGTTCACCTTGGGACGGCCACGCCGCGTGGAGCGATCGAGCCGCTGCTGCATGCGCATCGTGCACGTCTCGGGCTCCGCTGTGTCTTCGCGCCCTGGAAGTGTTCACCGACAGACCCATTCGTGGCGTTGCGGGCTCCTCTTGATCGGGCAGCTCTCGCACGCGGTGTAGCTCGGCACACCTGACGCGGCCATCGCGACGTACCTGCATTCGCACGTCCTCGTGCTCGACGCGATCGGGTACCTCAGCAGCGGCCGCTGCGGCGAACGTGCTCTACCGGCTGGTGAACGACCGGTACCCGCGCGGCAAGCCCATGCTGGTCACGACGAACAAGGCGGTGGCGGCGTGGGGGCAAGTGCTGAATGATGGGGATCTGGCCGAAGTCCGAGTGCGTAGGTAGGTCAACGGACCGTCGACGAAAGGTCTACTAGCTCCACTACGAAACCGGGGCAAAGTCAGTCCCGTTCGTGGGAAGTCTACGATGCCACTTCAGCACCGACTACTCAACCCCGCGGCACTTTAAAGTTACAGTCGTCAGTAGAGTTACGGCGGGCGCCGCACTACCAGCTGGCAGAACCGACATTGTGGAAATGGCGAAGGAGGAATCCGACAGTGCCAAAGCTGTCGGCCTGTCATTATTCAGTGGAACGGGGAGCGAGCCGAGCGAAGTCGCGGTTTCGCCTGAAAGCAACCAAAAATGTGGAGCGTCGCGCTGATTCTTCGTCTTGGCCACGATCAGAATGCGCTCCCCAAGCGTGATCACCGCGAAGCCATCGAAAGGGTTCAGCTCAGCAACGGGCAGGGAGACGAAGCCCGCCAACCCAAATGGCGCCGAGACCAAGTTAGCTGTTCCGCGCGTCTCGTTGAATTCCTTCCAGACAGCGTAAGCTCCTTGGCGCCGCGAGAGGGCGACTGGCTTCAACACACCTCGCGAGTCAGAGTGGGAGTTCACGGCCGACGACCACCCGGCCCGGTACCGCGTTGAGTGGAGAACGCTCCCCAAAGACTTCCCCTCTAGCATGTGTGCGGAAGCAAAAACGACTGAAAGTGGGTCTGATGATCGAGCCGTGGCAATCGACACGTACGAAACAGCGAAAGCAGTTCTAAGGGTGTCAACCCGCGACGAAAACGCTCCATCATGTGAGGTGCTGATTTCCAGCATGACCAGCCCATCAACAGAGTTGCCAGCTACTTTCTGCTCGTGCCGCGCCAAAGGGATCGATACGAATAGAGAAGACATGCTTCGCACGAGAGTCGATGTAAACTCAGGGTGGGCTAGGACATTGTGTAGTGCTACTATACGTTGTCTCGCCCCCCAGCGACCTTCGGAATAGTGCGCAGCGCTGATGACCAAAGAGTCGCTAGGCGAAAACGGGTCAGCATGTAACTCCGGAAACGACTTGAAGAATACGAAGAACAGCCCGCCATCTTCAGCATCGACGACACGGACGTCGGCGTCGGTCTTAAAAGGGGCACTGAGTTTTGACACTTGACCGGAAGGACCAGCTACTACTCCCACCAAGCGCTCTAGGGTTTCGCCCGTCGCCGTAGGTACTGGCATCAAGTAGGTGCGCGCTGCCGCGACGAACACTCCCTCGTCCATATTCACGAGCGTTGCGCCGTCAGCAATCACAGCCGTTCCATCGCGCAGTCGAAGTTGGATCGATGGGTCCATCTCCAGTCGGCAACTGTCAACCGGTAGTGTTCGAAAGGAAAGCGGTTGACCCTCTTGCGAATGCCTCCCCGCTGCCTCCGCACATCCAGAGAGGGCTGGTCCGCCGAAAATACAAGACAGGCAAAAAAAAACCTGGCCGACGATACGACTGTTCGACTTAGACCCACTCATAGGACGGCTCTCAAGAAGCGATGTATGGATTGAGACTACGGCCTTGCACTATAACAGGATGCTCCCAACACGGAGTGAATGCGTCAGGTGAATAGTGGTGGTACGAAGACGTTCCGCGTCCCAACAAAGTCAAAGCGAAACGCTCAAAGGGCATCGGCCGAAGAATCAGCTACATCTGACGGAAGAAAACCCCTGTCGAGCAAGAAGCTCCACTCGAGAGTTCCTCACTCCACGACTGGCAGATCGATTTCCGGCATGTTCCCACCTGACCGAGACCATCACCTACCCGGTCGCTAGTCGTGCTGCCATAACGCAGCGTAAGGAATGGCAGCGCGAGGCATAGTTTAAGGCTAGCGCCGGGCTGGAGCTGGGGCCGCTGTTACTAATCAGTGAGGTGAACGCGAATCTTGTCTGCTCTTCAGAACACGCCGCCCCTCGCGATTCGGCAGATACACGACGGTCACACGCGCCTCTCCTAGGCCCGTGACCTCTTGAAGCGAACTGCTCCTAAGCTTCGAAAGCACAAGTTGAGAGGCCTTCAGTTCAGTATCCGGAGCTCTGGGAGACGATCGTATAGCACGCATACTATTCACGAACACCGTGTCTCCCGAGGCATCGCGCATTCGGGTGAGTGCCGTTGCCGCAGCCGCGAATAGCTGTGGGTTTGCGCCACGCGCCGATAGTACGATCACGTCGCCCCCTTCTTGAGGCGGCCTTCTCAACACTACCGCAGGTTGACCTCCGAGGCCGTTCTCGGTCAATACAACTTTTGTCTCGATACGGCCGTACGGCTTCACCGCTGTCGACTGAGCGCCAACCTGCTGCGCATCAGCATGCGCGACTATGGCGAGTGAAAGCACTGTGAGCTTGCCCCGTTTTAGTGGACGCGTACGTGTTAGGAACTACGCGGCCACCTGCAACTGCTGTTCGTACACGACGGGGCTGACATAACCGAGGGACGAGTGCCGTCGCTGCCGGTTGTACCACGTCTCGATATAGCGGAAGATCGACCGGCGCGCTTCTTCCCGCGAATGCCAGTCGTGCTTCATGATCAACTCGAACTCCAGCGTGGCAAAGAAACTCTCAGCCACCGCGTTGTCATAACAGTCGCCTTTCCCACTCATGCTCGCCAGCATGCCGTGCGTCGTGAGCTCGGTGCGGTACGCCTCCGCGGCATATTGACTCCCGCGGTCGGAATGGAAGATCAGGCCCGGGGCCGGGTGCCGCGCCTCACGCGCCATCCGCAGCGCACTCGTGACGAGCTCCACTTCCATGGTGTTGCGCATCGCCCAGCCCACGCAGCGACGCGAGCCCAAGTCCAGCACCGTCGCCAAGTACAAGGAGCCTTCCCGCGTCGGAATGTACGTGATGTCCCCAACCCACACCTGATTGATTGCGACGCCCTGCACGTCGAACGCGCGCGCCAACCGATTTGGGGCGATGGGATCGGCGTGATGCGAGTCGGTCGTCACGACGCGTCCGCGCTTCCGGGGTCGTGCGACCAGCCCCTCGGTTCGCATCAGGCGCGCGACGCGCTTGATGCTGGTCGGCAAGCCCGCCTCCCGCAGCTCCTGGAACACGCGC
>ENA-ORBV01013914-ORBV01013914.1-microbial-mat-metagenome-genome-assembly--contig:-NODE-13914-length-12140-cov-4.353975_pt1 | contig 12140 bp, 9 predicted proteins | sample MGYA00237777_ERZ505514 | MGnify/ENA primary metagenome ERZ505514 (study PRJEB26160, sample SAMN06269048) | microbial mat metagenome | isolation source: Oligotrophic lake microbial mat | place... | reverse complement strand
GAATTATAACTCATGCCCGGTAACCCGGAAATACGAGGGGAAACACGGGCTAGATTCTGATTGTCGTCCGACAGATCCTGCGGTGCCCCTAGGTCAATCCACCACTCCAGTCCCATCCAAATTTCCGGAGCGCGCGTGAGCATGCGTGAGAGTCCCACAAAGTTGGTAGGCAACGACAATAAAACTGCGGTCGGAAACCGGCTCTACCTAGGAAAAGTAAACTTTGGCGCGATTGTCTCATTCACGCGCAATGCGCTATTCGGCGGCTTCGCTCGGGTTGGGCTGGCTCAAGGAACGAGGCCGCTCCGGTTGGCCTGCCATGGAACTTGTCCTCCCTCCTGAATCTGGCGCTGCAAGGCTGCCGCCAGATCCTGAAAAACGCCCGGCTCCGCCTTTGCCAGGTCCTGTTTCTCGCCCGGATCCTTCTGGAGATTGTAAAGCTCAGCACGAGAAAATGGATTGATCACAAGTTTCCATGCGCCCCGAATGTAAGCCTCGCTGGTCTTGCCGAGAAAGGCTGCGCCTCCCTCACGACGGACAAAATAGGTGCCTCTGGCGTGCTCCGTTTCACCGGGACGGTGCAGCATCGTACCCAGCAAGCTTATCCCATCGAAACCTGATGGCAGGGCCACGCCCGCAGCTTCGCAAGCGGTTGCATGAATATCCATGGTAAGCGCCTGCCGGCTGGTGCTGCTTCCCGGCGCGATGTGATCCGGCCATCGGGCGAGGCCGATCACGCGCAGGCTTCCTTCATACATTTCCCCCTTGGTGCCCCGCCAGGGGCCGTTGTTTGCACCAAGCGCCAAGACACCGCCATTGTCCGACGTGAAGATCACGAGCGTGTCCTTGGCAAGTCCGTGCTGGTCGAGTGAAGCGAGGACCCGGCCGATGCCGTCGTCCATATGTTCGATCAAGGCCACCAGCTTGGCGCGGCTCTCGCTCATGCCGGGCTCCCGCCGCCGCACCTTCTCCAACCAGTCCGGCGGGGGCTGGATGGGGCTGTGCGGGGCATTGTAGGCCAAGTAGAGGAAAAACGGTTCCTTGGCCCGGCTCCGGGTCGCGAGATAATCGCAAGCCCAATCGGTAAACAGGTCCGTAGCGTGCCCTTCGGGTGTGATCACCTCGCGGTCGCGGCGCATGTAGTTGTGGCCGCGCCGCACATGGGTCCAGTAGTCGTCCATCATGTCGCCGAGGAAACCGCGAAAATGGGAGAAGCCGCGGTCGAGCGGCGCGTTGGGCGCATCGGTGCCCAGGTGCCACTTGCCAATGATAGCGCTGTGATATCCGACCTCGTTCAGCACCTGCGGCAACAGCACGGCATGCGGTGCCAGATCCCCCCATGAGTTTTCTGGCACTTCTTCCCGGATAACCCCAGGTACACCGACCCGGTCGGGATAGCGTCCAGTCAGCAACGCGGCGCGGGTCGGCGAACACACGCTCGAATTCGCATAGAAATTCTCAAAGGTGATCCCTTCCCGGGCGAGGCGATCGATGTAGGGCGTCCGGATGTCCGGCGTGCCGAAGCCCGAATAGTCGCCCCGCCCCAAGTCGTCGGCGAGGATCACCACGATGTTGGGCGGACGCACCGGCGGCACACTGGCGCCGGAGGAAACTCCAAACATCATCAGTCCCAGGAGAGTGAAGCCAAGCCAGGACAGGACAAAGGATCGCGCGTTCACGAGTCGGAAAATGTGTCAGCGACGCGCGGAGAGTGTGTCGAGATGTCGGATCGTCTGCGGAACGTTTTCCACCGGCGTCTCCGATTCGTCCTCGATGAAGTAAAACTTGATGCCGGCTTCACGGGCGGCCGCGAGCGTCGGCACCCAGTCGATCTGTCCCTGCCCAACGGGCACGTTGTCCGCGTGCCCGGGACGGGGCACCCCGGGGCCGACGGGCACGCCGAGCCGCAGGTCCTTGAGGTGCATCAGCTCCCAGCGGCCGGGGTATTTGCGCAGCAACTGCGCGGGATTCTGGCCGGCACCGAAGACCCAGAACACATCCATCTGCAAGGTCACCACGGCCGGGTCTGTATGGCGGACAAGGATGTCGAGAAGCGTGTCGCCCGCAGCGTTGACCACCACGAACTCTCCGCCGTGCGTGTGGAACCCCAGGCGCACACCGGCCTCGCCCAGCGCGCGCCCCCAGCGGTTGAAGCCCTCCGCGTAATGGCGGACGGTGGCCTCATCCTTGATCAGCTGGATCACGGGCCGCGGGATTGAACAGAGCACGTAGGCCACGCCCAGCTGCTTGGCCTCGGCGACCACGCCGGCGAGGTCGGACTGCAGGCGGGCAATCGGGATGTGCGCCCCGATCAGCTTGAGCCCGCGCTGCTGTGCTTCGCGCACAAGGTCCGCGACCGGCAGCGAACCGGTGCCCGCGATCTCGAGATTGGTCAGGCCGAACGCCTTCGCTTGGTCAAGCGCGCCAGGCATGTCCTTGGCCGCCTGCTTGCGCAGGCTGAAAAGCTGGAGCCCGAGTTGGTCGGGCGGAAAACCGGCGTGCAGGGGAGCGGTCAGGACGGACGCGCAGAGCGCGCCCAGCACGGCAAGGCGGCGGGTCTTGGTGAAGGGTGCGGGAGTCATGAAGGGTGTCTGGGTGTCAGCCGCACCTGAGCCGACGACGATCAGGTCATAGCCCTTGTTTACCTTTGTTGGCATGATTACAGGCATGGCGACGGTTCAGAAAACGCCCTTTATGCCCACTGCAAATTGGGCGCCAAATTCCCGCACCCAGTAAACACGGGCATGGGCGGGGGTGCCGGAACCGTAGCGCAGGTTGACGAGGGGCTCGTTGAGGAGATTGGAAACGCTCGCCGTCAGCGAGAAGCGCCGGGTCAGGATGTAGTTCGCACTGACATCAAATGTAGTGCGGGGCGCGATATATTCGTAACCGTCCGGACCGAAGGTCGGCTGCGGTGCACGCTTGTCCAGACCGCGGTAGTTCCAGCGCGCAGTGAGGGAAAGTTTCTTCTGACTGAAGGTCAGGCCCCAGTTCGCGCTCTTGGGAATAAAGCTGGAGAAGTTCGCGTCCCGACCTCCCTCCAGTTCGAGTTTCGTCGCGTTGGCAAACACGACAAAGTGTTCACCAATCGACCCCAGCGCTCGCAGCGGATAGCGGAGATTGAACTCGGCACCTCTGACCCGCGCGTCACCGGCATTGAAATTCGTTGTGATGACCCAGTCGAGATAGTTCCCGTCCAGATTCAATTCGGCGAGGTCCGCCTCTGTCGCCAACCGGGAACCGGTTCCGAAGAAGTCCTTGATCTCCTTCAGGAAGACGCCCGCGCTGATCATGCCGCCGTTCTTGTCATAATACTCGAGGGATAGGTCGTAATTGTCGGCTGTCCACGGATTGAGCGCGGCATTGCGGATGGTGAGCGTGCCGCGGCCTGCGGCGGGAGTAGGATCGTCGGAATCCAAGTCGGCGGAAGTAGCCACAGTCCGGGGGACGATGTCGGTCAGGTTAGGACGGCCATAGGTCTTGGCGTAGGCCAAGCGCACCAGTAAGTTCTCCGCGATATCATAAGTCACGTGGAAGCTCGGGTAGTACCCGTCAAAGGTGCGATGGGCGACGGCCCCGCGCTCTACGCTTGTTACACGCAACTGCTCCATCGAATTTGCGGCCCCCGCCTCCGGCTTCCTGATGCGGGCACCGGTCGAGGTGCGAACATAGTTGCCGCTGGCATCACGCTGCCAGACCCCGTCTGCATTGGTGAGCCGCCCCAAGCCCAAGTTCTTGGTCTTCTCATACCGGACGCCACCCAGCAATTTGAGACGATTGGAAAGCAGATCGACCTCGCCCTGCAGATAACCCGCCGAGACCGTCTCCTTAAAATACTCCGATGTGTTGAGGCGGCTATTTTCCGTCGCAAAAATCTGCGCGGACGTCTTCGTGTATAAAAGCGGGTTCTCCTGAAATGCTAACCACGCCTGCCTTGCCGACAACCACTCGGTGCCGAAAAAGAGCGGATCCGAGTGGAAATCTCCCTTAAAGACTTGGGTACGGTAAGGAACCATCGAGGCCGTAGCACCCGACCTCCCGTCCGGGCCCGTGAAGGTCCATTGGGTTTGCACGGTGCCGGTTGTATCAAAGACTCGCTGCCGCTCTGACGCTCCGGCCTGGATTGCGGCCGGGAAAGAGAACATTCCTAAAGCGCGCCTGACATTCACGAATGTGTTGTCGGCCTCGGAAGTATCTTTCAGCTCGCCTGTCAAACCATTGGTGCCCCGATAGTTTTGCAGCTTGTGCCAATCGAACGGCTGGTTGCTGTTGTCGTAGGCGTTGATCGCGGCCGGGAAGCCGGCCTCGCTGCCCGCCTGATAGGTGATCCGCACCGGAACATTGTTGACCGCCAAGCTCTGCCAGAAGAACCCCGCCTTTGCATAGATTCGCTCGATCGTCGTATCCGAACGGCTGAGCCCGGCTTCCACCCGCCAATAGCCGTTGTCGTAGCGATAATTGAGGCTGTGCGTGTCGGTGTTTACCGGAATTTTTTGGGCATTTCCGCTCATCTGGATTGCTCCCCGGCCGGTTGCTCCCACCGTGAAGGTCGGTCCCCAAGTCAGGGGGGTCCCGCCGGCCACGGTTGGCGTGCCGACCGTCCCTAAGTCGAAATTGAGGATGGTGTTGCCAATCTTGGTGGTCGATCGATTGAACGTGGAACTCAATGAGAGCACCGAATATTCCGAAACCTTCCAGTCCGCCTTCAGACTCAGGGAATTGCGGGTCAGCGTGCGGAAACCGCCTTGGATGTTGTAGGACCGCACGAACGGATTGCTCAGGGAGGCGCTGATGGCATTGGTGCCCGTACCCACACCGATCCAGTTGGTCTGCCGGGCGGTCGACTCGGAGTAGACGTCGTTGCTCAATCCCGTGAGTACGATGCCGAAGCGCTTTGTAATCGGCCAAGTGAAGTCGAGGTTGATACCGGGATGGAGCTTGCGGGTCATCTCGTCCAGATAGGGCGTGGGTGTCTTGTTGAAGGACGTGTTATAGCTGTTGCCCATCATACTCAATCCCACCCGGATCTGCCGTCGACGGCTCTCAAAGGCACTCTTGCTGACGAAATTTACTGAGCCGCCCAGCGAGTCGGCCGGCGTGGACGGGGTGGGCACTTTGGTAACCTCGATACGCGAGATGTCGTTCAGGGCCATCGAACGCAGATCCACCGTGCGCGATGCTCCCACCCAGCTGCTAGATCCGGGCGCACCGTTTACCGTGACAGCCGTCTTGTCTCCCCCCATACCGCGAACCGACACACTGGAGATGTCGGCATTGTCGTACTCTGCCGTCACCCCTGGGACGAACTTCAGGAATTCACCCACGCTGCTGCCCAACACGTCGCCCAAGGCATCCGTCGCCAGTACGTTCTTGATATTCGGGGAGAAGCGCTGTTCGTTCGTCGCGATGGCTTGGGCATCGGTTTCCTTATCGGCCGAAACCACGTAGGGGTCGAGTTTCAGGCCGCCGGAGTTGGCACCGTAGCGGGCGACGCTCGTGAGCGCGACCGACTCTTGCACCGTTCCGCCCTTGGGCACCATCACAGTCACGCGGGCGATATCCAACCCGGTGTAGAAGATTTCCAGTTCCGTGGTGCCGCTTGGCACCCCTACAAGCCGGAAGGTACCAAAGCTGTCGGTGAGTACCTCCTGTCCGGTGCCGACGATCACGACGCGCGCCTTGTTAAGGAATTGATCCGTAACCTCGTTTCGCACTTCGCCGGTGATGGTGCCGGTGCTCAAGGCGCCAGATGTGGAATCGGCCGCGGCAAGGGAATTAGACAACGCGGTGGTTAGGATCGCCGCCAGCACTAAGCCGAAGGTGCAACGCGAGAGAAGACGAGGGGTGATCGGGGTCATGGTGGGGTAGCTGTATTCTAAGTATAGGTGGAAACCGGGCCGCCCTCTACAACTCATGACTCAATCGTCATCGCTATTGTCTCAAGGCGGGGACGGCTGGCCGGGCTTTTCTTCGGACGTGTGAAAGACGGAGTCGGGGCTTTGCGCACCCTGGATGGGCGTCTGGTAGGCCGGAGGGTTTCGCCAAGATTCGAGATGCTCCTTACCCCGCTAGCGCGGTCGAGGCGATCTTCCGGGAAATGGCGGCCCGAGGCAGTCGCCTCCACCATGGCCACGCAGTCCATGAAGCTCGCGTAGCTGCGTGAGGATCTCCGGGCGGCTTTTCGCCATGTTGTGAGTCTCCGCCGGATCCGCCTCGAGATCGAACAGCGACGGTCCTCTCCCCCGTCTTCGCCAAGCGGCAGCCTGAGGGGCCATCCACACAGGCCAAACGGTTGAGAAACCGAAAACCCGATCTGCTCTTCCCGCAATGGCACATCGACAGGGGCGGTTCGAGTAATTGCCGGCGATAGCTCTGAGATCGTGGAGTTTGGCGTGCTTTATCTTGGCATGTTCGAAAACCGATGTCTTCAACGGCCGCGAGGTCCGCTTTCCGGCTGCCGCGCTTTTCGGAGGATTTGGATTTTATCCGCATGCAGGGTCGGCCGGAGGTGGAGGCATGGAAGAAGACCATCACCCGATATCTGAGGAAGATCGGCGTGATCCCGCACCCGCATGCGTGGCTCGACCCGGTTCAAAACGTTTAGGGAGCTGAATGCCGAATTGAAGGCACAGCGCACGCCCATTGGCTGGCCGCGGCAGAAGACGACGATCCGGTGCTACGCGACATCATCGAGTTCGCTCTGGAGGGGCACGCTGACACGATTATTTTGTGCGACCGGCGCACCGAAATCTGCAACGCATGAAGTTGTCCCCACACACGCGGACGACCGTCCGCGTTCAAGCGGTAGGCCGGCCATTGATCGCCGAAATTGCGGACTGCGCGCCGCACCCACGCGTTCGACGGAAGAGCCGAGACTTCTAATCGGTCGGGTGACGGTGGGTTCGCACTGTATCGCTCACCAGCGATAATTCACGCTTATCTTCGCCTCGCGAGGACGTGCTAAGCCCACGGCGAAACTCGCTTCGGAACCTGTTATGGCGTCTTTGACATTGGTCACGTTATCGATGTTTACGCCTACTGACCAGCGCTCAGCCTTGTATCCTGCCAAGACTGTATAAAGCGTCCAAGGCGGTTGCTTGGCGATCCCAGTTCCGACCTGTGCTCCCATGTCAGAAACTCCGCCGCCAATGCTAAATCTCTTGATCGGTCCTGAAGTGAACTCGTATTTTGTGAAGAAGGTTCCCTTGTAACGTGCAACACGGGCCGGACGACGACCTTGCGCATTACGCGGATCGGCATCGTAAAGTGTGGCCAAGGCTAGCAGTTTTCCAGGGCCCAAGTCAAAAACTGCACCTATGTCTAACTCATACCCCTTGTTGGTTTCCTTGGCCGTTTGGGCATTCCCAAATATAGGCAAGCCTGTATTCGGATTCGTTACTTGGATCTGCGTAAGCACCGGATCATTCGCCATGTCAAAATATGCAATGGATCCGAACAGCCGACCATCAAACAGGTCCAGCTTAAGGCCTAGCTCACTGTTACTGCCCACTATGTCTCTCAGCGGACGCCCAAGGACATCTACGCCAACAAGCGGGCGATAAGACTCAGCGTAACCGTAGTAAGCAGAAAGTTCCGGCATTATTTTTATTACGGCTCCAAAGCGGGGCACATTATTGCTTGGAACATTTGCGGGAGTGGCTGTATCTGAAACATGTCGGACACCGGCCGACAGTATGATGCGATCGTTCCAGAAGGTCATCGCATCCTGCACATAAGCCGTCCAGCCTTCCCCACGCGCGACGACATTGTTGAGCAAGGCCTGCCATGTAGATCTGGCTGAGGCAGGTGGCCGATTACCAACCGGAGATCCGATAACCAAATTGGGCAATACTCCCGCAAACAGCGACTGCGCGCTATCGGAATAGGAGTGCGCCCACCCCCCTGTGATCCGGTGCTTAGTCGGACCCATATCCACCTGCCAGGTAGCATCCAATTGCAGATCGCGGCGGGTTTCCTCCAAGTCGAAGTTCAGATGCCGCTGAGCAACCGAGGTGAAATTTGGCGCTTGCGCCGGAATCAGTCCAGGAAATGGCTGTGGAACGTTATATCCGTATTCATTTTTCAATGTGCCAAACAGGAGCCTTACACTAAGGTTTGATCGTGGGGTGTAGATTGCTTCGATGCGGGACCGATATTGATCGGCCCAAACCTTGGCCCAATCTGCCGTTGGCGCGAATGATTCTGGCAGAAAGGTCGCCAACTTGCCAGTAGAGGGATCGACCAGATAGCGTACGAAATCCCGCCGCGTCACATTCGTGTAAAACGCATCGAACCTTACCATCAAGTCTTTGGTCACTTCCCAATCAAGGCTCCCGCTTACCAAACGGTTGTTCTCATACTCAAGTTCACGAAATCCATCGTACCTAAGTAGTCCCCCCGTTATTCGATAACGGACAGACCCGGTGGAGTTAATTGGCCCCCGCTGCGTCACGTCGAATCCATATCGGCCATTTTCACCAGTGACCAGAGTTTCATCGCCTTGGTTTTTTCTCGTGGGACGCTTCGTCACATAATTCACCGTGCCTCCCAAATTCGACGCATTGCTAAACACAAGTGCCGTAGGGCCTTTAATGATCTCTATACGCTCAATATCGTAGATTGGGTTATTTCCGTATGAAGTGCCTTCAAGTCCGTCACGAGTCGGAAATTCCCGAAAGCCACGAATCGTGACATCATCGCGGTAACTAACGCGCGGATTCACCGCACTCGAAGAATAAAACAGCACATCTTGCAGGGTATTTGCCCCCAAGTCTTTGATGAAATCGTGCGTAATGATGCTTATATTTACGGGGACGTCCATAATGTTCTCCGCCACGCGACTACCGGAGAATGTCTTCTGCGCTTTCCAGGCCGAGTTTGTTTCATCCTCAACCGTGAAAGGATCGAGTGTAATCACTTTTTTCTCATCTTTCCCGGCACCGCTCGCAGGTTCTGGCAATATTTGAGCCTTAATTCCAAGGGCAGGGATGCCCAAAAGTGCGGACAATAAGACGAGGCGAAGCCAACATGGACTTTCGCCGATAATTGCAGACGCATTGGTGGTATTCATGGTGTGGCTATAGCATACTGGATTCCGAACTGTGAGTGTGTGCACAATCTGTGTTTACTCGAGAATTTGGCTATTGGCTGAGTTGCGTAGACCAAAGCAGCTACAGTGATTGCATCCACTTACAAATCATGTGGTGAAGACGGACTTTGATCCCAGAAGCCGCATCGGTTCGTGAAACTTTTTGCGATAATTTTCGCCATTTTCGCGCAGACGAAGCCACTGAGTCCTGTTCTGACTCCCCGGGGTCCTCAACCGGGCAAAGGGCACTTGCCCTCCCTACCGCATCGATTTTTAAGAAGCGACGTCGGCCTATGCGTTGTAGCTCTCGATTGAGCACGGTGCTGAAAATTATGACCGCCAGAGTGAGACTCAGTTCTTTTTGTATGCAAAGATAGGAGAAATGGATCCATAGCCACTGTCAAGAATCAATCGGAAGAATTTCGAACTATCTATGGACAAACCCGGGATCACTTAAGTCGCCTCAATCCAGGCACAAAGGGCACAAAGAGGAGTGTACCCAAATGTTGACGTGGAGATATGTGCACCACATCGCGAGGACGATACTAAGGCAAATAATTTCCCTTAGAGGTTGCGCCTGCCCACTTAGACCGAGGCGTGAAACACGCCCAATTCGGGTGGTATCGGGTCCACCCGGCTTCGCTCGTGACGCGCCATCACCACCATGCTGCGATCAATGATCTCTTTCAGGTGATCGTGCATCGCACTTCGGCTGCATCTGTCTGCTGAGCGACGACCGCGTCAAAAATCTTGCGATGACTCTCCAACACAAAATGCCGTCGTTCGCGATTTCCTCCTAGAGGACTGTCGATGGCTGGGGTGCCGGAGTTTATCCTAGGGAAATTGATGTTGACGAGTTTGTTGAAAAGGTGAAGGCGCAGCACCTCCACTCGCAACAGGTTGTTGCCCGCAGCGTTCAGAATGGCCATGTGGAATTGGATGTCCTCGCGCGCCAGTTGCTGCACCAGTTGCTCGCCACCAGGGTTTTGATCGAGCTGCGTCACCAACTGCTGCATCTGCTGAATGGCGTCCTCCATCTCGACCAGATCCTCGGGCCCGCGATTGCGAGCGGCCAGTTCGGCAGCGAATGATTCCATCGCTAACCGAAGTTCGCACATTTCCTTGAACTCCCGGAAGCTGATCGTTCTTACCCTCGCGCCTTGCTTGGGCCTGATGTCCACCAGACCCTCCTGCTGCAACTGCCGCAATGCTTCCCTCACCGGGGTGCGGCTGACCTCGGACTCCTTGGCCAAGTCGATCGTCTTGAGGCGAAATCCTGGAGGATAACTGCCCGACAGAATCCGGTAGCGGATAAACTCGGCAGCCTTCTCTGTGTGGGCGTTTTTCTTGCGGGTCGGCACGAACCAAAAAGGGTTTAGGGCTGATGATCAGGAACTACTCACCACTTGAATGCAAATCTTCTCCTGCCTGTCAAATTCCGAAAAACGAACCTGTTGCCGGTAGGAAAACGGAATTGAGAATAAGCCGTTTGACAAGAATCCTGCAATTTTACATGCAATATTTAGAGTTCAGGAGAACCGCCGCCCATTGCGCATCTGTTCAAGACCACTTTAAACGGCCCTTGTCGGCATCGATCTGCGTCATTTGCCCAACAATCATTAGACGCTGAGAACGCGACCCCGCGCGGTTTCGCTCACCGAGATCCCGGTCACCTGACGCACCACAATTTCAGTCTTTAATCCAATTAATTTATGAAACCCAGCCCCAGCCGCGTCCTTAAAATGCTCCGATCCGGGCAGGTGCCCATGGTGCTGAAAATCAATCTCTCTGACCCACGGGTTATAGAGTTGGCGGGTCTGGCCGAGGTCGATGCTGTCTGCGATGTCGCGCGCGCTCACGGCAAGCGCGTCGCGGCCCACGTGCGCTCGCGGATCGATGATCCCGCCGTTGCCTTCGCCGCCGAACACCGCATTCAGTTCCTTCATTTTTTCAGCGACGTTGGATTCGCCCGCCGCCACGCGCACCACCTCGCACCCCGCCGCGCGCGCCACATCTTCCGTCATCCGGCTTGTGGAGAGATTCAACACGACCGCTCGCCCAGCCATGCCCGGCCTCATCAGAGCCTGTTGCGTCGCAAGAGCCAATGCCGCCTCTTCGCCCACGTAAAATCCGGTCTCGTCGATGACGGTTACGCGGTCCGCATCCGGATCGACCGCGAATCCCACATCGCATCCGGTCGCCCGGACGTGCGCGCACAGTTCGCCGACATTCGCGCCAATCGGTTCTGGCTTGTGCGGGAAGCGCCCATTGGGGCGGCAATGGATCGTTTCCACATGGCAGCCCAGCGCTTGGAGGAGGCGCTGCGAAATGTCACAGCCTGCACCGTTGCAACAATCCAGCGCGACCTTCAAATGCCGCCGGTTGATCGCCTCTTGGTCCACCAGTTTCAACACGCGATCGACGTGTCTCACGTCCGCGTACTCAATCCGTTCAAGCGCTGTCAGCTTGTCCCAGGGAACATTGCTAAACTGTCCCGAGTAATAAATGTTCAACAGATCGCTGCTCTCTTCCGCGTTCAGGTAGAGCCCATCCCGCCGGAAAAATTTCAGCGCGTTCCATTCAATCGGATTATGGCTCGCCGTAACCATCAGCCCGCCGTCGGCGTGCAGGTCTTCAATGGCGGTCGTCAATGTCGGGGTGGCGCAGATGCCCAGGTCGAGTACCGAAGTACCCGTCGCCATCAATCCGCTCAGCACCGCATGTTTGGCCATTTCTCCAGAAGCGCGGGTATCGCGACCCACCACGATGCGGCTGCCGCGCAGGTATGTGCCAAACGCGTGGCCCAATCGCACGAGCAGTTCCGGCGTCAGGCTGAGGCCAACAATCCCGCGAATTCCCGAAACCGAAATCATCAGATCTCCGCTTTGCATGGTGTCCCCATAATGAAAAATTTATTTTGAGCTGTGATTCAAGCCGCGCGCCGCCGTACCATCCCCGCCACAAGCAGCCCCAACCCCGCGAGCTGTCTCTTATACACATCTCCGAGCCCACGAGACTAAGGCGAATCTCGTATGCCGTCTTCTGCTTGAAA
>ENA-ORBV01013911-ORBV01013911.1-microbial-mat-metagenome-genome-assembly--contig:-NODE-13911-length-12144-cov-9.806331_pt1 | contig 12144 bp, 15 predicted proteins | sample MGYA00237777_ERZ505514 | MGnify/ENA primary metagenome ERZ505514 (study PRJEB26160, sample SAMN06269048) | microbial mat metagenome | isolation source: Oligotrophic lake microbial mat | place... | reverse complement strand
GAGATGTGTATAAGAGACAGGAAATGGCTCCCCCACAACATATAAAAGGCGGCTTTGGGATCGTTCTGTTTAAAGGTTGTGGTGCTGGTCATGGCGAATGAAGTGTGCCATCCGTAGCCGCTGCCGTAATAGCCCAGATATCCCTCATTCGTCAGCAGGTCGAACGGCCCCTCCGTAATGTTGGCGGCTCCGAAGAGGGAGCACCAGGAACGCCATCCGCTTTGAGCCGGGGCCGCCCCGCCGAACTCGCCGAAGCCATCCGTGAGAAGGGCCCGCCTCGGCAATACGGTGACGGCATGACGGTGCCTGTGATCCTTGTTCAGATATTGACGCAGCAGATCCGTTTCCGTTTTGGGCAGAAAGACCTTCATTCCCCAAAGATCGACACGCCCAACCTCCAACTCCACCTCCCCGCCATACGTTCCGTCGGACTTCGGCACGTAGGTCTGGTCAAATTTTCCGTCACCGGGAACGTTCCAGCAATCCCGCAAATCAAAATCCGCCACTTTGCTGTTCACGGTGGTGTCCGTCCATAAACCGTCCATTTCCCCGTAGTAAAGGTCAGCGGGAAACGCTCCCTGATGTCCGGGAGCATGTCCACCCGGAGCATAATCTCCCGAACGCGGGAGCGGAATGCGCCCGAACAGGAAGACCGCGCGCACCCCGCCGGGGTCTGCCGTGTAGTCAGCCTTGATCAGCGCCTTGACCGACGTCACGGAAGCTGTGCGGGAGACATCGTGCCGGATCACCGACCAGCCATCCCCGAGGAGATCATCGCGCAGACGGAGCAATTCCATGCTCAATGGAGCAGACATGGTCGCATCCACCACCAGAATCACGGTCCCCCGGTGATTTGCGGGCGGGATAAGAATTCCTGCGCAGAGGTAACCGTAACTAGTCAGCGTTGTGGAGGCGCCGGCTTCACTTATGGAGGGAACAATGATGGTTGAACTGCGTTTGACTTGATATTCATACTGGACCCCCTCCGCGACGGACAGGTCTGTCCAGGACACGGCGGATCCCGGCAGGGAGACAGGGGTTCCCCAGGAGACATCGGGGCGGAGCTTTCGGGAAATTTGATAGCCGGTCGCTTTGGCCTCGGCGGGCCAGGAAAGCATGACGGCAGGCGGCGCCGCCGTAACTTTTGCTTCGACCAGAACAGCGTAGGCTTTTGGCTCGGCGGCGAAAGAGGAAACTGCGGCGAGCCAAACCGTCGTGTGAACCAGCACAGCGGCGGCAACCCCGCGCGCCGCCAGCATACTGTGCGCTGAGAGGCCGGATCCCGTCCGCCGTCGCACGAACGGTTTGTATTTAAAAATTTCCGGTTTTTCCATGAACTGGTAGATGGCATGAGAGGTGGCAACCGGCCGGAGTTGCTTCAAGGTCGGAACGTTCATGAAAACATCTCTCCCAATATTCACTTCCCAAACCAACGCCGCTATGGTCGCCAGGCCGGGCGAAACTGCAAGCCCAGAGGCGGCCCCAAAGCCACCCCTCTGCCGCCAGATCAAGCTGGCGCTGGACGTTCACGCAGCCGATCTCAGCGTCGTCCGGATGGTGGACGACGCCAAGCCGCAACCGCCTCAGCAGATGACGCCGCCCCGCTTCCTGTAATGGGTCGTCCAGCAGAAGGCCCAAGCCCAGGAAGTGGTGTGTTGCTACGAAGCCGGCCCCACCGGGTTCTGGCTGCATCGACGACTCCTTGCCCTGGGGGTCATCAGCCGCGTCGTTTGCCCCACCTGCCGGGATAACCGGCATGGCGGAGTGAACCATGACCGAAGCGGTGGAAGACCGGGCGTCGCATCCCCGAACAAATGGGGTGCATCATGACCGCCGGGTAGAACTTCCCAACCCGCTTCCCTCCACGTGAATCCCCCTCTCCCCCGAGGCAGAGTTTCCGGAAAACGGTGCGCGACCCGTTCAAATTCCTGGCCCTCACCGGCCGGTTGGTAGATTGGGCGCGCTCGTTTTCCCACCTTTGACGGTTACGGACATCACCCTCATGGGCGCACTTGCAAGAGTGAACGACCCGGATAGCAGGTTGTGACGCCGAAGCCAAGGCGGCCACACGGTGGGAAAAACGTTCGACCGGAAAGCAGGCCGATAGCGAGAGAGGTTGAAGACCGAGTTTGGGGGACAGCCGGCCGCCGAGTACGAAGGCCTTCCCGGATGAGGAAGCCCAGAAAGTCCAAAGAGGCTTTTAAGGAGAAGAACTGAGGAAAAAAGCCTCCCGCAAAGTTTACTGACTCCATGTAAAACCAGACTCAAAAACTCTCAGCAAAACCGCCTAAAGCAGAAAAATCGCAAGCCACTCTTTGACCGGTATCCTAGCAGGAATTTGGTTTTACGCTTCTCCCGGAGAATCGCCGTGCTCTCACTTACGCTCCGCGCCGGAGCCAAGGCACCGCGCCTCACCGAGCTGATTGACCGCGCTATTCCGTATCCCGTCTTCCTTATTCAGGCCCAGCCCACCGGCCTCACCCTCTCGCTCTCGCATCTACGCTGGTCGCAGGGGCAATCCGGGCAGACTGTGCTTGATGGACCGCTCATCACCGCAGCGTTGGAATCGGAAGCACCAGCCACCAATGACTTCCTCGCGTCGCTCAACGTCACTTCCCAGCCGAGACAGCAACTCCACGCACTCTATCAGGGCTGGATGGAGCAATTCGAGGCGCACGCAGCCGCCCGGCTGACGGGCTGACGGGCCAGTTCACGCCGGCCGCCGCTGCCGCCGCTGCCGAACGCCGCCGCACCGCGTTGGCCGAACACGAGCGCCTCACCCGCGCCACCAAGGAATCGCAACTCAACCGCCGCGTGGAATTGAATCTCGAAGTCAAACGCCTTGAATCCTGCCTCGCCGCTGACCTCAGTCACCTCTAATTTGTGAGCTTGTGATACTGTGAAACAGTGAAACAGTGAAACAGTGAAGCAAATGAAAAACATCACCCTCTCTCTGGATGACGAAACCTACCGCAAGGCCCGCATCATCGCGGCCTCGCGCGACGCCTCCGTCTCCGCTCTCGTGAAAAAATACCTAGTCACCCTTACGGCCGAGACCGAGGCCCCTCGTGATTTGAACAGGGAACAGGAAGCACTGCTGGACAGTCTTTGGGAAAAATACCCCGACTTCACGGCGAGTGAAAACCTCTCCCGCGAAGCCCTCCACGAGCGCCGATGACTTTCGTTGACACCAATATACTGCTCTACGCCATCTGCCCCGGCGTCCAGGACCAGGCCAAAGCCCAGACCGCGCGCCAGATCCTCCGGCGCGACGATCTGGCTCTCTCCGTTCAGGTGCTCCAGGAATTCTACGTCCAGGCCACCCGTCCCACCCGCACTCAGCCGCTAGCCCATGCCGATGCCACCGCGCTTATCGAGCTCTGGCTTCGGTTTCAGGTGGTCGAGCTCTCCGTGCCGCTCCTGCAAGCCGCCCTGCGCTTGAAGGACCGCTACCAGACTTCCTACTGGGATGCCGCCATCCTCGCGGCTGCCACCACCGCCGGGTGTGAAGAACTCCTCTCCGAAGACCTCAACCCCGGGCAGGCCTACGGCAACGTCCGCGTCGTCAACCCCTTCTCCTGAAAAGAACCACGAAAAACACGAACCGCACGAAAAAAGAACCAATCAAGGCATGAGAGTTTCCGCCCTCTCTGCCTTTATATCCTTTCGTGTATTTTGTGCCTTTCGTGGTTAAAAACTTCCTCATCATGACACCACTCACCTCTACCGACCCCGAAACAAAGTCCCCCGACCTCGTTGCCGACGATGTAGCCAAGACCAACCTCAAAGCCATCCTCCACCAGCACGGCCTCGAATCCATTCGGAGCCTTTGACCACAATGAACAAAGACCTGACTACATCAGAACTCGACCGGCAGAACATCCTGAACAACCCGTATGCGCTCGCCGAGATCGAGAAAGCAACGGGCATTCAAGGAATCCCCTTCGAGGGGCGGACGGTGGTTTTAAAAGAGCAGGTGGCCACGTTCTTCGAGGTGACCCCCCGCACGGTGGACAATTATCTGGAGAAATTCGCCCCGGAATTGGCCCGGAACGGCTATGTTGTTTTACGCGGTAACAGGCTGAAAGACATGAAGTTGGCTATTCAGGCGCTGGATGCTCACGAAATAGATTTCGTTAACATACCTAAAGTAGCTCAACTGGGGATATTTGATTTTCGCGCCTTCCTGAACTTGGCGATGCTCATGACCGAGAGCCATCGGGCCGGGTTGGTTCGCCAGATGATCCTCGACATCGTGATCGACACCATCAACGCCCGCACCGGAGGCGGCACCAAATACATCAACCAGCGGGACGAGGATTTCATCCACTCCGCCTTCATCGAGGACAACTACCGGAAACAGTTCACCGATGCGCTCGCAAAGTGCGTAGCAATGGGAAATTTCAAATACGCAGTTTACACGGATCGAATCTATGTGAGCATCTTCCGGGAAAAGTCGAAGGAATACCGAAGAATTCTCCGACTGGAAGGGAAGGATAAAGTGCGAGACACTTTTTACTCAGAAGTCTTGGATCTGATCGCTTCTTACGAGTGCGGATTTGCTGAGGCGTTGCAGACCGCCTTCGCTAAGAAAGGGAAAAGGTTGATAGCGTCTGAGGTTGATGATTTGTTCCGTCAGTTCGAGGAATTGCCTCTCTGGCGGCCGCTCATAGAAAAGGCTCGGAACAAAATGGCCAGCCGTGACCTCGCTTTCCGGGATGCGCTGCATCACCAGCTTAAGGACTACGTAACTCCGCTGGCACCGAGCGAATTTGAGCGGTTCATCGGAGAGAAGAGCATAGAACTGGCTGAGCGGCTGGAGCAGGCCAAAGACGTGATGAAACGCCTCAAGGAACGCGAATAATGCCCTACCGCTACCTCACCCTTGAGCACGCCATCGAGACCCATGCATTGACGGTGGAAAAAAGTGGCGGCGGCACACTAGGCGTCCTGGAAATCGACAAGCTGGTGAGCGTGCTCGGCCACATCCAAAATGACGACTATTACCCGACATTCGAGGAAAAGCTGACGCATCTGTTTTTCTGCTCCTGCAAGTTTCACTGCTTTCAGGATGGGAACAAACGCATCGCTATTACCCTCAGCGCGGAGATGCTGCTCGTGAACGGCTACCTTTTTTGCACCAACCACTTCATCCGGGAAGCAGAGAACATAAGCTACCATGTGGCCGCCGGGAACATTTCCAAGGAATTGCTCGGCCGCTGGATGGCAGCGATCCTCAGCGGTGAGGAAGATGACGAATCCCTCAAACTCGAAATCTTCAACGCAATTTCTAACGGTCAACCATGAAACTCCACTTCGAACCCAACCTCGACTACCAACTCCAAGCCATCGAAGCGGTCTGCGACTTGTTTCGTGGGCAGGAGACACGCCGCACCGAGTTCACCGTCACGCGCGATGTCGCCGACGTGCAACAGCGGATGACCTTTGATCAAAACGATCTCGGCATCGGCAACCGGCTGACCTTGCTCGTGGACAAAAACGGCACCGAGCGCCTCTACTTTGTGTTCGAGACCAAAAGCAGCCTCTTCACCGACGATCTGCGTGACAAAGAAAGCGCCAAGATTAAATGCGGCGAGGCCCATTTCGCCGAACTGGCCACCCACAATTCACCCGCCGCGCAGTTCATCAAAGCCACCATACTGGACGATGTGCTGAGCCGGTGCTGAGCGGGAACGGGTTTGCTTTCTTTTTTGCACCATGAATTTTTGCCCGGTGTGGTAGCAGGGGATGAGCCATAGATTAGACGGTGCTGCACTTCCGTTCACTCCGCACTAGTTGCACATTCAAGTTGAGTTCGCCCCTTAGCATTCATCACCAAGGTCAGATATGGATTGATATCGCTTCTAACTTTCATCAAGGTCTTTGCAGTTCTTTCTATAAGAACTCCTCATTTTAAAATATCAATTTATGAAAATATCAAAAATCCTCTTCGTTGGGTTAGCGCTTATTTTCCCGTTCTTTCTGCAACAGATGTTTTTTATTCTATGTTAAATCAATTAAAGATGGGAAACAAAAAACAAATCGCAATAATTGGTGGTGGTATAGCTGGACTAACATTTGCACGTTGCTTGACAACACAAGAATTCGATATTCATCTCTTTGAGAAAAAAGAATGCTTTGAAGAGGTTGGAGCTGCGATAAGTATTTTTCCTAATGCTCTTTGCGTGATGGATGAATTACGGTTACTTGAAGAAATTTTAGATAGTAGCGGGCAAATTAAGACGGTTTATTTAAAAACGAGCAAAGGTAAAATACTTAGTAAGTCAGAACCCAAAAGTGACTACCCAGTAATTTGTATCCACAGAGCAGAATTGCACGGAATTCTTTTAAAAAACATTGATGCTAAACTTTACAATAACCATTGTTTTAAGAGGATCTCTCACTTGGATAATGGACAGATTTCCGTTGAATTTGAAAATAGAGAAAATAAAATAGTTGATGCGGTAGTAGGGGCAGACGGAATAAATTCAGAGGTAAGGAAACACATCATCAATGATGGATCACCCATATTTAGAGGCTACAATATTTGGCGTGGAGTTGTAAAAACAAACTTTGAAATAGGCTATGCCAGCGAAACTTATGGAAAAGGACAACGAGTAGGCATAGTTCCCATAAAAAATGGCGTTTATGGCTGGTGGGCGACATCGAATGAAAACTACATGCAAGACGACAGCCCAGAAGGAACAAAGGAGAAATTGAGGCGTTTGTTTGGTGATTGGCATTCCCCAATTCCAGAGCTAATTGAAAATACGAAAACCATCTTGAAAAATAGCTTGTCAGATAGAAAGCCACACAGAGGATGGTCTAAGGGAAATGTTACATTGCTTGGCGATGCAGCTCATCCAACTACTCCGAATTTAGGGCAAGGTGGATGCATGGCAATTGAAGGAGCTTATATTTTAGCCAAATCAATTCAGAAATATGGTTTAACTGAAAAATCATTTAAAAGATATGAAGAATTGCAGTTTCCACGTTCCGCACACATTGTGAACGAAAGTTTGAAATTCGGTAAAGTGGGACAACTAACCAACCCCGTTTTATGTGGATTAAGAAACTTTGCCATGTGGGCAATACCTCCTTGGGTGACAATGAAAATGATTAACAAGTATTTTTCATACAGAGTTACAAATCTTGAAATATAAAAGCTGAACTGCTGACGACGGGGTGACACTCCGGCATGGGTTAGGGTTAGCTCAATGCTTCCCCCAAAGCATCAAAAGCATGGCCTTGAGACGTTTCTGAGCCTTCTGATCGGGACAACGGTCAATAACTGGCAGCAGCTCTTAGGGCATAAACAAAATCCAACCCTCTGCGTCTCCGCGTAAACCAAGGTAACCCTAACTTTTTCATCTTGAGTTTCAGAGGTAAAATGATCTAATGCTGTTCGATTCCCCAACAGTCTCCCGCCCCATGTCACGCCCTATTCTAAAAAAACCGTCAGTCTCTAAAGAGTCCTCCGCCAACCTCAGATTCGAGGCCAAGGTATTCCTCTACGGGCAGGAACTCAATCCCCAGACCTGGGCCATCGCCCGCTCCAACCTGCTCAACCTGAAGCCGGAGGGCAAGGACGTGGAGAACATCAAGCTCAGCAGCACCCTTTCCAACGACCCGTTGTCGGACAAACGCTTCGACTTCAAGTTCGTCCATCCGCCCGACGGCTACGAGTGGAGCAAGGACGCCGACGTCCGCTGGCAGTTTGGCGTCCCGCCCAAGGGCAACGCCAACTTCGTCTGGGTGCTTACGGCGGAAGGAACTCCTGCATTTGGCAACACGTCAGCACATTCACCGAACTCATGAGGACAACTGACAAGTTTTCTGCTGGTGAGCAATCACTAGGGTATACATACCAAGCTCGATTTGCGCTTCTACAATTGCTGAAGCTGCCGGAAGAGACTGGCATTCTCATCGAAAAGGATGATGACCTTGATTTCGTCGACGCAGCGGGATTGAAAAGTCTCGCGTCGCTCAAACACAAAGCTACAGGGGAGCGACTAACTGACCTCTCTGTAGATTTCTGGAAATCTATCAACATCTGGCTAACACGATATAAGAGTGACGGCTGCGCGGCATCCTGCCTGCGCTTTTTCTTATTCACTACGTCAGCAGTGTCCGAAAGGTCGTTTCTTTCCAATCTCACGGCGCATGGCGAAAGAAAGACTGCGGATGTCGTTGCCTTAGCAAACGAGGCATTGGCAGCGACCGCCTCGTCGATTATTCTCCCTATCAAAGCCGATTTCGATGTGCTCAGCGAGTTGGAAAAGCAGGACTTCTTGGAGAGGATATACATCTTCGATAAAAGCCCAAGAATTGAGGATATTCCGGCCATTGTTATCGACCAGCATATGCGGATGATCCCAACAAAGTTTCGAGTGCATATGTTTGAAACCCTTGAAGGATGGTGGAACGACCTTGTCATCCGCCTATTGACCGGGTTGCGGACCACGGAAGTATACAGTCGAGAGGTTTCAGACAAGCTGGCGGCCATCAGTGACGAGTATAAGACCGACAACTTGCCAATTGAGTTCCGTCGCAAAACACCCGAAGGTGGTATCGATCCTCACACCGACCCTCGCCTGTTCGTGTCTCAGCTACGTGAGCTTGGTCTAAAGCCTGAACGAATCGAAAGTGCTATCCTAGACTATTACAGAGCTTTTGAACAACGAGCGTCATGGGCGCGCCAGCATGTTCTCCTCGATGGTGAAGTCGATGATTATGAGGATCGCTTGGTTGGTGAATGGGGCCGAACTCGCAATGTGGTCTTCGAGGAACTTAGCGAGACTGCGACTGAAGATGTAATGACCAGATGTGGCCGCGAACTTTACAAGTGGGCCGAGATGAACACCGATCACTTGAGGATACGTGATCGTGTTTCCGAACCCTACGTCGTTCGTGGGAGTTTTCACATACTTGCGAATGCTCGTCCTTTACCCAAAGTCTTTTGGCACCCGTTGTTTTTGGACCGGCTAAATTCTACATTAACCAAGCTCGCAGAATGAAAGCCTGGATCGACCGACCATTTGAGACCAGAAACCTCTTTAACCCCGCTTTCTGCGCGGTTATGCTACTCCGTGCATTCAAGGCTTACGAGGCAGAAGATGAAGAGGGGATGCCATTTTCTCTGGCAATCTTGGTTCTGCCGCTTTGCTTGCATGCTGCGACGCGCAACATTGTTATAGAGTGCCAACGAACTTATTTCATCAAGACGATTGAAAACCATCCCGAAATGCTCGTAGGTATCGCAAAGCGGGCACACAACCTACTTCCGTTCAGTCTAGAAGCGTTGGGGCTAGCGATGCAGCTCGGCTGCTTCACCGTCTCGAAGTCTGGGAGACTGAAGACAATCGCAAAGGCTGTGCGGGCAAAAGTGAAAGGCACAGACGAGTCGATTGAGTGTCAAAAAGCAGCTCAGGTAATCGGTAAACACTTTGGAAGGCTCACTGACCGCGTGACCATTTACACAACCCTTGGAATCCGACCATGAAAATTAAAACAATACTCATTTATAGCCACGACGGTCGAGTCCGGCACCTTGACTTCAAAACGGAAGGCTTGAACGTCATCACTGGACGCTCTTCAACAGGCAAGTCAGCACTTTCTGAGATCGTGGAGTTTTGCATGGGACGAAGTAGCTTCAACGTCCCCGAAGGGATTATTCGTGACCGAGTCGCGTGGTTCGGCGTCATTTATCAATTTAAGACTGACGAAGTGCTTATTGCTAAGCCGACCCCCAGTCAAGGGAGTGCGAGTTCAAGTGTGGCAATGATGCGACGAGGGATGAATTTGGAAATCCCCCCGTTTCGTGAACTCACGCCAAACGCGGATGATGATACCGTTGTCGCAACGCTTTCGCGGTTACTGGGCATTCCAGAGAACCGAACTGATGTTGCGCTAGATCAAAGCAGGACAATTTTCTCAGCAAACATAAAACACACATTTTACTACCTATTCCAGAAGCAAGGAATTGTATCAAACAAAGATCAATTGTTCTACCGCCAGAATGAGCCGCACCAACCACAAGCCATAAAGGACACTTTACCTATCCTCTTGGGTATTTCATCCGATGATCGGTTTGAACTGGATGCGAAACTAAGAACTGCCCGTCGGGATTTAAAGCTTCAAGAAAAGCTGATCGCTGATGCAAAAGACTTTATTGATACCCTCGTCAACAAAGGAGTCAGTCTGCTTTCTGAAGCAAGAGCAGTCGGTATCGCCAACGTTTCGATCATGCCGTCTGTTGTAAATGAGATCACAGAGCTTTTGCGGACAGCTTTAGAATGGAAGCCCCAGAACATCCCTACAGAAGACGGGAGTCGTATTTTTGCAATTGAATCCACCTTGTCACAGTTGCGTGAAGAACGGCAAGGTTTGTCCCAAAGGCTTGATGGTGCCTTGCAATTTTCTAAGAGATCAGAGGGCTTTAGCAGCGAAGCAGGTGAACAAAAGGACCGACTGTCGTCCATCAAGGCTCTTCCGCATGATCCTGAGACTGGCGTCTGGCAATGGCCTTTCTGCGAAACGAATCTGGGAATGTCGTCGCCGATAGCGCAGGTGCTAATTCAGGAATTAGAATCCCTCAATGCTGAGCTTCGACTAGTCGCAGGGGATCGGCCAAACTTGGACGCCTTCATCGCAGAGCAAACGGAAGGAATTCGCGTCATCAATGAACTAATCAAGACGCGAGAGTTTGAGCTAGCCTCTACAATTTCAGCAAACGAAGTTATCGCAGTGATGGGATCAAGAAATAACGCCGCCGCGCGGGTAGTCGGGCGTATCAGCCTCTTTCTCGAAGGCTCACGACCCAATGCCGAGCTGGAGACGATGGCCAAAGAACGGCAGCGGTTGAAATTGAGAGTGGAACAACTTGAACGCGAGATTGCGAAAGATGACCGCGATGAGCGCCTTGCCTCGGTTCTGAATAACATTTCATCGCTTGCTTCTGGTTACATAAAGAAGCTGGGAGCGGAGTTCTCAGAGTTCCCATTTCGTCTCGATCTCAATCAGCTAACACTCGTCGCAGACAGGCCTGATCGTCCAGTTCCGATGTTCAGAACTGGAGGTGGGGAAAATCACTTAGCCTATCACTTGGCAGCTCTCCTCGCTCTTCACCAGTTCGCAGAAGCAGCCCAAAGGCCGATTCCTAGCTTTCTTTTTATTGACCAGCCTACACAGGTCTATTTCCCATCCGAGAAAGCTTACGATGAAGCGGACGGCTCTGTCGAAAGGACTGAGGCCGACGCGGACATAATTGCCGTTCGTCGTCTGTTTGAGTTGTTGCTCGATTTTACTCGAAAGCAATGCGTGGGTTTTCAAATCATCGTGACGGAACACGCAAACCTCAGGGATCAGTGGTTCCAAGATGCACTTGTCGAGGCACCATGGACGAAGCCCCCCGCTCTTGTGCCGGAGGATTGGCCTACTTTGTGAGCGAACCGATTGGCTGCAAACCTCGACGAACACTGAACTCAAATTCCGCATGACAAATATGACCGAAACCCACACCAAGACGATTCTCGTCCTTGCAAACTCGATCAAGAAGTATCCAAGCCGTTGCGTGGCTGGCATCGAGATGTTTCTTGATGAGGGAGTGTATAAATTCGTAAACTGGATCAGGCCTGTCCATCCAAGTCAGAAAGAAGGAACACTCCCGCTATGCCGGACAATGGTCAACGGTCACCCAACGGAACCATTGCAAGTAGTCAAAATTTTTGGAGGGGGTCAGTCTACTGCATTATACTTTCTTTCCGACAGTTCATAGAATTTGTATAAAATAGTAGGCTGATCCCAGCCCGTTAAAAACGCCCCGTCCCCGTTTTACTGCGGCCTATGGAGCCATGTTTATAACTAACAAAAATCTTATTAACCCTTTTTGCCTTGCCCCTTTTGTCTTGGTCGCTGACCACGTCGAGTCATCGCCGTCGGGTCGTCGGGTCGTCGGGTCAGGATTTGGGAGGCTTGAACTTGCTCCCCGGACTCTTCCGTTTCAGCTCGTCGGCCAAGCTGACCGGCGCAAGCAATAGAAGTTCTTAGGTAATCGGTATCCAACGCTTCACCGCTTCGGCTGTATCGAAGGGTCCCGTGTTAAAACAAATACGTGCCTTCGGGGCAAACTCATGAACAACATTA
>ENA-ORBV01013910-ORBV01013910.1-microbial-mat-metagenome-genome-assembly--contig:-NODE-13910-length-12144-cov-11.214966_pt1 | contig 12144 bp, 10 predicted proteins | sample MGYA00237777_ERZ505514 | MGnify/ENA primary metagenome ERZ505514 (study PRJEB26160, sample SAMN06269048) | microbial mat metagenome | isolation source: Oligotrophic lake microbial mat | place... | reverse complement strand
GCCCACCACTGCACCCCCTGCTGTTGTGGCTCCGGCGCAACCGGAGGCGGCAGTGCCGACGGAGTATCGGTTCGGCACGGCGGTCGCCCCGGCAAAGCCCGCCGGCGCGTTCCGGCTGATGTCGTACAACGTCGAGAATCTGTTTGATGATCAGGATGATCCATCGCTGAGCGGCGCGCAGGAAGACAAGGACATGACCAAGTCGGAGTCGCACCGCCGGGCCGCGGCGGATGCGATCCGTCGTGCGCAGCCGGATGTGATTGCGCTGCAAGAGGTTGAGTCGCTGGAGGCGCTCTTGTGGTGGCGCGATGAGTTTCTGAAGGACATGGGGTATGACCACGTGGTGTCGCTGGATTCGGGCGACAGCCGCGGGATTGAAAACTCGGTGCTGAGCAAGTATCCGTTGAAGGATGCACAGGTGTGGCCGGATGCGCCGCTGGGCGGGACGCACCCCAACAAGAGCGAGTTCCGCGGGCAGCCGATCGAGTTCCGGCGTTCACCGCTGAAGGTGACGGTGAGCGTGCCAGACGAGGGGGGGGCGGCGGATGCGAAAGCGTATGAGCTGACGCTGTTCGTGGTGCACCAGAAGAGCGGCCGCGACAACGGATATTGGCGCGAGCGTGAAGCGGCCAAGACGGTCGAGTTGGCAACCGAACTGCTCGCGAAGGACCCGAACTACAACATCGCGATTGTGGGTGACATGAACTGCGAGCCCGCGCAGAATCCGTTCCGGGTCTATACCGGGGCGGGGTTTGTGGATGCGTTTGCGGATCGGGTAAAGGGTGCGAGCAAGTGGATCACCCACGAATCGAACCGGGCGATCGATCACATTCTGCTGAGTCCGGGGGCGGCGCGGGAGCTGGTGGCGGAGACGCGGTTTATTCTGGGGATGCCTGCGCGGCCAGCGGGGGTGGATTGGCGCACAACCCCCCCGCCTGAGGGATTCGCCTCGGATCACTATCCTGTGGTGGTGGATCTGCATGCAACCGACAAGTAGCGACAGGCGGTCCACAGGCATGTTGTGAAGACAAGTGCGTCTGGTGGCGGGAGTTGCGGCGGAACAGCAGGCGCGCGGCGCAAAACTGAACGCCGCGGCGTACACTTGGGCCCAGACCGGAGGCCGCGCGGTTCTTGAGGCTTCCGGGGATTCCGTGGATCTTCGCCGAATCGTTGCCGGACCTCGACCGGAACGTTGCTACCTCAGACTTCGTCGCCTTGCTGCAAAGCCGTTTGGTGTGATGATGAGCCCGAAGGTGTGCCCCGAGGTCGGTTGACCGTGCGGGAGCAAAGGATGTCGCGATGAACGCCAAGCCATGGCAGATCGCTCTGATTGTGATCGGGCTGGTGGTTGGCGTTGGGTCAGGGGCATGGTTTGTGTTCGGCGGAGACGAGGTGCGGCTGGAGCGGCGGTACTTTCTGATCGACGTTGAGTCGGGGGACATTTTCGAGGTCGACTCGACGAAGTATCGGCTTGTGCTTCCGGCGATTCACCCCGATACGGGGCGCACGACTTTGGTGGGTGTGAGTCAGGATGAGAGCGGCGGCTGGTATGTCTCGCCTCGAGACCTCGGCTCGATTCGAGAGTTGGGGCAGGGGGTCGAGGTCAAGGCAGTGGATCTTGATAGTGGTGAGTTGGTGAACCCGGCCGGCAAGCCGCGGCGGTATGTGAAGAAGTAGGCGCAACCGGCGATCCCCGGACTGACGGAGCAACGCGAGATGAATGCCAACGGCACGCACACCCGGAAGGTTCACTCATCGGCGGGCGGGTTCACGCTCATCGAGTTGCTGATTGTCATTGCGATCATCGCGCTGCTGGTGGGGCTGCTGCTGCCTGCGCTCAAGCAGGCCCGCGAGGCCGCGCGGTCGCTGGTGTGCAAGTCGATGGAGCGGCAGATGGGTGTGGGGCTGAACACGTACGCGATTGACTGGAAGGACTACATCCCGGGTCCGAACACGAGCGGCGCGGAGGGACAGGTTCCGGCGAACGCGAACATCTATCTTGGCGACAAGACGGCATCAACGCCGACGACGACGCACGACTGGATGAGCCCGATGTTTGGAGACTCGGCGGGGCTGTCGATCAATCGAGCGCAGCGCACCAAGCAGTTGTTCGAGCGGTTCGGGTGCTCCGCAGCGCGCGTAGAGAACGACACGCTGTTTGGTGGCGCGAGCGACATGTCGGAGTTCCAGACGCTCTTTCAGAACGAGGGGTTCGGACAGATCAGCCACCTCTCTCCGGCATCGTTTCACTATTACGCGAATCCGACTGTGGCGGCCAGGTATCGCTACCAGGGCACGGTGCTGAAGTTTGCATTCCCGACGCCGGTATCGGTCACACCGAACTACGTCCCGCGACTGGATAAGGTGGGAACGCAGGCTTCGAACAAAATCTTTGCGGCCGACGGCACGCGGTACTTTGATCCGCCCCGGCTGGACTTTGACGTCTCACCGAACCCGAGCATCTATGGATCGTTCACGGATGCAGGGCCGATTTTTCACGCTTCGACAGCCTATGGACGAGCGCACGTAGGTAGCCCGATCAACACGAAGCTCTCGTTCCGGCATCCCAACCGGCGGATCAACGCGGTGTACTTTGACGGACACGTCGCTGACATGTCGGCTCAGCAGGCCTGGAAAGATGCGACACCCTGGTATCCGGGCGGGAGCTTCTTCTCGGTAGGTGGAGCCACTCCTGAGTCGCAGAGCTTTCACACGGCGGGGCAGGTGCTTCCCTGATACGGGGGTATTCCCCCGTGACAGGCGAACGGAAGGTATTGATCGGGGCGAGGAGTTGTGTGTGTTTGCGCCGTTCGGGCACTTTCGTTCCAGTTCGCTTGCCCGGTTTGCACCCATGACTATCCTGACTTGCTGTCCGCCTGACACAGTGCCCCCCGCTATCCCCCCTTCCTCATCGCAGACGGATCGGCAAGAAAAACTTGATCAACCGGAGCCCCTTCCCTGAACGGACGGCTCGACCGCTCGGGATATCTGTCCGCGCTGCGGGCCAAACGCGCAGGGATTGCCGATCGTCGAGGCCGCGGATTCGTGGTTGGGGTTGCGGTGGCGACGGATGGAACGAACAACCCGGCCCGGGAAGCCCGCGGCCGGACAACCAGACGCTTTACGGATCATCAACGATCGTTCAGAAGGAGAAGGCAACCATGCGGAAGTTCAAGCAGTTTGCGGGCGCCCTCGCGGCGGCGGTGTGTATCGCCGGCGCGGCGGAAGGACAGGTCGTCATCAGCCAGGTGTATGGCGGCGGCGGAAACTCCGGTGCTACGTTCACACATGACTTTATTGAGTTGAAGAACACTGGCGCGGCGCCGGTGGACATTAGTGGCTGGTCAATCCAGTACTCCTCGGCGACGGATAGCGCGGGCGGCTTTGCGTCTGGCAATCCGTCAACGAACGCACCCGCAGTTCTGTCCGGCACGCTGATGCCGGGCCAGTACTACCTCGTGCAACTTGCCGCGGGAGCGGGAAACGGCGTCGTACTCCCCCCCGCCGATGCGACTGGAACGATCAACATGAACGCGACAGTTGGTCGCGTCGTGCTTGTTTCCAATGCCGCGCCGCTGGGTGCGATCGGTGCATCCTGCGATGACGCGGCAATTTTGGACCTCGTCGGGTACGGGACCACCGCGCTGTGCTGGGAAGGGTTCGGCCGGGCACCAGCGCCAAGCAACATGGCCAGTATTTTTCGTCTGAGCGGCGGCTGCCAGGATACCAACGACAACTCGGCTGACTTCACCATCGCTGCGCCGACGCCGCGGAACTCTGAAGCTTCGTACGGACCCTGCGGCGGCACGCCGCCGACGGGCTTTGGTTCGGCGGATCCGTTTGTGGTGTGCAACAGCGCGGATGTGACGATCACGACGACGGTCACTCCCGGGAGCGGCCCGGCGAGCACAGGCATCGCGGTGGTGGGCAATCTGACATCGCTGGGCGGCTCGGCGACGCAGTCGTTCACGGACCTTGGCGGGGATCAGTTCGCGTTCACTCAGACGGTGGGCGCCGGGACCTCCGCGGGGATTAAGACGCTGACGCTTTCGGTGAGCGATGCGCAAGGCCGCAACTCGATCTTTACGGTTGATGTGCTGGTCAATCGCTGCACACCGTCCTCGACGGGGCTGATCGAGCCGCTGGCGCTGTGCACGACCGGCGGGCTGGCCCGCGTGGTGGTGTTCGCGATTCCGGCCTCGGGCCTGAACGCGGAGTTCCTTCCGGGCTCGATCACCGCGGATCTGACCCTGCTGGGCGGGTCGGCGACGCAGGAACTATTCAACGATGCGACCAACGGCGACAGAGTTGCCGGCGATACGGCGTGGTCGTTTGAGTTTGCGGTCGGGGCATTCCCGGTCGGCGTGCGAACGATCAGTTGGAGCGGGCTCGATGCGAGCAGCCGCCCGATCTCGGGCATGGCGGAAGTTCAGTTCATCGAGTGCACGCAGGTGGCATCGCAGGTGGTGATCAGCCAGGTGTATGGCGGCGGCGGCAACACCGGCGCGGTCTACACGAACGACTTCATCGAGATCTTCAACCGCGGCTCGGTCTCGGTTGATGTAACGGGCTGGTCGGTGCAGTACGCGTCGACGGCGGGCGGATTCGGCCTCAAGACGGATCTGCCCTCGGTGGTTCTGGCGCCGGGTCAGTACCTGTTGGTGCAGGGCGCGGCGGGCAATCAGTGCGCAATGATGCCGTGCGGCGTCCCGCTGCCGGTGGCAGCGGATGCGATCGGCTCACTGAATCTGGCCGCGGGATCGGGCAAGGTTGCGCTGGTGAGCAGCACGACGCTGGTGAACGCGAACTGCGCGGACGCAACGGTCGTTGACCTGGTTGCGTTCGGCACGGGCGTGACCTGCCAGGAGGGGCTGTTCGGGGCTCCGGCGGGCAGCAACGCGGTGTCGCTCTTCCGTCTGCAGGACGGCTGCCAAGATACGGATCAGAACGCGGTTGATTTCTTCCCCTTCGCTCCGGCTCCGCGGAACACCTCTTCGGCATTCAACGTGTGCGCGGGCGGCCCGGCGACTGGCGCTTGCTGCCTGACGGATGGGACGTGCTCGGTCCAGACGGCCGCGAACTGCGCGAGCAGCGGCGGTTCGTACCTCGGCGATGGCGAGGCGTGCAGCCAGTCGGCGTGCGATGCGTTGAGCGTCGCGTGCTGCCTCAGCGGTACGTGCACGGTGACGAATCTGGGCGGATGCCTGTTCCAGGGCGGCACGGTTGATTCGTTCAGCGCGACGTGCAGCGGCGTTGATTGCGGGCCCGCGTTCTGTGATGCCGATTGGTGCCAGGATGGCTCGGTCGGTGTGCCGGACATCTTCTGCTTCCTGTCGGCATGGTTCGCCAATGACCCGGTGGCCCGCAACTACGGCGGCTCCAACGGCGTCCCGGCGATCTTTGCGTTCCTGTCCATCTGGTTCGCGACGGGCACCGGCCCCTGCGTTCCGTAAGCTGAACGCGGCCGGACATTGATTTCACCCTGAGCCCCCGCCCCTCACCCGGGCGGGGGCTTTTTGTTGCGCGGAGTCGTAGACTTGTCGCCCTTCGCGCGGCGTACTGAGAAACACGCGGCGGAGAACGGCCCGGAGTGCACACGATGGCTGCGATCACCGAAGTTCTGAAGTGGCTTGAAACCAATGAGAAGCAGTCGGTTGCGCGGCTGGTGGATTGGTTGAAGATTCCGAGCATCAGCACGGACCCGGCGTACAAGGGTGATGTGCGCAAGGCCGCGGAATGGGCCGCGGAGCATCTGCGGGCGAGCGGGCTGATCGCGGAGATTCACGAGACGGGGGAGCCGGCGGGGACGGGGCACCCGATTGTTCTAGCAACAACACCGGGGCTCGAGCACGCGGCAGGGCCGCACGTGCTGTTCTATGGGCACTACGACGTACAGCCGGTTGACCCCGTTGCGCTGTGGGAGTCGGGTCCGTTTGAGCCGGTCATCAAGAGCGGCGAGGGCGGGGAGCGGATCGTGGCCCGCGGGGCGTGCGATGACAAGGGCCAGGTGATGATGTTCCTTGAGGCGCTGCGCGCGTGGAAGGACGCTGGCGGCGCAGTGGCGGGAAATATACGATTCACGGTGCTGCTGGAGGGTGAAGAAGAATCGGGCTCGGTGAACCTTGATCGCTATCTGCGGCAGAACGCCGAGCGCTTCAAGAAGTGCGATGTGTGCCTGATCTCGGATACGGGCATGCTCTCGCGCGAGCAGCCGGCGATCACGTACGGCGTCCGCGGCCTGACATACACCGAGATCAAGCTGCACGGGCCGAATCAAGACCTGCACTCGGGGCTGTGGGGAGGGCGGTGCCCGAACCCCAACAACGAACTGGTGAAGGTGCTGGCGCAGCTGTGGGACAAGGACCGCAAGGTCACGATCCCGGGCTTTTATGACTCGGTGCGGCCATTGGGCGCAGATGAGCGCGCGGCGTGGGCGAAGCTGCCGTTCTCGGCCGCGGAAGCGCTGAAGAAGATCGGACTGTCTGCCGAGGCCGACATCGGCGAAGCTGGTTATACGGCGATGGAGCGCGAGTGGGCGCGGCCGACGGCGGAGATCAACGGGATCTATGGCGGGTACACGGGCGCCGGGGCCAAGACGGTGATCCCGGCCTGGGCCGCGGCGAAGGTGAGCTTCCGGCTGGTGGCGGATCAGAACCCCGATCGGGTCAGCGAGGCGTTCTTTGCGTGGTGCAAGGATCGCACGCCGCCAGGGTGCAAGTGGGAGTTCCATCTACACTCGGGCGGAGACCCGGCGACGGTGCAGACGGATTCGCCGTACCTCCGCGCGGCTTCCGCGGCGGTAGAAAAGGCGTGCGGGAAGGCGCCGTCACTCATTCGAAGCGGTGGATCGATCCCGGTGGCTGGTCAGCTCAAGGCGATCTGCGGGCTGGAGACGGTGTTCATGGGCTTCGGGCTCGATGATGACCGGGTGCACTCGCCCAATGAGAAGTTCGAGCTGGGTTGCTACCGGATGGGGGCGAAATCGCACGCGTGGTTGATTGAGTTGTTGCGGGGGATGAGGTGATTTTGTACTTTGGATTTTGGATTGCGGATTGACAGGATGGCCTCGCGCAGAGGCGCGGAGGCCGCGGAGAAGAGGCGGGGATAGACACCGAGGCGCACTGGGGCGCACGGAGGAAAGGCGAAGAGAAGGCAGCCACAGATCGGCCCAGATGAGCCCAGATGGGAAGAGGCCAAGGAGGGGGCCGCAGATGAACGCGGATGAACGCAGATCAGAGAAGAACGGGCAGAGGGATCGCCGCGGAGCGATGGGGAGATTGCGGGCGTCAGGCCGCGGCGGCGGGCCATCGCATCGAAGAACCAGCCCGATCCTGCTGGTCCCGCCCCACTTCGCCGACTTACGGATGATTGGACGCCATCGCATCGGCCCATCGTAAACGATGGGCTGAAAGCAAGCCGCGGCGGCACGATTGGCGCTGGGGAAAGGGGGAGAAAATACGGGCGGCGGGAGTCGAACCCACAACCTCCTGATCCGTAGTCAGGTGCTCTATCCAATTGAGCTACGCCCGCCCTTGGGGGCTGCAAGCCTAAGCATATGGTCGGTCTTTGGCAAGGCGAGGCGGGTGGCGAAGAGGGGAATCGGAGCCGCCCGGGCGGGATTTTTGGGAGGGATGGCGACGGGGATGTGGTGTGAGGGCGGCGGGGCCGGGCGTGTGCGGGGTCGGCCTTGATCCGGCGAGGGGTGCGGCCAATACTTCTCCCCGCAAACGGACCAGTCCCGAACTTCAGGAAAGCGACCAGTTTACCTATGGCTCACTCGCTCTCGGCCAAGAAGCGCATCCGTCAGAACGCCAAGCGCAACGCCCGCAACCGCTGGCGTCTCCGCAGCCTCCGGGTGGCGATTCGTGATTTTCTCAGCAAGCTGACGCACGGTCAGGTGACGGAGGCCAAGGCCTCGTTCACCGCGCTGCAGAGGCTGATCGACCGCAGCGCGGCGAAGGGGATTATCCACAAGAACAACGCCGCGAGGCGGAAGAGCCGCTTGAACAAGCGTCTCAAGGACAAGTCGGCTGCCGCGGCGAGGAAGTGAGATTGATTTCGACTTGAAGACCCGCGACCCGCTTCCGATCTGGATGGCGGGTCGTTTTCTTTTTGAAATGGGCAGGAACACAGCTCTTGAGAGCTGTGCCACCAAAGGCTTGGGCCACCGAAGACCAGGGCACTTCGCTACGCTACCGGCGTTGGCGCGAGAGATTGCCAAGTCGAAGAAAGCGGCGGAGCGGCGTGAGGAGCCGCGCGAGGGGGACCGCGCGCCATCTTCGCTGGCGGGGCTGGATGGGTACTGGGCGGCCTCGGGCCGGCCGCTGCCGGTGCTGGTGTTTCTGCTGCCGCTGGTGCTGCTGTATGAGCTTGGATCGGTGCTGTATCTGACGAACCCGGAGGCGGGGACGCGGAAGACAATCGAGGCCCAGAAGCTGCTGGGGGATTTCTTTCAGACGATGGGCGTGGCGGGGCTGTTTGTGCCGGGGATCGCGCTGGTCACGGTGCTACTGGTGTGGCACATCATGTCGCGCGATGCGTGGCGGGTGCGGACATCGACGCTGCTGGGCATGCTGGCCGAATCCATCGCGTGGACGATCCCGCTGCTGGTGCTGTCGGCGGCATATCGGCGGATGGGCGCGTTTGCCGGCGTGGGCAGCGGGTCAGAGCTGGTTCAGGCCGCGACCGATGGCGGGTTGATGGCCGAGACCTGGCAGGCGCGGCTGACGATCTCGATTGGTGCGGGGCTGTATGAGGAGATGCTGTTCCGACTCGTGGGCGTCGCGCTGCTGCACTTTGTCGTGAAGGATTTGCTTGGCGCGAAGAACTGGATCGCGTGCACGGTGGCGGTGATCGGGAGCGCGCTGGCGTTTGCGGTGTATCACGATCCGCGGCTGGCATCGGGCGGGCCCGACTGGTACCGGCTGGGGTTCATTGCGCTGGCAGGGGCGTACCTGGGGAATGTGTACGTGCTGCGCGGGTTTGGAATCGTGGTGGCCACGCACGCGCTGTATGACGCGATGGTGCTGGTTGCGCTGCAGCAGGGGGAATGAGAAGCGACGAAGCGACGAAGCAGGAGTTTATAGAAGAAGCACGGAGTGCCGGTCCACCTCGGAAGTCAGTGCGGGATCTCTTTGACCGCGTTGCGATTCCACGCAGGAATGCGCACGACGATCTCTCCGGGCTTGAGGATCTCGCACTGGCAGGCGAGGCGGCTGTTGCGCCGGACATCCGGGGCTTCCTCGACGCGGTCATCCTCGGCCTCGGTCGACTCGCTCAGTAGTTCCATGCCCTTCTCGATGTAGACGTGGCACGTGGAGCAGGCACAGACGCCGCCGCAGGAGTGCTCGATGTTGATCTCGGAGCCCAGGGCGAGTTCGAGCAGGTTGTGGCAGCGGGCGCCATCAACCGTGTGCTCGGCCTTGTCGGTTCCCGTCACGGCCTTGGGGTCTTCGCAGATATAGCGGATGGAGTTGGTGGCCTCGCCCGCATTGATCTTTACGCCGTGGGTGTGCATCTGACGGAACTCTATTCCCGGGCGGGGGCGGAGTCTTGATCGCCGCGGGTGAATGGGCGGATCGCCGGTGCACGCGGCCAAGGCGGTGCCGCGGCGGGGCCAAGGCGAGACAGCCCGCGGGGAGCGGCCTGCCGCTAGAATCTGGTTATGCCCCCCCCATCGACGTCAGCGACAACACAGAGTGCCTCGGCGGCGACGGCGATGGGCGGAGTTGAGCTGTCGGTGGTTGCGCCGGCGCACAATGAAGAGGGCAATGTCGCCAATCTGGTGAACGAGATCGGGGCGGCTCTGGAGCCGCTGGGGATCGCGTTTGAGTTTGTGATTGTGGATGACGGCTCGACGGATTCGACGCGAGAAAAGGTCATGCAGATGGCCGCGACGCGGCCGTGGCTGCGGTGCGTGGCGATGACGAAGACGCCGCCGGGGAAGGGATGCGGGCAATCCGCGGCGTTTCATGCGGGCTTCCGGGCGGCGCGGGGACGGCTGGTGGCGACGCTGGATGCCGATTTGCAGAACGACCCGGCGGACCTGCCGGCGATGCTGTCGCTGATGCGGGAGAAGAACGCGGATATGGTGCAGGGGGATCGCTCGCACGCGCGCAAGGACAACGCGGTGCGGCGGGTGGGATCGATCGTGGGGAGGAAGTTCCGGCTGTGGCTGCTTGGCGACAGCATCCGCGACACGGGGTGTTCATTGCGAGTGATGAAGCGGGAGATCGCGGTGAAGCTGCCGCTCGATTTCCGCGGGATGCACCGGTTCATCCCGGTGACGGCGCGGCACCTTGGGTACACGGTGGTTGAGATGAAGGTGAACCATCGGCAGCGGCACGCGGGGGAAACGAAGTATGGAATGGGGATCGTGCAGCGTGCGCTGCCGGGGCTGATCGACCTGCTGGTGGTGCGGTACATGCGCAACCGGCGACGACCGACTGACAATGCAGAGGTGCGCGGGGCGGGCGAGGCCGCGGACGGACTGGAGGGGAGCCGGGCGCAGCTGCGGGTCGAGCATCGCAGCCGCGAAGGAGCCGGCGTTTGAAGTGGGAACCGGTCGCGGCGATGATCGCCCTGCTGCTGCTTGGGGTGTGGGTGGTGTGGGGCCCGAGCGTTCAGCATGAGCTGCGCGATGGGGGCATGACCAGCAAGTACAACTTCGCGGGGCTTCGGGGGGAGCTGGAGACGGTGCGTGACCCGGCGAGCGCGGATTGCAGCTTCCGGCTGCTGCCGAAGGATGGGCAACCCAGCGCGGTGTTCGGGAAAGACAAGTTCGTCGAGATGTTCGGGGCGGAGGGGTATGACCGGGTGACGGCGAATGCGGGGAACCTGGTGTTTCGCGCGCTGAACATCACGTCGTGGGGGGGTGTGGTGTGGGTGTGCATCGGGTTTCTGGGTCAGGGCGCGTTCTTTGGCCGGATGCTCATCCAGTGGCTGGTGAGCGAGAAAGAGAAACGCTCGGTGGTGCCGGAGATTTTCTGGTGGCTGTCGCTGGTGGGCGGGGTGACGCTGTTTGCGTACTTCGCATGGCGGCAGGACATTGTGGGAGTGCTGGGGCAGACCTCGGGCGTGGTGATCTATGCGCGGAACATCCGGCTGATCCGCAAGCGCGAGCGGCGCGATGCGCGGGAGGCTGCGGAGAGAACGGCCGCGCAGGCGAGTTGAAGAACCCGGCATGGAGTGCCGGGCCACCAGGATCCAGAACCCGGCACGGAGCACCGGGCTGCTTGAGTCAGAGGCCGGCGGCGCCGAACCACGCGGAGACTTTATGATCCAGCGCGCGGGCGACTTCCATCAGCGATTCGAGGCTGGGGAGATGGCTGCCGCGTTCGATTGAAGAGAGCTGCGAGACACTGACGCCGGAGGACTCGGAGAGGTCCTTGAGCGTCCAAGATTTCTCGGTGCGTGCGAGGCGGATCTGTCGGCCGAGTTCCTGGCGGAGACGGTCCTGCGGGCGCATGCCCAGGCCGAGCGCGGCGGCGGCCTGCGCCAGGGAGCGGTTGATCTCATCGATCGAGAAGGGCTTGGCGAGGTAGTCAAAGACATCGCGCTTGAAGGTCTTGCGCATTGAGTCGAGGGAGGGGTAGCCGGTCACGACGATGACGCAGAGCTTGGGCCAGCGCTTGCGGAGTTCTTCCAGCACCGCCTCGCCGGTGTCGCGGCCCATTTTGATGTCGAGGAGCAGGACATCTGGCATGGAAGCCTCGATGAGCGAGAAGCATTCCTCAGGAGTTGCGGCAACTCGGACATTGTGCCCGCCGCTATCTTCGCTGGTCAGCAGAGTCTGGACGTACTCGCGAAAATCGGGATCATCGTCGAGGGAGACAATGGAGAGCGGGGGCGGAAGTGCGGGCGAGGATGTGGGGATGGCGGCATCGTTCACGGGGAGAGTGTACCGGGTTGACCCAAACAGGTGCCGCGACCGCCGATTCGGTTGGCATTCTCCTACGCTCTGACCGTGACCGAGATGCCACCCAGCCCGCGCACCGATGGGATCCTTTTCACGGCCTTTGAGCCGAGCGGGGATGACCACGCCTCGAGCGCGATCGCCGAAATCCGGCGGCGTCGGCCGGAGCTCGCGGTGTATGCGTGGGGCGGGCCGAAGAGGGAGGCGGCAGGGGCGACGATCGTTGGGAG
>ENA-ORBV01013909-ORBV01013909.1-microbial-mat-metagenome-genome-assembly--contig:-NODE-13909-length-12145-cov-4.925754_pt1 | contig 12145 bp, 8 predicted proteins | sample MGYA00237777_ERZ505514 | MGnify/ENA primary metagenome ERZ505514 (study PRJEB26160, sample SAMN06269048) | microbial mat metagenome | isolation source: Oligotrophic lake microbial mat | place... | reverse complement strand
ACCTCTCTATTCGTCGGCAGCGTCAGATGTGTATAAGAGACAGGTGAATAACCAATACATTTGAGATGAATTAATTATTTTGCGAGTAGCTAGATGCGTGACTTGAATGAATTTTGGGGGTGAAACGCCCACTAAGGCATTGCTGCCCTGGCCACAGCAAGCTCAGAAGCTCTGCCTGTTTCATGTTTTTTACAGCTAGTGGGCTAGGCCGATCTAAGTGGTTGGTAAGCAGCTGGGTCCAGACAAATATCTGACAATGTTTAACTGCAGCAGAACCCAAAGAAACTGCCCAATTTTTATCTTTCTGACATTCCTTAATTAAGCTTGATTTCGGCAAGCTCATCTCTCGTCAACTTGCGAAAGGACGTGTGGGGGTTTTGGTTGTGGAACAACCGATCTTCTTGTTGATGAAGGAAGGCAACAAATTCCACCATTTCATACAAGATACATTGTTTTTGTTGATAGTTGGTCATAGATTCGGACAAAATTTCGGGAAGTCGAATCAACAGCCGTAACAAATGTTCACAACCATATATGTCGCAAGGCCGCTGCTGTTGCTTTTTGGTTGGACTTTGCTGCTTTTTTGTAGGAGATTGTTGTGGTTCCCCGCTCCTGCTCGATTCCATATCGACATCCATATCATCATCACCCGATGACGATGCAAAATGGAAGGATTGGAATTGCGGTATTTCTTGCTTGTACAAGAGGTGGGATTCCAGCGCCTTGTCAAAAAACATGGCAATTCCGTCGGCCATATCATTCCATCCACCCATTATCTTGCGTTTCTTGTTGCTTTTGCTATTCTGGATATTGCCCATGATGCTTATAGGATGTCCTGCTTTATCTTCGTCATTGTTCTTGCTATCGTTGTCGGTCATGCTGCCGTCCTCAGCGTCAGAGGATGTGCTCATCCCAAAGTCCAAAAAATTGTTCCCATGCTTCGACTTGGACCGCGCCTTCTTTTCCTTGAGTTCCACATACATGTCGAGAACCTCTCGTACCGACGTAGCAGCAGGCAAGACGGAGATCATTTGTTTTTGGCGAAGGGTTTCATACGCTCGGATCATGACTTTTTTGAGCGTAAACGGCAAGGCAATTTTGTTAGATTTCGTGGTAGGATAATTTTGGGCGGGCGGTCGTGTATGGTTGCTCTTTCGGGGAGTAATGCTGCTGTTGTTAGGACCACCAGATGATGGCATAGTTGTTAGCTCCTGAAGAGGCGCCTTGCTGGCCGTTGTTGGCTTGTCGGTGGGATTGTTGTCTTCGTTCTTGTCACTTTGGGTTTGTTTTTGGGCACCCTCAGCACCATTCGTTTCTTGTTCGTTATTGCTGGCCGTTGTTGGCTCGTTGGTGGGAGTTTTGTCTTCGTTCTTGTCACTTTGGGCTTGCTTTGAGACATCCTCAGCACCACTCTGTTTTTCTTGTTCGTTGTTGCTGGCCGTTGGTGGCTCGTTGGTGGGAGTGTTGTTTTTGTTCTTGTCACTTTGGGTTTGCTTTGAGACATCCTCAGCACCACTCTGTGTTTCGTGTTCATTGTTGCTGTCCGGTGGCTGGTCGGTGGGATTATTGTTTTTGTTCTTGTCAGTAAGGATCTGCTTCTGGACATTCTCACCACTCTGTGTTTTTAGTTCGTTGCCACTTGGGACTGATGTATCGGGATCAATTTTCTTAATTTTGTCTAACAAGTCCTTTTGGTCTTTGCGAAAATAAGGATGACACCAGGTTGGTGCTATTGTATCGGAATCCTCCTCCTCGTTGTTTTTCATTTCCCAACCATGCCGTTTCAATTGTTCTTTGAACCACGTGACACTTTCTTCGGCCTTGATGGCCTTGCTGTTGTTGTCGTTGTCGTTCTTGGGACTACTATGGGAAGGGTCTTCGTTTTTCATTTCCCAAGCCAAGAGTTGCAACTGTTGCTTGAACCATGCGACACTTTCCTCTGCCGACACGAAAAAAAGGAGTGGCATTCATGCAAGGAAAACAATAAACTGTGAGAGCTCTTGGTTTTCATTTCCATTTTCAACTATTTTTTCGTTCCACCACAGCGCATTCACATACTGCTGCTGCCAACGAGAAGGAAACGATAAAAACCATCCCAACAGTACAGCAAGCAGCGTGTCACTACACACACGATTTTTTTCAAGAGGAAAAAAGAGTATACCAGTACTTACGACCGTGTTGTTGAATGAGCATGGGCCGCAATAAAAATTTGAGCCTCTGGTTGTCAAAGTAAAGGAACATGGCGGCTCCGTCTTGAGTCCATCGTATCGGGCTTTTCGGACACTCGGTCATGACTGTCACCATGTCGTAGAGGATATATGGGAAGGATGATAATGATGATGATGATTGTGGTGAAGTGGTAGTAGTGGCGTCGGTTTTCGTGGCGTCGGTTTGTTTGGCGTCGTTCTTGGCTACAGTCGTTTCAGTTTTGGTTTCGTCCTTGTCTTCCATTTCTGGATTCGCGTCTAATACTTCGTCTTTGCCCTTGTCGCCATTGTTATCGTCCTTAGTTTTCCCCTTGTCACTCTCCCCCTCCTCTGGCTTCGACTTGTCGTCGTGGTCATCCCCTGAGGCGGCAGCTGTTTCCGTCGTCATTGTCGATTCTGGTTCCATCTCTTTTTTTCCGAATCAATATAATAATCTGCGTTCTTGTTGCAAGCCCCACAAAGACTTTTTTAATTCGGACGGATGCTCAATTCAACTCGTGTGGTTTATAGACTACAGCTACGTGGTCCTTCAGGTAGCTATATGCTTTTACGGTGCCCTATTAGGAGCGTAGAAGCGTCCGTTGTTGCTGGTGATAATCATGGTCTCGATTTGACTTGCAGCATTTTGCTCCAATAATAAAATTGGCATTGCTGCGAATGACGTCATCAACATGACTGAATTGGTTCTCGGATCGACCACAGTTTTGGTTAGAGTCTAAAGAAAACCAAGACCATGCATTCATTGCATGGTTGCTATTTCATTTCCATAAAATGACGCACCTGAGAGACATCCGCTAACCCTGCATCAGGCAGCTAGCCAAATGCAGAAATGCAGCGAAACACGATGATGTAGTAATTTTCAGCTAACAAAAGACCTGAACAGAGGACGCTGGCGAGAAACTGAAAACATAGGTTTGTGCCCTACTTCAGGGCTTCGCCAAATCTATTTTCTACTTCTTCATTGCCAAAAGAAGTCTAATTTCACATTCTATACAAAACTGAATAAAATCTCAATGAAATGCAAAAATAAATTGTTTACTATAGCAACCCGTCACAATACCTACGCGTGATGTTCCGCTGAAGGCTTTGAGTTACTAGTAGATCCCGCCAGCTCCACTTCCATGCCTTCATCATTCGAATTTGGCTTGCTTTCCGTAATTTGTGGCTGTGATTCGCTCATGTCATTCTCTTCTCCTGGAGACTGTGTCTGCCCATTTTCTATGTCAGCATCTGGGGAATCCTTGCTTTCATCGGCCAAGGAGGAATTGCCAGCATTCTCCGCAGAGCAATAATACTGGAAAATAGTTGCTGAAATATAAATGAGGGCACATACCAGCCAGAGAGTTGCGGCTATGACTTCGATTCCATTCAAAGTCCAGTCCCAATCAGCTGTCTCGTCCAAGATCCAGAAATAGGACAACTGAAGGTGGTAAAAAGAAGAAGGGGCATACTTAGTGCATCGCAATATAAAATGATCCTACTTTACAACAACACAAGAAACAGGCTTACCACAGCATCCAACAACGCCCCCACGGCAAAGCACGTATCGCCAACGATCATAGACGTTTGTAGCCACGGTACGTCGTCTTCCGCAGGGATCGCTTGGCGCTTGTGATTTTCAAAGAGTGCCAGAGCTTCCAACAAAAAGAAATGCACGGAAATGGCATTAAAAATGTCGGACTGGTATTGATAATTCTCCACCAGCATGGCGGAAACGAGACCGGTAAGACCGGCAATAATCATCAAGACATGGAATTTCTTTTTTTCGCGAATCAAGTCTAGGAATCCCACAATGACAAAACAAAGAGCCGCACAAAAGTAAATAATCATGTACTTTGAAACCCATGTATTGGATGACTTGACCAAGAAGACGTAGTCATCATCCACACTTTCATAGTCATCTTCTTCCATGCTACTGGTAGAAGTAGAAGCACTTGCAGCATCGGTGGCAGTTTGTTGGGTGTCGGGAGGATCCGTGCCGTCCCAAGAGTACTCATCATAGCCCAACAAGGTAGCTGCTTGCTGTTGTTCACTCGACAGTTGACGCCATTCCAAATCCTCTGTTTCTACCTTCCCGCCACGATCCCACAATGCTTGGATGGTTGTAGTGAGTGGTGAACGAAATAAATGAAGATGACGGTGAGTTATAAACGATGGATAAGGGATTTCAAACTCACACTTGCACAGAGGAGAGGCATGTGTGTACATCAACCAATATGTACACGACGACGGCACGACCATGTACCCCATCAAGACAATAATTCCATGGGAACCCGAAAAAGAGAGGAAACGACGAGACTTACTTTGCGTATAACCCAAGACTTGCCAAGCTTGTTGGACATGGGGTGGCAATTCATCCCAATCATACTCCTCATAATAGCCTGGTCCTACTACTGCTTCGTCATCACCGGTCGTAGTTGCTTCGGTGGTCACGCTCGTAGTAGCAGTCGCGGTGGTTGTAGTCGCAGTCGATGTTTGATCATCATCCTCACCATCAGCAGGTGTCGAATTGGTCGCGATGCTTTCAGTGACATTTAACAAAAACTCCACGGCGTCATCGTCATTGACCTCTTGTTCTTCCCCCTGTACTGGCAACTCGTCACCGTCGTCGTCACCGCCGCCACTACTTTCGACGCCTTGTTCGGCATTCCACGTCTCTTCGGTATATCCAATCAATCGAGCGGCATTTTGTTGTTGAACTGTCAACTCGCTCCATTCCAACTCTGCCGTCAAGGAAATTCCACCCTCGTCCCAAATGGTGGCGTCATATCCCAACAACTCGTAGGCGCTTTGAATGTCCTCGGGCAATTCATTCCACCACAAGTCATCATACAACTGGACGGGTGTGGGGCCCGTCGAAGGAGGAGCTTCGGTCGTCGATTCGGTCGTCGATTCGGTCGTGGGCGCTTGCGTTTGTTTGGGTTTTTTGGTTTTCTCAGCCTCTGTTTCTTCTGTCGTCGATTCGGTCGTCGATTCGGTTGTGGGCGCTTGCGTTTGTTTGGGTTTTTTGGTTTTTTCCACTTCCGTTTCTTCTGTGGTGGTGGTGGTTGGACTGGAGGTTGGCACTTCCTTCGCTTCCTTCAACTTGCGTTCATTCTCGTTATCCTCGACAAGACTTGCATTGTACAGCTCTTCTTTACGGTAATTGGTCCACGTGACATCATCATCGGCGATACGCACCTCCATGGGCAAGGTTTGGAATTCCTTGCACCATAGATAATCGTCAATGGCCATGACCATGTACAAGGCACTGCCCACCACAAACAGTATGGTGGAGGTCAAGTGCAGCCATTTTCTTCGTTTTGGAACATACGAAGGAGACGAGGAAGGATCTTGTAGTGCTTGTTCCATTTTCTCCGTTGAATCGACCGTTTCGGGGGTGTCCTTCTTTTGGATGGTCGCCATCATTGATAGGATGAGAAAGTTCTTCTATTCCTTCACAACAAGAAAGGAAAACGGACTTCATGCAGTCTGCAACGCAGTTCCACACAAAACAATTATTTATTAGTTAGCAAACGTATTATGGATATATTGCTTTTGGTCGTCGTTCTTTCAAAGGAATTTCCGGATGGATGAATGCAGTAGTGTGCACTCGATCCACTACTATTACTAGCTAATAGCTAGGTACTATAGTACATTGACCGAGAAGCCTGTGAGGTAAAGTACTTCAGTACAGTACATGGTCCGTTCTGTTCTGGGCTATTACTTACAATAGCTATCAACAACATGTCATATGCATGTCGCCTGCGTTGACAACACCAAAAATCATTCTCGCGAAAGATCGCGCAATGAATCAGTAACTTAAATAACATGATGGGCACGGCGAACAGGGCTTCGCACAGTAGGACCTCGTACGCCGTTCTTACGCTACTTCATTACGAGCCCAAATTCTCGTAAATGTCGCAGCGAAAAAACTGTCGCGCAAATGAAAAAATGAGACCGCGAGGCGGGTTAATCTAAGCCACTGAATGGTAACAGTGAGTCCCGTTCCTGACTGACTGAATCGAGTTCACTGACTGTTGGGGGTGAATTAATAAAATCCTATCCAAAAGCTTATCCGAAGATCTATTTTTTGGCTTGTCTTCTTCTTGTTGAAGCTACTCTACTAGCTAGAGTAGATGATAACCATCTTGCGGAAAATAATTGAGTCATCACCTTGTTATTGTTCCAATATATCGGATGAAAGAGAGAGGCGTTGTCTACTGCTACTAACTAGTCTAGCTAGCCAGCCATTGAATCCGGTCCGAATTATCAAAACCTGAAAAAGAGTTTGGATTTCCAAATAAAGGATACCTTTTTCTGGTTCCGCCATATACAATAATCAAGTACATTCTTTATCCGTTCACAATCAGCGTGCATCATGTCTACGGCATGTGCTGCGGGCGCCTTGGCAACAACGAAATCCGTAGCTTCCTTGTACTATTTACAACTCCCTCCTAACCAAAGACCAACCTATGATGATTTGAGCAGCAAGCAGTGGAAATTGTTAGTGGACGGTCCTCCCAAGGGAAACATAGACACTAATACTAAGAAAGATACAGATGCCTTTTCGTTGGATACGGGCGATTGGATTGTCTTTCCAGAACTCTTGACGGGGGCGGGTGAATTGGAAGGCTTGCGTGTCGTGGTGCCCATCCTGTCCCAGGACGACGACAATCAGCAATGCAATAACAACCACCAGGAATTTTGGTTGCTCCCCATGGGCATTGAAGCCGTGGAATGGCCTCAAGTCCTATTGAACTGGATCGAAGAGTCCGTGTCGGCGTTATCGCTACGAGGCTATTACGAACAACCCTTGCAAGATGTATATCAAAAACAAAAGGTTTCCATGACAGATGCCATTGGATGTGAATTAGACGAATTTTGGAATCATCCAAGTGTGCCACGAAGACGACGCGTTGTGGACGACCAGGAACCTTTTGTGACGTTGCTTTCCCAATGTTCCTTTTCGAGTTAGTTTTGCGCAAGTTTTACCATTGTCCCTTTCTTTGGAATAAATAAGTTCACTGCCTTGGAATTATGGACGAGAGAGGAGCAGGAATCCATGAGGGATTCCAAAAACGAAGGTGGATCGCAATAATCTGAGAGAATATAACGTGGTATCAGGCGACAAAAAGACATAAAACGCATCCCACACGTGGCTGATCAGAAACATATGGAGTAAAAAGACAAAACGAGGAGCATTTGTCACGGCTATCAGGCACGATCTTAAATAACCATGAGAGAGACTAGAGATCCTCCGCTCCTACTAGCTTGTAGTGTGCAGTCCCAGTCGGTGGTTTTCAACTAGAAATACCATAGTTTTGAACATGCGGTTTTACGAAACAGCCACGAACAATATTTAAACAAAGATTATACGTATACTTTCTAGCGCCCGCCTGCGAAGGACGAATTTCAACCACCACATGACTCGAATGCATTCAGCAGGCAAGTCGCCAAGGTCTTCTCAGGGCGGCGAGTCCAGTGTTTCGAGACTGGACTTCATTAAAGGCTGGGCATAGGCATCCAAAGGATTGGCCGTAGCTGCCAAGGAAGGCGCTTGGTACTCAATCACAGTCGCGTTATCGGCATCCCCTCTTTCTGCCGTCACTACGCTTACCGTGTCGTCATTTAGGTCGATTCGAATTGTGAGAGAATAACCCCAGGTAAAATTACCCACTCGCTCCCACAAAACAACTCGGTCAGCACGGTTGGTCACCGCCGTCACGGTCAACCAGCCTCGACCCCGAGAGGAGCAACAAAAACCATCGAGACGAACGTCATAAAGATCCAACCTGAACAGACCCGATTCCACAGCAGCTATAGTGTACGTTTGCAAGGATCGCTGGGGCAGACCCGACAAAGACAACTCTGCAACCATACCCGGGCCATCTAGAGTTTCCCACAATTGCGTTTCGTCACTCATCTTTTTCCAAGACCATGAATTTTCTGCAATCGAGTCCGTGAAACTGAATGAGTATTTTATGACAGAAAAAAATATCGGCATCGAATCTTTTCTTTTCTCGCACGTACCGAGTGGATAATCATCGTGTCTAATGTTCAATCGAAGACCACTTGTTGACAAAGGCCCAACTGGGGGGTATCTTCCGGGCCAATCGGTATCATTAGCAGATGGATCAAATGGTACTTGACCGTCGCCTTCTGATGAAATGAGTTCAAATTGTACGCTGCCTTCAGGAATATTGGTGGTGGCAGTGCCGTTCGAGAAGACAACGATGCCTTCCTCGTACTCCACAACCTCGGGGATACCTGCCTCTCCAACCCAAATATAGACTTCCAACCACAGTTCAGTGATTTTCCCAGGAGCATGCCACATGACACTTCCTTGGGAATTCTCGTCTGTAACAGCGTTTGTAGTGATGGTGAACCAGTCGCAACACATGCCACTGTCGAGATCAAAAAAAAACAAGCGGTATAGGCCCGGCTGTGCCAGCGGGAGATCATATTGTAAAACTTCGCCCGGGATAGCAAATGGCTCCACCATGGCCACGACACCCGGCCATTCATCCTCTTCATTCGTTCTGTTGAACTTCGCCATCATCCATGCCGCATCTACAAGAAAAGCAATAGTCGTGGTTAGGATGCACAAGCGGAGACAGCATCAACTACCTATCAATGGACGCTTTTCATCGTACCCTTTGAACTTTCACCATATTTTATGTTGACAAGTGCTGTAAATGTAAATGGCAATTGCACTGGAGGATACTGCCCAGGCCAATCAGCATCATCAAGCACAGTTGATGGAGTGCATGGGTCAGCTTCTGAGAAGGAATACTCCAAGGAGTTGTGACCGAGCTCAAGAGTGCTTAATGCCGACAATTCACACAGTTCCAATGGGAACGAGCCACTCAAATCATTGTATGCCAAATCAAGATGTTCCAGAGCAATTAAATTACCAAATTGGGTAGGTATTTGCCCACTTATCCCATTGAAGCTTAAACTGAGTTCTGTCAGTTTCGTGAGGTTGCCCAGTTCGGTAGGCAACGTTCCACTTAAAGAATTTGTTGGAATATTTAAACAAGTCAGTTCACGTAAGCCACCTAATTCTGAAGGAATTGCCCCCGTCAGATTGTTGACGCCCAGTCGTAATTCTTCCAAGGCAGAAATTAGTCCAAGGTGGCTGGGGATAGTTCCTGTTAACCCATTTTGTGCATCCAGGCCAACCTTATAATACCCCATAAGATCCAACCCGAGCTCTTTCAAGACACCAAAACGACCAAATTCTGATTATAGCCAAGTGAAAGCATCAAAGCAGCATACCACAAGTGTGAGCTTTTCAACAAAAGACCGCATTCTTCATGCAAAGCTTGGAGATTTACCAGAAGGAATTCTTCCTGTCATGCCATTCACGGACAATCGTAAATGTTGCAAGTCTGTCATACTAGCCAGCTCAGTAGGGAGCGTTCCATTCAAATGGTTCCATTTCAAATCTAGAATTCTGGTCATAACCACGTGAAATCAACATCACAGCAAACCGAACGTGTGAGCTTTTAAACTAAAGACAGCATTTTCTATGCAAAACTTGGAAGCTTACCTCATGGATGACAACTGGCCAACCTCTGTGGGTATATTTCCAGAAAGGCCATTGGCATACAACGCCAGCGCTTCCAATTCCGTAAGCAAGGCAATCTCGGTCGGTATCGTCCCTGAAAATCCTGTAGTCCGTGGATACATATCGCGGACAAACAATGCAGCCACCTCGCTCTCATCCGTTTCGTCGTATAGGACTGCTTGCTGGTCATCGTAGAGGTTGAACGACAAGGAAAGGGTTTTCAGCGATGTCAGCATTGTGAAAAGCTCCCGAGGCAGGGTGCCATTAAGGTTGTTTGAGTCAAGCCACAGGTGACGGATGACAAGATCCTCCCCAGATTCACCTTGCTCGCAGGGAGTTCTGATTTTTTGGTAGTCTTCGTAGGTAGATCCCAGCTCTCCTTTGAGATTAAACCAATCACATTCGTGACTATCATGATTCGTCCAGTTATCCCTCTGCAACCACTCGTCGCCACGGAGCGCAAAATAGAACACCGCCAAAGCATATCGCTGGAGGATTCTCTCGTCAGTGTAAGTTTCCAGACTGACGAGGTTCTCGTCCTCTAAAAGCCAGGAAAATGCTTCAGCCTGTGGAGAGAGTACTTCAGCATCGGTTGCGTCCGAAATGGTTGGAAAAATGGCCTCCAACGTTGACGTCGGCAAAACGGTCGTGAGACGATCTTCCATTCGCGTTCTCAAGGACTCAGTCGGAGCTGTGGTGGGGCTAAGTGTCAGGCTCATCGTAGCGTTACTGTCCATTCCTGACCCGCTATTACCACCCATACCCACAAACACAACGAGGAGGACCACCCCCACAAGGACTAGGACACCAAGCAGCAGGAACTGGAAAGCCTTGCGCTTTGCAGCACGTTCCTTCGCTTCCAAGTCACCAGCAGGATTGTACTGTTCCGCCACTTGCAAATTCCGATTACTTTCTTCTTGTGGCACCGGGTTAGCGACGGCGAGGTTTGCATCGCTGACTCCGGGAGCAATACGTGCAGGTGCAGGTACAGGTACAGTTCCCTGGATAGAATTTGCCTCATTATTTAGACTCGGAGTGCTACTACCGTCATCTTCAACAACCGGGGTGGCATCATCGTCGTCGTCATCGTCATCACCGTAAGCAGCAGCAGCAGCAGCAGCAGCAGCATAAGAAGCAGAGTTGGTGTCCTCGTCACCATCAACCCCTGCAGATTCAGTATCTTGTCCTTCCTCCTCCTCCGCACCACCTTGATTGGCTGGGTTGTAATTCTTCCGTAGGCCCCGAAAAGTAACCATGGAAGTAGCACCAACCCTACCTGAGCGAGCAGAGGGCACAGTGTCTCGAGCCGTTGAACTTTCGGACAAGCCATGATCAGTGCTGCTTGTTATAGAAGCGGAGAGATTCGCAGTGGATGATTCATCCATTTGGGGAGCATTTTTGGCCAGGCCCCGCAGTGCCTTTTGTCCAGTGCTAGTTCTAGCCACAGAGGTAAAGCCAGGAGGTGGCAAGCTCTCACCAGAACTTGCGGTAAAGACAGGAGCAGCCTGTTCATTTCTGCTAGCCATGGCTACCACGCCCTGTCTGGCTGGGCTGTTCTTGGAGAGGCCACGCAGTGCCACCTGCTGTCCACTGTTTGATCCAAACGAGGAACGGGAAGGCACTGCTCCTACAAGGGTGGAGGCCCCGGCACTTCCGCCATCATCAGTGCCTGCAAAAAAGAGAAAGCTCAGGAGTAAGTACCATGGCGAGTTGCCCATGCATCGAGGTTTGTTTCCAATCGTGTTCTTGCTGCACTTACCAGAATTGCCACCAGCAGCTTTCTTTCGTTGGTTGGTACGGCCAATGGCTCGAAATGCCCCTACTCTTGCCGCGTTGCCTAATTCGACATCCTCCTTCACCAACATGATGGATTCTTTCTGGAGCTCCTTCTTCTCTGTCTCGTCATCCTTGTTTTCTTGTTTTCTCCCATCGTCCGACTCCCCAGTGCCGCTGGCAGAAGAGGATTCTCTGCCAGTGTTGCCATTGCGGTAGTCCTCCTCGTCTTTCTTTCCTTCCGGATCCATCCTTTGCAAGAAGTTTTGGCAATTTCACGAGTGTGTTTTAGGGAAATAATATTGTGATACTTCTCTGTTGGTTCCATCCATTGATTGATACTAAGTTGTATTTGTCAATTCGGAGAGGTTTTATGTCCGAAGTTGGGCCACCACGTCGTACCTCTCTCAGGTACTAGTAAGTACCATGACACAGGACAACATATTCCATTGCATCATCCTATCCTTGTGTGCATACTTCGCATGTACGTGGCAAGGATCTTGCAGTGTATCAACCTCCACTATTTACTTACGAAGAGTAGTCTGTCTCTTATACACATCTGACGCTGCCGACGAATAGAGAGGTGTAGATCTCGGTGGTCGCCGTATCATTA
>ENA-ORBV01013907-ORBV01013907.1-microbial-mat-metagenome-genome-assembly--contig:-NODE-13907-length-12145-cov-5.667716_pt1 | contig 12145 bp, 9 predicted proteins | sample MGYA00237777_ERZ505514 | MGnify/ENA primary metagenome ERZ505514 (study PRJEB26160, sample SAMN06269048) | microbial mat metagenome | isolation source: Oligotrophic lake microbial mat | place... | reverse complement strand
ACCATAGCTAGCAGCACTGTAGCAGTGCTTATTATTTCTAATAAACTGATCTGTTTCACCAAACAAATAGATCTCTTCATCCAACAGAGGGTTCCAAAATTAAAAAGTGGACATTTGACCTCCGTCCCACACAATGAAGGTTGAGAAAACAAACATTGATATTTGCTCCATGAAATTAACTTCGCATTTGGTAAGTTGTTGCTAAGTTTGTGTTAAAAACAAATGTTGCTTGTAGTTTTTTTTAGTGCTAGCAAGGGTTCCAATTTGAGCACAACACAAAGGTCTGCCAAGCTGCACTTTATGAGTTTTGAAGATTGCAGTAACACACAAAACTGGTGCACAGAATCTTGTTGTCATGATGACCACATTGGTGGCCTTCCATCAGTTGGGAGGGATCAACATGATCATGTCATGTTTTTTTTAATCTCATGACATCAAAAGCTTGTTTTGAAAAAAGGAGAGAGAATTGGAAAGCAGACACATAGCATCACATCATGGAGCAGCCCTATTTTGCAACACTTAGGGTTGCAATGCATTGTTGTTTGTTGAATGAAGTTAGCTTTGCATTTGTTAAGTTGTCACCTAATTTGTATTCAAAAAGCAGTTGTTTGAAATTTTCCAAATGAAGGGTTCCAACATGAGCATGACTGAATCAAGGCACAGCTGCTCTTTTTTAATTTTGAAGAATTGCAATTGTGCACAACATTTGTGCTTAGAAGCGTGTTATGCCCACATCATTGCTACACTTGGGGAGTGCCAACAAATAATCACATCTGCACCACATTTTGTTTTATTTTATCTTGCTGGCAGAGTGGCTCCATTGTCGTCTGAAAAAGAAGTGAGCCAGTTTTTGATTGTGACAAAGGACATGGGATGAGACAAAGCAGCATGAAGATGCACATTTGCATCACTGAGAATAACTAATCAACAGGACTTTGAGGTCATTGTTGTTGGAAATTGTGGTTGGGTCTGGAAAGGCTGTAATAGAAGAATGCAATCATTTCAAAAAGGGCAGCTGTTTGTCATAATTGCAACATAAACATTGTCAACATTGGACCTTCAAAAGAGATTTTAATGACAAAGTTGTAAACTAATTTTAACACATTTTGTCAATGCAAATCTCGCTGGAACTTGCCGCAACTGGCACGACTGGATATTTATGGTCCTTTTACTTAATTATGAACCCTTTGCATTTATGAACCCTTTTGAAAAGAACCCAATAAATAGGAACCGATTATTTGAATGTCAGATGAAAAGGTTCATAATTAGGAACCCTTTTTCAAATTAGGAACCTTTTCAAAAAAAGTTCCTAAATTATGTCTTAAGACATGAGTTGTTACCAACAGATTTGATAACCGATTTTTAGGAACCCTTTTGTTTGTGGTGTTGTTTTCCACAAAAGGTTCCTAATTATGGGCTTATTTTTTTACAGTCTTTTTGTACAAGAGACCAAAATTTAAGAACCTATTTCATAAATTGTATGAACCACCTATTTAATGAATGGTCTGTCCCTTGTACGTTGCGGCAAGTTCCTGAGATAATCTTCTTTACCAGTGATGCCAAAAATGGGTGGTTTCTAAAAGATGACAGTGATAACCAATTTTAGTCATGATGGGTCAAAATGTTTACCATAGCTGGGGCAGCATAGATTTGGAAAAGTCAAGTGTTCAGGTCGTAGACCATGGCATGCATTGCATTTTGGTAACAATGTCATTGCATTTTGCACCTGCAGAATCGTTTTCCACCAATGTCACACCATGCTCATTTTGATAAAGAATGATTGCAGTTCAATGCAAGAAGACACATTGATGAATTTTTCATGCAAAATTTGTAAGCATGATCTCTAGTTATTGTGTTTTTGTTCAAGCCAAAGTTTTTTTGGCACTGTGAGACATGTTTGGGATGTGCACAAAAGCACTTACCGTTGGAATTAGTTCAGATGAGCCAAAAATGTTCCCTCTTCTCATCAAAGCCAAAATGAGTAGTAGTAGCTATTTTTGTTTTAGTTTCCAAATCCTTTCCAGTAGGTCATCTTGAGGCTCGCAATAGCTCAACAAGAATGTGCAGGGCCATAATTATGGAAGGAATCACACTCGATCGTTATTCTTCATGGCCAAATCAAGAAGTGTTTTTAAAAGAATCTTGATGCATGGCATGCATGAAGAGAAACAGAGAAAATGAATCCAAGAAGACAATTGCAATTACTGACAGAGGAGTGGCTCCCTCTTTACATAACCTCCCTCTATAGCTAAACATAGTACCCTAGCCCATCACCCAGCTAAAAATACAGTACTTCCAAACAGTGTAGCTGACAGTTAGGTTTCAATTATCTGCTCTGAAAGGCCGCATTGAAAACCTCAAATTCAGCTATCTATTTTTTTTTGTGAAACAAATCCTATAGAATTAGCACTAGAATTAGCACCTTCTTTAGAATTAGTTAGTTCCGAATTAGTTAGTTCATATTACTTAATATTGAAGCTTCAGTTTCAGTGACTTTCCCCCCAAAAGGCATCGTTCTCGTCCTTGTGTTGTTCGCCACGCTGGCCCATATTTTGAAGGGGGTTCTGCTGTATACACCTTACTTGCTTGGTGAGTTGCTATTTGCGATTCCATGAATGTCGGCGTCCTCCTCAGACACTGCTCTTGCTTGGGGCTCTTGCTTGGTACTTCTGTGGTACCATGGTACGAGTTCGAATTCTCCCGCGCGGTGGCGTAGCGTCATCGGCATTGATTGCAGAGTAAGCATTGAGCAGTGTTCATCAACCGTGTTGATACTGACATCTATGATCATGGAAAGATAATTTAAAACATTCACGAACGCCGAGTGGGAGCAGCACCACCCATAACCTGCCTTTCGTAAACCTCTTGCGAGTAGAGATGGCCCACCGTAATACCAAAGGCCAAGAGGATTGTCGCACAAAACATATCAACCAAGTAATGATATCGCAAAATAAGGGTCGCCAAAGTAATGTGGACAGCGGCAATTTTGGCACACTTTGCATATCTCACAAAGCCCAATCGACGGGCCGTATACGCCGCCAACCAGCTTAGCCCACAATGTCCCGAGGGAAAGGCACCAAAGGAATTGGCCGCGGCTCCCTTGAGGGCTCCTCGAATGGAATTGGCAAAAAAGAGACCGGAAATCTCGTTTTGGTATTGATCGGCAATGTAAATGCGAGGACTCACGGCCGGGAACACCATGTTCATGACAAAATTTAGGAGATAGGTTCCCGTCCAAGCCGTAGTGAACATCATGAGGCGACGCCATTGTTGCTCCTGGGTCAGGGAGGTTTCTTCTTGCAGTACACGGGGGAGTTGGAGTGGAAGTTGGTAGGAGTTGTTTTTACAACTTAAGAAGAAATACTGAACCAAGAGATAGACGGCCATGGCATTGCCCCAAAAGTAGTAGGAAAAGTACATGATTTGCAATATTTCGGCATAGATTCTGCCAATGAAACTCGTCGGCCCGATCGATGGATTCTGGTCCAAATACAGAGCAATCTGTCCCTGAGGAAAGGCAAATCCCAGCAGGTGCGTATCCATGGTCAAAAAGGTGGAATCCCAGAGCATTTTTTCACCGTACAATTTGTAATAAAACCGAGTGACGACGTTGCAGCCACCAAAATAAAGACCGGCGCAGGTGCAAACAAGTACAATGAGTGCAATGCGGGAAATCAGCTTTTTCATGCTGTGGTTGGATTTGGATTAGGGTGTATACGTAATTAATTAAGAGGAATGAATAGCATGGTGGATGAGCGACAACAACATCAAGGTCATTTCTATGGCATAACTGGCCGATGGAACAACGTACGTGATCATGGAGGAGGAGGAAAACGGAGCTGCCATGATTGCCAATAGACCAACCGCGGCAGCAGAGGCAGTGCAGACGGGGGTACCTTCCAGTCCATATTTACCCATGGGATACGCAAGGATAAAAAACATGGCCATGCCGACCACGGCGACCAATAGCAGTCCAAAGTTGCGAAGGACTGGGTCGCCCGAGTGGAAAATGGCCGAGCAAACGCCACACCATCTACTACTAGAAGTGCTAGTAATATCGCCGGTAGAAGACATGGTGAATCAATGGGGAGATGGAGTAGGAGAGAGGCAATTGAATCAATGAAACTCTATCCGAGGCAACAGGTTTATTTGTTATTATTGCGCATCGACATCATTCATTTGTTTGATTGAAGATTCATTGATTCTTTGTGTGGTTGGTTTGTTGGGTGGGAAGAAACGTTTTGCTGCCCGGGTGGCCAATAAAAATCCAATATGTTTTCACATGACCCTAGTCCTTTCTTCGTGATCACCATAACCAATCAACAGCTGAGTTGCCTGTCCAACGTCCGACCGTTCAAATACGTCTATTGTCCATCATTCGACACAGCTTGCCACCGCTATCTTCGTCTTGATTCGTTTTGACTCATCGTCATCTGCATGGATTGCATTGCATGCACCAAATCGGATGATTCAGACATCACTTCAGGAAGAACGAATTGGTTAGTAGATAAATGAGCGGTAGTGCGGACTATACTGTACTGCTGTAGAGGATCGTGAAGAGGCTTCATCACAAGCATCAAGCTAGTAGTAGCTAGCTATTGGCTAGTAGTAGGAGTAGAATTTGGTTTTTTTCAGCAGCGGAATCTTTCATGGGGACCGGATTGCTCTGCTCTTCGTAACAGTCCAAATCCAGGACAAGGCCTTCCGATCCAACAACAGTACAGCATGCATGAACCATTAGAAGATCACGTGATCTTTGGCTGTCCGCCTAAAAGCCATCCCCACCAACATGCAACTCCAAAAAGCCACAAGCGGAGAAGGAGGCGGAGAAGAGCAAGCCACCATATGGTGCCACTCAGACTGCTAGTGCTTTTACTGGCCTCCTCCTGGCCTCCGTCCTGTTGGACATTCACTACTTCTTCATACTCCTCTTCCAGGAATCCAACGACTGGGTCGTCTCCTTATAGCAGCAGCCAATGTTTTGACTATGATCAGCCAAGAAGCAAAAAGGGGGAACGAATAGGGCGGCAATTTAGCCTCAGCAGCAGCATCATCTTTCCAAGAGGGAGGCACTGTACCTTACCATTTGCCCTCCAAATGTCGTCTGAAAAATCCTCGGAAGGAAAGGAAAACAATTCCAACTTCGATAGGGATGGTGATGATGATGAGAGTCCTACTAAACGAAAAGCCATGTCCGCTTTCTCACAACCCAAACCCAAAACATTTGCTCTGAAAGCTCTGGCGCGCAAGAAAATGGGTCGTGCCACTACTACTACGAAAGCAGGAGCCGAGTCAGCAGACCCCATGGATTTATTTAGCAGCATTTTACCTCCTCCCATTGACCCACCGACACGATCATCACGGGCTCCAAGCTCAAGCAGCAGCTCGGAGCTGCGCAAACAGACACCGAGAAAGAAACCACCCAAAACCAAAATGCTCACGTCCAAAAAATTCCTCCATACACCCAAGCCCAATACGGATGACAACGACAACAACGACGACAACAAACCGTCTGTACCCAAAAAGCGTCGAAGCTTTAGAGTCAAAGACAATGAGATCAACTATCAAAAGCGCCGGCCGAGAACGCCGGCTGTAAAACCATCTGCCGATACAAAACCAAATAGAGAAAAAATTGCGAGCATGCTTCCTCCACCTCTCAAAAATCCCAACGATTACGACCGGGAGGATTCCACTTCGTTTTCTAGCATGGATATGGTGGGCAGCAGTGACCCGTCCCGAAGTAGTAGTCATTCTTCGTGGGAACAGTTTCTAGGCACCAAACCTAGACCTGCTGACAAATCTGCGGTCCGAAACGACAACAACCCGAGCAACAAACAACCGAAAGAAGTGGCCGAAGAAGAAGACGACGACGACGAACTATTATTATTAAAGCAACCACCCAGCATGGCCAAACTGCCATCCATCCGTGACTTGTTCCCTCCGGATCTCTCTTCGGAGAACAGGGACGCTGGTGATACGAATAATAGCAAGGGAAGACCCGCTGCTGCGGGCGACAAGGAAGACATTGCTCATCTCTTTCCGTCATCGCCTCGAAGAGGAGACCGACAACCATCGCGGCCTTCCAGATCCAAGACTGGTAGTAGTCGGGAGTCTCCATTCTCGAATCCGTCATTGCAAGATTCATCAGGATCATTTTCTTCTTCTTCTTCTACTAGTAGTAGGGATAGAGAAGGGTCGTCATCGTCCGCACAACCTCCACCTCAACAAGAGCAGCAGCAACGGCAGCAGCAGCAACGGCAGCAGCAGCAACGGCAGCAGCAGCAAATGTCTCCACTGGAGGGTGTATTGCCGGTCAGTGATTTGTTTTATCGGTCCTCTCAGTCGATGGATTCGGAAAGCGAGGAGGGAGACGATGAAGAGTTGCCCTTTTCAGCAGAACAAACGGATCAACTGGCGGTGAACCACAATAAGGTCAAAGTGCGACGGAACGAAGCTTCCTATGGATCATCATCATCATCAGAACCTTCCACTTCTGGCAGAGATAATACAGCATCACAGCCAAAACCAGCTACGACGACTACCCCCAATACGTCTGCAAGGGGGCGAAGAAAAATGATACGCCGGGGTATGGAAATGCTAGTTGGTGGGGTTCCGATCAATGCGGATCCACCCCAGCGAAATATTGAGTTATGGTACAACCACGAAACCCCCCAACCCTGCTGGTATGACGCCATATCCGTCAACACTCCAGATTTTGGCCCTTTCTTTCATTCTGGTAGCCAACATGAGCTAACTCAAACAGAGCTAGGGTTGTTTTGTGAATTTTTTGTGGATTTCACCTTGAAATGGGAGGTTTGCCCCAAAGACTTGCGTGACGTTATGTTTGAATTCCACGAAGAGCTTTTCCGGCGGAAGATGCAAAACGAATCGAAGGAAGATCAAGCAAAGAAAGACAACAGTAACATCCCACCAATGCCTATTGCCAGGGATGCACTACAGTCAATTGCTCCGCTAATAGCAGATTTGCCAGCTCATTTTCCAGGAATGGGTGACGCTGAAAAGGCCGAGCTCATGGGCGCACTTCAAAAAATATTCCTGAATGGAGACGGAAAATTGGTCGACGAAGACGGACAAATAATCTTTGATGCCGGGAAACTCTCCATCGAAAACGGACAAATTGCGACGTCGAAGCCAACAATCTCCGCCAAGGCAGACCCCTCCAAGGGATTTGCTAGGCCAAACAGCAAAACCAAGAAAAAACCCAAGAAAGCTCGAAAGGATAAAAAGTACAAAGGGCCTGTGACATATCAAGATTCCGCGCAGATGTGCAATATAGAAGCACACTATGAATTGTATCTAGGAGCTACTCCGTCTGATTTTGCTGCATACGAAACGCCAGAAACCGATGAAAGCGGACGTACTATCCTGAAAGATGTTTTGAGGAAAGGATTTATGAAATCCATTGAAAGAGAATTGCAACATGTCTCGTTTGCAATGGAACCGGATGTCGGCCCAGTGGAGCTGAAAGACGTGGAAGTGATGAATGTCGATACTGAGGAAGAGGAGGATGGAACAACATTGTTCGTTATCGTTGTGAAAGTCAGGGCGAAGGTGCACTCTTTAAAAGGGCCAATTCGGGTCCAGCAAGCAATGACACGAACGACCGAAAATGGCGAAATGCAATTATCGCTTGCAGCGGCAGTTCGAGAGGAAACTCGTTGGCCTGAGAAGTTCCGCGAACGACTGTACGAGGAGATCTTGTTTGAAGAAGAAGAAGAAGACAAGCTTATCTGGCCAGATGCGGAGAAAGGCCTAGGAGGAGACGCCGCAACGAAGACGGCCGGCGACTCAGAGGACGAAGCGACTGGCTCGCAGAAATCTACATCGACTGGCAAAGCGTCGCCTCGCAAAGAAGGTGTAGTTTGGGACTACTCGGAAGCTAATATCGACAACGCTCCGTACCAAGGCGTGCTTGGCCCTCGCCTACTTGAGGCGATGCAGGAATATGCCAAAGAGCACCCCCCAAAAGTCATTGCAATCGGTGATGTACATGGATGCATCGAGGAGCTTCAAGACCTGCTGCGAGAGTGCAATTACCACCCAGGCGATCTGATCGTTTTTTTGGGCGACCTTGTCAGCAAAGGTCCTGATAGTATTTCTGTTGTTCAAATGGCCCGTGAAATCGGAGCTATCGGAGTGAGGGGAAATCACGATTTTGAAGTTATTCGTTGGCATCAGGCGATTCAGTCAAGTAAGGACATTTCACCTAATTGAAAACACTGATTCCACTGCGACGAGAAAGGCCAAGCTATCTTTTCAGGTTATCTGCGGCATTCTTGTCTCACCATTTTTTTATCGCTCCCCCCATTTCACTTTTGTCCAGGCGTTGACCCACCTGTGGTTGGTTCGGAGCACTTCCATGTTGCCTCTCACTTGTCCGAGAACGACATCAAGTGGCTGTATAGTCTTCCATGGTATATAGCTTCCCAAGAACTGAGTGCATTATTCGTACACGCCGGATTTGTCTCCGGAATTCGCCTGGCCAAACAAAACCCTCGACTTATGATGAATATGCGCAGTATTTTGCCAGACGGAACTGTGACGTCCAAGTTTTTCAACAACTGGCCCTGGGCTCGTCTCTGGGACGGCCCTCAAACCGTTTTCTTTGGCCATGATGCCGACCGAGGACTGCAGCAGTATGAGCACGCTGTTGGCCTGGATACTGGATGTGTGTACGGTGGACGTCTGACTGCCTGCCTTCTCCCGGAACGGCGCCTTTTGAGTGTTGCTGCTAAAAAAGAATACTTCAAGTACCGGCGCAAGCATTATGATTAATGAGCTGGAATGCCAAGTCTTCTATCTTGGTTCGCTCGCTAGCTATTGTGGGGAAACCTGGGATTTGGTTCTTTTCGTTCTTTGCTCTGTCAGTTGCTGGACACCTGCAAGTGAAGCCCCCCCAACTCAAGATACCTACGCCGCTATTCACCATTCTTCATATGAAACAGCACTCTTGTCAGATTGACACTGGCATGCCCGACTTAATTGTACTACTACTACTAACTAGAACTAACTCTGATACCTGACCTTGCACACCCTAGCTAATTTTTCAAGATTCTTTGTGTCACCACTGGCACGGAAGCGACCACCGTACTAAGTTGAAGCCGTGTGGCTTCTCGATACTGAGGATAGCAATTAAGCTATTACGTTGTACTACTAGCTAGTACTAGCTACTAGTAGCTAGTAGTCGGCAAATCCTAGCTCTTGCTACTGTACAACGTAGCTATCAGCAGATTAGATCGCAAAAAAGTACGTGTACATTCTGATGTACTCCGAGCACTACCAACAATACGTACTACTAGTACTGCTATAATTAGTACTACAAGCTTGACTCTACTAGTAGTTAGCACATCGTATCGGTAAACCTAACCATTTTGGCTACGTCACCCTGGTGTGTTAGGGTTCTATCTGGCTCCATGTGGCAACACTCTCTATCATGGCACGAAACATTCTTTATTGAATGAAGCATTATAATTCTTATGATGTCGCTTCTGGGGATAGGAACTGATAGTACGGAGCTGCCTGTTCGCTTTTTTGAGAACACTGATGGGGACGCATGATTCGATTCGTTGTTTCTGACAGAGGTCTCACGATGACGGCGCACGAGTGGGATCGAATGATATGCTGGTGAAATCGAAAGAAAGAACATCAAACTCAGACACAAGATAAGATTCGATTCCTACGTCAATCGAATTCTGTTGTTGTTACTGTACGATTGTATCGTATCTTCTTCTTCTGAATCTCAGCAAGCACCTAGATAAACTAGCGATATTTCGAATACAAAGAAGTGGAGTCTCGATACGACGGAACTAGTAGACTATCTTGATGAGCTAGTTGTTCTGGAAAAGTCAACGTATGTATTTTGGCGCCTCGTCTTGTTTTTGAAAACGAATATTCTTTTATCCTCAAGTAGATTCACAAGTTACCCCCTTCAACACATCACATCAACAATACCGGTAGTGCGAGCCAAAATAAAAATAGATAGTTGTATCCCATATCACTGACATCAGCCAATTTAACAATCAAATTATTATAGAGTCCAAGCACCGCGAGTGATATTACAATAGTTAACCTATCACAATCACGAACACAAACCCGCAAACCACAAAACAACTGCTACCACAACAAACAAGCAACCTGCTACTATACTGCTAAAAGAACCAACATTTCTTGACAACTGCCCTTTTACTTCGCTATCAAATTACTTCTAAAAACACCCCCCTTGACAACCATGATGAAATCCGTATTCCTCTCCGATTCCAACGTATTGGAATTGCCGGATAGCAGTGATGGTGATTATATCATGGTGAACAATCTCCATGACGGTCCCTCTGCGTTGGAAGAGCTAATGGAAGATAATGAGGACGACAATGACAATTTAAGTAGCTGCAGCAATGATAATCACAGCTATTTGGATATTGACGAGGAGGACTATGATTACTGCGATGATATCGTGTTGTCGGATGGAGAGCAGTCCCAACAAGGTTGCTACCATTTGTCCGTCAGTCTCACAGAAGACATGATATTAGAAGAAGCACAACAACCGTCGCTTCGAAATGTTTTGGACGAAGCCCACAGATCTGCTTCCAAGCTAGGACTTGGGTCCTCTATTTGCACTACAGGTGAAGACGAACAAAGTGTAGGACCAGAAGCAGAAGATGATAATGAAGAGGATGACGATGATGATGATATGCATAGTCCGGGAAGGCTGGAATCGTCGGCGTCGGATGCATCCGTGCCCTCCACGGCTGACGCCCCTCATAACCCCAAAACCACCGCCGTCACTGCACCTCTACTACCAAAACCAAAAAGGACCGACGAAAAAGAGAGTGGGAAAAGTCCCACATGCGCCAGCGCTCTCGTATCGCAAATTGGGCGCATTTCCAACAAGAAGCGACGCAAAAAAATGAAACAGCTCAAAAAGGAAGCCGCCGCGGCCAAGGCTGCCGCTGCTTTGTCGATGACTACGGAGAGCTCCAGCAAGGATGTGGACAAGAAACACAAGAAATTATTCAAGACCAGCACCGTGAGCCGTCCTCATCATGGCAAACGAGTGGCCAACATTGCTGTGGCTTGTGCTGCAGAAACTTTGGCTTCCTACAAGGCTGAAGTGGCAAAGAGCACCAAGAAGGCATATTGAATGGTGGATGGATGGATACTGTCTGGATGGAATCAAGTTACTGCCGCCTGAGTAATATGGTGTCCTGCCAATTGTACCAATGGTCACCTGCCGCCCCTCAAGACCCCAAGGCTGCCGAGCCCTTGCTGGCCGCGCCAACGTCCTTTTTTCCCTCTTCTTTCTTCCTTTCCAAAAAATCAAGTCTTTCTATTGTTACGTCAATCCCCAGTGCAAAATTCCTCTGTGCTTGTGCCAGCCCAATTTATGTCAATTGTGGCTTAACCTAATGCCTTTTGTTGATCCATGATGGGTCAGAATCTTCAGTGTTTCTGTTCCATGTAATAGACAAAAATGAAAAATACCCATAAAAAAATCCGTCCGAAAACAAGCTACTTGCTGCACACGTGTCACCACAAAAAATAAGCAAAACCAAGAATGCCTACCTGTTCCAAATTTTGATCCAAGAAAAACCAAAAACAACTTCCTTTTTTTACGCCTCCAAAAAACAATAAAAATAATAATACAACTTTTTTTAAACGCTTAAAGGACAACCTGTACTGTCAAAACTATAAATTGCTATAATTTGATCAATATGGCTAGAGCAGATCCAACTAAAAGTGTTGGAGCATGGGGCTTGACTACCGTACTAACTTGAGGAAAAACATATCGGCGGGGTAAAGAATATAAGTGCCTACAATTTATTGTACATTGTACTACTAGTAGTAGAGGACAAGAATCCCGGGTTTGGGAAAAAATCTGTAAGACGCACATGGGACCTTCAACCGTTTTCTTCCGAGTTCCGATCGCGAGTTCCGAGCGAGGTCCAGATAACAATGACCGCGCCTAAGTCCTAGACGCGGTAAGCACTAGACCTAAATAGACACGATCTGATTGGCTAATTAGGTTCATTTTGCGTGATACCGCGAAACCCTATATCTGTCTCTTATACACATCTGACGCTGCCGACGAATAGAGAGGTGTAGATCTCGGTGGTCGCCGGATCATTAA
>ENA-ORBV01013906-ORBV01013906.1-microbial-mat-metagenome-genome-assembly--contig:-NODE-13906-length-12145-cov-9.387885_pt1 | contig 12145 bp, 11 predicted proteins | sample MGYA00237777_ERZ505514 | MGnify/ENA primary metagenome ERZ505514 (study PRJEB26160, sample SAMN06269048) | microbial mat metagenome | isolation source: Oligotrophic lake microbial mat | place... | reverse complement strand
GGCATCGCAAAATTGACATGCAGTAGCTCCAGTTTCTTGGAGACATGCGCGAATGTGATGTCACTCTGCAAGGCTTATTGATTGATTCATTCGTTCGATGATGATTGTTAGCAACAGAGATTTACTGTTGTAATTAACCACTAATAACTTATTAGCACTCTGTTGCAAGAGCCACATCAATTGAGTTTGCAGCGATTTCTTCCAGCAGTCGAGCTGTTTCTTTCTCGTTGCCTTTCGTTACCGCATTGCAATAAAAACTACTCGCAACGACAATCGACAAAAAAGTCCGTCCATCATGGCCGACCATAACGATGAGCAACAACAGCCTGTGTTCCATCCCATCTCCTTGACTGATTTTGGAAGAGATGATGACGATGATGCTTCTGACAGTGACAGTGACAATGATGAGGAGGATGATGATGATGATGATATGGATGTTGCCGTTGTCGTTGGCTCTAAACCAAGACCCAAGAATAAGCGCAAGAGGAAGGCTACTAAAAAGGCGGTGATCACCAACAACGTTGTACCACTTCATGAAAACGCGATCCAAGACTGTTTCCTCCTAGCTGTAAAATCACACTACAAAAAACCTGGAGACAAAACTCCGCCGGTACTGTGGCACTGGGATACTGACAAAAATCAAGGTGAAACCGCTATGGATGATGCTGAAAACAGGAAAGAAATCGACGTGGACCCACAAGCCGAAGAAGAAGCGCTGCAAAATTGGACCCCTCGGCCACTACGGCTGCCAACGTGGGCTGTGAAATGTTCTCCTCCTGGCGAGTCCTAGCATATTACAGTATGGCTAGATGGATTGATTCCTTTATCAAGAAATACGCCCAATAAAAAATAGTAATTTGTATGCTCGTAGAATTCGTTTTAGCCATCTATCATTATTGTATTGTATTCATTTCATTTCATTCATTCGTAGCCCTGACATCGAAAGACACGACGAAAGAATTCATAAAACAAAAAGAAGAATCCATTGGCCGGAATCTTGTGCGCCAGTCGAGGAACCGATCCTCGTAAAAAGGCCATACCGCCGCCTTCGTTCCAGGTCTCTAAAACGCACTTGGTAATACTCCCATCATACACTTCGGGTGGAGCGGTTTGGAGGCGCGTCTTGATGACATCCAAGGGATTGGTCACCCAACTTCCCATACCACCCGCCATGGCACCCAACAACATATCGGACGATGCTTGTTGTATTTCCTTGCCGCCACCTTTCTTTTTGCTGCTGACGATTGTTGCTGTGCCTCGTTTTTTCTTGCCACCCTTGGCCAATAATAATAATTGTTGTGCTTCGTTTTGTCTTCGTCGTTGAATGCTCCACGCCTGCAAATTTTCATACAACAACAAGGTCACCACCGCATACGGAATATCCCTCATCATTTGAATGGCAATGCCACCTTTGGGGAAAATCATATCCCACGAGGTGACATCCCGAATGGCTTCCATGGTAGTCCGGTACGTATTGGTTTGTAATTTTTGTTTCAAGACTTCGTAGGGAACGCGGGAAAAACTGGCAAAGGTATTGCCAATGGCGGCGGACATGCCCACCACAAAGGATCGTGGCAACGTGTAGGTCGTTCCGTCGGGACGGGTTCGTGGTTCGGACAAGGCATTTTTAAAATACGAGTACGTTCCAAAGTACATGGCCACGGAGGGCATCGCACCCAATACCGAGACACCGAGACCAGCCTATTGAAGTTAATTTTGATAATGCGACAATGTAGAGTAGAAAATACCGGGGTGAGGATTGTGGGCGTGGCAGTAGTATATGATTTGAAATGGACAGAACAGGAGACATGTTGTGTTCATACAAAGACAGATGGCGAATGAATCCAAAACTACCTATCGCCAACAATAAAAGAAATGCCAGCATGGCAGAACACACCCACAGAAAAAGACAGTAAAATCAAAAGTAACGACACTTACATAAAAATTCAAAAGCCCTCCGGGTCGTTCCGCTATAAGCTTGGCAGCTTCCATCAATGACAGTGACGTCATGGAAGCAGAACTTTGATGATATTGTTGCAATGTCTTGATGGTGTCAAAGGGCGCCAAAATGGTTTTGCTAAAGGCCGCCGCCAAGGCACTGGCCATGGAATTTTTGAGTCCTTCGACCCAAGGTTTTTCGGTGGCTTTGACGGCCGTTTTTGCTGCTGCTTTGGCTCCGCCACCTCGGAGTCCTTCTACTAGGCACCAAGAATCATTCATGTCCTCACATGAGTTGTCTTCCTCGTCATCTTCACAATAGTCAACATCCAGGTCATTGCTGGAATATTTTCTCCCCGATAATTCACTTTTTCGCAAGGCAATAGGTCGCAGTTGTCGCTTCTTCGAATTGTGATGGCAACGATGATGATTTCGTTCTCCTTCCTGGCGTGCTTTTGTGGTTGTTAAAGACGGCGAATGAGACACAGATATTGCTCGAGCGTAAGTGACAGTGGCCAAAAAGGATAGGATTGCCAAACATGCCATGGCCGTCCAACCACCTCGACCCGTACTTAATCTCGACACTCGTGGCATGGTTGTTTGATTGTTTGGTTTATGGATGGATGGATGGATGTTGTATGGAATGGTAGGTGAAGGCAGTGGCCTCGTGAAACTTCCGTGAAAACAAAAGAAGGATAGGATGCTGATAAATGCGTTGTTTCTGTATGCGCCTCAAAAGTCCTGGAATAGCCAGCTTCTTATACGGCCAATTTCGGGCCTCGTTGAGTATATCTAGATAGGATTTAGTAGTCTATGTAGTTACTGTATCTGATGATGTTGTAGCTTTGATGCCAAGGGACTGAGGACAGCTGCAACAGCTGGTGCAACGCAAAGATAAAAAATTACTGTAGGCGTCGCCATCAACATGAAATCATGAAACGGCGAGATCCATTTGAAATGACGTCAGCGGGAGAGAAAACGGTCAAGATTTTGGATGGCCACGAAAAGTTGGGAACCCGCCGCGGGATCCACGAAACAATACTGCATCATAGTAATTATTCGAGCTAGCTAGGTAGCCAGCTAGTAGTAGCTAGTACTAGTACTCGTACTTACATAACTTGGAGCTAACTAATAGATAGCAAGGCAACACACAACCACCAACAACTCCACCATTTCTAGTAGTAGTAGAGAGTAGCTAGCTACCAACCAGAAAGGAGAGAAATAATTGCTATTTTAGATTTTTGCTTTTGGTGGAGCAAACGATGAATTCTGCAATGCGACTTCGAAGTATCCAGGGTTGTTTTGGTGCTGCCGCTCGTCGTCCACGAGAGACCTATTGGAGTCGGACCTCTTCCTCCTTGACGAGGGCAACCCGTTCTTCACGTACAACAAGCCATATTGCCGTACCCATGCTGCAAGCCGTAAAAGAATGGCCGTCTTCGTCGTCGCCAGAATGTTTACGGATATTGGGCAGCCATACCAATTTTCGACACGAAGGACTTGAACAGAATTATTTTCAATGGGCATGGTTGGGATTGGGGTTCGCTACTGCCATGACGATGAGTACATTCTCCACCCCAACAAAAATGACGACGACAAGTTGCGAAACAGCAACCAACGAAAACGATACTCCCAACAAGGACCCTGCAACAGAATCTGGTAATGAAAACAATAATACACCACCCGAAAATAAAAACGATGATCAACAGTACGAGATTGGTCCTGACGATCCCTATTACAACATTCCCGAAAAAGACGAACCTACCGATTGTTCCATGTGTTTAACCTTTCGACAAGGACCTTGTCGTTTGGAATGGAAGCGATTTGAATTGTGTGTCAAAGACAAGGAGGATGCCAAGAAAGCACAACAACCACAAAAGGACGAACAAGGAGGTGACGGCGATGACGCCACAGCTGCTGCTGCTGAAAGCCCTCCACCCGAATTGACATCCGACGACCAAACAGCATGTATGAAATATGCCATGCCTTTTTACATGTGCTCTTCCAAATATGTCAACACCTATATGCTGTTGAGCAGTGACCAAACGAACAAAATTGTGATCCAGCCCCTGCTAGATAATTATAGCACAGAAGAAGCCAAAGCATCACGGCGACTTTGTTTGGCATCCCAACCCTCCATGGACTGGAGCAATTGGGAAACCTTCGTGGAAACATTGGTTAGTGTGGGGGGCAAAGTCCCGACGCGATTTAAGTTGAGCAAAACAGGTTTTGAGTCGCCCGTTGAAGCCCTCAAGGCGACATGGAAGGATCCAAAGGGCAACCAATATCTCATGATGAATGAAGAAGGGGAACCCTTTTTGATTACCACGACAGCCCGTATTCCCAAAAGAATAGCAGCATCATCAAGTAGCAGCGACGACGACAAGGACAGTGGTGATGCACTTTTCATGACCTTTGCGTTGGATCAACGTGGAAATCTACTCGGGGATGCCCGGTACAGCGAAGAGCAGGACCAGAAACACGAGACAGACGACCAGAATGACACAGAGACGGCTCCTACAGCACCATCGAGCGACGTTGAGCTGGTGATTCAAATTGTACCCGGGGTGACCGAAAAATTTACCATTTACTGCCTCTATGTACCGAAAGATGGTGACTTCTTGGAGGAGGGAACACTCTATGAAAGCAAACCCTACTCCATTCAGTCGGTCACCAAGAAAACAACCAAAAGAGCTAGAAAGTTGGCCAAACAAAAGTCGTCCCCAAAGAAAGCAGCTGAAAAGGAAGCATAGTTATTTATAGTAATGACTGCCAAATGCCATTAATATTATTAGATGCCATATTACTTTCAGGTCTCACGGCAGTTCCGGGCCGACTCGCCGCCCAGGTTTGGGTTAGCAATATCGAATCATTATCACTTCGAAGCAATATATCGAAACGGCAGAGGGGTCTTTGTTTCATAATATCGTTAAACGATAGTGTATCACACGCTTTTGGTGTCGATGGACGTCTTGTGGCTTTCGATTGTGCCCAATACCATGTCGGCATGGCCAATTCAAGTCAACAGCTTGGCTATGATGGTAAAGGTAATGAAGCACACCGCGCTGCCATCATACAAGGCGCTTCGAGTGGCGGAAGACGGGGTTGTTCCCAAACTTCCCAAACGTACGGAAAAGGGGGCTGTAGGCACAGAGACTGGATCTGAATTCGACCCTTCCCAGTTGGCTGCATTTTGGATTGCAAATTGGATCGTGGCTTTGTCACCGGAAACAGGACCCGTATACAAATAGTTGTCCTGGTGGGCAAGACTGGTTGCACCCACGCTCGAGAGTTCCTCAGGCAGTGCACTCTCGTAGGTATCATACTCAGAGTCTTCCAAGCCAGGAACTTTCCAGCCGTCAACACCGGCATTAGTAAAGGCCCCAAGATGTACAATTTCTTCAATATTTGTGTCCGAGGTCATGTAGATCATGACATTATCCCCGGACTCGGCTAGTGCAAATCTTCCGCCTACAGACTCCCAATCGGTGCCATACAACAGGTCAGACCCGTATCCAAAGATTGTCCCTGCGTCAATACCAGAACTTGGAACGCTAAGCCTCATGACGCCTTCGTTAGTCCGAAATCCTCTTCCAGTCCAAGCGTTGTCTGTCATGTATATTGGCGTGTTTGCTGGTATATTTTTGAGAGCTACCATAGCTACAAGATCAGGGTTGGCTGAATTCACAGCAATCACCATGATATCACCAGGGGAGAGAGGCGACTGGACAGGGCTTTCCTCCGAAGAACTTGAGGAGGAAATTACAAAGGACTCGGGCGGAGTAGTTGTGTCGCTCCCTCCGTTGTTTCCGTCCCACGCGTTTGGATCCGACAACGAGGCTTGGAGCTCCGACCGAGACCCTTCCGTTGCTCCTATGTATAAGGAATTGTCAAAAAGAGGTAGCGAAAGAGAATATCGGGCGAGGCCTTCAGGTAGAGCACTGGTTCCAGTCCCATAGTCATGTTCGTCGAGACTGGACTGCATCCACCCGCTGCCACTAAAATCCAACGCGGTCAAGAATCGAATGCTCTTGTCGCCCGTCTCGCAATAGAGAATAACTGTATCGCCAGCTGTGGCCAAATTGAACTGGCCGCTTTCTGTTTCCCATTCTTGACTGTAAAGCAATTTCGCGGAGGTGTCGTACCCAAACACAGTCCCTGCTGCTATGCCGCCCAAGGGCACTCGAAAGGACAAAGTTCCTTCATTGTTTCGAAACGACGACCCCATCCATGCATTGTCCGTCATGTACAAGAACAAGCCTTCACTCAAATCTTGAAAGGCGACAAATGCAGCCGTTTCAGGGTAATCTGACGTCACCCTGACAACCATTATATCCCCTGCTGAAAGATCATCGCACTGGCCAGCAGCAGCCCCCGGTGCTGCTGTAGATGCACTTATACTACTGCCTGTGTCACATCCTGGATACCCGAGACCTTCTCCCATGGGCGTTTGAGGGCTACCATAGAACTTCGCTACTAAATCTGGGTAGTCCACGAAGACATTTCTATTCCCTTGCCATCGTTCACAAGCTCGTTGATTGCGTTGTCGTTCTGCATCTGTGACTGGATTTGCCGAGTGCCATTCCAACAATTGACTCTTGTACGCCATTTCATTTGGTTGTGGATCCTCCAGATTTGGACAATCCGTCACGACAAGATCCATGCCATCCTTGTTTTGATTGGAATATCTAAGATCCATGTAGAAAATAGCCCTGGCAATAGCTCCACGAGCGTTGGCCGGTGGCTGAAAGACACTCCCATCCCTCGCTGTATCATCGGCGGCTTCAGAATCGGCTGGACTTTGGCACGCCGACATGGGTTCCACCAGACCACAGGATCCAAAATACAAATTGCTGCGCACGGAATTAACATTCCAGTCTGATGGTCGTAAATGATGAATGTCGGTAAAATCATCTCCTTTGTAATTCATCAGTACGAAATATCAGGAGGTGAGCCAGTACAAAAGCCAATGCGAAAAATATGAGATCCATGCTTGACGTCTTCCACCAGATTTGGCAGAAGAATCATCCCAATGGATGCAAAGCAATAATGATAGAAAGCACTCACCTGTGTATCCTACTCCTAAGCTTTTGGGCCACAAATGCTCGCGATTCCATGTATCGGGGGTTCCATGAGGAAGAGCTGGAAAATCCACTTGTCGATAGATTAAATGGACGGTGTCATCGGTACTACCTTCATCCAGATCCATGAGTGCTTTCCAGACATCATCTTTGTCAGAGTCGGTATACGGAAGAACCTTTCGATGCGTCGATTCCAACAAGAGTTCCAAAGCTTCTCGGCTAACAGTGTCTTGCAGACTCCTGCTGTCGCTGTCGCTGGTGATGAACTCTTTGTAATAATCTTGTATATCACAACCATCAAAGAGAGTTTCTTGGGCTTTGGATGGAATGATGACAGAGTAGCCTGATAGTAGAACCAGCACAAATAGAAGAAGATGATCCCGAAAATGACGTTGGTGTTGAATTATCATGGTGATATCCTGTAATAATTTTCCAAGGACATACAACCTCTTTCCTGCAGAGGATAATCTTTCACCTTCTTCCCAAGCAATTTTCGTTGGAACTTAATTCTTTCCCTGAGCTTGAGAAATTAATAAAGCAGATAATAGCTTCCTCTGCTGGTCTACTGGCAAGCTTGCTATTGTAGCTACCGTACAGATCTCGACCTGAAGTTACAAATCTGGTGCCGAGTGCGACCGACATGAATCATGGGAGGTCTACTCCAGCTAGTCTACCAGTAGACTACTACTCGTACATGTAGTACAGTACTTGTAGAGCGAGTTTCAGTCAGTCAGTAGTGTATGCACGAGTGGGAATCGGAGCAAAAATGAGGGGTTTGGGTCAAAGGTGCGTACCGAAATCAGTAAATCATCACAACGCACATTTGACTGTCAATAACCTGAAAAAATGATCGCGCATGGTTTCCTCACGTCAATACTGATTGACATGCAATGAAGCTTCGCTGTCGCCGCCCTCCTCTTTTATTGTTCCGTTGGCCGCAAGATACATCGATTGGTTTATGCTACGACTTGTACCCGATGCCCCTATCCGGTACTAGCTGGACTCTAGCTAGGGACTATGGATGCTAATACACTGTACTATTTAGGGCTCATTCGTGTATACGCACTCCAAGTGAGGATAGCTCTCGCCCGTCTCTGAGGTTTGTTCGGGTATGTCTGCTATCTCTTTCAGACTTGGCCGAGCTAGAATAGTAGCTAGCTAGCTAGATAGATAGAGATATCATATGATCGTGGAACGAGACTTACACGAGGTCAGACTTAGTTTTCAACGAAATGAAACAAAATCGCAATAGCTAATTAATAATCATGTAATCGTAAATGCAAGATGGAATTCGTCATCGTCACTCGAGTCTGCTTTTCTTGGAGCTCTCCGCCATTGCGGCAGGTTTTCTGTCATCGCCGCTGTCCGCGTACTGCCTTTTCCTGTTCTCGTTTGCGCTTGGATCTGAATTCCGACGATCTGAAGAATTGGAGTTCATTCCAAGCAGTCGCTCGATTAAAGATTTTTTATCAGCATAGGAAGCATTCCCTCCTGCGCCTGTGCTACTGTTTGCAAATGATGAGAAAGAAGGAGCGGAAGCAGCAGCGTTGGGAATGCCGACCTGCCCTGTGCGAACCTGACGCATAATATCTTGCCTGAGAATATTCTGAGCTTCCGCCACCGTCCTGGCGTTTTTTAAACCGGCGCGAGCAGGAGAATGCTCCGGTAGACAATTTGCGTAGGAGAGGAGGATGGTCATTGCCGTGGCTTCTACGTTTTCGCCGGCCCACTGACCTTGCGTTAGAGAGCTGACAAGGGAGCTGCCATTTTCTGCCGGGCCAGCCGGTAATCCCGTCTGAGAGGGTCGTTGCTGGCCTTGTGCAGAAGCTGACTGGTTTATTAGATTCGCCAGAAAAGATTCACTTTCACCACGTGACATGTTTGCTGGTGGGTCGGTCGGTCGCGCATTTGACTCGCGCTGACGTCGCTGTTGCAGTTGCAGCAACAGCTCCACCTTGATTTGATCCAGTCCACCCAAGTCCCCGATTGGGTCTCTCGTTATCTCAGCCGCTGTATTTGCAGATGTCTGTTGTTGTCGCTGCTGCTCCATGCGCAGCAACTGTGCGAACTGAGCCGCTTCCGATGGATTGATATTGAACGAAGACGAAGACGACGTAGATGGGGGGCCTTGGCGCTCTTTCATAGCCTTGAACAAGCTCTCCAAGTCAGGAAGACTTGCACTCGAGCCCGAGTCGCCATTGCTACGCTGAACGAGGTTCTCCAGTCCCATCCCGCGCGCCAACGCAAGACTCTCAACAGCCTGCCCCTCGGATGTCAGCCCTAACAAATTTGCCAACCGTGGTGGCAATTTCCCATCATAATCAGCACTTGTTGCGTTCGAGTTTGCGCTTGATTGTAGCTTGGCTTGGTATTCCGTTGTACCGGTACCCTCTGGTTTCGATGGCCTTGGGGCGATTGGTGGAGGTTGACTACTGGCTTCCTCCTCCTGCTTGCGTAGCTTGGCCCATTCCAGCAATGCACTTTGTATTTGTTCTTGCGTGGAGGTGACGGCTGCTGCCTGCTGTTTCTGCTGCTGACCTGCAGAGTTGTCAGGATGCACTGCACAGCTGTTTGCATTGACTTGACGTTGAAGCATTGCAAAAAGATCGTTACCACCCACCAAGTTCAGATTGGAAGCGAGGTTGAGAGGAGGAGCAGCAGGAGCAGCTACACGAGAAGAGTTGGTTTCCTGACGATGCAATGCCGAAACAAGCGCCTCGACGCTGGAAAACCCAGCTGCAGCTGCGGCTGCCAAAGGATTTGTTCCAGCTGCTGCCAACTGAATGGACTTGGCACTGTGATTCTCCGTCTGCAGTTGAGCCTGCTGAGCTTGCTTCTCTACTGCCATGGAATCGGGGAGCTTGCGTCTCCCTCGTTGAGCTTCCCACACAAAGCCAATCTTATCCAACTTTTCCACCTTCTCGTAATTGAGTCGTGAAGAATGACCGTTTTGTAACTGCTTGTACTCTTGGCGCTGCATACGTTTGATAGTAGAGTGGTGAGCAAACGGTGAGCAAGGTATCCCTTCCATGAAAGCACAGATGGCCCAACTCCTTTCCTTTCCATCATTTCACTTACCTGAGTCGAGACCCAGGTGGCCAACCTAGGATTTTCCTTCCAACCCATTGGAACCAAGGTGTTCCCAAAGCGTCGTTTAAAGGCAATCAATTCATCGAACCGAAAGTCCCAGGATCTGTGTGTTGGGTCTTTGGCGGACCACTCAAAGCCAATGTCAATGAGCATCTGCGCCCTATCACGAGTGAGCGGCACCGTTTTGTGTGCTCCATTGGTGACCATTCTATACTGCCGTCTTTGAGTAGACACTGTATTGAAGAAACGAGCAACAAAACACAAAGTATAGCTGGTTAGGGACTTGCCAAACACGCATACAAAAGAGCGTCTCACTGGACTTTTTACTCTACAAGATCTTACCCCAATTTCCTAGCTGGGGGTCGTCGCCATAACGGTTTGGAACTCTAAAGCAAAAGAAACAGGTAATATGAGATTGGCGACTCTTTGTACTGTAACAAACTGGGGAGACGCTAATCCTCATCCATGTCCAACGACGTTTCCCCCAACCGATCGACCAAGCAATAGAGAGATAGTTCACTTGCACACTTTCACCTAACATACCTGCAATGGCCATGCTTCTCCTTGAAGGCTACAAGCTTTGCATACATAGTCACCCACTTCTTCTCATAGAGGTTGTCATCATCGTCGTCGTCGTCATCATCCTCTTCTTCGTTGTCCTCGCCATTGCCGGAAGACTTTTTCTTGTCTTCGCACTCTGTGTCCTCCTTGTCGCCTTCCTCTTCCTCCTCCTGCTTGCTGTTGGGCTTCTTGTTGTCCTCCTCCTCAATCTTTTCCATTTTGTTTTACTGCTGTTGCTATCAACTAGAACTATAAATCAACAATACTAGAGTACGGTAATAAAAACGCCGTGCGTGGTGTTCCCTACGTGGATCTCGTTGTTGTGGGAGCGTATTATCAAGCCGCTGCAATTCTCTCTCACTCCCTCTTTGGCTGCTGGATGGCTGGAAGTGACCTACTTTGGGTACTACTCGTACTAAACATAACCGGTAATTTCTAATTTCTCGTGCTGTCTCTGCCTTTTTTTGTGTTGGCATGGAAAGAGCTGCTGATGGTCCGTACTCGTAGCTTTTCTACTGCAGCGGACGAGTACTGTAGAGTGGCACGGGTTGGGTACTCAGTGCTAGGTTGCTTGTGGTGGTGGGGCTTGGTACGGTGGTGACTTTCAATTGCTTTCCAGCTGCAGTAGGCACCGAGTTCCGGGAAACGTATCGTCTGTACTGTATTTTGAGTGTGCACAGCTTGACTTTGCTATTAGTGCATATATCGCGTTCTGAATTAGTAACTTATAACTACAGCCAACGAGAAGCATCATCAGTGGCTGTTTTCTGACTGCAGTTGTCTATCTATAGCCTTACTGTACTGACGTACACTGAACATACTGTACAGTAGTAGTCTTCTCGAGGCTAGCTGCGACATTTGGTCGGAAATAAAGTAAAGTCCCATTAAATCGCTGTTGGACCAAACGGCAGAGAATAAGTAGCCTTATCAATTTGGGTTACGCCAACGTCTTCTTTTTGGCAAGTCAAACAAACCTAGAATAACCTGGCAGTCTCCGTACATAGCCCTACGAACGGATCCCGTAAGAATAGACATATGGAACATATTTCTGGTTCGTTTCTTAGGGATCGTTAGTAGCCAAAGCGAACCGCCAGAGCGAAACTACTACGTTGCAGCTCGTCTCCGCGAACACTATTGAGGAACAGCCTAAATCTATCTGCAGAAATTGCAGATAAATAATGCAAATGACTTGACCACTTTTCTGAAGCTTCTCCAGAAGCCTAAAGGCCTCTACTAGTGTCACTGGTGTTTGTCGAATGCAACATTTCTAAGAGTGGGTCACAAAAGCCGAACCTTGATTCGGAGTACAAATTTCGTGTGCGCTGCTACAGAGACAGCACCATTGTCTAGCTAGCTAGCTAGTAGGTTGCTGATTGGCCATCCATTGAGGATTCTACTGTGACAATGGTACGATTTCACCCGTGATTCAAACCACGAATGGAAGTCGTGTCCCGAGTTCTAGACCAAGAACTGAT
>ENA-ORBV01013903-ORBV01013903.1-microbial-mat-metagenome-genome-assembly--contig:-NODE-13903-length-12150-cov-13.489025_pt1 | contig 12150 bp, 12 predicted proteins | sample MGYA00237777_ERZ505514 | MGnify/ENA primary metagenome ERZ505514 (study PRJEB26160, sample SAMN06269048) | microbial mat metagenome | isolation source: Oligotrophic lake microbial mat | place... | reverse complement strand
CATCTGCCGCGCTATCAGTCGGTTTCCATTTTGCTTCCGATGGCACTGGGGCTGGTGATCTTTGCTACGTATGTGACCACTCGATTCAACTACGATTTTCTCATCGATGACATCGACATCATCCAGCACAATCCGCGCATCATCGAAGCCGATGGCTGGAAAACGCTCTGGACAAGTGACTATTGGTACGGGCAGTCCACCGATGACAACCTCTATCGTCCCATCACGACGCTCAGCTACTGGGTCAATGCCAGGTTGCCGTTGTGTGGCACGATCGTCGATGGGCGGGCGGTCGAAATGTTTCCGCGCTATTTCCGTGGCGTGAACATCGTGCTGCTGACCGCACTGGCCTGGTTGATTGCCGTGTGGCTTTCGCATTACGTGCAGATGACGGCTGCGTGGATCGTGGCTTTTCTCTTTGCCCTTCATGCGGCTCATGGCGAGATGGTCAACTACATCGTCTGCCGCGCTGATCTGCTGGCGATGCTGGGCATCGTCGGGTTTCTGTATGTTCAGCGGTTGTCCATTGAAGCGGGCCGGTGGCGCTGGTGGAGTGCGCTGCTGGCGATTCTCAGCGCAGTCGTTGCCTTTGGCTCCAAAGAGACCGGGCTGATACTGATCCCCGCCGCCATTGTGCAAGCATGGATCGGGCCTCGCCATGCCAATACCGAAGTCAATGATGATCTGCCGATCGTGCCACGCTCGGTGCATCTGGGCTGGATGGTGATGCTGCTCTTGCCGCTCGTCCTATTTCTGGCAGCTCGCTTTGCAGTGGTCGGTACAGGTGTGGACTACACCGCTCAGTTCATGGATGACCTGCGCGACAATCCGCTGCGTCGCGTTTCGTTCATCGAGCGACTCCCCGCAGCCTTCGCCATTGCGTGGTTCTATTTCAGTCAATTGTTCAGTCCCAGCACTGCGTACTATCACCTGCCCATCGAACTGCCCACCTTTGCGTCACAGGAAACCATCCTCGGCATCACGTTGGTAACTGTTCTGACACTGACGTTGATTCACACCCTGCGGCGGCACCGCTGGGTAGCCATCGGCATTGTAATTGCGATGGGGCAGTACTTCCTCGTGGGCAATCTGCTTTTGCCCGTGGGTGTTTATGCTGCCAACCGGCTGATCCTCCCCTTTTCTCTTGGGGCTGCGATCGTAGGGGCTGGCCTGCTCCATCAGTTTTGTCACAACTCCACACGCCGCCGCGCCGTCGCCCTATTACCTACGGTGGCTGCTCTGATTCTGATGGCGTTTCAGCTTCAGCATGTGAACCACGTCTGGCGCACCGAAGCTCGCCTGATGGGGCACGACTTGACGCTGACTCCCGATCATCCCGTCGCCATTTATAACTTTGGAACGGTGCGAGCTCGCGAGGCTGTTTTCAGCGATCGCCACCTGCATGCGCTGAGCCAGGCCATGGAAGTCGTGAATCAAGCTGAAGCATGGGTGCAATCTGGCACCGCTCCCACTGCCGATGCCAGGGCCAAATTCGCCGATGCTATCGATCGCTTACGCACAGCGATGACCATACTCCACGAAACCGGCCCGGGATTGGATCAAACACAAGCCCTGCGCGGCGTGGTCGCGCTACTGGATCGCACCATTCTCAAAGAAGGCCCCGCGCTGACAGCACAGGACTTGACTGATGCAAGACGAAACCTCGACAGTGCGATTGAGGAAAGTCTGCTGCTCTCGTCGCAGTATTGGAGTGAAGCGCTGGCGATGCTCGCGCGCGTGCAAATGCTCCGCCCGGATTCGCTCAGTGGTGCCATCGAGTTTGGTCGCATCATGGAACTGCGCGGGATGAAGGAGCAAGCCCTCAAGCAGTATCGCGATCTGGTCAATAGCGCCACCGATGACACCGATCTGCGCGTGCTCGAAGCGCGGGTGCGCTATGCCAAGCTTTGCATCGAACTGAGTGTGGATTCCGATGGCGCGGAAAAGAGTGTGTTCATCGTCGCCAAGCTGCTCGATGTGATTCTTGCTCAGAATCCGAAGCTGGCTCCGGGTGTACGCAATGATCTGATCGCGCTGCACCAGAACGCCATGCGGTACTACGGCATCATCGCATGGAAGAAAGGCAACATACCACTGGCGATTCGCAGACACGATGAGCTACTGCTCAAGTACCCCGATTTTGCAGCGGCGAAAACAGACAAGGCTCAGTGGATCGATCAGCTCACACCGCACGATGCACGTCAGCCCGAGCAAGCGCCGCCAGCGATTCACGGCGCGCCCCAGCGCTGATTCACACGCTCACTTGATGCCTGAGCCATTAGGCACCGGCTTGCCGGGCGTCAGCAGTACCACATCCCTCAGCTCTTCGCCTTCCATCGCGCTGGCTGCCAGCAGCATGCCGTTGCTCTCTTCGCCGCGAATCTTGCGAGGCTCCAGATTGGTCACGACGACGATCTGCTTGCCCACGAGTTCCTCAGGCTGGTAATAGCCCTTGATTCCCGCACAAATCTGCCGCTGGCTGTCGCCCAGGTCGATCTGCATCTTGAACAGGCGATCGGCATTGGGGTGAAACTCCGCCGCTATGATGGTGGCCACGCGAAGATCGATCTTCGCGAAATCGTCGTAATTGATCATTGGTTTGTCGGACATTTGAATGCTCCTTGAATGCGGGGAGCAGAGGATAGGGGTGAACGCACAGCGAGACAAGCGGAGCGCGCCAATGACCTTCGCTGGACTACTAAGAACCAATGACCTTCGCCGGTACCCCGCCCACCTTGGCACCTGCGGGCACGGGTTTGACCACGACAGCCCCAGCGCCGACGATCGCCCCTTCGCCCACATCAGCCATGATGATCGCTCCTGCGCCCAGCCATGCGCCCTTGCCGATGGTGACTTTGCTAAAGGTCTGTTCGTTGTCGCGGAGGGTTTCGCCATCGCGCATGTCGCTGCCGTGCTGATGGCGACCTGAGAGGATTTGAACTGCGTCTGCGAGCATGACATCATCGCCGATGTCAGCCCAGCCGATGGTGCAGAACCTGCCGATATAGACGCGGTTGCCCAGCGTGGCCTGCTTCTTACTGAAGAGCGACATGAAACCGAAGTGTACATCTTCGCCCACATGTTCGAGCGCGTGTTTGTAGAACGATTGCCTGATGAAATTGCCCAACGGCCCAGTCCAACGCGCGATCGATTCGCTGATGCAGATGAAGGCTCGCTCGGGGCCTACGACAGATTTCCATATCCAATGCCGCACGCGGTAAGGCAGTGCGAAGATGGACCCCAGAACACGCGCGATGGATTTGGCTTTGCTCACTGAAGAACTATCGGCTGAGGAAGAGGGAAAAGCGAAAAAGCGATAAAGCGGGAAAGCGAGAAATCAAACCTTGCAATCAAACCTTCGATAACGGCAGCGCTCTCGCCCCTTCCGAATTTTCCGCTTTTTCGCTTTCACGCTTTCCCGCTTTCACTGCGCCCAGCACTCTGTCGTAAATCGCCTGGATCTTCTCCATCCGGCGAGTAAAACTGTATTGCCTTTCAATCAGCGCACGACCTTCATCAGTCATACGACGGCGAAGCGATTCATCGGTCACCGCCTTACGCATCGCATCAGTGAGCAGATCGACATCACCAATATCCACGAGCAGCCCGTTGACACCATCGCTGATCATCTTGGGCACACCCGCCACCTTCGTCGAAACGACAGGCACGCGCATCGCCATCGACTCGAGCACGACATTAGGCAGCCCTTCGCGCAGGCTCGAAAGCACGAACAAATCCATCGCGTGATAAAGCGCCAGTGTGTCGCTTACAAAGCCGAGCAGTTTCACTCGATCCGCCACCTTCAGGTGATCGATCAACTTCTGCAATTCCGGCTTCGCATCGCCATCACCGGCAATCCAAAGCTCGATGTCATGCCCTTCGCGGATCAGTTTGGCGGCTGCTTGAATGAGGAGATTAAAACCTTTTTCCGCACTGAGCCGACCTACTGCACCGATCACCAAGCGCTGACCAGGCGTTCCTTTTTCGAGACGCATCGGAGCAACCGCCGCCTCATGCTTTCGGCTGAAAGTCTTCTCATCAATCGCATTGTGTACGAGCGAATAGCGATCCTCAGGAATCTTCAAATCCTTGACCACATCGAGCAGATCTTCCGATACGCAGATCACATGGTGATACCACTTGAGGCTCCAGCGATCGACCGCGTAGTAGAGCGGCGTCTTGGTCGTGTGCTTGACCCAGCCATGCACCGTCGAAACCAGTTTCATCTTGTGAAACGGACGCAGCATCAGCCCGATGAGGTTGGATTTGTAATCGTGTCCATGCCAGATTTTCACGTTGTACTTTTTGCACAGACCGAGCATCTTCGAGAGCACTTTGCGATCCAGTGGCCCGCGATCAGGCACGCTGATGAGCGGACTGTTCCAACTTCGGGCGCGCTCTTCAACGGTAGCGAAACCTTTATCCTCAGGCGGATGCATGTAAGCCGCCGCCAGCCAGTAGTTGGAGTGCGCCAGAAATGGCGAGGAGAGCAAAATCGTTTTATCAGGCCCGCCACCAGTTTCGGTGACGACGCGCGTATGGAGCACCACATCGCGGTCAGGCGGCGCAATGGGCAGCCCCTGGTCGTCCAACTTCAGATGGTCGGCTGATATATCCACAATTGACCTCGACTTAAACAGATGATCCCTGGTGCCTGTCGCTTCGAACAAATCGCGTTCCATGTTGCCATGGTTGCCATCGTCGGGTCCCCAAGTGGGCGATAGCTTTTTATCTTGCCCTGCCCAAAGATATTTCGCGCCACTTCGCTGTGTGACTCTCGTGCGGAGTGGTACGAACTGAGAGGGAGAAAAGGTCGATGAACTGAGCCCATTGGTTTGCAGGCAATGAGCGATAACCATGCGAGCCTGCCGCGCCCTCCACATCGCCCTCCACATCGTCCCCGGCTTGCCGGGGAAAACTCCAGGGGTGACTCGCCCCTGTGCAATCAAACCCGCCGAGATGGCCTGAAAACCCGGACGAGTTTTGTCTACCTGCGCTTTTTTCAATCGGACATCGCCACCCTTACCCATTGCCATATAATAAGTTACGTCATGTCTACGGGTAAATGGGTAGACGTCTACCCGGAAACCCTTAGTCCTTTGAATCCGCCCAGCCGAATGATCGCTCTCCAATGGGGCCAACCCACAGGCGCACAGAGGAAGCCGTAGGAAATTGAATAGCTCTTTAACAGACATGGCCAAGCTCCCGGACAAGGGCCACTGAAAAACAGGAACGGATGTCACCCAGGCCATAGTTTAGCATAATTTGAACCTTGGATCAAGTGTTTACTCGATAAAATCAAGGCAATGTCACATCGGCAACCCGTGGATTCGCGACTGCGTGGAGGTGGTCTATAAGAACAAGAACGTACACGCGGATGTGTCGGGCCTGGTGCTGGGCGAGTTCAGCGATAAGTTTGAGAAATACATGCTCGGACAGGTGCGCGAAATGATTCTGTATGCCGGCGAGCCAGGGTATCTGCTGTTCGGCACCGACTGGCCGATCTGTGGAATGAAGAGCTACATCAGTTCATGAAGAGCCTGAAGCTGCCAGCCAAAAGCTACGAGATGATCATGTGGAAGAACGCGGCAGAGCTGTTCAAGATTGATGTGCAAAAGTTGAAGAAGTGAGGCGTAGGCAAGAAAGGGTTGTCCGGCACCTATTGCATACGGTATTGCGATATCGGGGCCTGAGATCTCTTTCCCCCACCGCATCCTCACATCCTCACATCTTCACATTTTCACATCTTCACATCCTCACATCTTTCCTATTGCACCATTCAAGCTTGATACTGTTCATCGCTGACCTGCTCGAGCCAATCGACAGCGATGCCGTTCTGCTTTTCCTGAATGGCCAGGTGCGTCATCGTGCTGGTGGCGGTGGCGCCGTGCCAGTGCTTTTCGCCGGGCGGGAACCAGATGACATCGCCGACGTGCATGGTTTCGATAGGGCCGTCCCAGCGCTGCGCCAGGCCGGTGCCTTGGGTGATGATTAGGGTTTGGCCTAGTGGGTGCGTGTGCCAGGCGGTTCTCGCGCCAGGCTCGAAGGTGACACTGCTCGCGACGACTCGTGCGGGATCGGGCGCATCAATGAGCGGGTCGATGAGTACCTTGCCGGTGAAATAATTTGCTGGGCCTTGGCGCGATGGTTGTGCGCCGGTGCGTTTGATGTCCATGGTGTTGATCGCGTTGGCGGAGGCTGGAAGTGACGTTGAATGAATCAGTCAGTAAGCCAATCACCAGTAGGTGTGACTGGGATTGGGCGTGCCGGTGTTGAAGGAGGCGTTAACTGACATGTCTGTTTCAGCGGTGGGGATGGTGAGATAGACGACGTGGATATCCGCCATGAGAAAGTTAAGTTGGCGCAGTTGGCCTTCGCCGTGCCAGTGGGTTTGGCGATTGCTGACTAGGCGGTTGCCGTGCCAGACCCAGTCGCCCAGGAGGATTTTGTTGGCGGGGCTGGTGATCTGAGCTTTGGTCATAGAAGGAAAGGATGTTGCATTGCCCGTCTGGCCATAGACATACTTGACGCGAAAGAAATCGGACTTCCACTGGGGCAGATAGCTGGTGCCATAGGCTTTGAAAGCATTGGGCACGCCGCCGTTGAGCGGATCGCCCAGGTCTGCGGGGCACTGGGCAACCTGTACTTTCTGGTCGTCCTTCTCGGCTCCGAGATAAGAATCAAGCGGACGTTTGGTGACGTTGTAGGAGGAGGATCCGTAGTGGGCGGTGCCGCCCTTTTCGCCGACAAGGTCAGCCCAGTTGTAGAGCGTGGGATAAACATTGCGACTGTCGATGAGGTAGTTCTGCTGCGCGACGCCGATCTGGTGTTGATTGGAAGCACAGACGGCGATGTAGGTGATCTTTCTCGCCTTGACCAGCGAAGGCAGCAGGATGGAGATGATGATCATGATGATCGCCACCACCGCAAGCAACTCGGGAACAGTGAAAGCACGGCGATGAGTGCGAAGGTTTGTGCTCATCTTGGGACCGATCGTCAAGCGAGTAATCTGAGAGGCACCCTTGTCCGTGGGAAAACAAGGGACAATTTATGATATCAGCGCGTGATACGAAATCCAATGAGGGTTATTTATTGGTCAAGCGAGTTCCCTTTCCGCCGCCCAGCACTGCTGCGACATTTCATCGTTCATCGTTAGACTGTTTGCATGTCCACACCCCTCCTCCGATCGTTGCTTCTCTCTGTCGTTATCACTTCGCTGGCGCTGGCGGAACTGCCTGCGTATGAGCCGATGTATCTCTGGCCAGACGGCGCGCCCGGCGCCAAAGGGCAGGAGGAAAAAGATAAGCCGAGCGTCACGATTTACGCCCCCGACAAATCCAAAGCCAACGGCTGTGCCGTCATCATCGCACCCGGCGGCGGGTACCACGTTCACGCCATCGATCACGAAGGCGCACAGGTCGCCAAAATCCTTAGCGCCCAAGGCATCACCGCATTCGTCTTCAAATATCGTCTCAAGTCCGGCGGCTACCAGCCCAGCGATTCACTCATCGATGCCAAGCGAGCCGTCCGCTTCGTGCGCAGCAAAGCCAAGCAGTTCAACATCTCCCCCACGCGCATCGGCATGCTCGGTTTCTCAGCCGGTGGCCATCTCACCAGTGCGGTGGGCACCGAGTTTGACGAAGGCAAAGCCGATGCGGCTGACGTCATCGAACGCGTCAGTTCGCGCCCTGATTTTCTGGTGCTCTGCTATCCGGTGATTTCGGAGGAGCTCAACAAAGGCTATCCCTCGACGCATACGAAAGTGACGGAAAAGACGCCGGCGACTTTCATCTGGTTCACGAGTGAAGATCGACTCAACCCCGAGCATGGCATCCTGTTTTATCAGGCGCTGCGCAAAGCGAACGTCGAAGCGGAGATTCATCTCTATGCACGCGGGCCGCACGGCTTGGGCCTGGCGCCGGGCGATGTGAGCGTCAGTCAATGGCCGGGGCAACTGCACATCTGGATGAGACAGGCCGGGCTGCTCACCGATGCGAAGAGGTTGAGTGTGACGGGTGTGGTGATGATCGATGGCAAGCCGATCCACCGCGGCTGGGTGACGCTGATGCCCGAGGATGCGTCGCTGCCTGTGGCCACGTCCTACATCACCGACAAAGCGCAAGGCAAGTTCACAATTGATGCGAAATATGGCCCGTGCGCAGGCAAGCATCACATCATGGTGAGCGAAGTTGCGCAGGAATTTTTGACAGTGCCCAGCATGGAAGATGCACGCACTTTTAGCAGCAGCAAACCCGGCGGCGAGAAGATGAGCGTGATGATTGAAGAGAAGCCGACGGCGATGGAAGTGAGTGTGCAGAGCAGGTGAGGGGGATCGTCGCTGAAGAGACTTGATGAACTGAAAACCAAGCCCGATGGTGAGGCTTTGTTCCGGGGGCGAATCGTCGGGGTATCGTCCTGAAAATACCTTCGCGGCAATAATCGATACCCCGACGGCTCGGCGGACCTCGCCATCGGGCTTGGCTTATACGTACGAATTAAATCAACGTGGCCATCATCGCACTTCAGTGCGAAGACTTATGCGCCTCATGGCGTTCGATCTTGTGTTTCACCATGCGCTGAAGCTTGTGGCCGGCCTGGGTGATCGAGTCGTACATATCTGCTGAAGTGTGTTCGACGGCCAGCGGCTGAAAGCCTGCGACGTGAACTTCCATTACCACGCGCTTGTCTTCGCCGCCCTTGTTTGCATTGGAATCGTGGAGGTGAACATCAACGCGTGTGACCTGCCTTTCGAAGACGTGGAGTGCGTGCTGCACTGCTTTGGTGGTGTGTTCGTTGATGGCTTCGGTGGAGGGAATGTCAACGCCATGAATCTGTATCTGCACGGTGTATCCTTTCAAATCTCGTGACAAAACATAAACCGCGATTGCCACATTGTAGATCAATCGACTGGAATTGTCGCAAGGAACAGTTTTAGTTTGTTGAAGAATAAGTCACGCGGGCAGCGATCAGCAGTCAGCTATCAGCTATCAGCCATCAGCCATAAGCAGTCAGCTATCAACACGATTTGCATTAAAGTTGCATTGCGCTCTTTTACAGCCGCAGTGTCCTCACTGCGCGATGCGGCTCTTAAGCTGAAAGCTGAAAGCTGATGGCTGATGGCTGAAAGCTGAAAGCTGATTGCTCTTCGCCCCACCTCAACTTTTTTCTTTCTGCTAATCTTTTATCCCATGCTTGCTCAAGTGCACAGCTTCATTCTGCAGGGCATCGATCCGATTTCATGCGAGATCGAAGTCGATGTCGCTGATCGCGGTTTGGCCAAGACGATGATCGTCGGGTTGCCTGATGCTGCCGTGAAGGAATCGATCGAGCGCGTGCGCTCAGCGATTGGCAACAGCGGCTACCCGTTGCCCTTGGCGCGCATGCTCGTCAATCTTGCGCCTGCCGATGTTCGCAAGGAAGGCCCGCTTTACGATCTGCCCATCGCCGTCGGTTTGCTGCTGGCTGAGCAGGTGATTCAAACGCAGAAACATCGCACGCTGCTGTTCGCAGGTGAACTCGCTCTTGACGGCCGGCTGCGTCCGGTCAACGGCATCATCAATCTCGCTTTCCTCGCGCAGCGGCTGGGCATCGAAGGCATCGTCGTCCCCGTTGACAACGCCAGTGAAGCGGCAGCAGTAGGCGGCATCAATGTTTATCCCGCTGATTCACTCACCAGCGTCGTCGGCTTTCTCAATGAAGTACACGAGATCGAACCGCAGCCACACCTGGATGTCGAAGAGCTACTCGCCACTGAAAGCACAGCCGTCGATTTCGGCGATGTGCGCGGCCAGGAAGTCGCCAAGCGGGCGATCATCGTGGCAGCGGCGGGCCAACATAATGTGCTGATGATCGGGCCACAGGGCACGGGCAAGACGATGATGGCCAAGGCGCTGCCGGGGATTCTGCCACCGCTGTCGCGCGAAGAAGCGCTGGAAGTGACGCGCATCTATTCGTGTGTCGGGCAGATTCCCAAGGGGCAGCCGCTGATGACGCGAAGGCCCGTGCGCATGCCGCACCACACCGCCAGCAGCATCGCCATGATCGGCGGCGGCGCGGTGCCTCGGCCCGGCGAAGTCAGTCTCGCGCATCACGGTGTCCTCTTCCTCGATGAGATGCCTGAGTTTCCGCGCACCGTTCTCGAAACGATGAGGCAGCCTCTGGAAGATGGCTATGTCACCATCAGTCGCATCCATTCGTCGCTGCGTTTTCCCGCACGCTTCATGCTCGTTGCTGCGATGAATCCCACAGCCAAGGGAACCAAGCCCACCGATGAGTTCAGTCAAAGGCAGATGGATAATTACCTGTCGCGACTGAGCAAGCCGCTGATCGATCGCATTGATATTCATGTCGAAGTGCCCGCAGTGCCTCATCACATGCTCACTGGCAAAGGCCCGCGCGGCACCGACAGCGCCACGATGAAAGCACAAGTCCTGGTTGCTCGCACAATTCAAAACAAACGCAACGGCGGCCCGCTCAAGCCGAACTCATCACTGTCCGGGCGCGAGCTGGACAAACTCGCAACGCTCGATGACCCGAGCAAAGAAATGCTCAAACAAGCAATGACGGAACTGGGCCTGAGCGCCCGAGCTTATGACAAACTGCGCAAAGTCTCGCGCACCATTGCCGACCTCGAAGGCAGCGAAGCGATCAAGGCAGAACACATGGCCGAGGCGGTGCAATATCGGCTGCTGGATCGGCAGATGTAGAGGAGTAGAATGTGAAGATGCAAGCGAATCCCAAGCAAGAACCCAATCGCAAACTCTACCTCGAAATCCTGCGCCGAATGACACCCGAGCAGCGACTGGCCAAGGCGTTTGAATTATCCGACATGGCACGCGACCTCTTTCGCCAGGGTCTCAAAGCTCGCTTCCCACACCTTGACGATGCAGCATTTCATCAGCTTTATCTTGAGCGGCTCGCCAAATGTCACAATCAGAATTATTGAAAACCGCAGTGCGCGGATTGGAAGCGGCGAAGATCGACTACATGTTGACGGGCTCTGTCGTGTCGAGCATGCAAGGACAACCGCGCGCCACACACGACATTGATGTTGTCGTTGCAATGCAGCCATCTGATGTACCCGCCATCCAACGTATTTTTCCCGATCCACCTTTCTACATGAGTGAGTCCGCCATCGCGCAAGCACTCAAACATTGCACTCAGTTCAATGTGATCGATACAGGCAGCGGCGACAAAATTGATTTCTGGATGCTGACCGATTCACCTTTCGATCAGTCGAGATTTTCGAGGAAAGCCCGGCAGCCGCTTTTTGGAATGCCCATGCTCACATCCATGCCTGAGGACACGATTCTGCAAAAACTTGCATGGGCCAAGCAGTCCGGCGGAAGCGAAAGGCAATTCAATGATGCCAAAGCGGTACTAGAAATTCAGCATGCAGCGTTGGACCTGATCTACCTGAATGAATGGGCACAGCGATTGGATATTTCCGAACTTTGGTTGAGGCTTAAGGATGAAGCAGATAGTCCCAGCCATTGACTGTCACTGCACCTTCACAACCGCCGCATCTGCTTGATCGACCACCCTGCCTCAATCAAGCCCAAGGCGATAATGGCGACGCTGATGGTGGTGTAGTCGCGCTGCGGCGATGAGCCGAACATCGCGGCAATGCCCATGGTGATCCAGATCACACCCATGATCAGGTGAATAATCAGCCCTCGGCGAAGGCCTTTCTGATTCTCGCGCTGCTGCTGGGCTTGCTTGTGAAGTGAATCGATTTTTCCTACGAATTCCAGTGCATCGGCTTTCTTCCAGCCTTGCGTTTCGAGCTCGCTGGCGATCTCCTCGACAGTTCGGCCGTTAACTAGGCCCATGGCGATGGCGTCGGCGACTTTGCGGGTGGCTGGTGATGGTTGGTCGATTTGCTTCTTGGGGCCCGTGTCGGTCATGTGGCTCTGCTTTTTTCCAGTCGCGTTCGTTCGCCAAGGCGAAGGGCTAACTACGGCTGCGGCAACGCAGGGCAATCGCATGTGGTCCCTTCCGGTCCCCCTCCCTTGGGGAGGGGTTAGGGGAGGGCACTGCATTCGCTTAAAGTACGCAGCGCACTGTCATTTGCTTGTATAGACGGCCCTCCCCCAGCCCCTCCCCAAGGGAGGGGAGTTAAGGCGACGGCACAAAGCCTACATGCGATTG